>Ga0075425_100006726_pt1 | contig 12088 bp, 9 predicted proteins | sample SoiMethybrSBSTD4_FD_75300 | JGI IMG/M metagenome (GOLD analysis project Ga0075425, IMG submission 75300) | Bulk soil microbial communities from a Populus tree surrounding site in Tennessee, USA - Soil MetaG P. TD hybrid SBSTD4 | ecosystem: Environmental > Terrestrial > Soil > Tree plantation...
GCATCGCCCTCGTGCGCGAGCTCGGGCCCGTGCTCACCGCGGTGTTCGTGACCGGTCTTGCCGGCTCCGCCCTCACCGCCGAGCTCGGCATCATGCGCATCTCCGAGCAGATCGACGCCCTCATGGTCATGGCACTCAACCCCATACGCTATCTCGTGGTGCCCGCCATGCTCGCCGGGCTCATCACCTTTCCCATGCTCACGGCCATCTTCGACGTGGCGGGCATCTACGGCGGCTACCTCGTCGCCGTCGTCCTCCTCGGCATGTCCCCCGGCACCTACTTCGGGCAGATGCAGGCCTTTGCCGACATGGGGGACGTGATGGTCGGCTTCTGGAAGTCGCTGGCCTTCGGGGTGCTCGTGCCTTGGGTCTGCACCTACAAGGGCTTCCACTGCGGTCACGGCGCCGAGGGCGTCTCGCGCGCCACCACCGAGGCCGTCGTCCTCTCCTGCGTGCTGATCCTCATCTTCAACTACTTCCTGGGCTCCGTCCTGCCGTGATCCGCATCCAGGGCCTCCGCAAGTCCTTCGGCGGCCAGCCCGTGCTCCGGGGCGTCGATCTCGACGTGGCCACGGGCGAGATCATGATCATCATCGGCCGGAGCGGCGGCGGCAAGTCGGTCCTCCTCAAGCACCTCCTCGGCCTGCTGCGGCCGGACGCGGGCGCCGTCCTCGTGGACGGCACGGACATCACCCGTCTCCGTGGCGCCGCCCTCGAGGCGGTGCGACGCCGCTACGGCGTGGTCTTTCAGGGCGGCGCCCTCTTCGACTCCATGTCCGTCTTCGACAACGTGGCCTTCCCCCTGCGCGAGAAGACGAAGATGGGCACGGCGGAGATCACCCGCCGCGTGGAGGAGAAGCTCCTGCAGGTCGGCCTGGTGGACATGGGCCACAAGAACCCCGCGGAGATCTCGGGAGGCATGCGCAAGCGCGTGGCCATCGCCCGCGCCCTCGTGACGGAGCCGGAGATCGTCTTCTTCGACGAGCCCACCACCGGCCTCGATCCCATCCTCGTCAACACCATTCATCGGCTCATCCAGGAGCTCCACGGCAAGTTCCGCTTCACCGCGGTGATGGTAAGCCACGAGATCCCCGAGATCTTCGAGATCGCCGACCGCGTGGCCATGCTCCACGAGGGCGTCATCGTGGAGACAGGCGAGGCCCGGGTCATCCAGAACTCGACCAATCCCATCGTCCAGCGCTTCATCCGGGGCGCGGCCGAGTCCGATCACCACGCTGCCTGAGCTGAAGGGAGACATCGCATGAAGCGTTCCGCGCTGGACCTCGCGGTGGGGGTGTTCGTGATCCTGGGCATCCTCGCCCTGGGCTGGCTGTCCATCCGGCTCGGCAAGGTGGAGCTCTGGGGCAGCGGCAACTACACCGTGTACGCGGACTTCCCCTCCGCGGGCGGGCTCAAGCCGGGCACCACCATCGAGATCGCCGGCGTGCAGGTGGGCCGCGTCACGGGCATCCGCCTGGATAACTTCCAGGCCCGGGTGGTCATGTCCATCCAGAACGGCGTCAAGCTAACCCAGGATTCCATCGCCTCCATCAAGACGAAGGGGCTCATCGGCGAGAAGTTCGTCCAGATCAGCCCGGGCGGCTCGGACAAGATCATCCCGCCCAACGGCAAGATCTCCGAGGTGGAGCCGCCCATCGATCTCGAGGAGTTGCTTTCCAAGTACGTCTTCGGCAAGGTGTAGGCACACCTCACATGCGTGGAGGATCATCGATGATTGGTTGCATCTGGCGTCGATCGCGGCTGGCCGGAGGGCTCTCCCTCACCGCCCTCTTCGTCCTGTCCGCCGTCTCTCCCGGCTGGGCGGGGCAGGCCCAGGATCAGCTCAAGGGCGCCATCGACCGTGTGGTGAGCACGCTGGAGAACCCTGCCCTCAAGGGCGAGGGCAAGGTCATGGAGCGGCGGCACGCGGTGCGGAAGATCGCCGACGAGATCTTCGACTTCAACGAGATCGCCCGGCGCTCCCTCGGCCGCTACTGGCAGCCCCTGACGGAGCCGCAACGCACGGAGTTCGTGGGACTGTTCGCCGACCTCCTCGAGCGCTCGTACATCTCCAAGATCGAGCTGTACGGGGGGGAGAAGATCATCTACAGCGGCGAGCGGGCGGAGGGGGATCTCGCCACCGTGAGCACCAAGATCATCACCAAGAACGGCACGGAAGTTCCCGTGGACTACCGTCTCTTCAAGAAGGGCGACCGCTGGATGATCTACGACGTCAACATCGAGGGCATCAGCCTCGTGTCGAACTACCGCACACAGTTCAACAAGATCATCCAGACCAACGGCTACAACGCCCTCGTGGAGCGCATGAAGACCAAGCAGAACGAGTTCCTCGAGGAGAGCGGCGGCAAGCGCAAGGCCCAGCAGTAGCGTGTCCCCCGCCGCGCCGGCGCCTTCCGCGGAGCCGGCGCGGCGAGCGCCGCCGTCCTTCCCCTCCCGCCTCCTGCGCTGGTCCCTCGCCGCCCTCGGTCTCGCTTTCGTCGCCTGGCTTCTGTGGGACCTCGGCCCCGCCCACGTCTGGAGCGTGGTGCGCGCGCTCGGCTGGCGCGTAGTCGGGGTCCTGTTCGTCCCCTTCGTGGTCGCGGTGGCCCTCGACACCGTGGGCTGGGCCGTGCTCCTGCCAGGAATTCGCGTCGGCTGGGCGGCGCTGGCCGGCGCCCGCCTGGCGGGCGAGGCCGTCAACCTCGCCACGCCCACCGCCTCCGTGGGAGGCGAGCCCCTCAAGGCATTCCTCGTGCGCGACCGCGTCGGCCTCGACACGGGACTCGCCTCCGTCGTCGTGGACAAGACGACCATGGTCGTGGGCCAGGCCCTCCTCCTCGTCGCCGGTCTTGCCGTCGCCGCCCTCGCCCTCGAGGCGCCGAGGGAACTCCTCCTCGCCATGGCGGCGCTCCTCGGCGCCGAGATCGTCGGCGTGGGCGGCTTCGCCTTCGTACAGCTCCGCGGTGGGGTGACCGGCGCGGGACGGATCCTCGAGCGGCTCGGCGTGGGGGCGGTCGCGCGCCATCGGGACCTGCTCCGTGACATGGATCACCATCTCCTCGGTCTCTACCGGGAACACTGGCCGCGCGTCACCGTCTCCGCCCTGCTGCACGCGGGAGGCTGGGCGGTGGGCGGGCTCGAGATCTATGTCGTCCTCGGGCTCGCGGGGATTCCCGTGGGGCTCGCCACCGCCCTCGTGCTGGAAGCCGTGAGCGCGGCGGTCCGCTTCGCCACGTTCATGATTCCCGGCTCCCTGGGCGCGCTCGAGGGCGGAAGCGTGGCCGCCTTCGTCGCTCTCGGGCTGCCGGGGGCGGCCGGCCTGTCCTTCACGCTGATCCGGCGGCTGCGGGAGGCGACCTGGACGGTGCTCGGCCTCTTCGCCCTAGCCGTCTTCAAGGCGCACGCGCCGGGGCCGCCGCACGACACCGTGTCCGCCTGAGACTGCGGAAGCGCGGAAGGCTGTGGTAAGCTGATGCGTCAAAATCAACCAGAACGAGGAGGTCCCCGTGGGATCGGTACGCGTCGCGATCGTCGGAGTCGGCAACTGCGCCTCGGCTCTCGTGCAGGGCGTCCACTACTACAAGCACGCGCCTGACGAAGGCTTCATCCCTGGGCTCATGCGGCCCCGCCTCGCCGACTACCACGTGGGGGACATCGAGTTCTCCGCGGCCTTCGACGTCGACGCCAACAAGGTCGGCCTCGACCTCTCGGAGGCGATCTGGGCCAAGCCCAACAACACCGTGCGCTTCGGCGAGGTCCCCCATCTCGACGTGCCCGTGCAGCGCGGGATGACCCACGACGGCCTCGGCCACTATCTCTCCCAGATCATCACCAAGGCGCCCGGCCCCACCGTGGACATCGCGGGCATCCTCCGCGAGACCCGCACGGACGTCGTGGTCAACTTCCTGCCCGTGGGCAGCGAGATGGCGACCAAGTGGTACGTCGAGCAGATCCTCGACGCGGGCTGCGGCTTCGTGAACTGCATTCCCGTGTTCATCGCCCGGGAGGAGTACTGGCGGCGGCGCTTCGAGGAGCGCGGCCTGCCCATCGTGGGCGACGACGTCAAGTCCCAGGTGGGCGCCACCATCGTGCACCGCATCCTGACCAAGCTCTTCATGGACCGCGGCGTGCACATGGAGCACACCAGCCAGCTCAACGTGGGCGGCAACACCGACTTCCTGAACATGCTCGAGCGCTCCCGGCTCGTCTCCAAGAAGATCTCCAAGACGGATGCCGTGCGCTCCCAGCTCGCCCACGAGATGGCCCCCGAGGACATCCACATCGGGCCGAGCGACTACGTGCCGTGGCTCAACGATCGCAAATGGGCCCACATCCGGCTCGAGGGGCGGTCCTTCGGCGACCAGCCCATCAACGTGGAGATCAAGCTCGAGGTGTGGGACTCTCCGAACTCCGCGGGAGTGGTCATCGACGCCATCCGCTCCTGCAAGATCGCCATGGATCGCGGGCTGAAGGGCGCCCTCCTCGCGCCGTCGGCGTACCTGATGAAGTCGCCGCCCGAGCAGTGGTCGGACGAGACGGCGCGCGTGCGGCTGGAGCGTTTCATCGACGGCGGGGTGTAGCCGGATTCTCATCCGGTCGTAGAGGACGCGCGGGGTCACGATGGTACACTTGGCCGAGCGCATGGTCGCCATCGGATGATCGTCATATCGCGTACGGGTCGGCTTCTGCGGCGCCTCGTGCGGCTCTCCTGCCGCCGCCCGGTGGTGACCACCGTCATCTCCCTCCTCCTCGCCGTGGCGGGGGTGACCTACACCGTCCGCACCCTCACCTTCGGTACCTCGGGCCGCGATCTCCTCCCGCGCGATGCCGGCTACGTCCTCCGCTACAACCAGTACGCGCGGGAGTTCGGCGAGCTCGAGGACATCGTCATCGTCATGGAGGCGCGCACCTTCGAGGCGGCCAAGGCCTACGCGGCCCGCCTCGTGCACGAGCTCCGCAACTCGCCCATCAAGTTCCCCCGCGTCACTTATCGCGTCGACCCCCAGCGCTTCGAAGGCCGGCACCTCCTCTACCTGCCTACCGAGCAGCTCAAGGAAGTGCGGGATCGCATCTTCGACTACCAGGAGTTCATGGAGAGCTTCGCGGGCGACCCGAGCCTGGCCCGGCTCGTGGAGGGCGCCAACGCGGCCATGGCCTCCGCCTTCGTGTCGAATCTCTTCGACCTCGGCCTCGAGAAGGGCGGCGGGGAGAACACCAGGTTCCTCCAGGTGGTGCTGGAGCAAATCGGGGACCGCCTCGACCGGCCCACGCCCTACCGCTCGCCCTGGGGCACGCTCTTCTCCCTGGGTGAGCGGCCGCCCGAGGCGGGCTATTTCCTCTCCGAGGACAAGAGCCTGCTCTTCGCGCTCGTGGAGACGCCCAAGAGCGACAAGGGCAGCTTCATGGGCGATCGCCGCGCCATCGAGGTGATCCGCGGGGTCATCGCCGACCTCAAGGCCGACTTCCCCAACGTGCAGGCAGGCGTGACGGGCGGTCCCACCCTCTCCAACGACGAGATGACGGCGGCCTTCGAGGACAGCAGCGTGGCCACCGTGCTCGCCTTCGCCCTGACCTTGCTCGTGATGCTCCTGGCCTTCTGGCGCGTGGGTAAGCCGCTCCTGATGCTGGGCGTGCTCGCGGTCACCCTTTGCTGGTCTATGGGCATCATCACCCTGACGGTGGGGCACCTGACCATCTTCTCGGTGATGTTCATCTCCATCGTGATCGGCATCGGCATCGACTACGGCATCTACTTCCTCTTCCGGTACGAGGAGGAGATCTTCCTCGGGCGCAACCTGAAGGAAGCCCTCGAGCTCACGGCCGCCCGCACGGGGCCGGGCATGCTCATCGGGGCCCTCACCGCGGGCGTGACCTTCTACGTGCTGATGCTCACGGACTTCCGCGGCATCCAGGAGCTCGGCTTCATCGCGGGCACGGCCATCCTCATGGCCTGGCTCGGCATGATGACGCTCTTCCCCGCCCTCCTCCGTATCGTGGACAGCCGCCACGCGGCGCGGCCGCGCAACCAGGCGCCTCGCGCGCACGCCCTCGAGCGCATGCACGTGCCCGTGCTCGACCGCATCACGAGCCATCCCAAGACCGTGCTCACCGTGGCCGGCCTCGGCACCCTCGCCTCCATGGTGGCGATTCCCTGGGTCTCCTTCGACTACAACCTGCTCAATCTCCAGGCCAAGGGCACGGAGTCCGTGGTCTGGGAGAAGCGCATCCTCACCGCCACCGGGCGCTCGGGCTTCAACGGGCTCGCCTCGGCCAAAACCCTGGAAGAGCTGCGCCGGAAGCAGGAGGCCTTCGAGAAGCTGCCCTCCGTCTCCGACGTCGACTCCGTCCTGCGCGTGATCCCCGACAATCAGGCGGAGAAGATCGGCATCGTCAAGACCTTCGCGCCCATCGTGGCCCCCGTGCGCGTGGGCCGCTCGAGCCCGGTGGACATCGACCGGCTTCTGCGCGCCCTCGGCGAGCTCGAGCGGCGGCTCGACATCTTCGCCACCGAGGGAGGAGACAAGCTACCCGCGGATCTCAAGGACCTGCGCGCCAAGACCAAGGCGCTCATCAAGAAGCTGCGCGCGGCGGATCGGGAGGTGGTGGAGCCCGCCCTCACCCACCTCCAGTCCCAGCTCTACCGCGACTTCACGAGCAAGTTCTTCGACCTGCAGCGCAACCTGAATCCGCGTCCCGTCGGCCTCGCCGACGTGCCGGAGGAGATCCAGCGCAAGTTCATCGGCAGCCGCGGGGACTTCCTCATCCAGATCCATCCCAAGGTCGACATCTGGGAGCGCGAGGGGGCGCGCACCTTCGTGCAGGAGCTGCGCTCGGTGGATCCCAACGTGACCGGCGCGCCCATCATCACCTACGAGGCCATCGGCTACATGGAGCGCGCCTACTACCAGGGCACCATCTACGCCTTCGTGGCGGTGGGGGTGCTGTCCTTCCTGATGATCCGCCACGTGCGCGAGACCCTCCTCGCCCTGCTTCCCCTCGTGCTCGGGCTCGTGTGGACCATCGGGCTCATGCGCGTCTTCAGCATCCAGTTCAACATGGCCAACGTGTGGGGCCTGCCCCTGATCATCGGCGCCTCGGCGGAGTTCGGCCTCAACGTGATGGTGCGCTATCTCGAGGGACGCGATCACGGTGGGCCCCTGGTCGCGCGCAGCACGGTGATGGCCGTCGCCCTGAGCGGGGTGAGCACCATGGTGGGCTTTGGCAGCCTGATGATCGCCCGCCACCAGGGCATCTACAGCCTGGGCCTGCTCCTCACCCTGGGCTCGGCGTGCGGGCTCTTCGCCGCCCTCGTCGTCCTCCCCGTGATCCTCCGCCTCATCACCAAGCGTGTGGTTGCACCAGCCACGCCCGCCGTAGCCCGCTCCACCGCTGCGTAATACCGGCCGCCGATAAGGGCCCATCTGCTTCGTTGGCGCCCTCGGCCGCGCGCTCAACGTACAGAGAGTACGCCTCGCGCGGGCCTTCGGGCGCCGCCTCGCATCTGGACCCTTCTCGACGGCCTGTGCCGCGTGCTACTGCCCTAGAAGCGGCTCGCGCGAGGCGCGGTCGGCGGCCGTTCTTCAGAAAGCGTCGGGGCTTGCCGCGATTCTTTCGAGGTCGGCGTGGGTGTAGGAGCCGAGGCTGCGGAAATCGAGGTCCGTGTAGTTCTTGATCCAGCGCAAGGCGACCTTGACGGACTTGCGGTATTGCGCCTCGGTCTCCGGATCCTTCTTCGGCAGCAGGCGGAGGATGTCCTCCACCTCCTCTTCGAGGAGCCGCTTGACCATGGGGAAGTCATGCACCCGCGAGGGATCCGTGGAGTCCTTCGCGTGGTGACGGATACGCTGGGCGATCTGGGCCACCGACATGCGGCCGGTGGCCAGGTCCTCCATGAGGGCGGGATGCACGCCGGGCTTGCCCGCGAGGCTGTCGATGCCCTTGGCTCCGCGGCCGCCCAGCCACCCCTCCACGTACTCGATGACCATGCGCGCGTTGCGCCGCGTTCCCTCCCCAGTGATGGGACCCGCCGGCACCTCGATCTTCACCGGGTAGTTCGCGGGATCGGCCATGGCCGCGGTGGGCTTCCGACCGGCGGCCACGGCTTCTTTGAAAGGATCGCCCGCCGTCTTCATGTGGAAGATGTGGGCGACCCAGGCGCGGATGAAGCCCTGCGCCGCCTCCCATTCCTTGTCCGCGCGGATGGCTTCCGCGGCCACGCGGTTCACTTCGGGATCGTTGCTCGGCAGGGCGGTGGCCATGCCGCCGATGGGCACCGCGCCGCGCTTGAGGCAGATCGCCACCAGCCGCCGGAAGATGTTCGCGAGGAACGGCGTGGTCTTGATGTCCACCCCGAAGCGGTCGGGCCACACCGACTTCGGATCGGTCATGACGAACTCGAAGATGGAAGCCTTGAGATCCCAGCGCGCGGCGTTGAGCCCCGCCGCGTAGGGCCCGAGGGCGTAGAGCATCTCCTCCATGAGGAATACCGCGGGGAGTGACTCCACGAGGGGAATGCCGCGGATGACCGCCTGGGCGAGGAAGGGCAGATGCCGGCGGCTCGCGTCGAAGAAGTCGCGATACCAGGCGACCTCCTCCGCGCTCTCCACCTTGGGCAGGTAGAAGTAGATGCCCTGCTCCCGGCCCGCCTGCGCGCGGCCCGCATAGAAGAGGGTCAGCGCGGTGCCCAGGATGGCCGCGGGCACGGGACGGCCGTCCACGCTCACTTCGGGCTCGTCGAGGTGAAGCCCGCGCTCGCGGTGCATGAAGAAGGGCAGCTCGCCCGGCGCGATCTGGTACGAGCGGCCGCGCGCGGCGTCGGTGAAGGCGAGCTCTCGGTTCACGGCGGCGAGCCGGTTGTGGGCGGCGCGCACGGTGTCGACCAGCCGGTGGCCCGCTGAGTCCTCGTCGTCGTCGAGGTCACCCTCCGCGCGCTCGCCTTCCGGCCCCGGGTTGAGCGCGTTGATGAACATGCTGGTGATGGAGCACGGCCCCGAGATCTCGATGCCGGGGCGCTTGAGATCGTCGGGCACGGGCGGCACCTTCCAGTCTCCGGTGGTGGCGGGCGAGGCAGGCTGCGGCCCGGGCAGCGTCCCCTGCTCGAGGGCGCGCCGAAGGACGGCGTCCCGCTGCCGGCGCAGGGCGTGCACCCGCGGCGTGAACTCGTCGTGCATGGCGCACAGGTAGGAGCAGAAGTCGGGGGTGAAGAGCTGCGCCGCCCCCTCCACGGGGCTGACGCGGAGGCGCGTCGATGCGGTCATCTCAGGGCTCCCGGATCGTCGAGGGTGAGGACGACAGCCTGGTCACCTGCACCAGGTTCGAATGCAAGGCGGGCCCGCCGCCCACGTCGGCGACCCGATCGTCGGTGATGACGTTGACGCCGCGGCCACCCGTCTGGTGCTTGGACCACCAGATGCCCTCGATCACCGCCACGCCGGGCCGCGTGTCGTCGGTGACCGTCGCGCTGAAGCGGGCCGCCCCGCGACGGCTCCGCACCTCCACGAGGTCGCCCTCGCCGATGCCGCGCGGCCGCGCGTCCTCCGGGTGGAGGAAGACGGAAGGCCCGCGCTGGCGCCGGCGCATCTTGGCCGACTGGCTGAAGGACGAGTTCAGGAAGAATCGGTTGGGCGGCACGATGCACTGGAGCGGATAGTCGCGGGTCACCGCGGTGTTCTCCGGCCCTTCCACGAGCGGCGTCCACGTGGGCAGCGACGGCAGCCCCTCGCGCGCGAAGGCCTCGGAGACGAACTCGACCTTGCCGGAGGGTGTCGGGGCACCGTTCAGGAACGGACGGTAGGGACGGCCCACGGCCAGGCGCACCGAGCGCTCCTGCCGCAGCCGCTCGTAGGTGATGCCCGCCACCGAGGGATCGCCAGAGGCGAGCACCTCCCGGATGAGGGTGGGCTCGTCCTTGACGAAGTGCGGGTCGCGCAGGTCGAGGGCCTCCGCGAGGAGGCGCATCACCTGCCAGTTCGAGCGCGATTCCCCCACGGGCGCCACCACCGGCTCCGCGAGCTGGAGATAGAGGTGGCCGAAGGACTTGTAGAGATCCACGTGCTCCATCGAGGTGGTGGCGGGGAGCACGATGTCCGCGTAGTCCGTGGTATCGGTGAGGTGCTGCTCGTGCACCACCGTGAAGAGATCCTCGCGCCGCAGCCCCTGGAGGACCAGCTCCTGGTTGGGGGTGATCGACGCGGGATTGGCGTTGTAGACGTAGAGGGCCTTCACGGGCGGGCTCAGCTCCGGGTCGGTGAGAGCGCGCCCGAGCTTGATCATGTTGATGGTGCGCGGAGCGGGCGCAGGCATGAGATCGCGCCTCTCGAGGGCGCCCAGGTCGAGGCCGAAGGCGCGCGTGGAGGAGAGCAGCGCGCCACCCGCGGGATGCGCGTAGGCGCCGGTGAGGGCGGGCAGGCAGGCGATGGCACGGCAGGTGGCGCCGCCGTTGTCGTGCCGCGAGAGACCGATGCCCACACGGAGGAACGAGGCGCGGGTGGCGCCGTAGCGCCGCGCGAAGCTCACGATGCTGTCGGAGCTGAGCCCCGTGATGGCGGCCACACGCTCCGGGTCGTACTGCGTCACGTGACCACGGAGATCGTCGAAGCCCAGGGTCGCGCGCTGGATGTACTCGCGATCCACGAGCCCCTCGCCGATGAGCACGTGCATCATGCCGAGAGCGAGGGCGCCGTCCGTGCCGGGGCGGGGCTGGAGGTGCAGGTCCGCGCCCTTGGCCGTCTGCGTCCGGTAGGGATCGATGCAGACGATGAAGGCACCCCGATGCCGGGCCCGCTTGACCAGCGACATCAGGTTGATGTGCGAGTAGCTCGCGTTGATGCCCCAGAGCACCACGAGGTCCGCGTGCACCATCTGCTCGGCGTCGTTGCCCGCGACCGTCCCCACCGTGGCCGCCCAGCCCGCGTACGCGGTGGTGATGCAGATGGTCCGGTCGAGTTGGGAAGCCCCGAGGGCATGGAAGAGCGGGTGCCCCGCCCAGAACTGGAGCACGCCGAGCGTTCCGCCGTAGGAGTAGGGCAGGATCGCCCCCCCGCCCCACTCAGCGATGACGCCGCGCCACCGCCGCGCGATCTCCTCGAGCGCCGCCCCCCAACTGATGGGTGCGAAGCGGCCCTCGCCCTTGGCGCCCACGCGCCTGAGCGGCGTCAGCACCCGCGTGGGCGCGTAGAGGCGCTCCGCGTAGTCGTGCACCTTGCCGCACACCACGCCTTGGGTGAAGGGATGCCCCGCGTCACCTGCGACGGCGGCGACCCGCCCATCCTCCACGGTGACGGACAGGGCGCACTGGGACGGGCAGTCGTGAGGGCAAACGGAGGGAAGCGTCTGACGCATCGGGGCAACAGAGTAGCACAGGTGAAAGACCGCCCCGGTCGGTCAAAAGGACCGAATCGACTGGCGAATTTCGAGGAGGGCGCAGGAACTCGAAGGATGCGTCAGAGGTTTGTGCGCTGTACACTCAGCTTCCCACACGCCAACACGGAGGCTGTCATGACCACCACAACCTGGCGAAGGCTCCTGGGCTTCCTCCTGGCCCTTCTGATCGTCCCGGCACTCGCTCTTGCCGACGGAGGCGGCGGCGGTGGCGGGGGCGGCGGTGGCGGCGGAGGTGGTGGGGGGGGCGGGGGCGGGCGCGATGCGCTGACCAAGTCCGAGGATCCCGAATACGCGACGGCGGTGCAGGCCATCGACGCGAAGCTGTACGCGCGGGCGATTCCTCTACTCGAGAACGTGGTGAAGCGCGATCCGTCGAACGCCGACGCGTACAACTGGCTCGCCTACGCCACCCGCAAGAACGGGGATCCCAAGGCGGCCATCCCGATCTATCAGAAGGCGCTCGCCATCGACCCCAAGCACCTGGGCGCGCACGAGTACATCGGGGAGGCCTACCTGCAGCTCGACGATCTGGCCAACGCCAAGGAGCACCTCAAGCGGCTGGACAAGCTTTGCTTCTTCAGCTGCGAGCAGTACCGCGACCTGAAGAAGGCGGTAGAGGCGTACGAGAAGAGCAACGGCAAGGTGAAGCCGACCGCCGCCTCCAACTGATCCCGCCCCTCGCCGTCCTCTCCGCGCCCGGCGCCGG
>Ga0075425_100006731_pt1 | contig 12085 bp, 11 predicted proteins | sample SoiMethybrSBSTD4_FD_75300 | JGI IMG/M metagenome (GOLD analysis project Ga0075425, IMG submission 75300) | Bulk soil microbial communities from a Populus tree surrounding site in Tennessee, USA - Soil MetaG P. TD hybrid SBSTD4 | ecosystem: Environmental > Terrestrial > Soil > Tree plantation...
ATCTACCGACAGTTCCACGTTCAGCCCAGAGCTGCCTCCGAAGGAAATCGCGGTGACGCGCGCTTTGGTCGGATCGGAAGGCTCCACCGGCTCCGTCCCCGGCGCCAGGTACGCAATGTTGGCGAAGCTGCGGTGCGCCAGGGGAAAATTCTCCAGGTCCTGCGAGGTGGCCACTCCCTCCAGCATCGCACTTGAAGTGTTGAGGGGCTGCAACGTAATGGACGATCCGGCCCCGCGCACCGTTACCGTCTGATGCGGCACAACCGGCTGCAACACGACTATGATTTCCCGCGTAACGCTGACAACTACCGTCACATTGGACTGCGCATCGCCGAAGCCAGGCGAGCTCACGCTCACCTCATATTGCCCCGGATTCAGCTCGCTGACTTGAAATTCACCCCGGCTATCGGTCCTGGCCCTTCGTTCCCCGCCGGAACCAATCCGATGCATGACGACGGCGGCGAAGGCGATTCGGGCTCCGCTGCCATCGCGCACTACTCCTCGCAGCCTGCCCCAGGGACTCTGCGAATGAACCGGCGGGACGCTGAGAACAAGCAGGCCCAGCAGGCAAATGGCGATACTCAGTCTCTGCTGGCTGGATACGCGCATAGCAAAGCCTTGCGACTCTGAAACATACCAGATAACCGGGGGATTGCTCCAGAGGTCCCGCCTTTGGTAGTGGGCTGTTTTGAGATTCATGCAGCGGCAGCCTCGCTATTTTCCAGCAATGCAACCAATTCTGTCATACTCCAAACGTGATCACGCAACCCAGCCTCCATCGCTGGGGTGACCGGCAAGGTCTGGTGGACGCGGCAAAAGCCGTAACACGCAAAATGGATCGCAACCGTGTGGCATTGATTCTCAAATGATTCCTTCGGAGCCAAAGCTAATGAGCGATAGACTTGAACTCCCAACTTGCGGCGCTGATTTAACAGCACGATTAGGAAAACTCCATAGAAACCGAAGTGACGAAAAGGAAAAGAGAAAAGAATTCCAGAAACAGCGCCGTCGGTCACTTAACCACGACAAACGCGAAGAAGCGTTGAAGAAAACCAACGGGCATTGCCACCTTTGCGGAGGCGATCTCTGCGAAACCACTGAAGGCGAACTCCCCAAGGAACGTAAATTTTCCGTTGACCATATCATTCCTAGGGCTACTGGCGGGCCAGATTCCGCCGAGAATTACCTTCCAGCGCATCGTTTATGCAATGGTTGCCGTTGGTTCTACTCGCCGGAGGAATTTCAATGGATTCTGCGGATGGGTGTTTGGGCGCGTAAGCAAATGGAGGACGCGACGCCGATTGGTAAGGCTATGCGTGATCAATTTTTGGAGAATGAAAGGACTGTGATAGAACGCCGCAAGAGACATCAGCAAGGTTAGACAGTTCAAAACAGCCCATTACCCGGCTTCTAGCTTACCGGCTCGGGATCAGCCACCGCCGCCTGCCGCCGCGGAGCCTGGTGCATGCGGTAGAGATGATCCAGCGGCCCCGTTCCGCGGCCCAATGGCTGGGCATGGGTAATGGCCGCGGCCACATAAGCCTTTGCCAGCAACACCGCCTCCGGCAAGGCCCGGTCGTGCGCCAGATGGCAGGCCAGCGCCGAAGCAAAGGCGCATCCGGTCCCATGGGTGGAGCGGGAGCGTTGCCGGTCCGCTTTAAATACCTGGGTTTCAATCCCGCCGTTAGGATGGGTAAAGCTCAGCAGATCGGTGGCTTTCTCCAGGTGCCCGCCCGTGATCACCACGTTGGCGGCGCCCAACTCGTGCAGACGCAGGGCCGCCGCCTTCATTTCATCCAGGTTAGTCACCGGTAATCCAGAAATGGAGGCAGCTTCCTCTAAATTTGGAGTAATTACGGTAGAAAGAGGCAGCAGGCGCTCTGTCATCAGCTTCTCGCCCTTGGGCTCCAGCAGGCGGGCCCCGGAAGTGGAGCGCAATATGGGATCCAGCACGACGTTGGCTTGCTTGCTGGACTCCAGAAAATCGGCTACTGCCGCCACCACTTCCGCGGAGCCCAGCATGCCAATTTTGACTGCGGCAATCTCCACGTCGCGGCTCAGTTCTTTCAAGGTTTCGCTAATCAGGCGCGCAGGCAGCGCCTCCACCCGGCTGACCCCCTGGGTGGATTGCACGGTCAAGGCCGTGATGCAGGCCACTCCATAGCAACCATGGGCGGCTATGGTCTTTATGTCGGCTGTAATGCCGGCGCCCGAGGAGGGATCGAAGCCGGCGATGGTCAGCACGACGGGTGGCGTCTGCGGCATACTTGCAATTTAGCGGAAAGGAGCGCGAGTACAAAGGCAGAAAGCGCCGCCGGGCCTATCTTCGAGATTTGTAACCCTTTTTTGGCTTGTAAGCTGCGATTTGCTTTTCTCGCTTAGGCCAATTGACTTCAGAAAAATCTCCCCGCCCTCCCTTTTTGGGAAGGAGCCGCAAACACGGATTCCAAAGCAGTAACCCAGCGCGGTAATTCCAGCGTATACACTTCATTTTCAGCAACTTACGTCAGCCAACCTGAGCGGACTTCGGCTCATCGAACCTCCATCGCCACTAAGTCGCACGTTTTCAGCACGCTGCGCCAACTTCGCCGATCCGAGGGTAGTAATCAAGCCGGTCTTTGGTAACACTAAGGCAATTCCTAAGGTGAATCTAAGGTGTTCAACCTAAAGAACTTGCCTCCGGATTACCAATGCCCGTTTGACACACCCCCTGCCCCTCTCTACCATCACCCTCATCCTGGGGGACCATGGTAGGGAGGGCTGAATTCGAGATGCGAGGTGACTGAATGCGACGAAGCATAATTCCCATTCTGGTGGCCTTGTTTTATGTCACCAGCCTGGGAGCGGCGCCAGGACCGAACAACTCCGAGTCCAGAAATACCAACCAAGCCAAGCCTGCCATCCGCCGGCCAAGCCCCCCGACCGCCAAGCGGAAGGCGCACAGGCCCTACCAGGTGGGTATGGCCTCCTGGTACGGCAAGCAGTTCGAAGGGAAACCTACAGCTACGGGTGAACCCTACGACATGCATGAATTTACCGCTGCCCACATGACTTTGCCCCTGGGCACGTGGGTGAAGGTCACCAACCTGCGCAACGGCAACTGGGTGGTGCTGCGCATCAACGATCGCGGACCGGTGGTTCCCGGGCGCATCATTGACGTTTCCTACGGGGCTGCCCGCATGCTCAACTTCAAAGCGCGGGGCCTGACCCGCGTGCGGCTGGACATTGTCCAACCTGACACTCTGGCTTTGGCTCAACCCATGGCGGGCCTGCACTAAACACGCTAAACTCCTGGGCATGAACGATGCGCGCGAGCGCCTGATTATCGCGCTGGATGTTTCCTCGGCTGCTGCCGCACAGAAGATTGTGGCGGCAGTCGGGGAGTCAGCGCTCCTCTACAAGGTCGGCAAGCAGCTTTTTACCGCGGAAGGCCCCGCTATAGTGCGCGACCTGGTAGCCTCCGGCCGGCGCGTTTTCCTCGATCTGAAATTTCATGACATTCCCAACACCGTGGCCGCGGCGGTGGCGGAAGCGGCCAAGCTTAAAGTCAGCATGTTGACCGTGCACGCCAGTGGCGGCGCGCGCATGTTGAAGGCGGCGACCGAAGCGGCGGCAAGCTCCACCGCCAAACCTCTGGTCCTGGGCGTGACCGTGCTCACCAGCTTCCGCGACGCCGACGTGCAGGAAGTGGGCTTCAGCGGGCGCGTGGTGGATAACGTTCTGCGCCTGGCGCAACTGGCCCGCGTCAGCGGCTGCGGCGGGATCGTGACTTCAGCTAAGGAAGCGCGCGAAGTGCGCCGTGAACTGGGCGCGGGCTTTGCCATCGTCACGCCGGGAGTGCGGCCCGCCGGCAGCGACGTGGGCGACCAGGCCCGCGTGGCCACGCCCGCGGAGGCCATCGCCGCCGGCGCAACTCACATCGTGGTGGGCCGCCCCATTACCGCCGCCGCCAACCCCGCAGCCGCCGCCCAGGCCATTGTCGAGGAGATGGCGGGCGTAACTGTGGCTGCGTGAGGGTTGCCCGTCCCGAAAAAGCATTGCTTCATGGGCCACCTTAGGGTAGGCTCTTCGCTCGTTTAGCTCTTTTCTTCGGGCTCCTCCAAGCAAAACAGGGGGGTTGCCATGGTTCCGGAATCCGCCGTTCAGAAATTCAGAACTTCACTGCGTGGTCAAAGCTTCTGTCCAGGTGAGCCCGGCTACGACGCCGCCCGCACTGTTCCGAATGCCATGATTGACCGCCGGCCCGCCATCATTGCGCGTTGCGCCGGAGCCGCCGACGTAATGACCTGTGTTCGATTCGCCCGTGAACACGATTTGTTGATTTCGGTTCGTGGCGGCGGCCACAGTGTGGCCGGTAAGTCGGTTTGTGAGGGCGGCCTGATGATTGACCTGTCGGGGATGAAGGGTGTGCGGGTTAATCCCGGTCAGCGCACGGCGCGAGCAGAAGCCGGCCTGAAACTGGGAGAGTTTGATCGCGAAACGCAGGCATTCGGATTGGCTACCACTCTGGGCACAGTTTCAGCCACAGGCATATCGGGCCTGACACTCGGAGCCGGATTTGGCCATCTGATGGCTAAATACGGTCTGGCTCTGGATAACGTCACCAGTGTGGACGTAGTGACTGCGGACGGGTGCCTGCTCACCGCGAATGCTTCTGAGAATGAGGATCTCTTCTGGGGCGTGCGCGGCAGCAGCGGGAACCTGGGTATCATCACCTCGCTGCAATACCGCCTGCACGAAGTTGGTCCGGTGCTGGGCGGCGGTATCTTCTACCCCGTGAACAAAACCAGCGAAGTCCTCCATTTCTTTCGGGAGTTTTCGGAGGGTATTCCAGACGAACTGGTCATTCAGGCGGCCGTGTTGAATTTGCCGGAGGTCGGCCCTGCGGTGGCCATCGCAGCCTGTTACAGCGGATCTCTGGTCGAGGGCGAAAAAATCTTGAAGCCGTTGCGCAAGTTTGGATCGCCTATCGCGGACGTCATAAAAGAGATCAGCTATCTGGAAATGCAAAGCCTTTTCGATCCCTTTTTCCCACCGGGCCGTTACACTTACGTAAAATCCAACTTTGTTCGCGCTCTGAGCGATGATGCCATCGATGTACTCGCGGAATACGCACTGAGCCGCCCATCACCCCACAGCTTTGCACCTGCGCTGGAACACTGGCATGGAGCCGCCAGCCGCGTCCCGGTGACAGATACTGCGTTCCCGCACCGAGAGTATCCCTACAACTTTATGGTTTGGTCTAATTGGGCAAGTCCGTCCGAGTCGGAGAAGAATATCGCATGGACGCGTGAGTGCTGGGAAGCGATGAAGCCGTTTCTCGCTTCCGGCTCATACGTAAATTATGTCTCCGATGAAGGTGATACATTCGCGCGCGCGGCTTACGGGCCCAACTACGATCGGCTGGTGGCACTGAAGAACAAGTACGACCCCACCAACTTCTTTCGCCTGAATCACAATGTTAAGCCGACTCAGGCTGCGGCGGTCGCAAGTTAAACCTGTTCCGCGGCAGCGCGGGTAATAAAATATTGGCATGCTGAGCGCGGTGCCTGCCTTGCTCGTCCTGCTCTTTTGGCCCCCAGCGCCGGCGCAGAAGACTGTTTCCCCGGAGCCGGAGCTCGCGTACTACTCAGTTTCACCCGCTTTTGAATACCATCGCCACTTCGACTCGGTGAGCGCGGTGGACTTCCGCAACATGGAACTGAATATTTTCGACGCCAAGGGGAAGGTGCGGGTCGCGGCCAAGCTCAAAGATGGCATCTACGAAACCAGCGGCACGCCGCGAAATTGGGTGGCCATCAACAGCATCTCTTATTTCGATTTCCAGGCCGGCAAGCCGCGTTACGCGCTGCTGAGTTTTCTCTGGACCTGGACCGGGGCCGACGCCGCCAGCTACGGCGGAGTGCAGCTATTTACTATCCAGAATGGCTGGCTGACGGTGGTGCAGCAGATTTTCTTCATCGCCCGGCACGCGGGCGCGGGCGCCACTTTCGATCCGGCGACCGGGGCGCTGTTTGTCAATTCCAGCCACTACCTGCAAGTGGACGCGCATTGCTGTCCCTCGCGCCAGGACGTGATTCGTTATGCCTGGAGCGGGCATGACTTCCGGCAGGTGGAGGTGAAGACTTTTCCGGTGGCGGCTCCGCCAAGCCTCCGCATTCAGAGTCCCCGCGCCAAACCCAATTAACACCGCCGAGGACTCAGAGGACGCCGAGCGAGTCGTGGGGGTTGGTTCTTTGAAAAACGGTCCCTCAGCGTCCTCTGCGGTTTTGATTCCCTGGGCGCGGCCAGCGTGCGGTCATTACCGTGGCAATGCCGCCGCGGGGCTTGAATTCGCCGGTCACTTCCGCCCATACCGGCTGGGCAGCACGCACCACGTCTTCCAGCACGCGGTTGACGATATTTTCCTGAAAAATGCCCAGGTTCCGGTAGGTAAAGAGGTACTCTTTCAGCGACTTAAGCTCCAGGCAGAGCTTGTTGGGCATATAGCGGATCTTCAGCACCCCGAAATCGGGCAGCCCGGTCTTGGGACAAACCGAGGTGAATTCGAGCACGTCCACCAGAATTTCGTAGGCGGGAAACTGGTTAGGCCAGGTTTCGATCTCGGGGAAAGCGGCGTCCAGCCCGGCTTGTGCGTGCTCCGGCGTGTAACGTGGCTTGCTGGCCATGGGTTTATTGTAACGGATGGACAGGGCCCATCTGGGAGGAGTCCTCATAGCCGCAAGCGGGATAGACGCCATAATCTTGCTTCGCAGGGGCATTCCGGACATCTAAAGTTCTTAAAGACAAATAAGGGCCGCGGTTGGAGTGCATGGGGTCTGCCAGGTGATTACCAGGGTGCTTCCCTGCCGCCACAGCATTTGGGCCTCGGTGGTAAGGTATTAGTAGACAAAGAGTTTCATGTCGCCACGGAACAATTCGCAGGCCGGCTTTTTCGGACGGCACCGCGTTTGGATCATCGGCCTGGCTATTATCGCGGCCGTGATCGTGCTGGCCGCCTTCATCTCGCTGCAGCGCAGCGACGTTCCCGTGCGCATCGCCGAAGTTCACCGCGGCGACATTCGCGCCGTCATCACCACCAATGGCAAGATCACGCCGGTGCTGCCTTTTGAAGCCCACGCCGTTGCCCCTGCCCTGGTCAAGCGGGTGCTGGTGCGGGAAGGCGACCGCGTCCAGGCCGGCCAGCTGTTGCTGGAACTGAACACCAGCGAGGCCCAGGCGGAAGCCGCCAAAGCGCTGGCGCAGTTGCGCGCGGCGGAAGCTTCCATGGAAGCCATTCAGGCGGGCGGCACGCGGGAGGAGATTCTGACCACGCGCGCCGAGCTGGTAAAGGCGCAAACCGACCGCGATGCCGCGCAACGCAATCTGGACGCCATGAAACGCCTGGAGAAGGAAGGCGCCGCCTCCGCCGGCGAGGTTAAAGACGCTGAAAACCAACTGGAGCGCGCCGATGCCCAGGTTAACCTGCTGCAGCAAAAGCTGAAGGGACGCTACTCCCGCACCCAGGTGGAGCAGGTGCAGGCCCAGCAGAACGAGGGGCAGGAAGCTTACGCGGCCGCGCAGAGCGTGCTGCGCAACTCCGTGGTGCGGGCTCCCAGCGCGGGCGTAGTCTATTCCCTGCCCGTACATGCCGGCGGCTTTGTGAATACGGGCGACCTGCTGGTGCAGGTGGCCGACCTCTCCACCGTCGAGGTGCATTCATTCGTGGATGAGCCGGACATCGCCCGCTTGTCGCCGGGACAAAGGGTAGACATCATGTGGGATGCCATGCCGGGGCGGCAATGGCAGGGCACGGTGACGCGCCTGCCGGCGCAGATCGTGAAGTACCAGACGCGCAACGTCGGTGAAGTGGTTTGCCGGGTGCCCAATCCCGGCGACCGTTTGCTGCCCAACACCAACGTCAATGTCAGCATCATCACCGCGGAGCACCGCAACGTGCTGGTGGTGCCGCGGGAAGCGGTGCGCATGGATGGCAAGACCTGGGTGTTTCAGATTGTCAACGGAGAGCTGCAGCAGCACGAGGTGAAGGTGGGAATCTCTAACCTGACCCAGGCCGAAGTCACCGGCCTGCCCGATAATGCCCAGCTGGCGTTGGGCACCACCAATGGCCAGCCGCTGCACCCAGGCATGACGGTAAGCCGGGCACAATAGAAGGAGAATTTTTTGAAGTTGAGTATAAGGCGAACCGGGGGATGTTTTTTGTTGCTGATGTTGGCTATGGGCCTGGTTTCCACGTCGGCCGCGGCCGACGTACCGGCGCAGTCGCTGCTTTCCGAAGGGCGGGTGGACGTTGCCATCGCCGACCTGGAGCAACACCTGCGCACCCAACCCAACGACGCTCAAGCGTACCATCTGCTCTGCCGCGCTCATTACTCCCTGCAGCAGTGGGACAAAGCCATCTCCGCCGCGCAGAAGGCGGTGGCATTGGATTCGGATAACAGCGACTACCATCTCTGGCTGGGCCGCGCCTATGGTGAAAAGGCGGAACACTCCAGCTGGTTCACGGCCATCGGGCTGGCCCGCAAAGTGCGCAGCGAATTTGAAACCTCGGTGCAGTTGGACTCCCGCAACGTCGCCGCGCAGTCGGACCTGGCCGAGTTTTACATGGAAGCCCCGGCCTTCCTGGGGGGCGGCAAGGATAAAGCGCGCGCCCAGGCGCAGCGCCTTTCCACCATGGATCCCGGGGCATCGCACTGGGTGAAGGCCTCGCTGGCCGAGCGCGATCACAACTATGCGCTGGCGGAGAGCGAGTACCACGCCGCCATCCAATCCAGCGGCAACCAGGCGCAATACTGGCTCACCCTGGCCTCCTTCTACCGGCGCCGCAATCGCCTGGAGGACATGGAAGATGCGGTCAACCACGCCAGCACCGCCGAAATTAATCACAGCGAAGTGTGGGTGGACGCCGCCGAGATTCTCTACCGCGCCGGCCGCAATTTCCCGGTAGCCATCCAGCTTTTGCGCCACTACCTGGATTCCAACAACACCTCGGCTGATGCGCCGCCTTTTCAGGCGCATTACCTCCTGGGTTCTATCCTGGAAAAGCAGGGTGACAAAGAGGCGGCAGCCGGAGAATACCGCGCCGCGCTGGCCCTGGCGCACGACTTCTCGCAAGCGCAGCAGGCGCTGGTGCGCGTGAGCCGCTAGCCCGTTCACATTCCTGAGAGCTCTGTCGGTATAAAATGCGGGCGCAGCATTCCGGGCATGCCAAGCCCGGTGCTGTTTTAGCGGAGGCCCACGATGCGAGCTGTGCAACGGCTCTTGCCCGCAATTTTTGCGAGTCTGCTATGCTTTCCCCTTTCGGCGCAGACGTCAGGCCCTGCCAGCCGGCAGCTTACTGATCCCAAGGCGGTCGCATCCGCAGCCAATCCCAACGCGCGTCCCATTCCCATTGACGATCTCTACTTCACCCGCGGGCTTTATGGCGCTTCCTGGTCGCCGGATGGGAAGGAGGTGGTGTTTACCACCAACTTCAGCGGCCGCCCTAATTTGTGGAAGGTAAGCGCCGGCGGCGGTTGGCCCATTCAGCTCACGCAATCGGATGAGCGGCAGTACAACGCGGTGTTCTCGCCGGATGGCAAGTGGATCGTCTACCAACAGGACACGGCCGGAAATGAGTTGTGGGACCTGTTTGCCATTCCCAGCGAGGGCGGCGAAGCCGTCAACCTGACCAACACACCTGATGTTCGCGAACAATCGCCGCGCTGGTCACCTGATGGACGCACCATCGCGCTGAATTACAAGCCCAAAAACGGCACCAGCTACGACCTTGCTTTGCTGCGGTGGGACACGCGCAAGGTGGAAAAGCTGACCCATGAGAGCGCGCCCAACCGCTCCTGGGGTGTGGTGGCCTGGAGCCCGGACGGGCGAACGCTTTACGCCAATCGCTATGACGTCAGCTTCACCGATGCCGACGTCTATGTCGTTGACGTGGCTAGCGGGAAGACGACGAATCTGACGCCGCACCAGGGCAACGTCCTCTTTTTTGCCTCTTCCCTGTCGCCGGAAGGAACCACGCTGCTGGTCACCTCCAACCAGAAAGGCGGTTATCAGAATGTGGCGCTGCTCGAGGTAGCCACAAAAAAGCTCGACTGGGTGACCGACACGCAGTGGGAAGCCGGCTCGGGAGATTTCTCTCCCAACCGCGAGAGGTTCACCTACACCATCAACGCCGACGGGCGCACGGACCTGTACCTGGTGGACCGCGCCACGCGCCAGTCCAGCAAGATTGAGGTGCCACCGGGAGTGAATTCCTTCGCCGCCTCGCCTACGTCCTTCTCGCCGCAAGGCGACCGCCTGCTGATTTCCCACGAAAGCTCGGTGCAGCCGGGCGACTACTGGGTCTACAGCCTGAACGGCGGCCACGCGCAGCAGTTGACCCACTCGGCCATCGCCAGCCTGAGTTCGGCGCCGTTGCCGGAGGCGCAGATCGTTCACTACAAATCCTTTGATGGAAAAGTTATCAGCGCCCTGATGTGGGTGCCCTTCAACCTGAAGCGCGATGGGTCCAATCCCGCGCTGGTTCTGCCCCACGGCGGACCTACCGGCCAGATGAGCGATTACTGGAACCCGGACGCTACTGCGCTCGTTTCCCGCGGTTACATTTGCATCGCTCCCAACCCGCGCGGCTCGACCGGCTATGGCATGGCGTTTCAGAAAGCCAACTACCAGGACCTGGGCGGCGGCGATCTGCAGGATGAAGTTTATGCCGCCAGGTTTCTGCAGGCCACCGGCTACCCGAACGCCAAAAAGATCGGCATCACCGGCGGCTCTTACGGGGGCTACATGACCCTGATCGCGCTGACCAAGACGCCTGACGTCTGGGCCGCGGGCGTGGAAGAGTACGGCATCATTAACTGGATGACCATGCTGCAGCACTCCGACCCGGAATTGCAGGAATACGAAAAAAGTCTGCTCGGCGACCCGGTGAAGGACCGGAAGGTATACGACGGGGCTTCTCCCATCACCTACATCCACCAGGTGAAGGCGCCGCTGCTGGTGCTGCAGGGGGACAACGACCCGCGCGTGCCTAAAGAAGAAGCGGAGCAGGTGGTGCAGTTACTGCAGCGTGACGGCAAGACCGTGGCCGCCCATTACTATCCCAATGAGGGGCACGGTTTCGAGAAGCGTGAAAACCAGATTGATTCCATTCGCCGCACCATCGAATGGTTCGACAAATATTTGAAGAATGCGGGCTCCTCCACGGGCAATGGGCGATGACTTAGCCCCGAGAGCCTGCCCTGAGCTTGTCTAAGGTAATCTCGCGCGCTGTACCAACGCTGTTCGCGCGGACAGCGTCTGGCTTGAATTGATCACCCCAACCTGCTGCCAAGTCATCCCATTTAGGGTTGACGCTCGTAATCAACGCAATTTTTTTGTTGCGCGACCATCCCTTGATCTGCTTCTCGCGTTCGATTGCAGCCCCAGCGAAGTGGAACAGTTCGTAATAGACCAGATGAGTAAGGTTGTAGCGGGATGTGAACCCCGGCACCAGTTTGTTCTTGTGCTCAAATATGCGTCGAAGCAGGTTGCCAGTAACGCCTGTATACAGCACGTGCGACCGCGGCCGGTTACTCATGATGTATACGTAGAAGTGCTTTGCCGGGCGCATAAAGCTCCAGTGCTGCACGCGAGATGCTTCGGGCCTGAAAGGCCCTCTGCATGACTCCATCCTAGGTTTGCGGATGGAAAAGCGTCAGTGATGCGAAGCAAGCATAAAGTCTGCTGCTCCCATTTTGGGCTGTGCCGCTTCACGGGCAGTCTCTCGGGCTAACGCTCCATCGGGTAACGCCAATTTCAATCTCTAGGCGTCATCCTGAGGCGCTTTAGCGCCGAAGGATCTCGCGTGAACTGAGAAGTCGTTCTGGGATAGAACCAATTTCTTCTTGGCCGTCATCCCCAGCGGGCTTTAGCCTCGGTGGAAATTGAGCCGCACAGGGGCTAGAAGTCCGGGGCTTCCACATTGCGCAATATGCCCCGCGAGGTTGTGCTCTGCATCTTGTTATACTCGCCTTTCTCCCCATTTCTTCCTGCAGGTGACGCATGAAGCCCATATTTTTCAGGCAGTTCGCGAAGTTGCTGGTGG
>Ga0075425_100006734_pt1 | contig 12083 bp, 10 predicted proteins | sample SoiMethybrSBSTD4_FD_75300 | JGI IMG/M metagenome (GOLD analysis project Ga0075425, IMG submission 75300) | Bulk soil microbial communities from a Populus tree surrounding site in Tennessee, USA - Soil MetaG P. TD hybrid SBSTD4 | ecosystem: Environmental > Terrestrial > Soil > Tree plantation...
GCAGGGTTCCTGTGAGCGTCCTTTGTGCATCGGTGGCAGCATCGGCGAAGCGCGCGCGCGAATTCAGCAGCAGGCTCGCGATGCGACCGTCCCGCAGTTTCCAGATCGCACCGTCGAGGAGAAAGTGATGGATGCTCACCAGGGCTGTGAAGATCAGGAAGCTGCGGGTAAAGTCGAAGTGAAAAAGATGGCTGGCGATCCAGGGCCCCGGAATGAAGAGTGCGATGCCACCTGTCACCAGGACAGCGAAGTAAACGAGGACCCGCCAGTTCTGCCGGCCTTCGGCATTGGCTTCGCGCCGTGCGTAGTAACTGGTAATCCATAGATACTGCGCAGAGTGCATGATGGCGAGCACACCTGTACTGTATCGACTCTGGGGAACCTGCCATCCCTTGGCCAGCGCTAACAGAGTTGGCACCAGGAACCAAACGCATTGCGTGCTCAGCAGCGTAAGAGAGGGAAGCAGGCGTCGCCATCCGACCGTCCATAGGCCGGAGAGCCCGTAGCCACAGCAAACGAGGAAGCTGATTCCGAGACCAATTTGTAGCGGCATGCTCACGTTGGACGGAATGTTCAGCGAGAGGAAAAACGGATCGAGAGACGCTCCTGTATGGAAGTTCAGAAACAGGATGGCGTAAGAGAGCAGGAAGGCGGTGTACAGTGCACGTCGTTGCAGGGTCGAAGGCTGCGCCCCCGCGCGGCGGGCGAACATCAGCAGGATTCCGTAATTCTGGCCGCTGTAGTGCCATGGGCTCCACGTCAGGTAGAGAGTGAAGACGATTGGCAGGGCCCGATAAAAGAAGTGGCAAACGATCGCCGTTACTGCAATCAGAAGGGTGAGGTGGACAGTGAAGAGGCGGTACTTGTGGAAGTCCTCGGCGCGATGGTAGGCGCGATAAATCGTCGCCATGTAGTGGGGATAATTGAAGAGGAGCGCGAGGCCGTAGAATGCGACCGACCAATGCAGAGTATTGGTCGCGATCGACAGGTACGCTACCAACAGCAGAGGCGCTGACCAGGCACTGCAGCCAACGATCGCATCGACCCACGGGTTGTAGAGCCAGAGGTCTGGGGTTGTGGCGGCGAGTTGAAGACTTTTGGAATTGAGCTTTGCCATGCAGCGATGCGGTTTGCGTTCCCGGCCTGCGCGGATTATAGGAGGCGGTTTAAAGGCGATCATGTGCCGAAAGTAACCTGGGCGTTCTGCGGGTCGGGCAAAACCTTGTGCTGCTCCTTCTTCTACAATGCTGTCGTGAAGACCTGGGACGTGATTGTCATCGGCGGCGGAATCATTGGGCTTTCGCTGTCGATTGAACTGCGCAAGCGGGGAGCATCGGTGCTGGTGGTCGAGCGCGGTGAGCCGGGGCGCGAGGCCTCATACGCTGCGGGAGGGATGCTGGCGAATTGCGGCGATGAGACGCCACGGCGACTGCAGGGACTTGCCACAGCAAGCGCGGCGATGTATCCGGAATTTGTGCATCAACTGCAGGACGAGTCTGGTGTGAACGTCGACCTGCGGGATCAGGGGACGCTGCTTTTTCCCGGGCCTGGCCATTCCATCGACAGTATTAAGGATGCGCAGCCATTGTCTGGTCCACTCGGCCAGGTGGAGCCGGCCTTGGCGGCGGGCGGGCGCCCAGCAGTCTTCCTCAAAGAACGCAGCGTTTGTCCCCGGGCGTTGGTGAACGCAGCGCTTAAGGCGGCGAAGCATCGTGGAGTGGATGTTTCTTCCGGGACGGCCGTGATTTCGGTAGACGTATCGCGCGGATGCGTGGTGGGCGTCACCACTGACAAGACTTCCTATTCGAGCCCGACGGTGGTGAATTGTGCCGGGGCGTGGGCAGGACAGATTGCGCCGTGTTTGATTCCAACGCGCCCGGTGAAGGGCCAGATGATCTGCTTTGCGATGCCATCGCGCGAGCTATTGCAGCACGTGATTCGTACGCCCGAGATCTATCTGATCCCGCGCAGTGATGGACGCATGTTGGCGGGGGCGACGGTGGAAGAGGCGGGCTTCGACAAGCGCACCGTGCCGGAGACGGTTCAGCAGCTTAATCGCTCGGCAGTCAACCTTGTACCGGCGCTGAGAGAGGCAAAAGTCCTGGAGGCTTGGGCGGGACTGCGGCCGGGGACGCCCGATAATCTTCCGATCCTGGGGGCGACGGAGATGCCCGGTTACTTTATGGCCACGGGCCATTTCCGGGACGGCATTTTGCTGGCGCCGGTCACGGCGCGAGTGATGGCGCAGGTGATGGCCAAGGAGATGCCGGAGCATGATTTGTCGGAGTTTTCGTTGGAGAGGTTTGCGCGGCAGGGATCGCGCGTCGCAGAGGATTGAGGGGTGAACTTTTGCTGAGGGCGAGGATGCCCCTTCGGCAAGCTTAGGGCAGGCTCTCAGGACAGCCGGCGGCACGCTGGCGCTACTTTTACGGGTTACTCAGGCTCGGGAGCGGTGTTGGTCTTGACCTCCAGAGCTTCGACTTGGCTAAGCTGGTTTTTCGCTTGGGCGGCGTCTTCGGCGTTGGGGGCGAGGCGGAGGTAATTGCGCAAATGTTCCGCGGCGCCGTGGTAGTCGTGCTTCAGAGAGAGCGTCAGGCCGAGCAGGAATTCAAGCTGCGGGAATTTGTGGTCGGGATCGATGCTTAAACCGCGGCGGGCGCTTTTCTGTGCGGCGTCGTAGTTTTTCAGGTTGTAATTCGCGGCGGAATTCAAGAACCAGTAGCGCGGATAGTTTACGGGATTGAGGCGCAGCACTTGCTCGGTTACGTCGGCGAGTTCTTGCCACTGTTTGCGGCTGGCGGCGATTTCGGCCATCTCCTGGTACGCGGGAATGAATTGCGAGTCGGCTTCGACGGCTTTGCGCAAGGACTGCTGGGCGTCGGCCTCTCGGTCTTGATTCATCTGGCTGCGCGCTAACTCTACCCATGCGACTGCGTATTTGGGATAGAGGTTGACGGCAGACTGGAACTTTTCTTCGGCTCCATGCCAGTCCTTCTTCTTCTCGAGCGACAGGCCCTTCTCGAAATCTTTCTTAGCTTTGCCTGGAGCGGCTGCGCTGGTCGCACTAATGGTAAAACCCTGCGCGGCCTGACCAATCCGATGCACGACGATGTTGCCGAGCTCGGCGCGGTGAGAGCCTGTGATGCGGGATGCGAGCTCGACAACTTGTGAAGTGTAGCCGGGCAGGATGGCGCGGACCTGGCAGTCGCTCCAGTTGTTGGTGCCCTGGAAGTCGCGCTCGCTACGGTTTTGATCCGTGATACCAGTATCGGTGACGTCGCCCAAACCTCTGGTTGCGGGATTGGAGTTCGGATCCAGTTCGACGCTGAAATATCCCTTGGAATCGGTGTGGCCCAGGGTGCGGGAGGAACCGCGACAGCTGGTCTGTATGGATGCGGCTTCCGTAAGTTCCGAACCGTCTTCGGCGACGACCCGTCCGATCAGGAAGATGGACTGTGCAGGCAGCCGCGAAGTGGGGAAATCCCGTGGTTGTGTTGTGGGCGAAGGGATGTTTCCGGTGGTGGGACCTGTTCCGCCGCGTGTTCCACCACCACCGCCGCCGCCCCCAGTGCCTCCCGAGGTGCCGCCAGTCGCCTGTGCCAGGGTGCTTATGGAATAGACCAGAATCGTGAGGAGGAGCAGGAGGGACCTTTGCATGGGAACACCCCGTTGAGAAGAGTATAGGCCTTCTTCCGAGGGGATCAATCGATTTAGTTTGTAAAGGAAATGTCTCCAACAGAGTTCCTTCGAGGTTCGCAATCCGGGATTTAGTCTGGAGGCTTCGCTGCTGAAGCGGCGAGATGGCTTGCGACGGAAGGACTTGCGCGCAAGACAGGTTCCCGCGGTCCGCAGTAAAATTTCGAGGCGACATCAAGGGGCTTTCATGTCAGATAACACGACCCTTTCGAACATTGATTCCATTCTTCACGAAGACCGCAAGTTTGAGTGTCCTCAGCAATTCAGCGAGAAAGCTCACGTCAAGAGCGTGGAGGAGTACGAACACCTTTACAAAGAGTCGGTAGAGCATCCAGAGCGGTTTTGGGGCCGGATTGCCGAGGACCTGCATTGGTTCAAGAAATGGGATGGGGTTCTGGAATGGAATGCTCCGTGGGCGAAGTGGTTCGCGGGGGGTCAGATAAACCTGTCGTACAACTGTCTGGACCGGCATGTGAAGACGTGGCGCAAGAACAAGGCCGCGCTGGTCTGGGAGAGCGAACCGGGGGAAGTCCGCACTTACACCTACCAGCAACTGTGGCGGGAGGTGCAGAAGTTCGCCAATGTTCTGAAGTCCCTGGGGGTGAGGAAGGGGGACCGGGTCGCGATTTACATGGGCATGACGCCGGAGTTGCCGATCGCGATGCTGGCCTGCGCCCGGATCGGCGCGCCGCACTCGATCGTGTTCGGAGGATTTTCGTCGAATGCGCTGGTCGACCGGATTCATGACTCGCAAGCGGTTGCGGTAATCACGCAGGATGGGACATACCGGCGCGGCGCGGAAGTGAAACTGTTTCCGGCGGTGGAAGAGGCTCTGAAGTCGTGTCCGACTGTGAAATACGTAGTCGTCTACAAGCGCACAGGCACACCGATCAATCTGCAGCCTGGCCGCGATCACTGGTGGCATGCGTTGATGGACAAGGCTTCGGACGAATGTCCCGCCGAGCCGCTGGATGCTGAGCACCCTCTCTACATTCTCTATACCTCGGGAACCACCGGAAAGCCGAAGGGCGTTGTGCACACCACCGGCGGCTATTCGGTGGGGACATATCTCACGACCAAGCTGGTTTTTGATTTGAAGGAAGAGGACACGTATTGGTGCACTGCCGATATTGGATGGGTGACCGGGCACAGCTACATCGTGTATGGGCCGTTGCAGAACGGGGCTACGAGCTTGATGTACGAAGGCGCGCCGAACTTCCCGGAGCCTGATCGATTTTGGTCGATCATTGACCGGCATCAGGTCAGCGTTTTCTATACGGCTCCCACGGCGATCCGGACGTTCATCAAGTGGGGAGACGAGTGGCCCAACAAGCACAAGATGGACAGCCTGCGGTTGCTGGGGACGGTCGGGGAACCGATCAATCCGGAAGCGTGGATGTGGTATCGCGAAGTGATCGGACACAATCGGTGTCCAATTGTGGATACATGGTGGCAGACGGAGACGGGCCACATCATGATTGCGCCCATCCCGGGAGCGATCGCGACGAAGCCGGGCTCGGCGACGCGGCCGATGCCGGGAGTTGTTCCGCAGATTGTGACGATGGATGGAAAACCGGTACCCGATGGGTCGGGAGGATTCCTGATTATCAGCAAGCCGTGGCCGGGGATGCTGCGCACGATCTACGGGGATCCGGATCGCTATGTGCGGCAGTATTGGAGCCAGATTCCGGGCGTCTACTTCACGGGAGACGGCGCGCGCAAGGACAAGGACGGCTACTTCTGGATCATGGGCCGGGTGGACGACGTGCTGAACGTGAGCGGGCATCGCCTGAGTACGATGGAAGTGGAGTCGGCGCTGGTGGCGCACGATGCGGTCGCCGAGGCTGCGGTTGTCGGTCGGCCGGATGACATCAAGGGACAGGCGATTTCGGCGTTCGTCACTTTGGAGAAGGGGCGCGAGCCGTCGGCAGCGTTGAAGGAAGAGTTGAAGAAGTGGGTGGCGAAGGAAATTGGCTCGCTGGCGAAGCCTGATGATATTCGATTCACGGATATGTTGCCGAAGACGCGTAGTGGGAAAATCATGCGGCGGTTGTTGCGCGAGCTTGCTACCAGCGGCGACGTGAAGGGAGATACGACTACGCTGGAGGATTTCGGAGTGATTGCCAAGTTGAAGGAGAGCGAGGAAGCGTAGGGGAGAATTTCCTGAGGGCGAGGACGCCCTCAGGACAGCCGGCGGGACGCCGGCGCTACTTATAGGAAGCTGCTTAGAAAGTGCGACCGAGTCGTAAGTCCCAACGGAAGCGGTTTCCGCTGATGTTGTCAGTGATCGTGATCCGGCCGAAGTTGAACGATAACTGTTCGGTGGGCACTTCGTCGTTTTGGCTTCCGCCCAGCTGGTAGCTGGAGACGATGACGTCCTCCAGGACGACGGTGAAGACGTCGTCGCGATTGTTGTCTTGCTGCACGATCGTGACACGCGTGATATGACGGCCGGTAGCTACGTCACCGAAGAGAATCGGGCTGCAGCTGTCGGTGCGCTTGGAAACGCTCACGTCGGTTATGTTGGCGCGGCCTGCACCCGTGCCGGCTCCACCGGTTGTGGATGTCTGGGTAGCGCCGAATGACCACGTGAGTGCCGGAAACATTCCAGTTCCGGCTGAAGTGGTGCAGGTCAAGCCTTCGACGGTAACCACGATGCTCGATCTGTGGTTGAAGCCGCGGTTCTGCCCGTTTTCTGCAAAAGCAGCCGCGTGCAACAGGATTCCGACTGTTACGAACAAGGTGAGCTTTTTCATCGCCAACAATCCTCCTGAAAGGTGATTCGGGACCGGCCGCGGGGCGCACGAAATCGCACATGTGCGCTCTGCTGCCAGGATGTACTCAGAAATTGCTAAGAAATTCCCCGACGAGATCGTGCACGGCGATGGGGAGGGCCGCGAGATACGCTCGTGGAATGCAGTGTGACGCAATCCGCGCGGGACGCCTAGTTACGAACGGGAACGGTGACCGTCGCCCGCTTTCGTAGGCCCGGGTACCGTGTGAGGCGTTACGCGGCGTTGTTTTCTTAGTGCGGACCCATTAGCGTCCGCGCACCCCAGATCGCCCCGAAGCCCATGGCGAACAGAAATGTGAGGCCAATGAAGCGTCCTGACATTGTGCTTCTGCTCCAGCCCTGGAGCACGGCCATGAGTCAAACGAGGAAGAGTACGATTGCGCCGAGCGCGAGAACCTTGGTCCACATAGAAGCTGTTCTTTGTTCAGCTTTTCATTCAGGTTTGGGCGGGGGAAGGGCAGGGGTCACAACGGGAGGTGATCTGAAGCTCGTCGGCCCGTGTGAAACATGGCGGTGATTTTTGAGGATCGTGGACGGACGGGACGCCCGCCGTTCCACAGTGAAACGAGTTGCCGTTCCAGGCACAACTCTCCGGGTAGAATAAGGCGCACTGCGACCGGCTGGATGAAGTCGGCTGCCCATTTAATGAGCATCTCTGCGAAAACCGATCTCGGAAGTCCTCTCGAGCGAAAGATCTTCGCGCGAATGTCGATTGTCACCGGCAATGTTTTGCAAGTCGCCGGCATTTTGGGGGCTTGTGTTTCCTTGATCGCGGCGCGAACGTCGGCGAGAAGCGGTCTGGCGGCAGCCTCGATGGTGGCTGCCTGGATTCTTCTCTACTTCTTTGCGCATGGTATTGCGCACTGGGTCGTGGGGCGTTTGCTGGGGATCCGATTCCGGTTCTATACCGTGGGTGGAACTGGGAATCCTGAGGAGTATCCGCCGGGGGTGCGATGGCTCTTCGAACATCTGCCGTTCTTCGGAGTGCAGACCGAGAAAGCTTCAATGGAAAGCGCCAGCGGCGCGGCGCGAGCGATTATGTGGTCGGCTGGAGTGAGTTCGTCGGCCATCGTGCCGACGTTGAGTGCGTTGGTTGCGTGGCGATGGCGGGTTTTGGGAAGTGGTTTGTTTTTTGTGTTTGCAGTGGTGTGGGGACTGGCGACGTTGGCGAGCAATTGGACGAGCCGCAGTGGGGACTTCGCAAAGGCACGGCGGTCGCTGCGCGGGTAAGAGTCGGAAGTTTTGAACGTGCCTACGCAAAATGATGGCCCAAGAGGAAGAAGCTCACCTCAGGCGCTAAAGCGCTGGTATAGGGTGGAATTACGGCACGAGTAAACTCGTGCCCTTCCCAAGCGAGCCCTTTCCAACTCCGCCTTTCCAACTCGCGCACTCTCCTTGTCTGAAGTTTCAGATGCTGGATGCAGCGCGCCTCTCTAACTCGCAAGAATAGTCCTCCGACTATTTGCCACTGGAAGCTGTTCAATGGCGAGCCGCGTTCTCTCACGCGAATGAGTCTCGGTAGCCGCACGAACTCCGGCGTATCATGTGCCGCATAAGATCTTCTGCGAGGTTCCGATGGCGAAAACAAAATCTGCAAAGGGGCAGGTAAGCCCATCGAAAGCGGTGCGGCCGGCACGTGCCACAAGGGTTGCGTCTCCTGATGATCCTCCAGGCCTGCAGGCGGGATTGCCCCGTGTGCCGGCACTCTATGGACTTAAGCCGCGCAAACAATATCTGCCGTGGGCGCATGTGCGGACGCGCTTGGCAGGTTCGCACAATTACTGGATTTGCACCGCGCGTCCGGATGGGCGGCCGCACTCCATTCCGGTATGGGGATTCTTCTTCGACGATACTTTGTATTTCGGCACGGCTCGATCTACGCGCAAGGCGCGAAACCTGGCGCATAATCCGGCGGTATCGGTTCATCTTGAATCCGGAGATGATGTTGTGATCGTGGAAGGAAGCGTGGAGGAAGTTCGCGAATCGGATAAGGTGACCATGGGGAAACTGGATTCGGCGTCGAAGGCAAAATACAAGATGCCGCTCATGACGATCCCCGGGGAGAGCGTTATTTACGCAGTTCGTCCGCGAGTGGTGCTGGCCTGGACGGAGAAGGGATTTCCGAAGGATGCGACGCGGTGGGAACTGGGTTCGAGCGCCAGATCGTGACACTGAAGAGCGCTCGTGATGACAGTCCGCTAAGAACAAACCCACCCTATCTTTCCCACAGAACGGGAAAGATTAGGATGGGGCACTCCAACAGGGTCTGACTACGCGCCGCTTTGCATCACTGCGGTGCCGCGGGGCACATCGTGCGGACCGCTTTCGGGTTCGAGCGTCACGGCAAAGGCTTTGGCTTCGACTCCGGCGGGCAGAGGCGGGTTCACGACGGTCGCGCTGCCGTTGAGGTCTGGCTTGAACAAGCCGGCGGCGATCGGTGGTCCACCGCTTTTGGGAAATAGCCAGAGCTCATAGATTTTGTCGGGAGCCAGCGGAGCGAGGTTGCTGGCGACAAATACGAGGCTGTTCCGATTTCGTAAGTAAAATGCCTTGCCGCGCGGCAGGGGAGGGGTTTTGGCGGAGACGAGCTCGACGCGCATGGCGTCAGGTGCAGTAATGGTCTCGGCAATGCGTTTTGCGTTTTCGAGTTCGATCGTCTGGTTACTGAGCAGTGCCCCAAGTTGCGACATCCCGTCGCGCAGAGTGGAGTTCTCCCGTCTGAGCTGAATCACGACCACCAGCATGCCGACAGCGGCGGCCCATCCGAAGGCGGCCCACCAGTTGAATCCGCGTGCAGGTTTTGCTGTGAGTCCGCGTGGTTCTTTGGCGATCGCATCCAGCAGGCGCTGACGGGAACGCTGCGGAGGCTTCGGGCCGGTCGCCGACAGAGCGAGCAGGGCGGTATCGCCACGTAGTTGTTCGAGTTCCTGGCGGCAAGCGGAACAGGTCTCCAGGTGCTTTTCGAGAGACGCGCGCGCGTCGCCCTCCAGCACGTTCAGCGCGTGGAGCGCGAGATCTTCGGCGAATTGTTCGTGCACACTCATTCCTGAAATGCCTTGCGCAACGCGTGCAGCCCGGTGCGAATACGCGTCTTGATCGTACCTAGAGGTTCGCCGGTTTTGGCTGCAATCTCGGAGTGCGTCATGCCTTCGAAGTAGGCCATTTCGAGGGCGGCGCGTTGGGCGACCGGCATGCCTCCGAGCAGGCCGCGGACTTTCTCGGCGGCACGGGCGCGGTCGGCATCGCTGGCAAGATCGGGAGCAACCGATACCACGACGTCGTCGATATCACTTTCCGGCTTGCGGCGGCGCAAAGCGTCGATCGCGCGATTGCGGGCGATGACCGTCAGCCAGGCCCCAAGGCTGCCGCGGCTGGAATCGAAGCTCGCGGGATTTCGCCAGAGTTGCATGAACACGTCCTGTAGCACGTCTTCGGCGGCTCCGGTATCGCCTAACACGCGCAGCGCTACCGAATAGACGATGGAAGAGAAGCGATCGTACAAGGCTGCCATAGCCCCCTGGTCGCCGGAGCGAATCGCCGATACCAACGCGGTATCGGAGGGCCCTACCTTGGCATCGACGCTCGGCAAACGCGGCTCTTCCTTTCTAGAGTACGACTACGGTGAACCCCTGGATTGTGCCACGAAGGACCCAAACGTAACCACCCGGAACCGCATAGTTCTTCACATTCTTGGGGGCACCAGCACCGGGGAGACCCACTCGTGGATGGGGCTCTGGCGCCCGCAGTAGAAGCAATTTGTTGCGGGAAACTGCGTTCCGCAATATGGGCACACGGCCTGGCTCTGAAATGTGTCGAATGCATGTTGGCAACGGCTGCACTGCCAGAGCTCTCCGATGGGGGGCGACTCCTTGCAATGCGGGCAGGCAAAGTCGTGACGCCGGGGCAGTTTTTCCATGCGGGACAGAGCGCGAGCGTGCTGCCAGCCGCCCCAGGAGTTCATGAGCATATAGATGGAGATAAATCCCATCCAGACGGATTTCATCCACCATGCAAGTGCGATAAACCCGAACGCGCCCAGGAACCCCACGACGGTCGCGACCATCAGACTTCTCGCTCGTCCGAGCACAAACCAGAGCAGGGAGCGAAATATTTGACCGCCGTCGAGGGGATAAACGGGGAGCAAGTTGAAGGTCAGCAGGACGAGATTGATGACCCAGATGGAATACAGCAAGGCATGAAGGTCGCTCTCGGTGCTAGCGATGGACCGGCTCAGCGCGTACAAGACCGGAACCAACGCTACATTGACCAGTGGCCCGGCGGCGATACTCCACAAAGTTGCGCCCGGCCGCGGAGGCGGATTGACGTAAGCCACGCCGCCGAGTGGCCACAGGACGATTTGATCCGCGGTACCTCCTACCTGCCGGCAAGCCAAGGCGTGGCCGAACTCGTGAAGCAGCACGATACCGAAGAGCGCCAGGTACTCGAGTACATTCCATCCCTGCGAGGAGTAGCTTCCTTTGCGGTTGCTGAGCTCGAAAGCGGCCACCAGAAACCATGACCAATGCAGGAAGACATCAATCCCAGAGTAGCGAAACAGCCGAATGGTTCCCTGGCGCGCGCTAGGCATGTGCGCAGTTTACTGCATCCTGAGCGGCGAGGCACGATAACGCCCTGCCTCGGTTGCAGTGCCGCGAAAAGCACCCGCATACTAAGGGCCATGTTCGACCATACGCTCGCTGGCAAACATATTCGTCTTGAACCGCTAGGTCAGCATCATGTAGCTGGGCTGATGGAGGCTTCTGCGGGGGATCCGTCGCTGTACAGGTGGAGCCCTGTGCCGCAGGGCGAGGCTGAGGTTTCGCGATATGTCGAGACCGCATTGGCTTGGCAGGATGCGGGCACGGCGGTGACGTTTGCAACGGTGTGGGTTTCCGACAGCGTGGTGATTGGTTCCACCCGCTTCTGGAATATCGAGCGGTGGGCCTGGCCTGTGGGGCACGAGCGTTATGGGCGAGTGGATCCGGATGTGTGCGAGATCGGGTATACGTGGCTGAACCGGTCGGCGATTCGGACAGGGGCGAACACCGAAGCCAAGCTGCTCATGCTGATGCATGCGTTTGAGACGTGGGGCGCATTGCGGGTGTGTTTCCACACCGATGCGCGCAACGAACGTTCGCGGGCGGCGCTGGAGAGGATTGGCGGGAAATTTGAGGGCATTCTGCGGGCACATCGGATGGCGGCGGACTTTGTTCCTCGGGATTCGGTGCGGTATTCGATCCTCGACGCGGAATGGCCAGAGGTGAAGGTGCGGTTGCAGGGGTTGCTGGAACGCGCGTGAGCTAGAGCGCGTGTATACGGGGACTTGATGCGAGTGTCTTTCGACGCTCCGCTCGGGTATCTTGCGGCGTTTTACCCACGGCTTACGCCGTGGGCTTCATTCTTTCGGCACTTTGTGGCTCGGCATTTTGCTCGGTGCGGGCGGGACGCCGGCGCTACTTGTGGGCGATAGGTCTCGGCGAGTTTGGCAGCGGCGCGCTATGGAAGACGAGATCATAGCGGTCGTCGCGAGGGGAAGCAGTCGGAATTGGAGCTTCGCGCACAACGTGGCCTTGCGAATGGCAGTGCGGGCACC
>Ga0075425_100006736_pt1 | contig 12080 bp, 5 predicted proteins | sample SoiMethybrSBSTD4_FD_75300 | JGI IMG/M metagenome (GOLD analysis project Ga0075425, IMG submission 75300) | Bulk soil microbial communities from a Populus tree surrounding site in Tennessee, USA - Soil MetaG P. TD hybrid SBSTD4 | ecosystem: Environmental > Terrestrial > Soil > Tree plantation...
CGCCGCCGGATCAGCCGGACCAGTCCGATCCCGACGCCCGCGTGGACGCGTTGCAACCGGACTTCAATCTGGCGGCGTTGCCGACGACGCTGCGGATGCCGGTGCACAAGCTGGCGTTCAGGGTGACCCACCGGTTTACCCGATCGCTCGGCCAGGGGGACTTCGGAGACTTGGTGTCCGATTTATTCGGATTCGACTCCGGCGCACAAATCGGTCTCGAGCTCCGGTACGGTCTGATGCGCGGCACACAGGTCGGCGTCCATCGGACGAGCGATCGCACGATACAGATTTTCGGTCAGCACTCGTTCTGGACCGAGCGAGACGGAAGGGCGATCGGATTGGACGGAATCGTGACGCTCGAAGGGGGCAACAACCTCCAGGAGCATCACAAGAGTACGCTCGGGGCGCTCGTCTCGCGCAATGTCGGACGATACGCGGCTCTGTACGCCGAGCCGATGTTCGTGATCAACTCGAGTCCGTTCGAGACGGGCGACCAGAACACACTCATGCTCGGGCTGGGCACGCGGCTTCGCCTACGGCCGTCGCTGTATGTGGTCGGCGAGATTACGCCGCGCCTGGCGGGGTTCGATTTAGGCGCACAACAAATGAGCTTTGGTGTGGAAGGACGCGCGGGCGGACATCTCTTCCAGCTCAATTTCTCCAACGGGTTCGGAACCACACTTGGACAGGTTGCCACCGGGGCAATCAATTACAACGACTGGTACATCGGGTTCAACATCGCACGAAAGTTCTTCTAGCCAGGCAGCCCGGACCAGCCTGCCGCATACAAATGAAGCATCTAGCGCAGGCCTCCGGGTCTGCCTACCATCTGCGAGTCGGGAGGAATGAACGGTGACCCTCGGTAATCGAATTCTGGCAGCAGCGAGCATCGCTGCATTGATGCTAATGACGGCGTGCGGCGGAAGCTCTCCGACCTCACCCGGCGGCGGCGGTGGTGGATCAGTGGTCGTGCAGTCGACAGGCTCAGTCGGCACAGTGGGCGCGACGATCACCATTGGGGCCAATGGCAGCGTGAGCCCGACGCAGGTGACGGTTGCGGTCGGACAGAGCGTGACGTTCCTCAACAGTGACAGTCGATCGCACGATATGGAATCGGATCCGCATCCTGCACACACAGCCTGTCCTTCGATCGCGAACGTCGGGCTGTTGCAGCCCGGTCAATCGAAGACGACGTTCGGGTTCGCCAACACCGGCACGTGCGGGTACCACGATCACAACAACGCGGAGAGCACGGGGTTGCAGGGCCGAATCGTCGTGCAGTAGGAGGTCTTTCAGCTTTACGGCGGCTCCTCCCTCGTCGACCGGTTAAACTTGACTCGTTGCCATGAGTTCTCGCCGGTCAAGATCTCTTGCGCTGATACTCGCGCTGCTTCTTGCGTCGTGTGGCGGCGGTAGCTCCACACCGACGCCACCGACCACTCCCTCTAATCCCTACACGTTTACGATCATGTCGAGCGGTGTGTCGCCGAAGGACTTGACGGTTCCACCCGGCACGCGCGTGCTGTTCGTGAATCAGGATTCACGTCCTCATGACATGGCGTCAGATCCACACCCGGAACACACCGACTGCACCGAGATCAATGCCGTCGGTGTGCTGTCGACGGGACAGAGTCGCGAAACATTGAATCTGGTGACGACCAAAACGTGCGGATTTCACGATCACAACGATCCACCGCCGACAACGGCCGCGGGCAATCGCTGGACGGGAAGGATAATAATCCGCTGATAGGCTGACTAAAGGTACCTGATTCTGCCCGCAGAAATGTCTTCGTTCAAACGCCCGTAATCCCTCATATAATCGCCGCTCACCATTCTCGCCTCGTCCCCGTCACGAATTCGGAGGATTCGATGACTCCGTTGCTGACCGCTGCGCTGTTGGCTCGTGCGACTCGCGTCTTCCGACGCGTGAATGTTTCTGTCAGCGCCCTGAAGGACCACGCCATGCGAAAACTTTTTTTGCTTGCGATCTGCCTGATCGCATCGGTCACCGTGAGTGCCCAGATACCCGGGAAGAATATCAACATGGTCACCGGCACCACGCTTCCTGGCGGTGACCCATATCTGCAAAAGCAGAACGAGCCATCGCTCGCGATCTCGACACGCAATGCGTGCCGTCTGCTCGGTGGCGCAAATGACTACCGTGCGGTCAACATTCCAGGATTGCCGGCCGACAAGGAAGTCGGCGATGCGTGGGTCGGATTTTATACGTCGATCGACTGCGGCCAGACGTGGTACAGCACGCTCGTTCCTGGCTATCTGCAGGATCCGACGCCGGCCGGAAAGGCATCGCCGGTCTACGGATTGACGACGGCTGCCGATCCCACCGTCCGCGCCGGAGCGGGAGGCTTCTTCGCCTACAGCTTCATCGCGTTCAACCGCGGCTCGAATGTCGGCAAACTCGCGGTCGCGCGATTCATCGACAAGAACAACAAAGAGGCGATCACCAAAGCGGAGAATGCCATCACCTACATCGACACGAAGGTGTGGGATACGGGCAGCGCCGGCCAGTTCATCGACAAGCCGGTGGTGCTTGTGACGCCGGGAACTGGCACGTGCAGCATCACCGTGCCAGGCACCACCACTCCCATGGTCATTCCCGCGAGCGTTGTGCACATGGCGTGGACCGTGTTCGTCGGCAACAATCAGAATGTCACCGCCGATACCCTGATCCGCACGAAGGTGTATTACGCGCGATCGAGCAACTGCGGAACGACGCTTGATTATCCGGCGACAAAGCTGAGTGAGGGATACGCCACCAATCAGGGCTCCAGCATTGGCGTCGCGCCCAATGGCAATGTGTTCGTCACCTGGCGGCAGATTCACTCGCCCAAAGGCGATCCGGATCAGATTCTCTTCGCCAAATCGATCGATGGCGGCAAGACGTTTACAAAGGCGTCGCCGATTCCATTCATCACACCAACCTTTGCTCCGTTCGACCAGGGCACAACATCCAAGTCATTCCGCACGACGGCGTTCCCGACAGCCGCTGTCGACCCGTCGGGCCGGTTCTATGTTGCGGTCGCGGTGCGCGGATTTGCGGATGCGAATCAGTCTCGCGTCGTCGTGACGAGCACGACCGATGGGATCAACTGGACGATGCCACAAGCGGTCGAGAATGTGCCGCAGATCCGAGGGCATCAGATCATGCCGGCGATGACGGCTGTCGGGGGAAAGCTGAACCTCGTCTGGATCGACTTCCGCGACGACGTGTCCGACGAACACCACGACTTCATCCAGGAAATCTATCCAATCCGTCACACAATGGACGTGCGCGGCGCGCAGTCGCCTCTCAGCTCCAACGGGACGCTGCAATGGACGACCTATGGCATCCTGCAGACGGAATCGCCGGCGGCGACGGTCCCTCGCATTTCGCGTTATCTCACCGGCAACTACGGCAAGACGCCAGGCACCAAGCAGCTGCAATTCAATCGTCCGAACCTGAAGCTGTACGCGGGTGGCACGCGTCCGTTCGTCGGCGACTACATCGATGTCGCCGGACTGGCGATGATCGGACAGCATGCGTCGCCGCAGGTCTGGCTGCCGAATGACGGAACGGGTTTGTCGAGTACGTTGACGGCGGCGCAGACGTTCTACGCGGCATGGACGGACAATCGTGACGCGAAGGTCGGCTCCGGGTTTATCGAGCCGCCCGGTGATCCAACCGACGACGAGGAGAAACGCAACACGGTGGATTACATGGCCCCGGGGCCAGCGTGCGAGCCGGCAAAGGCGCACCTCACTGGCACCCGGGACGCGAACGTGTATGAAGCGCGAATCTCGCCTGGCGTGTTCGTCGCCGCGCCGGCCAACTCCAAGCCGTCGATCAGATCTGGCGGCGATCAGCGGGCATTTTCCATTCTCGTCCAGAACAATACGGCCCAGAACAGCGCCGGAAAAAAAGAGCCTCGTACGTTCCGGTTGCACATAGACAATCAGCCGAGCGACCGCGCAGCTGGTACTGGCGGCGCCTCGTTCGTGCAGTTCCCGTACGTGCCAAACGTGCAGCCGGCCAGCCTCGTCAAGCCACTCAATGTCACCGAGGAAATCTTCGTCGCCGTTCCGCCGAAGTCATCGATTACGCGCACCGTTTACGTGGTATCGACCGAGAAGTACCCGCAGATCAAGGTGAGCGTGACCGAGCAGGGCGTGCCTCCCGGGACCGTACCGCTGGCAGGTACGACGCTGCTGAATCCCGACGTCGAGAATCCTGACGTCGAGAATCCGGATGTCGAAAACCCGGACGTCGAGAACCAGAACGTTCGCAACCTCGAGCTACACAATCCAGACGTCGAGAATCCCGACGTCGAGAACCCGGATGTCGAGAACCCGGACGTCGAAAACCCTGATGTCGAGAATCCCGACGTTGAAAATCCGGACGTCGAGAACCCCGATGTCGAGAACCCCGATGTCGAAAACCCGGACGTCGAAAACCCCGACGTCGAGAATCCCGACGTTGAAAATCCGGATGTCGAGAACCCCGATGTCGAGAATTCCGCGCTCACCGATTTTTCAGTCGACGCCGCGAATGACGGCAACACCACGGGCACGTATCAGATCAAGTTTGCGGTTGGTGGAGATACGAGCGGTTACGTGTACCAAGTGATCGGGCGTCGCGTCTACTTGACGCCGGCAGCAAACGGCTGCCTGCAAACCGTGAAGGCAGACAACCAGATCCTCTTCAACATCACCAATCCGGATCTCTCTCCCGGACCGCCGCCGGATGTGAATGACGGCAGTGAATCCAACGCGACGGTCGTGCTGAAGCCTGGCGAGAGGATCAGGGTCACTCTTCGCGCGTTCGACAAGGACTACTTCAAGGTTCTCAACCCGCTGAAGCAGGGGGGAAGCGACGGCGTTGTCCAACCCTTCTGCCCGATCGTCAGCACAACTGGTAGCGTGAACTGTCCGGTTGCCACCAATCCCGTCGACGTCATCGTGCGAGCGGGGTCCACGAATTCGGGAGAGACTGCGCCGCGGACAGAGGTGTTCCCCACAAATCCGGAGGGCGGCCTCGCAATCACGACGACAACCGTGAATCCCGGAATTTTGACAGGCCGATACCAGCAACAACTCAACGCGTCGGGCGGATTGCCGACGAACTACGTCTGGAGCCTCGGCGGTGGAGCGCTTCCGCCTGGTTTGGGACTGAGCCCGCAAGGGTTCATCAGCGGTGTACCGACATCGGCCGGATCATTCCCCTTTACCGCACAAGTATCCGATGGCGTGCAGACGGCTCGGCAAAACCTCACCCTCGTTGTCAGCACCGGGCTCACAGTGGCCACACAATCGTTGCCTGGCGGATTCGTCGGGTTCTTTTACCAAAAGAACCTCGAGGTGGCCGGCGGCACCTTCCCGTACACATGGTCGATCACTGCCGGAACACTGCCCGCTGGGATGACGTTCGATCCTACGTCCGGTCATATCTCCGGCACACCGACGCTGGCTGGCGCCAGCACGTTCACGGTTCGAGTCGTGGACGGGGCGGCGAATGCCGCATCGAAAGCGCTCACGCTGACCACGATGGCCATAGCCGATGGAGACGCCATCGTGAGCGACGGCACTGTCGGAACGACGAGTGGCAAGCTGTATCGGATGACGAAGGACGGAACGACGGTTCAGCTCATCGCCAATATCGGCGGCAGACCGCAGTCGATCGCGATGGACGACAGTGACGGCAGCATTATCACGGCCGACAGCGTCAACGATCGCGTGTTGAGGGTGACGCCCGGCGACGTCGCGACGCTGTTCTCGGGCCTGCCGTTGCGCAATCCGATTGCCGTAGCCGTTATGTCAGACGGCGAGGTCGTGGTCGGGGATAACTTCACCGACAAGCTATATCGCCTCTCGATTGACGGTGAGAGCGTTGGGATCTCGGAACTGTTCTCCCTGCCCGCCTCGGCCACCGAACTGCAGGGCATTCAGCTCGCCTTCGATCAGGCGAGCGGGAAGCTGTTCGTCACCGATGACGCAGGACAGCAGGTGCGACTCATCACCATCGACCCGTTTGGCGAATCGTCGCCGACGACGGTGCTGCTGACCGGCCTCAGGCGCGCGGGCGGACTCGCGTTCAACGAACAAGGCAATCTCGTAATCCCTGACTTTACTCAGCAGACAATTTTTACGCTGACGCGCGCTGGCGCCGTGACGAACACGCTGCCGGCGGCAACGGGCATCAACATGGTTGGGCTCGGAATCAACGGTGACAACGACTATTACGTCGCGGTGAACTTCGCGAATGCTGTGAAGAAAGTCACGGCGGACGGTGGGGTCTCGAACGTACACCTGGGTGCGCCGTTCACTTACCCGACCGACTTGATCGTTTACAGACAACTGTTCGCGACCGTCACAGATCCGGCAGGCGACCAGCTGCCGGCGGAAGGAGCCACCAACCCGGATCTCGTCCAGGCGGACGCGATTCGTGACGGCAACGCGATAACGTTCAAGCTGCGCTTCGCAAACGGCACGTTCAATCCCGACACGAGCTGGGCCACGATCTACCTCGATACGGACCACAACATCGCGACCGGCTCGCCCGGGGTCACGAGCGGATGCACACTCGATGCGAACACCATCGGCGCGGACTATTTCATCGCCGTCGGCGGGACGCAGTTCACGCCGGCGCAGGTGTACCTGGTGACGTACCCGCCCTGCGCGTCGTGGACGTTCCTCGGAACGTTCCCCGTTGCGCCGATCACGAACGGCTATCAGGTCACCGTGCCACTGTGGCGGATCGGCGACGACGGACACCTGAACTTCAAGGTCGGGGCGGCCAGATTGCTCCAACCGGGCGGCAGTTCGTCAACCGGACTGATCGACCAGGTGCCAAACGCGGGCCTGGCGGCCACGCTGCTGGACGACGCGCACATCGCCGCCGCGATGACGACGCGCGACCAGCCCGGAGGCACAGGGTTGAGTATCGGCGGAAGTCCGAGCAATCAGCAGCTCGCGCAAGTGTTCCGGGCCACATATCCGGGGAATCTGACGGAAGTGAGGGTGCCCGTGTCCGCCTGCGGCACAGCGCTCGACCTCGAGATTCAAGGAGTCAACGCCAACGGGTTACCCGACGGAAACGTTCTCGCCAGTCAATCGTTCCCGGCAGGGCTGAACAACCCGCCTGCGGGAGTGTTCAAGCGTCTCGTGCTGGCCAATCCGCTTGCCGTCACCGCGGGCACTAGATACGCGATCGTGTTGAAAGCCGCCCTCGGGCTCGGGGTCTGTAACATCGACCACGGGCCGATCGGTAATCTCTACGCTGACGGCGATGGCTTCTATAACGTGCCGGAGAACGGCGGTTGGCTCACGCTGGACTTCGGCGATGGCGGCCGAGCGGATCTGCCGTTCCAGGTCCTCGTGACGCCGGTGATAATCATCTTGTGATGGACGAGGGCGGCGCGTGCCGCCCTTGCTTCAGTGAATACGTGTGCGGAGGTCGGCCGCGAGTGGATCGTTGATCGCGGCGCTCCGCACGCTCAGGTATCGACGATACGTTTCAGTCGCCTGCGCCTTCAGGCCCACGCCTTCCTGCGCCCGGCCGAGCCAGTACCACAGAGGTGCGGTGTAGCGGAACGTCGGCACGTCGTCGAGGAAAATCGCCGTCGCTTCGGCCAGGCGCTTCTGGCAGCCTTCCAGTTCTGAGATCGCATCGGGAAACGCCTTCGCCTGCACGTACGCCACAGCAAGGTTAAAACGGATTATCCAGAGATCCGCGAGCTTGAGCCCATCTTTAAACGCGTCGATCGCATCCGGTATCCGGCCCGCGGCGAGAAGCAACTTGCCGTTCACCAATTTGCCGTACGCTCGGGCGCGAGGCTGAATCTGCGATTCGAGATCGCTCGCGATCGCGCGCGCATCCTTTTGCGCATCGAGATCGAGCAACATGTGCGCCGCAGGCACTACGACCCCTGCCGCTTCATTCGGCTTGACCAGTGACGCGAGCAATGATTTGCTCCCGGCGCGGTCTCCTTCGGCCAACCGCGACTCGGCGAGTGCAATTCGCTTCAGATTGGCATTTGCGTCGAGGCGATCCGTTTCGTCCTGTTTGATCCCCGCCTCGAGTATTGCGATGGCCTCTTTGTAGCGGCCTTCATACATCGCGAGATCGGCCTTCCCGATCGCCGCCAGGGACTTTCCGCGTGGCCCGCCGTTGGCGGCTGCCTGATCGTACGCGGCCTCGGCGGCGTCGATCTTCCCATCGCTGGCGGCCGCAATGGCGAGTGCCAGGTAAGCCTTGTATACCGCTGGATTGAGCTTGATCGCGCGGTCGGCTTCCGCAGCAGCGGTTGCGAAATCACCAGCGTACATGGCATACAGCGCGTAGTTGTAGCGATAGAGCGGGCTCGCTGGATAGATGTCGAGCAACCGTCGTCCTTCCTCCCGCGCCTTGCCGAAGTTAAGGACGCTGAAATACGCGACGGCCAGGCCGTTGTGCGCCGCACCATCCGCCGGATACTTCTGCACCAGCGTCGAGTAGTTCTCGATCGCCTTGTCGTAGTTTTCCGCGATGTTCAGGTAATAGGAACCCAGCGTTCGATACTTCTCCCGTTCGGTCATCCGGTCGAGAAGCGCGAACGCTTTCTGATAGTTCTCTTCGGTCTCGGCTTTTCGTCCAAGTTTCAATGCGCTCGCCGCCCAGCCGGAGTAGGCGCGGCCAAATTTGCTGTCGAGTTCTGTTGCCTTCCGATAATGCACGATCGCGTTCTCGTCGTCGTTGTTGTTGGCGAGCGTCTGGGCAGTTGAATACTCGCTCGCCGCCTGTAACGAGGCAGCAGTGAACGTCTCGGCGTCTTTCATTCGATTCGCATCTGCCGACGTGTCGCCAAGTCCTGCTCGCACCTTGGCGGCCAGGCGACCGACGGCATTCAGCACGTCTTCCTTACCGCTCGCCGTCGTATCCCAGGTCAGCAACGGCTTGCCATCGCTCGGATCGACGATTCTCGCCGAGAGCGCGTACTTCGCGCCATCAGCCGAGATCGATCCGCTCACGATCCGCTTGATGCCCTCGCGCCTGGCGACGAGTCTCGCGTTGCCTTCGTCGAGCGGCGCTGTCGGATTGACCACCTGCGACACGATTCTCAAAGCGTCTCGTCTCGGATAGGCGGTGACGAACGACGTCCCTTCGATGCCGACGCCGAGGGCCTGCTCGATCAAACCGTCGAACAGCGGCTCGTTTGCCCGGTTCTCGAAATTTGCGATCAAGACCGACACCGGCTCCTTTTGAACGATCGGAGTCGAGCGTCCGAGCGTATGCCAGATCCACCACGCGGCCGTGCCGAGTACGACGGCGAGAACCGCGGCAATGACGAGAACGGTCGTTCTCGATGCCGTGACCGGATGTGCAGGCACCAAGCGGTGTCCGTCCGGCGCAAGCGCCTCGAGGTCGGCGACCAGTTCAGCGGTCGTCGCGTATCGCGACTTCGGATCGGCCTGGAGGCATTTCGAGATGATCCGATCCAGCGTTTCCGGAGTGTGAGAATCGATCGATCGCACCGATGGCGGCGCATGCTGCATGCGGCTCATCATCTCGGACATCGCGTTGTCGCGGCGAGCGAGACGTTGACGGCCGGTGAGCATGTCGTACAGCACGAGGCCGAACGAATAGATATCGGCCCGGTGATCGACGGCCTGCCCTTGCGCCTGCTCTGGCGCCATGTATTCGAGCGTTCCCATGACGGCGCCGAGGGCCGTCGCGGTTCCCGTTCCACTGATCGAACGCGAGATGCCGAAGTCCATGATCAATGCGTGGCCTTCGTCGCTGATCATGATGTTTTCTGGTTTCAGGTCGCGATGCACGACGCCGACTTCGTGCGCCGCCGCCAGTCCGGACGCGACTTCTTTCGCGATCGCGATTGCGCGCGGTACCGGCACCTTGCCGTCACTCTTGAGAATGTCCGCGAGGTTCTCCCCCTCGACAAACGGCATCGTCAGGTACTTGATGCCCTGCAGTTCGCCAAGGTCGTGGATGCGGACGACGTGCTTGTGCGTGACTTGGCGCGCAAGCACCAGCTCGCGCTTGAAGCGACGCTCGATTTCGCCGGCCGATCCCGGGTCGGCCAGGACCTCGGGACGGATGACTTTCAGGGCGACGGCGACGCCCAGTTCGGCATCCCAGGCCTGGTAGACGACGCCCATTCCGCCGGCGCCGAGCGCCTTAATGATGTGATAGCGAGTGCCAAAAGCTTGACCGGCGTTCAGTGGGCCGATCGACAGAGTGGGACGGCTCACGGCCGTCGGGGTCTGCGCAACCTGGTCGGCGAGAATAGTTTCCGCATCATGCGCGATCGGAGTCGGCACGGCCACGGCAGGCGTCAGGACGGTCACCGACGAAGAATCGAGGGCTCCGCACTTACCGCAACGGCCAGATGCCGATACGAGTGCGCTCCCGCAGCGTGGACAGCCCATGAACCTCCGGTCGGAAGGTGCAATTATGCAGCGAAATTACAGCCCGTCCAAACAAGCTGGGCTGTAAGTGCCTCGTTATGGACCTCTCCCTTAAGTAAATAACGATGGAAGTTCAGGAATCGCACACGGCTCGGGCCCACTTTTCGCCCCAATTTGCGCGTTTTTACACATTGAAAACCCATGGCCAACACAGCCTATTCCGACTGCCGCCGGAATGGACGTCTCCGGTTAAGAGCGCACCGCACCCGGCTGAGCGGCAATCGAGATGAGCGATTCGACGGCCCGGTCGATTTCTTCGACGGTCGTGTAGAAATGCGGCGCGAGGCGGATGCCGGCTCCAGGCCGATAGTCGACGATAATCCCTCGAGCGATCAGTTTTTGGGTCACTGCCGCGCCGTTGGGAACATCGATGATGACGGTCCCCCCGCGATCCCGATCGTCGTCAGGCGTGTTGAGTTTCAAACCGGCCTCACGGGCAAGATTCATGAGACGGCGCGTCAGGGCGAGAGACTTCGCCCGGATCGCGGGGACGCCGATTTGGCGGATGATTTCGTAGCCGGCACGGCACGCATATAGCGCGGGCACGTTTGGCGTCCCGCTCTGAAAACGCTCCGGGGCTTCCGCAAAGTCCAGCGGCCCGGTTTCGAAATCGAAGGGCCGCGCGTGAGCCGCCCATCCAGCGATTGCCGGTTCGAGTTCACGAGCAAGATCGGGCCGCACATAAAGGTAGCCATTGCCGGGTCCGCCACAGAGCCACTTCACCGATCCACCCACAGCGAACTCGACACCAAGCGAACCGATATCGATCGGAACCGTGCCGGCGGCTTGATACACGTCCAGAACGACGCGCGCACCAACCCGTTGCGCTTTGTCGACGATTGCGGCGGCGTTCTGGATATACGCGCTCTTGAACAACACGAGCGATACGACGACGAGGGCGGTCCGCTCGTCGATGGCATCCAGCAGCCGATCGAGGTTCGTGCGCATGCCATCGTCGGAGGACACGTAATGGATCTCCGCGCCGTAGCGGCGAAATCCTTCGAACAGATACATGTTCGACGGGAATTCAAGATCGGTCATGACGATCCGCCGGCGCGGTCCATCGTAGCGATGGCAGGAGGCGATGATGGCCTGCGCGACGGTCACGTTCTGATGCATCGAGATCGTCCCAGGCAGCGCACCCACGATGGGCGCCAGCAGGTCGCCCGTCGTCCGGCCAAGCTCCCACCAGCCTTCATGCCACGCACGCACACCGCGGGTCGACCACTCGTCGGCAAACTGCTGCAGATACTCGGCAGCACGCCGCGGCATTGCACCAAGCGAGTGACTGACGAGATACGTACAGGTGTCGAGGATGGGGAATTCGGAGCGCCAAACTAAGAGAGGATCGGGCATGCGTGTCCTTCCGCCTAAAGGCGGAAGCCACAGAAACCGCCAACCGCCAACCGCCAAAGATTACAGATTCAAATCAACCCAGACACTCTTCACTTGTGTGTAGTGCTCGAGCGCATGGGCGCTCATTTCGCGGCCGAAGCCGCTTTGCTTGTAGCCGCCGAACGGGGCCGCCGTATCGTACACGTTGTAGGTATTGATCCAGACCGTTCCAGCCTGAAGCTTGCGCGCCACGTAGTGCGCCTTTTTGATGTCGCGCGTCCAGACGC
>Ga0075425_100006739_pt1 | contig 12079 bp, 9 predicted proteins | sample SoiMethybrSBSTD4_FD_75300 | JGI IMG/M metagenome (GOLD analysis project Ga0075425, IMG submission 75300) | Bulk soil microbial communities from a Populus tree surrounding site in Tennessee, USA - Soil MetaG P. TD hybrid SBSTD4 | ecosystem: Environmental > Terrestrial > Soil > Tree plantation...
AGTCCCGGCGCCTGATTCACGGCGAGATGCGGATCGGCCGCGTGCAATGCCTTGCCCGACTTCGATCGCCACGGCGCGACGGCCCACGAGTTCGACGCACCGGAAATCGTCGGCGGCGGATCGACCGTCGAGAACGACCACGGATGTCCCGCGTGCGTGAGCGCGCTGGCCGGCGCGCCGAGCTTCTCGACGAGGCGCTGGTACGTGCGGTCCTCATCCATCAACTCGTGCGAGTACCACGTCTGGTACATGCTGACGGCGAGGCAGTCGTCGATCTCCCATCGCCGCGGTTTCAGTTGCAGCAGCACGAACTCGGGCGGGAGCACGTCCGCCTGCGCGATCCACGCATTCACGCCGTCGACGTAACGCTGCAACGCGTCGCGTCCCGCGGGCGACAGCTCGCTCCCGCGCACGCGCCGCGTGAAGCCGATCGTCCGCTGACGCACGTCGATGTTGTATACGGCCTTCCCGAAGATTTCCGACAGCTCGCCGCGCGCGTAGCGCCGCACGGCCTCCATCTGAAAAAGGCGCTCCGATGCGTGCAGCCATCCGATCGCGAAGTACGCGTCGGCATTCGTCTTCGCCCAGACCTGCGGGACGCCTTTCGCATCGAACGTGATCTCGACCGGCGCGCTCACGTCGACGTCGACGCGCCCCGCGTGCTGCGGCAGCGATCGCGCGAGATACGCGCGGCCGCCGAACCACGCGATCGCCGCGGCTGCAAGGGCGATCGCGATCAGGACAAGGACAATGACTGCTGCTCGACGACCCATTCCGCTGCGTCTCCAACTCGAATCGTTCCGCCCTCGAGAATTTCCCCGAACGCACCGCCGCGCCAGTGCGGGCGCAGCACGTCGCGCAAACCGGGATGCGCTTCATCCATCCGTTCGCACGGACGCGTTTCGTTGTAGATCCGCACGAGACACTCGCCGATTCGGAGCGTGAGTCCGTGCGAGCGCTCGAGATCGATGCCGCGCAGCATGATGTTCGCGCGCCGCTTCGAAGGATCGACGTCCGCGCCGATCTCCGACGTCGCCGCCCGCCACGCCGCCTCATCGATCATCGTGACCTGCCGCCGCCCACCCTGATTCGCGTTGCCCGCGATCCCGCGTCCCGCGACCAGCTCCGCACTCCCGACCGGATCCATCGGCCCCCGCTTGAATCGTTTGATCCAGATTGCCGCAATCGAGCCCATGCGTGCATGCTAACGTTTCCGGTTGGTCGGTTAGACGGTTGGTCGGTTGGTCGGTGAAAAACTCGCCGGTCCACCGACCAACCGACCAACCGACCAACCGACTACCGACTACCCGACTACCCGACTACCGACTACCGACTACGCGAAGCATGTTCACCATCCTCATCGTCGATGACAACGCCACGTTCCGCTCGCAGGCGGCCCGGCTCGCGGAGCGCGAGGGCTTCTCCGTCGTGCAGGCCGGCAATCTCGCGGACCTCACCTCCGCGCTGATGCAGTCGACGCCCGATCTCGTTCTCGTCGACATCGAGCTCCCCAGCATCCCCGGCCATCGCCTCGGCTCCCTCATTCGCTCGCGGCACGACGTGCCGATCGTGCTCGTGTCGGCGCTGTCCGAGGATCGGGTGAGGCGACTGTTCGAGGCGTCGGATGCGGACGGGTGGATCTGCAAGCCGCTGACGCGCGACAAACTGATCGCGGCGGTTACGCGATTCGTGACGAAGGGACGCGCGAAAACCTCGCCGGAGATTCCGCCGCAGCCGACGATGCTGCAGAAGTCGGCGCGGCCGCGCGTGCTCGTGGTCGAAGACGAGGACGTGATCGCGGCGCGCATCGAATCGGCGCTCGCGCACTGCATCGTCGACAGCGTGAGCGAAGGCAACACCGCGATCGATCGCCTGCTGAAGGCCGGCTACGAAGCGGTTCTCCTCGACCTCACGCTGCCGGAGCTCAGCGGCTTCGACGTGCTGCGCCATCTGCTGATGCACCGGCCGGAGATGCTGAAGCGGACGGTGATCATGACCGCGGCGACGGACGAGTCGCTGCAGTTCATCGATCCGAATTCCGTCGCGGCGGTGCTGCGCAAGCCGTTCCCGATCGGCGAACTGCCGGAGATCGTGGATCGGATCGTCAAAACAGAGGGCTGAGGGCAGAGGGCGGATGGCAGAGGAAAAGACCGCTTCGTCGCCGTCGCCCCCGTCGTCGCCGTCGTCTCTTCCGCCATCCGCCCTCTGCCCTCCGCCCTCTGATGACGAGGCTTACCTCCGCTCGCTCGGCTACGCGCAGCAGCTCTTTCGCGAGATGGGCGGCTTCTCGAATTTCGCCGTTTCGTTCTCGATCATTTCCGTTCTCACCGGCGCGATTCTGCTGTACGGCTACGGTCTGAAATTCGGCGGGCCGATCGTGCAGTCGGTCGGCTGGCCGATCGTGAGTTTTTTCACGCTCGCGGTCGCGGCGTCGATGGCGGAGATCGCGTCCGCGTATCCCACCGCCGGCGGTTTGTACTACTGGTCCTTTCGCCTCGGCGGGCGTGGTTGGGCGTGGATGACCGCGTGGCTGAACATGCTCGGGCAGGTGACGATCACCGCGGGGATCAACATCGCCGCGGCGATTTATCTGATCGGGGCTTTCTTTCCGAGCGTTCACGCGACGTGGGGCTTGCAACTGCTGGTCATGATCGCGATCACGATCCCGCAGGTCGTGATCAACATCTATGGGATTCGCGTCTCCGCGCTGCTGACGGATCTGAGCGTCTGGTGGCACATCGCCGGCGTCGCGATCATCACGCTCTCGCTGATCTTCCTCGGCACGCATCACAACCCGTTGTCGTTTCTCTTCACGTTCCAACCGAGCGTCGATGCCGCGAGTCTCGAGAAGGTCGCGATCGGCGACTTCACCTTCGACTCGCCACTCTTCCCGTTGCTCAAACCGTTCTACTTCACGATGCCGATGCTGTTCGTCCTTGGCCTTCTGCAGGCCCAGTGGACCTACACCGGCTACGACGCCTCCGCGCACGTCGCCGAGGAAACACGCATGGCGCGGCTGAACTCCGCGTGGGGCATCTTCCTCTCCGTCGCGGTCTCGGCCGTCGTCGGATACGTGATGCTGATGGCGCTGACGTGGTGCATTCCGAACGGCGACGTCAGGGCGACCGCGGCGGATCCGTATCCCGTGCTCTTCATCGTCGCGCACAACCTGCCGGCGCTGCTCGCGAAGCTCATCGCCGTGATCATCGGCGTCGCGATGTGGCTCTGCGGGCTCGCCTCCATCACGTCGATGGGCCGCATGTGGTACGCGTTCGCGCGCGACGACGGCATGCCGATGTCGCGTTATCTCAAGCGCATCAGCGGCACGCATCACGTGCCCGCCGTGGCGATCGTGGTCACGAGCATCCTCGCCATCGTGATGTGCGTCTACGCCGCGGCGTTCTACGTCGTGACGTCGATCAGCACGATCGCGCTTTATCTCGCCTACGTGATTCCGATTTTTCTCAACCTGCGCAACCGCATGCGCCGCCGCGGCATCTCGATGACCGCCGACCTCGCGCCGTGGTCCCTCGGCCGCTTCGGCAGCGCCATCAACGCGATCGCGATCGTCTGGTGCGCGTTCATCGCGATCGTCTTTCTGCTGCCGCCGAACGAGCTCGTGCTCTGGACGATGGTCGCGCTGTCGATGTTTCTCGGCGTGTACTGGTTCGCACTGCGGCGGCGAACGTTCACCGGACCGCTGTGATCACGATCCTTCGGGCGGCTGCCACAGCTCGACCTTGTTGCCTTCCGGATCCATGACCCATCCGAATTTCCCGTACTCCGACTCGTCGGTCTTGTCGATGACGTTGCAGCCTTCATCGCGCAGAGCCTGGAGCAGCGCCGGGAGATCCTCGACGCGGTAATTGATCATGAAGGACGACGTGCTCGGCGCGTAGTAGTCGGTGTCGATCTTGTTGAGCGACCAGGCCGTCGTGCCGGGCTCCTTCCACGTGAATGCCGCGCCGCCCCACGGCTGCACGTCGATGCCGAGGTGGGTCTTGTACCAGGCCCCCAACGCCTTCGGGTCGCGAGCCTTGAAGAAGATGCCGCCGATGCCTGTCACTCGGTTCATTGATTCTCCTTCATCGATTGATCGCGGCCATTGAAGCCGCGGGATATCGCGTCCCCGCAACTGCGGGCATTTCTTCCGCGAGCGCCGCGCGTTCCTCGGCCGTCAAATCGATGCCGGCCGCGGCGGCATTCTCGTCGAGTCGCGCGGTGCTGCGCGTTCCCGGAATCGGAATGATGTCGTCGCCGCCGGCGAGCAGCCACGCGAGCGCGAGCTGCGCGGGCGTGACGCCTTTCGCGGCGGCGGCGTCGCGGATGCGATCCGCAAGCGCGAGGTTCTGCTCGAAATTGCCCGCCTGAAAACGCGGATTGTTGCGGCGCCAGTCATCCGCGGCGAGATCGTCGACCGCACGGAATCGTCCGGTGAGAAATCCGCGGCCGAGCGGACTGTAGGCGACGAGGGCGATGCCGAGCTCACGAATGGTCGGAAGAATCTCGCTCTCGACGTCGCGCGTCCACAGCGAGTACTCCGTCTGCAGCGCCGCGATCGGATGCACCGCCGCCGCGCGGCGAATCGTGCTCACCGAAGCCTCGGACAATCCGAGCGCGCGCACTTTGCCTTCGCGCACGAGCTCCGCCATCGCGCCGACGGTCTCCTCGATCGCCACGTTCGGATCGACGCGATGCTGGTAGTAGAGATCGATCTGTTCGACGCCGAGTCGCTGCAGACTCGCATCGATCGCCTGCCGAACATATTCGGGCCGGCCGTTGACGCCGAGGAACGTGCCGCCGGGTCCGCGGACACTGCCGAACTTCGTCGCGAGCGTGACCTCCGCGCGACGCGTTTTCAAAACCTTCGCGAGCAGCTTCTCGTTCTCGCCGCTGCCGTACATGTCGGCCGTGTCCCAGAACGTCACGCCGACGTCGAGCGAGTGCTCGAGCGTCGCAATCGACTGCCGCTCGTCCGACGCGCCATAGAACTCGGACATGCCCATGCATCCGAGTCCGATCGCCGAGACTTCGATGCCGCTGTTGCCTAATCGCCGTTTTTTCACTTGTGCCCCATCGCGGCTGAGTATGTCAGAAACGCGGTGACGATCGATCCGATGAAGGTGAGCACCGGCGCGAGCGCGGTGATCATCTCGGAGAGATTTTTGACGCGGGCCGCATCGGCCGCGGATGCATTGCCGCCGCGCTGCACGATGAGCCGCCGCGCGAATGCTTCCGCGGCGACGCTGCCGCCGATCTCGGGATGGCTCCTGCGCTCGATCAGATCGCCGACGAGACCGCCGGTCGTGAAGAAGAGCGTCGCGCCGAGGAGATAGCGCGCGAGGTAGTCGACGTCGTCGAATGTCCACGGCAGCTCGGGGTGCTGCGTGCGCCAGATCATCTGCACGATCGCGTAGACCGCGAGTCCGGAGAGCACGCCCGCGACGAGGTACGCGCGTCCGTGCCGCCCGCGCGACCACATCCCGGCGACCAGTCCCCACGGCAACGGCATCGCGATCGAGGCCAGAAACCAGATCGAGCCGAAGCCGCGATTGAACATCAGATAGGCCGCGACCGACGCGACGACGGACCCAAGCGCCGCAAAGAAGATCCTCCCGTTGTTCGGCTGCGGATGATGCTCGACGGGAACGGCCGCCGCGGCGATGATCTCGCGCTCCGCAAGCGCCTCGACCGTCGACTGCAGGTGCTCGACCTGCTCCTGCAACTCCGCGATCTTCTGCACGAACGGCCGCAGGAAGTTGAGATCGCGGCCGCAGTACCGGCAGACGACCGCCGCGTCCTGAATCTCCTCGGCGCAGTAGAAGCAACGCATCGGCTACCTCAGCTTGAAGTTGATGGTGAGGTTGAAGAGTACCGGAATCGCTCTCCCATCCTGCATCGCCGGTGAGAATTTCCAGCGACGCACCGCATCGGTCGCTGCCATGTCGAAGTCGGGCGCGAGGCTTTTGACGACGCGAACGTCATCGACCGAACCATTCGCCGCGATCACGCACTCGAGAATGACGATGCCGCTCAGACGCAATTGCCGGTAATACTCCGGATACGACGGCTCGGGGCGTTCGAGGACGCTGGGCGCTTCGACGTCGCCGCCGCTACGCGCGATTCCGGAGCGATCGCGCCGTGCAGGATCCAGCGGCTGCGCGATCGGCTTGACCGTGAGCGCCTTGCCCGCGAACAACGCGTTCGCGTCGGGCTGTCGCACGAAGGCGCCGTCTTCGAAAATCAAGTCCTCGGCGGTATCCGCCGCTGCCCGCCGTTCCCAGGTCATGGGACTGAACGTTCGATCGGAGCCGGCGCTGATGATTCGGTAGTGATTCTTTTCGACGATCAACCGAAACGGCGTCCCCCAGACATCGCGCGGCACTTCGCCATGTTCGCCGTGGTTCCGTTCGACGATCGCGCCGAGGGCCAGCATCGCGTCCGCGGAGAACAGGAATGCCGCGAACGAACGCGTCTCGGGACTCAGCGCGATCATCAGCAGTACCTCAGACGCGCGCAGTGCACTCAGCGCCGTCGCGGACGGACCGGCGGTCACGCGCGCGTAAAGCCAGTTGCGATTCGATCGGAACATCCGGCCGTCCTGGAAAACGACGTCGCCTTCGAGGCCATCGAACTGCTCGTTCGTGCTCCACGCCGATTCGTCGAACTTGCGATCGCTTCCCGCGCCGACGATGCGCCGATGCTCGGCGTCGATCCGGTACGGAGTTCCCCACGGATCGTTCTCGGCAATGCCGGCGGCGTTTCCGTCGCGGAGCTCGAAGACCACGGCGACTCTGTGAATCCTCCTGAGATTCTCGAGTCCGTTCACGATGTCCGAGTCGCCGGCGACGGCGACGGACGCCATGGCGAGGAGGATCGTGGCGACGAATGTGCGCATCGCATCATTGAAACACTTCGGGCGGCCTCACGGCCGCCCGAATCACTGACTGCGAATGCGTTGAGACTTACTGCTCGTCGTCGAAGTCCGCCAGCGTCAGCGCTTCGTCTTCCTCGCGCTGCAGCAGGTCCTCGAGCGAGGGCTGCGGCGGGGCTTCGTCCTTCTCGAGGTAGACGTCGCGGTACGTCGGCATGCCGGTGCCCGCGGGGATCAGACGTCCGACGATGACGTTTTCCTTCAGACCGCGCAGGTAGTCGACACGGCCCGCGATCGCGGCTTCCGTCAGAACGCGCGTGGTCTCCTGGAACGATGCCGCGGAGATGAACGACTCCGTCGACAGCGACGCCTTCGTGATGCCGAGCAGCAGCGGCACACCGTCCGCCGGCTCGCCGCCGCGGTTCATGACCTTTTCGTTCTCCTCCATGAAGCGGAAGCGATCGACCTGCTCGTCGACGAGGAAGTCCGTATCGCCGACGCGCGTCACGCGCACCGAACGCAGCATCTGACGGCAGATGACCTCGATGTGCTTGTCGTTGATCGCGACCGATTGCGAGCGGTAGACCTCCTGGATCTTGTCGACCAGGTAGCGCTGCAGTTCCTTGATGCCGAGGACCGCGAGAACGTCGTGCGGGTCGATCGGACCGTCGATGAGCGGATCGCCCGCGCGCACGCGCTCGGTCTCCTGCACGTTGACGTGCACGGAGCGCGGAACGCTGTACTCGTGACGCGTGCCCTCGTCGGTCTCGACGATGATGCGGCGCATGCCCTTGACCAGCGGTCCGTGATGCACGGTGCCGTCGACCTCGGTGATGACCGCCTTGTCGCGCGGATGCCGCGCTTCGAACAGCTCGACAACGCGAGGGAGACCGCCGGTGATGTCCTTGGTCTTCGTCGTGGCGCGGGGGATCTTCGCGAGAATGTCGCCCGGGTAGACGTCTTGGCCGTTGTGGACCATGACGTGCGCGCCGGTCGGCAGGAGGTACTTGCGCTCCTCGCCCTTGCCGGACTTGATGATGATCGTCGGGGTGCGCTTCTCGGTCGTCGACGACTCGACGATGACCATCTGCGTGAGACCGGTGACTTTGTCGGTCTCTTCGCGGACGTTCTCGCCTTCGACGATGTCCTTGAAGTGAACCTTGCCGCCGACTTCGGTGAGCACGGCCGAGGTGAACGGATCCCACTCGACGAGCGGCTGGCCGGCGTCGACGTGCTGGCCCTCGTGGACCTTCAGCGTCGAGCCGTAGACGAGCGCGTAACGCTCCTTCTCGCGCGATGACGCCGCGATGTCGGCCTTCTCGCCCTTCTTGCCCTTGCGCGCCGGCAGGTCTTCCATGATCAGAAGCTTGCCGTTGCGGTTGACGACGACGAGATCGCCGTTCTTGTTCGTGACCGTCGTGACGTTGATCAGGTGAACGCGACCCGGCGACGTGGCCTCGTGCTTCGACTGCTCGGACACGCGCGATGCCGTACCACCGACGTGGAACGTACGCATTGTGAGCTGCGTGCCCGGCTCGCCGATCGACTCCGCGGCGATGACGCCGACCGCTTCGCCGATCTCGACGAGCTTGCCGCTCGCGAGGTTGCGTCCGTAGCAGCGGCGGCACACGCCGCGACGCGTTTCGCACGTGAGCACCGAGCGGATCTTGACCTGCTCGATACCCGCTTCCTGAATCGCGTTCGCCAGCTCCTCGGTGAGCTCATCGTTCTGTCCGATGATCTTCTCGCCGGTGAGCGGATCGTAGACGTCTTCCTGCGCAACGCGGCCGACGATGCGGTCGCGCAGCGGCTCGAGGATGTCGCCGCCTTCCATGATCGGGGTGACGGTGATCCCGTCGAACGTCTGGCAGTCCTGTTCCGTGATGATGACGTCCTGCGCGACGTCGACCAGACGACGCGTGAGGTATCCCGAGTCCGCGGTCTTGAGCGCGGTGTCGGCGAGACCCTTGCGCGCGCCGTGGGTCGAGATGAAGTACTGCAGCACCGACAGACCCTCGCGGAAGTTCGCGGTGATCGGCGTCTCGATGACCTCGCCGGAGGGCTTGGACATGAGACCGCGCATGCCGGCCAGCTGACGGACCTGCTCCTTCGAACCGCGGGCGCCGGAGTCCGCCATCATGAAGATCGGATTGAACTCGCCGCTCTTCTCCTCGGCCCGGCGCATGTCGCTGAACATCTCGTCCGAAACGTTCTCCGTCGCGCGGTGCCAGATGTCGATGATCTTGTTGTGGCGCTCGCCGTGCGTGATGGCACCGTCGAGACGCTGACGCTCGACCTCGAGCACCGCCTTGCGCGCGCCATCGACGATCTCGGTCTTCTTCGCCGGGATGACCATGTCATCGACGCCGATCGAAACGCCGGCCTTGGTCGCGTAGAGGAAGCCGAGGTCCTTGAGACCATCGAGCATCTCCACGGTCTTGGCGTTGCCGTAGTTGATGAAGCAGTAGTTGACGAGCTCCTGCAGGCCCTTCTTCTTGAGCAGGCCGTTGATGTACGGGATCTCCACGGGCAGCGAGGTGTTGAAGATGACCCGGCCGACGGTGGTCTCGACGAGCTGCTTGTCGAGAGTCTGTTCCTCGGCATGCACGACGTCCTGATCGTTGAACTGTTTGGTGAGATCGATGAAGCGGCCGCTGATGCGGCAGCGGATCGGCGTTAGCAGTTCGACTTCAGCCGACTGCAGCGCGATCTCGACTTCCTCGAACGAACCGAAGGTCTTGCCTTCGCCCTTCGCGCCCTGCTTGGCCTTGGTGAGGTAGTAGCAGCCGAGCACGAGGTCCTGCGACGGCACCGCGAGCGGCTTTCCGTGCGCCGGCGAGAGGATGTTGTTCGAGGCCAGCATCAGCACCTGCGACTCGACCTGAGCCTTCGGCGACAGCGGCACGTGAACGGCCATCTGGTCGCCGTCGAAGTCGGCGTTGAACGCGGTGCAGACGAGCGGATGGATCTTGATGGCCTTGCCTTCGACGAGCACCGGCTCGAACGCCTGGATGCCGAGGCGGTGGAGCGTCGGAGCGCGGTTCAGTAGGACCGGATGCTCGCGGATGACTTCCTCGAGCGCGTCCCACACGTCGTTGGTCTGCAGCTCGACGAGCTCCTTGGCGGCCTTGATCGTGCCGACGAGGCCCTTCTGCTCGAGCTTGTGGTAGATGAACGGCTTGAAGAGCTCGAGGGCCATCTTCTTCGGAAGACCGCACTGATGGAGCTTGAGCTCGGGGCCGACGACGATGACCGAACGGCCCGAATAGTCGACGCGCTTGCCGAGCAGGTTCTGACGGAAGCGTCCCTGCTTGCCCTTGAGCGTGTCGGACAGCGACTTGAGCGGACGGTTGTTCGAGCCCTTGAGCACGCGGCCGCGACGGCCGTTGTCGAACAGCGCGTCGACCGCTTCCTGAAGCATGCGCTTCTCGTTGCGCACGATGACGTCCGGCGCGCGGAGCTCGAGCAGCTTCTTGAGGCGGTTGTTGCGGTTGATGACGCGGCGATAGAGATCGTTCAGATCCGACGTCGCGAAACGGCCGCCGTCGAGAGGAACGAGCGGACGCAGCTCCGGCGGAATGACCGGGATCACGTCGAGGATCATCCAGTCCGGACGATGACCCGACTTGCGGAAGGCATCGACGACCTTCAGTCGCTTCGCGGCCTTCAGCTTCTTGATCTGCGACGTCTCGGTGCGCATGATCAGGCGCAGCTCGTCGCTGAGCTCCTCGACGTTCACGCGGCGCAGCAGCTCCTTGATCGCCTCGGCGCCCATCTTCGCGACGAAGACGTCGCCGAACTGCGACCGCAGCTCGCGGTAGCGCTCTTCGGTGAGGAGCTCCTTCTCATTGATCGTGCCGGCGAGGTCGCCGGAGTCGATCACGACGTAGGACTCGAAATAGAGAATGCGCTCGAGATCGCGCAGGGAGATGTCGAGCAGATGGCCGATGCGCGACGGCAGGCCCTTGAAGAACCAGACGTGCGAGACCGGCGACGCGAGCTCGATGTGGCCCATGCGCTCGCGGCGGACTTTGGACTTCGTCACCTCGACGCCGCACTTGTCGCAGATGACGCCGCGGTGCTTCATGCGCTTGTATTTGCCGCAGAGGCACTCCCAGTCGGTGATCGGGCCGAAGATCTTCGCGCAGAAGAGTCCGTCCCGCTCCGGCTTGAACGTGCGGTAATTGATCGTCTCGGGCTTGGTCACCTCGCCGTACGACCACGACCTGATCTTCTCGGGCGACGCGAGGCTGATCTTGATGGCGTTGAAGTCATTGATCGCCTGCGCTTTGGCCGGTTGAAACAGTGCGTTGAAGCTTTCCAATTTGCGCCTCCCCTGTTACGGGTTGTCAGTTGTCGGGTGTCAGTTGTCGGTGGCTTTCGGATGGGGAAACGAGAGCTTCACGTCGCTTCCGAAACACTCCCAGCACGGCGCTTCCCATTCGGTATCGCCGTTGTGAAAGTGCACGGTCATGCGAATCGAGCCCATGCCGTGACAGGCACGGCAGGAACTGTTCGGCATTCGCGAGAGAGTCATCGTTCGCCGGCCCATCGCTACTCCTTCAGCAACTCGACATCGAGACAGAGCGACTGCAGCTCGCGGACGAGGACGTTGAACGACTCCGGAAGACCCGGATCATCCGGAACCTCACCTTTGACGATCGCCTCGTAAATCTTCGAACGGCCTTCGACGTCGTCCGATTTGACCGTGAGCAACTCCTGCAGCGTGTACGCGGCGCCGTATGCCTCGAGAGCCCAGACTTCCATCTCTCCGAAGCGCTGGCCGCCGAACTGCGCCTTGCCGCCGAGGGGCTGCTGCGTGATGAGCGAATAAGGTCCGATCGAGCGCGCGTGAATCTTGTCGTCGACCAGATGCGAGAGCTTCAGCATGTAGATGAAGCCGACGCAGACCTTCTGCTCGAACTTCTCACCGGTCATGCCGTCGAACAGATCGGTCTTGCCGTCCTCGGGAATCCCGGCCGCCCGGAGCTGCGCCTTGATCTCCGACTCCGTCGCGCCGTCGAACACCGGCGTCGAGAAGTGCAGACCGAGCGAGCGTGCGGCCCAGCCGAGGTGCGTCTCGAGGATCTGACCGACGTTCATGCGCGACGGAACGCCGAGCGGGTTGAGCACGATCTCGACCGGCGTGCCGTCCGGCAGGTAGGGCATGTCTTCCTCGGGCAGGATGCGCGAGATGACGCCCTT
>Ga0075425_100006741_pt1 | contig 12077 bp, 11 predicted proteins | sample SoiMethybrSBSTD4_FD_75300 | JGI IMG/M metagenome (GOLD analysis project Ga0075425, IMG submission 75300) | Bulk soil microbial communities from a Populus tree surrounding site in Tennessee, USA - Soil MetaG P. TD hybrid SBSTD4 | ecosystem: Environmental > Terrestrial > Soil > Tree plantation...
GTGCTCCGACGCCAGGGCAAGGCGGTCGCGCTTCTCGATGGCGTGATGCAGTTCGGCGCGGTCCGTCACGTGCTGCAGGTGCCGCCGACCGCGCGGTCCTTCATCGACCTGCCCGCGGCGGGTGCGATGAGGACGAGCATCAACGAGGTGCTCTGGGAAGGACCCGCCGGTGTGCACGTCCTGCTCGCGCCCGGGCGTCCCGAGGAGTCGGATCTCGTGCAGGCCTCGGACATCGCGACCGCGATGAATCTTCTCGCGGAGACGCACGACTACGTGATCGTCGACACGCCCTCACGTCTCACCGAGGACACGCTCGCGATCCTCGACGCGGCGTCGCTCATCCTCATCGTCGTCACGTACATGAGCGCGACGGTCGCGAACGCGCGCGCCGCGATCGACACGTTCGATGCGCTCGGCTACAAGGGGCAGAAGCCCATCCTGCTCGTCGTCAACCAGTCGGATACGCCCGGCGGCATGTCGCGCGGTGGCATCGAGCACGCCCTCAACCTCCCGATCCTCGGCGAGCTCCCGACGGACTGGAAGCTGGTCAGCGAGTCGTTGAACAAGCAGCAGCCGTTCGCGATCACGAGCCCGAACGCACCGATCACAAAGGCCATCGAGCACCTCACCACCGGCCTCGTCGCGCAGCACCGCAAATAATTAGCGCGCGCGTGGCGGATCGCAGCGCACGTCCCATCGGCGTCTTCGACTCGGGCGTTGGCGGGCTCACCGTCCTGAAAGAGCTGCGCAAGCAGCTCCCCGCGGAGACGACGATCTATCTCGGCGACGAGGCCCGGATGCCTTACGGGCCGCGGCCTCAGGCCGAGGTGCTCGAGTTCACGAGACAGGCGCTGCGCTGGTTCGCCGCGCGCGACTGCAAGCTGATCGTGATCGCCTGCAACACCGCGACGAGCGCGGCGCTCGAGACGGTCCGCGACGAGGTGAGCGTCCCGGTCCTCGGCGTCGTGCGGCCGGGCGCGGCAGCGGCGATCGCGGCGTCCGCACGTCGCGCGATCGGCGTGCTCGCGACGGTGGGGACGGTTCGCTCCGGCGCGTACCTGCGCGCGGTCCGCGACCTCGATCCGTTCGCCGATTGCGTGCAGCAGGCCTGCCCGAAGCTCGTACCGATCGTCGAGGCCGGGAAAGCAAGCACGCCCGAGGCCCTCGCCGCGGTGCGCGAGTATGTCGAGCCGCTCCTCACCGAAGGCGCCGTCGTGACGCCGGCGGTCGACACGCTCCTGCTGGGCTGCACGCACTACCCCTTGCTCCGCGAGGAGTTCGCGAAGGTCGCCGGCCCCGGCGTGCGTGTCGTCGATTCCGCGACGACGACCGCGCTCGCGGTGCGTGAGGTGCTCGCCTCGCACCGGCTGGTGGCCTCGCCCGCGGTCCCGCACCACGAGGTGTACGCGACCGGTCCGACCCAGCGGTTCAGGACCGTGGCGCGCACGATCTTCGGCGAGGACGTGGACGTCAGCGAAACGCGGCTCGAATGAACCTCGTCTCGACGATCACCGGTCTTCCGTACACCGGCAAGACGACGCTCTTCAACCTCCTCACCGGTGGGCACGCCGCGACCGGCGCGTTCGCGGGCGCGGAGGCGGAGACGAACGTCGGCGTCGCCAAGGTGCCCGACGAGCGCGTCGACAAGCTGTCCGCGCTTTTCAAGCCCAAGAAGACGACCTACGCCGAGGTCACGTATCGCGATCTCGGATTGACGCATAGCGCGGAGAAGGCGACGCTCGCTTCGCTCGCTAAAGGGGGGCCCCTGCCCTCCGGGATCAGCCCGCAGAAGCTCGGCGATCTGCGCAGCTCCGATGCGCTCGTGCACGTCGTTCGTGCGTTCCGCGATCCCTCGGTGCCGCACGTCGACGCGACCGTCGATCCGGTGAGAGACCTCCACAGCCTCGAGCTCGAGCTGCTTTTCGCCGATCACGGCGTCGCCGAGCGGCGCCTCGAACGGATCGAGCCCGAGCTGCGTGCCGCGAAGGGTGCGGAGCGCGAGGTGCGCGAGCGCGAGCGGGCCGTCCTGCAGAAGGCGATGTCAGCTCTCGACAGCGAGACGCCGCTGCGCGACCTCGATCTCGACGACGAGGAGCGCAAGGCGGTGCGCGGCTTCCGGTTCCTCACGCTGCAGCCGCAGCTCATCGTCGCGAACATCGATGACGCGGACGTCGCGCGGCCGGACGCGGTGCTCGGCCCATTGCGTGCAGCTGCCGCGAAGCACAAGCGCGCCGCGGTCGTTCCGGTGTGCGCGAAGCTCGAAGCCGAGATCGCCGAGCTCCCTCCGGACGAGGCGACGGCATTCCGCGCCGAGCTGGGCGTGAGCGAGCCGGCGCTGCACCGCGTCATCCATGCGACCTACGACCTGCTCGGCCTCATCTCGTTCTTCACCACCGGAGAGGACGAGGTGCGCGCGTGGACGGTCCCGGCGAACACGCCGGCGCAGCAGGCGGCGGGCGCGATCCACTCGGATCTCGAGCGGGGATTCATCCGCGCGGAGGTCATCCGCTGGGACGAGCTGCTCAAAACGGGTTCGGAGGCGAACGCGAAGAAGGTCGGGCTCATGCGCACCGAGGGGAAGCAATATCCAGTGGCCGACGGAGACTGCGTCCACGTCCTCTTCAACGTCTAGTTGACGCGCTTCCTCGCGATCGGCCACGTCACGCGCGACGAGTTCCCAGGTGAGTTGGGTTGGCGTCTGGGCGGCACGGCCACGTACACCGCGGTGACGGCCGCGCGCCTCGGCGCGCGCGCGACGCTGGTCACGCGCGTCGGACCGAAAGAGCGCGCGACGCTCGAGGAGCGTTGCCGGTCCCACGGCATCGAGCTGCACGCGCTGCCCGGCGAGGTCACGACGACGTTCGCCTTCCGCTACGAGAACGGCCACCGCATCCTCACGCTCCGCGCGCGCTCGCGCGGCCTCACCCTCGACGACGTGCCGCGCGATCTGCGTGACGCGGACTCGGTCGTGCTCGGTTCGGTCGCGCACGAGATCGATCGGTCGCTGCTCGGTGCCTTCGGGAGCGCGGCCACCGTCGTCACGGCCCAGGGATACCTGCGCGAGTGGGCGGCGGACGGAACGATCCATCCCCGGCGCTGGGACGACGTGGGGGAGGTGGCAGCGCACGCGTCGGCCATCGTCCTCAGTGAGGACGACGTCGGCGGCGATCTCGCGGAGCCGCACCGCTGGGCAGGTCAGACGCCGGTGATCGTCACCTTCGCCGAGCGCGGATCGCTCGTCCTCGCCGAAGGGATCGAACGAGTCGTGCCCGCGTACCGCGCGGAGCGCATCGTCGATCCCACCGGCGCAGGCGATGCGTTCGCGGCCGGAGTCGCTATCGCGCTCGCGCAGAAGCGCGCGCTCCTCGACGCGGTGCGCTTCGCGCATGCCGTCGCGTCGTTCGCGGTCGAGGGGGTCGGCACCGATGGGCTCGCGGACCGTGCCCGCGTCGACGCGCGCATGGGAGGTCCGACGAATCCTTCGGCGTTGGGTCGCTAGTCGGTCGGGATCTGCTTCGCGAGTCCCGAGAGCGGAAGGACGTGCTTCTCGTAGAGCCGGGCCCAGGTGCGGTCGGCGACGATGTGCAGCAGCGCGCCGTTCACGAACTCGAGGAAGCCCTGGCGATCCGCGCTCGCGTTCTTCTTGATCCCGATCGCGAGCCGGTCCTCGGTGAAGGGCTTCGCGACGATCTTGAGGCTCGGGTCTTTCGCCACGAGGCTCATGAGCACGATCTCCTCCGAGGTGTACGCGTCGGCCGCACCTGATGCGAGCGCTTGCAGGCAGAAGTCGAGCGTGTCGAGGGTGAGTATCTTCGCGCGATCGTTCGTGATGCGCCGCAGGTTCTGCTCCGCCGCCGACCCTTTCACGGCGCAGACCGTCTCCTCGCCGCTCGCGACGTCGGCGACCTCCTTGATGTCGTCATTCGTCTTCTTCACGAGGAGTCGCTGACCCGTCTTCAGATAGGTGTCGCTGAGGTCGATCGTCTTCCTCAGGTCGTCGGAGATCACGAGCTGCGCGATCGTGACGTCGGCCTGACTGCTCGTCAACGCGGACACGCGCGTCGAGTCGTCGACGGAGACCCATTCGATGCGCGCGTTCGGATCGTCCTTCTGGCCCCATATCGCCTTCGCGAGCTCGCGCGCGATGTCGGCCTCGAACCCGTCGTATGCGCTCGAACCGCGCTTGATCATCGGCGCGTCGCCGTCCTTTACCGCGATGCGGATCTTGCCCTTCGTTTGCAGCGCGTACTGGTAGGTGGAGAGCTCGAGGCGCGGGCGCGTCGAAGGGGTCGCGGATGCGGTCTCCGTCGGAGACGGCGTCGGTCGCGAGGTGAAGAGGTCGCATGACCCCAGCAACACGACGACGACGAGCGCGGCCGCGACGCGCGCGAGCGCATGCGACTGCGGTCGTTGGTGTGCGCGGGGCACGTCGCGAAGCCTAGGCGCTAGCCTCGCGCTGTGCAGGATCACTTCGGTCCCGCGCGAGCGCTCATCGATCGAGCGCCCTTCCGTGTCGGAATGCTCGCGCGATCGGCGGACGGCGAGGCGCTGCTCGAGCACGACGCGGACAGCGCGTTCCCGGCCGCGTCGGTCATCAAGGTGCCTCTCGTGATGGCGCTCTATGCGGAAGCGGCGGCCGGTCGCATCGACCTCGAGCGGCGCGTGCCGACGGGCGAGCGCGTCGACGGCTCAGGCGTGCTTCGCGACCTGCGCGACGTTACCGAGCTGTCGCTGCGCGACCTCGTCGCGCTGACGATGATCCTCTCCGACAACACCGCGACGAACCGGCTCATCGAGGCCATCGGGTTGGAGCGCGTCGCGGTGCGTCTCGCGGAGTGGGGGTGCCGCACGACCGCGCTACGCCGGCGCATGTATGACTTCGAGGCGGCGAAGCGCGGGCTGGAGAACGTCGCGTCGGCGCGCGAGCTCGCGGCGCTGCTCGCGTTGCTCGTCGATGGCCGGTGCGCTGACCGCGCGACCTCGGATGCCGTGCTCGGGGTGATGGAGCGCTGCGAAGATGACCGCAAGCTGCGGCGCTTCCTCGCGCCGAATACCAAAGTCCCGAGCAAGAGCGGGACGCTCGACGAGTCGCGCAACGACGTCGCCGTCTTTCGCGGGCCTTCGCGGCCCGTGCTCGTCGCGGCGTTCACGAGTGAGGTGAAGGACCATCTCGCGGCGGAGCATCTGCTCGGCATCATCGGCCGGTGCGCGGCTCTGGCGGCGGGCATCAGCGTCCCGCCGCTGCCGTTCGGCGAGTAGCGCTCTTCCGTTTCTCGCGTGCACCTCTGATGATTGGGGCGTGAGCGCGCACGCAAGGCGTCGCCGTAGTTCAGACCGATCGCGTCCGCTGGTCGCGGCGGGGGTGTTCGTCATCGGCTTCGCGCTCTCGTGGGCATTCGCGGGCGTGACGATCCAGGCGAACGCGCTCGCGCGCGACATCGACGCGAACAGGTCCGCGATCGCGGCGGAGCAGGCCCGCAGATCGCAGCTCGAGGCCTCGCTCGCGGAGAAGAAGGGAGCGGACTACATCATCGAGAAGGGGAAGCAGCTGGGATGGGTGTGGCCGTGGGAGGCGCTCATCGCGGTGCAGCGCGACCCGAGCGCGCGCGATCAGACGCCGCAGGCCGAGCGACCGAGCAGGTTGATGCGATGGATCGCGTTGTTCATCGGACCATGACGCGGCGTACAATGTTCATCGCGGGGTGGAGCAGTGGTAGCTCGCTGGGCTCATAACCCAGAGGACGGACGTTCGAATCGTTCCCCCGCAACAGCGAGCCCGGACTGAGGTCCGGGCTTTCTTGTTCCTATTGCAACGCGTTCGCTCCGTGTGTATGAGAGCGAGCGATGCCTTACACGGATCCCGAGCAGCGACGCGCTTATGGTCGGGCCTGGATCAAACGAAACCCCGAACGAGCGCGCGCGGCGATGCGGCGCTGGCGCCGCAACCATCGGGCTGAGCACAACGCCGCGACGCGCGCGGGGTACGCACGGGACCCGATGCGATTCCAGCAGATGGTCGATGCGAGCCCGAACCGAATTGCCGTACGCCGCGCCGCGATCCAGAGACGTCGCGCGCGTCCGCTGGGCGTCGGCTCCTTCACTGCCGTCGAGTGGACCGCGCTGGTGGCAGCCTACGCGGGGCGCTGCGCGTACTGCGCCGAGACCGCCCCGCTACAGGCCGACCACCGCATCCCGCTCGCGCGCGGCGGCACGAACATGATCGACAACATCGTCCCGGCGTGCGCCCGCTGCAACGCGCGAAAGCATCTGATGACCGAGGACGAGTTCGGCGCGCGCCTCGCTTCCGAGCGATCGGACAACTTACAATCTGACTAACAGGGCTGGGTAGCTCAGTTGGCCTAGAGCAGGCGACTCATAACCGCCCGGTCGTGGGTCCGAATCCCACCCCAGCCACCAGTGGCATCCCCTTCGCCACGCCAGATCGTCTCCGCCGTCCGAACATTCGCACGCCGTCACGAGCTCCTCCGACCGGGCCCGATCGTCCTCGCCGTTTCGGGCGGCACCGACTCGACCGCGCTCGCGCTGATCCTCGACCAGATCAAGGACGACTTCGGCCTCGTCCTCCATGTCGCGCACTTCGACCATCGGACCAGACCAAAGGACGCCGCGAAGGACGCGCAATACGTCGCCGACCTCGCGGCTCGCATCGGCGCGCCGATCCGCGTCGGCCGTGCGCAGCGCAAACCGAAGAGCGAAGACGAGGCACGCGAGCAGCGCTACGCCTTCCTGCGTCGCGTCGCGAACGACATCGGCGCCACGGCGATCGCGACCGGACACACCATGGACGATCAGGCGGAGACGGTGCTCCTGCACCTCACGCGCGGATCGGGACTCGCCGGCGTCAGCGGGATGCGCCCGCTGCGCGACGGCATCGCGCGACCGCTACTCGCGATCGCGCGCGTCGATACGACCGCGATCTGCCGGGCCGCGCGCATCAAGCCGCGCGAGGATCCGTCGAACCGCTCCGTGCGGTTCGCACGCAACCGCGTCCGACGGAACGTCCTCCCGGAGCTCGCAAAGCTCAACCCCCAGGTGCGCGCCGCGCTCGCACGTTTCGCTGAGGCGGCCGCCGAGGCGACGGAACAGTCGAACTCCGCCCAGGCGTCGGGGACAGTGACAACGCGCGACGGCGCCACCGGCCCGGCGCCGGACTACAAGTCGCACGGTGCCGCAATCGACGCCGCACACGAGCTCGCGATCGACATCGCGCGGCTGCCGAACGATCTCGGGGCGCGAGGAGACGCGCTCGTGGGCTGGTGGCGCGAGCGCACCGGCCGGGCCCTCAGCACGCGCCACCGCGATGCGCTGACGGGCCTCCTCGCATCGTCGGAAGGCTCGAGAAGCCTCGATCTGCCCGGCGGCACCGCCCTCCGCGAGTACGGGCTCCTCAGCTATGTCCCGCGCACCGAGGCGCAGCCGAACGCGGTCGCGGTCCGGCCGGTAGGACTAAAGAGGGGTGAGGAAGTGATCTGGCACGGATGGCGCATCACGTCGGACATGGCGACCGATGGCCTTCCGTTCACGGCGCGCGTCGACGACGCGACCGCGTCCAAACTGACGATCCGAGCGCGCCGGCCCGGCGATCGCGTCGTGCGGCGCGGGCAGCTGCAGGACATCGCGCGGCGCGGGAAGCTGCAGGACGTGTTCGTCGACGCGAAGGTCCCGGCGCGGCGACGCGACAACTGGCCCCTCTTCGTCGTTGAGCAGGATGTGATCTGGGTGCCGGGGATCACGCCGCCGCCTGACGTCGGAAGCGTCGTCATCGGCGCCGGACCGGTGGGTGAGCGTCCTATGAAGGGTGAGGACCTTCTGGGGAATCAAACGCGTAAACGTCGGGTAGCATCGATGTCAGAAGCACGCCGCACCGGCGGGAATCGAGGCCCACGCTGAACCTAGACAACCGGATCTTCAAGAACGGCATCCTGACCCTGCTCCTCGTCGTCATGGGCCTCGCTCTCCTGTACGCGTACCGGTCGCAGACGCCGGCCGTCCAGACCGTACCGATCGATGAGGCAATCCGCGCCGTGAACTCCAGCCAGGTGAAGACCGTCACGATCATCGGCAACAAGGCGACGCTCGATTACACCGACGGCACGACGAAGAAGCAGACGAACCTCCCCGACGGCTCGCACGGCGACGACCCGCTGTCGGTCGCCATCACGCAGTACAACGCGGCGAATCCGACCAAGGCCGTGGACCGCAAGTACGACGAGCCGAGCGCGACGTTCTCGGTCATCGGCTCGGTGCTGCTGAGCCTGCTGCCCGTGCTGCTGATCGGTGGCTTCTTCTTCTACATGATGAGACAGGCGCAGGGCACGAATAACCAGGCCCTGTCGTTCGGCAAGAGCCGCGCGCGCATGTTCATCGGCAACAAGCCGACGGTCACGTTCGAGGACGTCGCGGGCGTCGACGAGGCCAAACAAGAGCTCACCGAGGTGGTGGAGTTCCTCAAGTATCCGGAGAAGTTCTCGACCCTCGGCGCGCGCATCCCGCGTGGTGTGCTGCTCGTCGGACCGCCCGGCACGGGCAAGACGATGCTCGCGCGTGCCGTCGCCGGTGAGGCGGGGGTGCCGTTCTTCTCGATCTCGGGCTCCGAGTTCGTCGAGATGTTCGTCGGCGTCGGCGCCTCGCGCGTGCGCGACCTGTTCGATCAGGCGAAGCGCAACGCGCCGTGCATCGTGTTCATCGACGAGATCGACGCGGTCGGCCGCCAGCGCGGCGCCGGCCTCGGCGGCTCGCACGACGAGCGCGAGCAGACCCTGAACCAGATCCTCGTCGAGATGGACGGTTTCGACACCGGCACGAACGTCATCGTGCTCGCGTCGACGAACCGTCCCGACGTCCTCGACCCGGCGCTCCTCCGTCCCGGCCGCTTCGACCGTCAGGTCGTGCTCGACCGCCCGGACATCAAGGGCCGCAAGGCCATCCTCGAGGTCCACGTGCGCGGCAAGCCGCTCGACAAGAACGTCGAGCTGCTCCGCATCGCGCAGATCTCGCCCGGCTTCTCGGGCGCGGACCTCGCGAACGTCGTGAACGAGGCCGCGATCCTCGCGGCGCGCCGCAACAAGAAGACGATCGCGCAGATCGACTTCGAGGAGGCCCTCGAGAAGGTCGCTCTGGGGCCCGAGCGGCGAAGCCGTGTGATCACGGAAAAAGAGAAGTGGATCGTGGCCTACCACGAGGCTGGCCACGCGCTCTGCTTCAAGCTGCTCAAGCACACCAACCCGGTGCACAAGATCTCGATCGTCGCCCGCGGCATGGCCATGGGCGTCACGTGGTCGCTCCCGCAGGAGGACCGCTACTTCCGCACGCGCAAGGAGTTCGAGGACGACATCGCGGCGGCGCTCGGCGGCTGGGTCGCGGAGCAGCTGCACCTCGGCGGTGACGTCACGACCGGCGCCTCGAACGACATCGAGAAGGCGAGCCACATGGCGCGCCAGATGGTCACCAAGTTCGGCATGAGCGAGAAGCTCGGGCCGCTCCAGTACGGCAAGAGCGACGAGCTCATCTTCCTCGGGCGCCAGATCCAGGAGGAGCGGAACTACTCCGAGGACGTCGCGAAGATCATCGACGCGGAAGTCCACGACATCGTCGAGCGCGCGCGACTGCGCGCGTACGACGTGCTCACGCAGAACCGGGACAAGCTCGACCTCGTCGTGAACAAGCTCATCGAGCAGGAGACGCTCGAGACCGACGAGTTCAACCGCCTGTTCAATGAGGGCGACGAGGGTGTGCCGATCGCGGCCGCGACGACGGGTCCCGACGTCACGCCTCCCGGCGCGCCCGCAGGCGAGACGCCGAAGCGCGAGAAGCCGGAGAAGGGCAAGGGGCCGCAGACCGCGCCGACGCCGGCGTAACTCGCACCCGGTGGCTCGGGCGCGGCGAATCTCGGGGTAGGCCCTCTCCTCGCTGTTGGCTACGGCCGCCTCAGCATCGGCCGATGGGCAAGCCGCGCACGGGCGGCCTGGGCGCAAGCGCTCGTCGAGGGCCTACCCCTCGTTCTCCGCGCCCTCGCTGATGTGCGTCGTCGCGGGCGCCGTTACGCGGTCGTTACTGGCCCGGTGAGCGACATAACGAGCGGCATGCGCCTTGCTCATGGCTGATGCGTGAGCAGACTCGTCCTCGAGACCCGCACCCGCTTTGACCAGAGCGAGGGGTTGCGCGTCGCCCTCCTCTCGGGACTCTCATTCGTCCTCGGACTGACGTTCCTCGCGCTTCTCGTCGCCGACCAGGCGCACGCCGCAAGCTTCTAGGCGACCGCATCCGCTGACGCGCTCCCGCTAGCCTCATCGTCGTTGCGGCTGTTCATCGCGATCCCGCTGCCCGCTGGCATCGCCGCCGCCGCGGCCGCGGCGATCCCCGATCTCGCTGGTCTCCGGCGCGTCGAGCCCGAGCTCATCCACCTCACGCTCGCGTTCCTAGGCACAACGCCGGACGATCGGCTCGCTTCGGTCATCGAGGCGGTGCGCGCGGGCGCACTCGGAACGGCACCACTCGACATCGAGCTGGATCACGCCGGTCGCTTCCCGCGCAGCGGCCTCCCTCGCGTCGCGTGGCTTGGGATGTCGCGGGGCGCCGACGGCGCGAGCGCGCTCGCTGCCGCGATACGAAGTGAGCTCGCAGGTCGCTCGATCGAGTTCGACGCGAAGCCCTTTCGTCCGCATGTGACGCTCGGTCGCGTGCGGGAGAAGGCGACGGACGACGAAGCGCGGGCCGTTGGCGTCGCGCTCGACGCGGTGCGCGTCCCACCGCTGCGCTTCACCGCTGACGGGGTCCACGTCATCGAGAGCCATCTCTCGTCGAAGGGCCCGCGCTACACTTCGCGCGCCGTCGTGCCCCTTGCGGTGGGAGGGAAACCTGAGTCAGGAAGCCCGAGAGTCGATCGTGGAGCGCGTGATGAGCGACCCCGAATTCCGCGCGCTGCTCGCCCGCGACCCCGCTAAGGCGCTTGCCGGTTACGACCTCACGCCCGAGGAGCGCGCGATGTTCCAGGCGGGAACGGCGCGCACCGAGCGCCTCGAGGACCGCATGTCGAAGAGCGATCTCTCCGCGGGTATGTCGATCAAGACCTCGTCCCCGGTCCTGCCCGCGCCGTCCCAGAAGAAGCGGTAGCTCACTCCGCGGCGCCGCGCGCCGCGATGACCTCGGTCACGAACGGGGTGACGAGCAGCGCGGTCAGCGCGAGCGCCAACCCTCCGCCGAGCAGTGGCACGAGCGGACTCGGCACGCGCCCTTCGAGCACAGCGGAGACGAGCGCGGGTACGCCGGCCAGCACGACGACCGTCATCACGAGGACGTAGGCGACCGCGGCGACGGCGTACACGAGGAATCCACGCTCGAGCCGCGTGAGCGGCCGCCGCGGTCCGCTGATGAGGTCGCCGAACACGAAGTGGAGCGCCTTGCGACGCAGCGCGTTCACGCGCGTGAGGTCCTCGAGGACGTAGTAGCCGTCGAACTCGAGCAGCGGCGAGAGGTTGAACGCCACCGAGAGAAGGTTCGCGAAGGCGAGCCAGACCGCGAGATCCGCGGCCTGGCCGGTGAGCAGGACCGCCGCGATGCCGGCAAGGCCAGCGAAGGCGAAATTGAACAGCGGGCCCGCCGCGTTCACACGAATGCGGCGCTGCGCCGGGATGAGCCAGGCGTCGGACGTATCCACATAGACGACCGGTGTGAACCAGAGCAGCCCGATCCCTGCGCGCCCAACGCGCCGACCTTCTGCTTTCGTCGCGATCGCATGCGATGCCTCATGTCCGATTCCAGCGATGAGCAGCCCGGCGAACGCGACGACGACTCCGGCGAGCCCGAAGTCGCCGGGGTCGGTGCCGCGGAACACGCGCAGGAGCGCGACAAGACCGATGGCGCCGGTCAGCGCCGCGGCGATCGTGCCGCGCGTCGTGAAGGCCCAGCCGAAGATCGTGTGCAACATCGCGGCGACGCCGTCGGCGTCGCGCAGCTCCACGCGCGGCGCGAGCAGGAGATCCAGCGCTCGCAGGAGTCGCCCTTCCGGCTCGTCGCTCGCGACGCGCGGCGCGGTCACGAGGCCGGCCGCCTGTAGC
>Ga0075425_100006744_pt1 | contig 12073 bp, 13 predicted proteins | sample SoiMethybrSBSTD4_FD_75300 | JGI IMG/M metagenome (GOLD analysis project Ga0075425, IMG submission 75300) | Bulk soil microbial communities from a Populus tree surrounding site in Tennessee, USA - Soil MetaG P. TD hybrid SBSTD4 | ecosystem: Environmental > Terrestrial > Soil > Tree plantation...
AAGATGCCTTCCCTGCCAGGATTGGAGGCGCCCGGCGCGCCGAACGGCGCCCGCGCAGCCACGGCCAGGAAGACCAAGAGCAAACGGAAGAAGAAACGGAAGGCGAGGAGATAGATGGCAGTCAAGTTGAGGCTGACCCGGGTCGGCTCGAAGAAAAACCCGATCTACCGGGTCGTCGCCGCCGACACGCGGTCACCGCGGGACGGCAAGTTCATCGAGATCGTGGGGCGCTACAACCCGCAGACCGACCCGTCGACGATCGAGTTCGACGAGGAGAAGGTCAAGGACTGGCTTTCGAAGGGCGCGCAGCCCTCCGACACGGTCAAGCGCCTGCTCAAGGCCAAGGACATTGGCTGAACTACTGGCCGAGCTGGCGCGGCGGCTCGTCGACGATCCGGAGGCGGTGTACGTCGAAGAGATCGAGCGTGACGGCGCGCATGTCCTCCAGCTGCACGTCGCCAAGGACGATGTCGGCAAGGTGATCGGCCGCCAGGGGCGGATCGCCAGGGCGTTGCGCACGATCGTCCGCGCAGGCGCGGCGCGGTCGAACTACCGCATCCTTGTCGAGATCGTCGACTGACTTTGTAACCGTCGGCCGTGTCGGAAGGCCGCACGGCCTTGACGGCTCCTTCTTCGTCGACCAGGCAAGCGACAACCCGGAGCGGTTCGCGCTCGGCGCAGTGGTCTATGTCGACGGCGACCGCGCGGAGATCGTCGCGTCGAAGCGCGGTTCCGGCGGTCGGCCCGTGATCCGCCTCGATCGCCAGGTGCCGCGCGGCGCCGAGGTCGCGGTTCCTCGCGAGGCGTTGCCGCCGACGACGGAGGGCGAGTACTACGCCTTCGAGCTGGTCGGCCTGGCGGTCGAGGAAGAAGGCGGTCGCTCCCTCGGGCGGGTAACCCAGGTCGCCCCGGGCGTCGCGAACGACGTGCTCGAGCTCGACTCCGGGCTCGCGCTGCCGCTCGTCGAGGCCTGCGTCCGTGAGGTCGACCTGTCCGGCGGACGGATAGTGGTCGCATCGGGATTCGCGCCCGAGGCCGGCGACTGAGTCGGGCAGGCCTTTCGGGACCATGGGCGTCCGACCGCTCCGAGCTGTCCCGTTCGGACGATTCTCGAACCTGTCGGCCGCGGGACGGTCGCAAATGGCGCCACGGTTGGGCGCTCCTGGGGACAGAAAGTCACGCTTTAGTTGCAGTGCCATGACCGTTGCAGTCAGTTCGTGAGGACAGTCCTCAGCGAACTGCCAGAGCGCGGCCGCATCAACCGGTCGTGGGAGAGATCGCGCCCGGCCAAAACAATGCGTTTTCGGTAGGTCGCATAACGATCACCCCCGTCCGCGACGGCCAAGTTGACGACGCACTTGGCGACGTAATCGCGATACATGAGCATCGCCCCGACCTTCCTGTTGCCGACGAAAAGCGACACGCCCTCGGCGGCGATCGACGCCGAGTCGGGGTAGTTCCACCAGACGATCTCGTCGCCCTGCCAGGCAACCGGATACGGCTCCGGGCTCCGGCGGCGAACGCGAAAGCACTGTCTCTCCAAGCGAGTATGACGGTGCCGAACGCGGACCCCAGCTACCCTGCACAAGGCCTCCTTTGCAGCTCGATGTCTTCACCCTGATCCCTCAGGCCTTCGCCTGGCTGACGGAGCAGCGGCCAGTAGCGGCCGTGCTCGGCGATGAGCTGGACCTTCGCCTCTTCAGCTACCGCGACTACACGCCGCTCGCCAACTCGCAGGTCGACGACGAGCCGTACGGAGGCGGCGCGGGGATGGTGCTTCGAGTCGACGTGGTCGCTGCCGCGCTCGAGGCCGCTTACGGCAACGCTGCCGCTCATCGAGTCGTCGCGCTGTCGCCACAAGGCCGGCAGCTGACGCAAGACGTGGTCGAGGAGCTTGCCGGCGAGGAGCGCCTGACCTTGCTCTCCGCGCGTTTCGAGGGCTTCGACGAGCGGGTGCTGGCGCACCTCGCTTCCGACTCGATCTCGATCGGTCCCTACATCCTCTCCGGGGGCGAGTTGCCCGCGATGGTGCTGGTCGACGCGATCGCGCGGCGCCTCCCCGGGGCGCTCGGGTCGGCCGAGTCGGGACTGGTCGAGAGCTTCTCGGCCGAGCTCGACGGCGGGCTCGAGTACCCGCACTACACGCGGCCCGCCGATTTCCATGGCTGGCGAGTGCCCGACGTCCTGCTCTCCGGCGATCACACGAAGATCGACGAGTGGCGGCGCCGGCAGAGCCGTCTACGAACCGCAGGTTGAGGCACGATACGGAGATGGACCAGTCAGACGGCGCCGGGATGGTTCGGGATCCGTACGAGGTCCTCGGGGTGAGCCCCGACGCGTCCTCGGAGGAGATTCGGGACGCATACTGGCGCCTCGTCCGGTTCCATCGAACCGAAGGCGAAGCGGCCTGGATGCCGACGCATCTCGGCGAGATCCAAGCCGCCTACGACGTCCTCTCCGATCCCGCGCGCCGGGCCGAGCTCGACGCGGTGAACGGTGCTCACGAGCAGCCCGAGCCGGCGCCGTATCAACCTGGCTTGCCCCCGTACGAGCACGGTCCACGACCGTACGAGCCCGGCACGCATCAACCTGGAGCGCCGCCGTCTCCACCCCCCGAGCGGCCGAAGCCCGTCCACCATTCGCGCAACCCAATCGACCGGCTCACGCACCGGTTGCCGCGGCCGTGGCGGGTAGCAATCGACTGGATCGTCACGATCGCCGGCGCGGTCGCGATCGTATTCGCGATCAAGCAGTGGGTCGTCAATCCGTACCGGATCCCGTCGTCGTCGATGGAGCCGACGCTCCATTGCGCCGGCGGCCAGGGCTGTGAGGCCCGTCTCTCCGACCGCGTGCTCGCGAACCGGTTCATCTACCGGTTCCGGAGTCCTCACCGCGGCGAGATCGTCGTCTTCAAGACGCCGCCGGCGGCCAAACAGCGGTGTGGCGCCGGCGGCACCTTCGTCAAGCGTCTGATCGGCCTGCCGGGAGAAACCTGGTCTGAGCGGAACGGCTACGTCTACATCAACGGCAAGAAGCTGAACGAGCCGTACATCAAGCCGGATCGCCGGGACACCGAGACGCACTCCGCGCAACTAATCCCGAAGGGCCAGTACTTCATGATGGGCGACAACCGGGCGGAGTCGTGCGACTCACGCGTCTGGGGCACGGTGCCGCGGAAGAACCTGATCGGTGAGGTGTTCGCCACCTACTGGCCGCCGAACCGGATCTCAATCTACTCCGCGTACGTTTCGTTCGGGCTCGGAGCGCTCGGGATGCTTCGGTTGCCCGGCAGGATCATCCGCCGCCGGAGGTCCAGAAAAACCGTCGTCGGCTAGCAGTCCGGCCCCGCCGAGGCATCGCTTGCGATGCCGTCCAATCCGGTCCGGCCGGCGGCAGCGCCGTCGGCTAGCATGCACGCTGGCCCGACGGGGCCGTTCTTATGCACCGCATCATTCAAGACCTCGAACAGCGCCAACTGCGCGGCGATCGCCCCAGGTTCAAGCCGGGCGACACCGTGCGCGTCCACTTCCAGGTGATCGAGGGCCAGCGCCGACGGGTGCAGGTCTTCGAGGGAATCGTGATCAAGCGCCAGGGCGCGGGCGCCCGGGAGACCTTCACCGTCCGTAAGCAGTCGTTCGGCGTCGGCGTCGAGCGGACGTTCCCGCTCCACTCGCCGAAGATCGAAAAGATCGAGGTCGCCGCGATCGGCGACGTCAGCCGCGCGAAGCTCTACTACTTGCGCGGCAAAGTGGGGAAGAAGGCGCGCGTCCGCGAGGTGCAGCGGAGGGGGCCGCTATCCTCGGCCGATGCTGTCGCAGAAGGCGGAGCCGGTGCGGAGCCAGACGTCGAAACAACCGCCGAGCCCGAGCAACAGCCCGAGCCTGAGGCCGTCGCCGAAGAGTCCGCAGCGGAAGAATCCGAGCCCGAAGAGTCCGAGCCCGAGTCGGCAGCGGACGAGCCCGAGCCAGCAGCAGAAGAGTCAGAGGCCGAAACCGAAGAGGCCGGGGCGGAAGCTCCTCGCGTTTGACCGCCGCCTAGGCGCGCGGTTCGTTGCCGGCACTGATGAGGCCGGCCGCGGCTCGCTGGCGGGGCCGCTCGTCGTCGCGGGCGTGCTGCTCGACTACGGAAGCCTGCGCGACCATCGAGTCCGGCCGCTGGCGCTGCTGAACGACTCCAAGCAGTTGACGACGGTCGGGCGCGAGGAACTCTTCCGGGCCGTCATGGCCTGTTGCTCGAAGGTCTCCGTCCGAGCGATCTCGGCCCGCGAGATCGACGCGAACGGGCTCCACCGCTCCAACCTGGCGGCGATGCGCGCGATCCTCTGGGAGCTTGCTCCGCCCGCGGAGATCTGCCTCGTCGACGGTTTCCGGCTCGGGCCAACGGCGCCAGAGCACAGGGCGGTCGTCGACGGCGACGAGAAGAGCGCCGCGATCGCGGCGGCCTCCGTCGTCGCAAAGGTCGTCCGCGACCGGACGATGCGGCGGCTCGCCGCCCTGTATCCACACTACGGCTTCTCCTCCCATGTCGGCTACATCACGCCGGGGCACTCGGCGGTCGTGCGCGAGCGCGGCCCGTCCGAGATCCACCGCCGCTCGTTCGAGGCGCGCTGCTATGCGGAGCAGAACGCCGAAGACGCGGCTTAGCACCTCTGCGCGAGGGCGGGCTGCGGAGCAGCGGGTTGTCTGGCACTACCGTCGGCGCGGCTATCGCATCCTGGCGCGGAACGTCCGTGCGGGCGGCGTTGAGCTCGACTTGATCGTCCGGCGTGGGCGGCGACTGGTCTTCTGCGAAGTGAAGCTGAAGGAAGGGCCGAGGTTCGGCGACCCGCTCGAGGCCGTCGACCGGTGGAAGCGAGAGCGGTTGCGGCGGGGCGCCCAAGCGTGGCTGATGGCGAATCCCTCGTTCGGGGACCTGCGGGTCAGCTTCCAGTTCGCTGCGGTCCGTCCGAACGGAATCGAGCTCGTTTCCGACCTTCTCTACTAGGACTTGGCTCGCGGCCGCCGAACACGGCAAGGCCGTGGCCCAGACCCAAGACGCGCTTTATCGCGAGCTCGACCTCGACCTCTCGTGGTCGGAGCGCGACCTTCCTGAGCGCGAGCGGACGAAGCACGTCCACCGGCTGCATCCCTACCTCGGCAAGTTCATCCCGCAGCTCGTGGAGGTGCTGCTCGCCCGCTATTTCGTTGCGGGACAGCACGTGCTCGACCCGTTTGCAGGCTCGGGGACGACCCTTGTGCAGGCGCTCGAGTCGGGGTTGGACGCGACCGGCGCTGATATCGCCGCCTTCAACTGCCTGCTGATGGAGGTCAAGACGCGCCGCTACAACCCGTTCGTGCTCGAGCGAGAGCTGCGGGCGGCCTGCGAGCGAATCGGCGAGACTTCGGGCGAGCGTCCACGTGGCTATTTGAGCGCCTGGTTCGCGCCTCAGGCGGCGTGCGAGTTGCTCGGCTTCCGCGCGCTCGTCGGGGAGTACGTCAATGCGGACGTCCTCCGGGTTGTGCTCGGTCGCTCTGCGCGTTCGGCCCGGCGGACGAGACATTTCGACCTCGACTTCCCACGCGAGCCGCAGCTCGAGGAGTACTGGTGCCACAAGCACAAGCGCGTCTGCCGGCCGGTCGGCGAGGCGGCGCCGTTCCTACGGCGGTATGCGCTCGACACGCTCGAGCGGATCAAGGCGTTTTCCCGCGTGCGCGCACGCACCCGCGAGGCAACGGTGCTCCACGGCGACGCGCGCGAGCTCGACTTCGGCGGCCTGTTCGACGGCGTCGTCACCTCGCCGCCGTATCCGGGGTTGATCGATTACCACGAGCAGCACCGGTACGCCTACGAGCTGCTGGGGCTCGACGACTGTCGCGAGCTCGAGGTCGGGGCGGGTGCTGCCGGGACGTCTCGGGCCGCCCTCGAGGCGTACGCGGACGGGATCGTTGCGACCTTCCAGAACGTGCGCGGCTCCCTTCGGCCGGGCTCGCCGGTGGTCATAGTCGTGAACGATCGCCGCGACCTCTACCCGGAGATCCTGGACCGGGCAGGCCTCCGCGAGGAGAGGCGCCACCGGCGACATGTGAACCGGCGGACGGGGCGGAGGGCAGGCGAGTACTTCGAGGACGTGCTCGTCTGCCGGTTTTGACGCGCTTTCGGCGCTGAGTCGCCACAGACAGGACACAGGTTCAGGGCTAGCGTCGGCGAGGTGCTCGCACGGACGATCACCCATGCCCTCGTCGGTCTCGACGCTCGACGGGTCGAGGTCGAAGCGCACCTGCAGAACGGATTGCCCGCGTTCGCCATCGTCGGCCTGCCGGACCGGGCATGTCAGGAGGCGAAGCAACGCGTCCGCAGCGGGATCACCTCGGCAGAGCTGAACTGGCCGGACCGGCGGCTGACGGTCAACCTCGCTCCTGCAGAGCTCCGCAAGGAGGGGTCGGGCTTCGACCTGCCGATCGCACTTGCGGTGCTTGCGGCCTCGCGCCAGGTGACCGAGGAGAGCCTGCGTGGCCACGCTGCGGTCGGCGAGCTCGCCCTGGACGGGCGCGTGCGGCCGGTCACTGGTGTTCTGGCCGCCGCCGAGGGAGCGAAGGAGCAGGGTCTGTCGCGGCTGTTCTGCGCGGCCGTGTCGGCACCTGAGGCGGCGCTTGCGGGGATCGAGCCTGTGCCGCTGCACCATCTCGCCGAGGCGGCGTCATACCTGCGCGGCGAGTGGCAGCCCGAGCCGTTCGATGAACTTGATGAGCTGCCGGCGCCCGTCGGCTTGCTCGATCTCGCCGACGTCCGCGGCCAAGAGCGTGCTCGACGCGCGCTCGAGCTCGCTGCCGCGGGTGGTCACAACCTGTTGCTCGGCGGGCCGCCCGGAACCGGCAAGACGATGCTCGCCCGTCGCCTACCCGGGATCCTGCCTCCGTTGACCCGCTCCGAGGCGCTCGAGGTGACGCGGATCCACTCCGTGGCGGGTCTCCTTCCACCCGGGCGGCCGCTCGTGACCGCGCCTCCCTTCCGCGCGCCCCATCACACCGCCTCGGCTCCGTCGATCGTGGGCGGCGGGTCGGGGCCACGTCCCGGCGAGGCGAGCCTTGCCCACCGCGGCGTCCTCTTCCTGGACGAGCTGGCGGAGTTTCCGCGCCCGACCCTCGAGGCGTTGCGCCAGCCGCTCGAGGACGGCGTGATCAGCATCGCGCGCGTCGAAGGGAGGGCTGTCTTTCCGGCGCGGTTCCAGCTCGTCGCCGCGATGAACCTCTGTCCCTGCGGCGCCCGCGGCGATCCGGCCGCAGAATGCTCGTGCTCGACGCAGCGCCTCGCGGCCTATCGGGACAAGCTCTCGCGCGCGCTGCTCGACCGTTTCGACCTGCTCGTGACCGTGCCCCGGCCGAGAGCGGTCGAGCTCGCGGCGGCCCCGGCGGAGGCGTCGGAGCTCGTCCGCGAGCGGGTTGTTGCGGCCCGCGGGCGGCTTCGCGAGTGCCGCCCGACTCGGACCGAGGCCGCCAACGCGTTGTTGTCGACGGCGGTCGAGCGCTTGCCGCTCTCAGCTCGGGGCCGTGCGCGTGTTGCCCGCGTGTCGGCGACTGTCGCGGCGCTGGCCGCCGCCGAAGCGGTCGCTCCGGAGCACGTCGCCGAGGCCCTTTCGTTTCGGACGCCGAACGAACTGGCGGCGGCGTGAGCGCGGCGGTGATCGAGCCGATCCGCGCCGTCCGAAGGCTGTGGCGCCGTGAGCTGCCGGAGCTGCTCCGGCAGATACACGATCCGCCGCAGGCGCTCTTTCTCCGTGGGGCGGCTGGGGTGGAGGTTCTCGCACAGCCCGCAGTGGCGATCGTCGGCGCGCGGGCCTGCTCGCCGTATGGAGCGCAGGTCGCCCGGATGCTCGGACGGGAGCTCGCGTCGGCCGGCCTGGTCGTCGTCAGCGGTCTTGCTCGAGGGGTCGACGGCGAGGCCCACCGCGGAGTTCTCGATGCCGGGGGCGTCACCGTCGCGGTGCTCGGCTGCGGCATCGACCGCGACTATCCGGCCGCTCACGCCGCGCTCGCGCAGCGGATTTGCGAGCGAGGCCTCGTCGTCTCGGAGTACGAGCCAGGCGTCGAGCCGGCGCCGTGGAGGTTTCCTGCACGCAATCGGATCATCGCGGGACTTGCGGCTGCGACGGTGATCGTCGAAGCCCGGGAGCGAAGCGGTGCTCTGATCACGGCCGACTTCGCGCTCGAAGACGGCCGCGAGGTCTTCGCGGTGCCCGGAGAGATCACAGGCACCCTCTCGACCGGCACCAATCGGCTGCTTCGACAGGGCGCAACGCCGCTGACCTCGACGGAAGACGTGCTCGAGCTGTTCGGGCTCGCGGCCTCGCAGCGTCCTCGGCCGTCAACGCTGGGCGTGGACGCGACGGCGGCGCTTGCGCGTCTCGCCGACGGTGCGGCCAGTGCAGACGAGTTGGCGCGTGCGACCGGGCTCGAGCCGGGGCCGCTCGCTGCTGGGCTCGCGGAGCTCGAGCTCGCCGGGCTCGTCGCCGAGGCGGAGGGCTGCTACCGGGTGGTGATGCCGCTCCGCCACTAGCATCGGCGACATAGAAAGCTCGTACTGGCTCGAGGAAGATCCGCCCGCGCTCCCGAAGCGGCGCCATAACGGCCGCGTCGACGTGGCGATCGTGGGTGCCGGCGTTACCGGCTGCTCGTGCGCGCTGACGCTCGCGTCCGCCGGCCTCAGGGTGCGCGTGCACGAGGCTCGCGAGGTCGCGAGCGGTGCGAGTGGCCGCAACGGCGGCTTTGCACTCCGCGGGGCAGCTGCCTCGTACGACATCGCCCGTGCCGAGCTCGGCCCCGAGCGTGCCGCGGCGCTCTGGCGGTTGACCGAACGTGCGCTGGAGCGGCTCGCGACGCTCGCCGGTGACGCGTTCCGGCAAACCGGCAGCCTGCGCCTGGCGGCCGACACCCGGGAGGCAACGTCGCTGCTCGCCGAGTACGAGGCGCTGCGCGCCGACGGCTTCGAAGTCGAATGGCGGCCTGATCTCGACGGCCGCCTCGCCGGCCGCTTCCACGGCGGGATCTTCCACCCTCCGGATGGATCGATTCACCCTGCCCGTTGGGTGAGGCGGCTTGCCGTTCGGGCCGCCGATGCCGGTGCGGAGATTCGTGAGCACGCTCCTGTGGCGGCGATCGAGAAGCTCGACGCGGACCAGGTCGTTATCGCGACCGATGGGTACACGCACGGCCTCCTCACGCCTCTCGATCGCGTAGTGAGGCCGGCCCGTGGGCAGGTCATGGCCACCGAACCCCTGGAGGCGGAGTACTTCGGCTGTCCGCACTACGCGCGAAACGGCTACGACTACTGGCAGCAGACCGAGGACCGGCGGCTCATCCTCGGCGGCTTCCGCAACCTTGCGTTCGAGGAGGAGTCGACGGCGGAAGAGGGGACAACGCCGCGCATCCAGGCGAGGCTCGAGGCATTCGCCGCCGAACTCGTCGGACGAGCGCCGAGGATCACCCATCGTTGGTCGGGCATCTTCGGTACGACGTCAGATCGGCTCCCGGTCGTCGGCCGGGCTCCCGACGACGAATGCGTCTGGGTGTCCTGTGGCTACACCGGACACGGCAACGTCTTAGGCCTCGCCTGTGGCGAGCTCGTTGCCAAAGCCATTCTCGGCCGCCGCGCGTCAGAGCTCGCGATCTTCGACCCGGGTCGGCTACTCGCTCCTGCCTAGAGCCTCAGCTAGTGCCTGATCGCGATGCGGTCGCCGGCCCGTTCACGGTGGCGCCGCACAAAGCCGTCCGCGCCGGCTAGACCTCGATCGTCGGTAGGTCGAGCTCGTCCGCATGCTCTATCGCTGCCAGGGCGATGGCTAGGTCCTGGATCGCGAGACCGGTTGAGTCGAACGTTGTGATGTCCTCGGGCGACTGACGGCCCGATTCGTTTACGACGAGCACCGCGCCCAGCTCCGTAACCTCGGCTCGAGTGATCGCGCCGGCAGCGACGGCGTGCACAAGCTCGCCGTTGTGGCTCGCCTGCTCCCAGTCGTCACAGAAGACGCGGGTACGAGTGAGCTCACCGACTGCGATCTCAGCCTTCCCCGGCCCGTCGGCGCCCATCAGGCTCACGTGCTGCCCCGGCCGCAGCGACCCCTCAGGGAGCAGGACCTCGTGGCCGGGCGTCACCGTTACGAGCAGGTCGGCAGCGAGCGCCTCTTCGCCTGAGTTCGCGACGTCGGCGCCGAGCTCGGCTGCCGCAGCGCGAGCGCGCTCGTCGTCGACGTCCCAGATCATCACGCTCCGACCGCGGGCCAAAAACGTCTTCGCCGCGGCTCTGCCGTTCACGCCGGCGCCGATCACCGCAGCTGTCTCGGCGTCTCGGCGGCCGAGTGTCTCGGCGGCGAGCACTGCGGCGGCGCCGGTTCGCAGAGCCGTCACTGCCCCGGCGTCGAGCGCCGCGCGCAGCGAGCCGTCTGATGCATCCGAGAGGAGCACGAGACCGGTTACGGTCGGGAGGCCGCGGGCTGGATTGCCCGGAAAGGACGTGACCCACTTGAGCAACGCGTGGCCGGCTCCGAGCGCCGGCATCGCCCGGAAGTCCCCGGCGGGGTAAGCAGGCACATAGACCTTCGGCGGCATCGTCCACTCGCCGCGCGCGTACGCGACGAACCCCTCGCGGACGGCCTCGACCGCACGCGCGGGAGAGACCGCGGCCTCCACGTGCCGCGCCGAGAAGACCGGGATCACTGGGCCTTGACGCCGGCGATCAGTTGGTCGATCGAGTCCTTCGCATCACCGAAGAGCATCACGGTCTTCGGATTGACGAAAAGCGGGTTCTCGATCCCGGCGAAACCAGGATTCATCGACCGCTTGAGAACGACGACGCTCTGCGCTTCGTCGACGTTGAGGATGGGCATCCCGTAGATCGGGCTCCCCTGGTTGGTGCGGGCGTCGGGGTTGGTGACGTCGTTCGCGCCGATCACCAATGCGACATCGGTGCGTGGGAACTCGCTATTCGCCTCGTCCATCTCCTTCAGCTGCGGGTAAGGCACGTTCGCCTCGGCGAGGAGCACGTTCATGTGGCCCGGCATCCGGCCCGCCACAGGGTGGATCGCGTAGCTGACCTCGACTCCGCGCGCCTCGAGCAGGTCGGCCAGTTGCCGCACGTCGTGCTGCGCTTGGGCGACGGCCATCCCGTAACCGGGTACGAAGACGACCTTGTGCGCGTAGGCGAGCATCACGGCGACGTCGTCGGCCGTCGCGGAGCGCACGGCGCCGCCGTTGCTGTCGGCCGCGGCCACCGCCGCGCTCGGGCTGACTTGCCCGAAGGCGCCGAAGAGTACATTCGCGATCGACCGGTTCATCGCGCGGCCCATCAGGATCGTCAGCAACGTCCCCGAAGCGCCGACGAGCATGCCGCTCACGATCAGGACGTTGTTTTCCAGCTCGAACCCGGTCGCCGCCGCGGCGATGCCCGTGAAGGCGTTCAGCAGCGAGATCACAACAGGCATGTCGGCGCCCCCGATCGGGAGCACGAAGAGGACGCCGAACAGCAGCGAGCCGAGGATCACTGCCCAGATCAGCCATTGCTTCTCCGAACCGGCGACGATTGCGATCCCGGCGGCGACGACCCCGGCGAGGAGCAAGCCGTTGACGACCTGCTGGCCCGCATAGACGATCGGCCGCCCCTGGATCAACTCCTGCAGCTTTGCGAAAGCGACCAGGGAGCCTGCGAACGAGACCGAGCCGATCAGCGCCGAGAGAATGATCGAGACGCTGATGTCCCCGTGCAGCCGGCCTGGGGCCGGCGCGATGTTGTGGAACTCCGCCAACGCGATCAAAGCCGCCGCACCGCCGCCGACGCCGTTGAAGAGCGCCACCATTTGCGGCATCGCCGTCATCTTCACGCGGCGCGCCGCGACGGCTCCGAAGCTGCCGCCTATCGCCATGCCGACGAGGATCTCCCAGTAGCTGACGACCGACCTCTGGGCGAAAGTGACCCCGATCGCGATCAGCATCCCGACCGCGCCGATCCAGTTCCCGCGCCGGGCGGTGGCGGGGCTCGAGAGGAACTTCAGCGCGAGGATGAAGGCGACGATCGTCGCCAGGTAGGCGAAGTTAGTCGCTACCTG
>Ga0075425_100006749_pt1 | contig 12071 bp, 12 predicted proteins | sample SoiMethybrSBSTD4_FD_75300 | JGI IMG/M metagenome (GOLD analysis project Ga0075425, IMG submission 75300) | Bulk soil microbial communities from a Populus tree surrounding site in Tennessee, USA - Soil MetaG P. TD hybrid SBSTD4 | ecosystem: Environmental > Terrestrial > Soil > Tree plantation...
CGACCCCCGGTACCGAACGTCATGTCCAGCGATCCATCGCCGGACATCCGCAGGACCGTGAACGCGGGACCGGCGTCGGTCGGCGTTTGTCCGGCGATGATGAGGGCTCCATCGCTCTGTACCGCGGAGGAAGCGCTGGATGCGCCGGCGAAATGGACGGTACCGAGGCCGGCGGTGCCGAACGTAGAATCGAGCTGCCCCGACCGGGTCAGCCGCGCGAGACCGATGTCGCTCGCCCCGGACCCGATCGTCACGGTCCCCACCGCCAGGATGGCGTCGTCCGGCTGCACGACGACCGCGGCCGGCTTCCATGCGCGCGTGTCGACGCCGACGGCTTTGGTGCCCGTGTCTCCAAAAGTCTTATCGAGCGCGCCGTTCGCGTCGAAACGGGCCACGAGAAGCGTCGACGACTCGACGGCAGCGACGAAACTTCCGTCCGCTTGCTGCGCCAGTGCGCGGATCGCCCCTTTGGCCGTGAGCTCCTGAGCGACTTCCGTGCCGAAGGCCGTGTCGAGCACCCCATTCTTGCTAAAGCGCAGCAGCGCCGGGCTCCCTTGCCCGAAACCCCCGACAACGAAGGTGTCGTTCTCGGTCGGACCGACGATAGAGTCCCCTTCCGCCCCCGTCCCGTCGAACGGTGTCGCTGTGAAGCCGCCGGGAACGGGCGCGCCGAAGTTCTGATCCGGGAAGCCGTCCGGTCGGTAGCGCGCCGTCATCATCGCCGCTGGTTGACCGGCCACAGGGGTGGCGATGCCGGTGAAAACGATCCCTCCGTTGGGGCGCACGAACGTCGCCGCGCACGAGTCCGCCTTCGAGCCCATCATATTGCCCAAGGCAAAGCCCGCTCCCAGCGCGAACGTCGGGTCGAGCGCCCCCGACGCCGTGACGCGCGAGACGGCGACGGAGCTATCCACCCCTGCGCTTTTCGCGTGCCCGCAGAGAATGAACGAGCCGCTGGGTAGCAGCCGGATTCCGCCCGACCCGATGCCGCCGGGTCCCACCGGGAGCACGACTTGCCCGGCGGTGCCGAACGTCAGGTCGAGGGCGCCCGGAGCATCTTGTACCAACACAGGCAAGGCGAGCGGGTTCGAAAAATTGTTGTCGTGCGCTCCCAGGATCGAGAGCGATGACACACCGAGCTCGGCCGAATCCGCGGCGTGGATCGTGAGCGTGCCGGTGGACTGGGACGGGGGCAAGATGAGAGGGTCCACGGTGATTCCTCGGGTGAGGCCGCTTACGAGGACCGCCAACGTGCCCGCGAAACCACCGCTGCGCTCCACGGTGAGGTCGACCGACCCAGTCGCGCCCCGCAACACGCGCAGGGTCGATGCCGTCCCGTCCGGACGGGGGGGCGGCTTGGCGATGGACAAGACGAAGCTTCCTCCGTCGGCGTTACCCGGCTGCTTTTCCTGGATGTCCAAGACTGCGTTGCATCCGAGGAGGCCCGCGACGAGTAACACACAACCGCTACGACGCATCACCACGCTCCTCGCACGCGCAGGGTGCTTCCAACCAGCGCCACCTCGGCTCTCGCCGAGCTCGGCGACGAAGGGGCCGTGAGCCACAGGACGACGCCCCCCGCAATTCCGAGAGCCCCCGCCGCAAACGCGACGGTGGCCACGTTTCCCGCGACGCGGGCGTCGTGATTCATCTGCAGCGCCGCTTCGCTCGAGCAGATCGAGCCCGCGCAAATGGCATCGGCATCGTTCGCCTTCGATTTGGCCTGCGTGAGAAACGCCACGCCCACTCCGACGCCGACGACACCGGCCCCCAGCGACACCAACGAAGCCACGCGCTGTGCGCCGAGCGACGGCGCTTCTGTTGGTGCAGGTCTCGCCCCTCCGGCGGCGACCATCGGCGCCGGAACACCCAAGAGAATCCGCTCGCGTCTCCCCTTTTCTCCCTCTCGCAACAAGAACTTCTGCGTCACCTTCGGCAAGTGACCCGGCGCTTCGAAGGTGAACGTATGCGGGCCCGGATCTATCGCGAGCGCGAGACCTTCGAGCCGCTTTGCGACCGTCCGTCCGTCCACTTCGACGGTTACGTCGCTCACGTCGTGACCCTCGCTGTCTCTCGCATCGAAGACGATCGTCGGCTGCGCGCGGTCCAGCTCGTCGAGCCGCCGGGCGCAATCGTCCCGCACGAGCGCGGGGCAGCTTGTGTCGACGCACAGCGCGAGCTGCTCGTGCGCGGCGGCGAGCTTTCCCTCACGTCGCAAAGATTGGGCCGCGGTGTTGGCCTCGACGCACCGATCGACTCCAACCTCGGCCGGCGCCGCCCAGAGAATCGACGAGGTAAAGAGGGCGACGAGCACGGATGTGGTGGTGACGAATCGCACGGTGACTCCTAAAAGTTAAAGACACTCTTTCTTGAAGATGCGATTGAAATTCGCATCGTAATAATAGGGAGGGTTGCAGTTCGGCGCGGACGCTGGGCGCTCCGAAAGGGCCGACGCGGGCGGCTGCAGGGGGGGCGTCGATTGCGCGGGCGGCGCAGGTTGCGCGGGCGGCGCGGCGCCGGCGGGCGAATTCGCGTGCGCCATAGGCGAGGCAGAACTCGACGATCGGCCGTCTTGCCGCGTCGAACCTCGAGAGTTGACCGGTTTTCCGCTGGCGCCTGCCGCGGCGACGTTCTCCGCGGTGGGCGTAGCATCGACAGGCGCTGCAACCTCGGCGCGGGGAATCGGCGGCGAAGGGGCGGGCTCGGGCACTGGCGACGACATCTGCGGCGCCGAAGCGTCGCGGCGACCCAGAAAGAGGACCACGGCGATCGCACCGGCGACGACGACCGACGACAACAACGCGAGGATCGCGATCGCGACCGGCCCGAGCCGGCGACGAGGGAGGGAGGAGTAACGCTCGCGCGATACGGGTCGCGAGGTTTCCACGCTCATCTTCGGCGCGCTTCGGGGCGTCTCGGAATGCTCCTGCGCGCGCAGAGTCGGCGCCGCCGCCACCACCACCGGCGAAGGCTTATCCTTTGGCGTAGCGTTCGCAACCTCCGCGCGCATGTTCGCGCTCGATCGGTTCGACTCGACCAGCGAGGCCAGCACGGGACGGGAGGGAGGGTCCCCCCAAAGCTGCCGCGAGACCTGCTCGAGACTCTCGCGCATCTCGGCAGCCGACGTCCACCGGCTGTCCCGATCGGCGGCCAGGGCTCGGTCGACGACGTCGGCCAGAGCCTTCGGTGCCTCTGGCATGACCGCGAGGAGCGAGCGAGTCGGGCGAGTCACCAACCTCACGAGGAGCTCGCGACCCGAGTCTCCCTCGTGCACGGTGACGCCGCTCATCATGGCGAAGAGCGTGGCGCCGATCGCCCAGATGTCGGCGCGGGCATCGACCTCGCTCGCCTTCCCCAGGGCTTGCTCGGGAGCCATGAACGCAGGCGTTCCCAGAAACACGCCGCTGCCGGTGGTATGGGTGCCGGTCGCCAGCGTCTCACGTGCGCGGGCAATGCCGAAGTCGAGCACCTTGATCGCGCCGTTGCGGAGAACGAACAGGTTGGCCGGCTTGATATCGCGGTGAATGATTCCGTGGACGTGCGCTGCCTGGAGCACGTCGAGAGCCTGCAAACCGATGGCGCACACGGCCTCGACGGGGAGGCGCCCGCCGCACGCGGCGCACAGCTCGTCGCAGGCCAGTCCGCGGAGAAGCTCGAGGACGAGAAACGCCGTCCCATCTTCGGCCACGTCGTCATCGACCACGCGGACCGCCCCGGCGTGCTTCACCGAATTGGCTGCGTACCCCTCGCGCAGGAAGCGGGCGCGCAGCTCTTCGTTTGCCGCATACTCGGGCAAGAGCATTTTGATCGCGTACTCGGCCTGGTTGCGATGCGTAGCCTTGTAGACGACTGCCATGCCTCCAACGCCGAGCAAGGCCTCGAGATGATACTTGCCCCGAAGGACGGTGCCGAGGCGCCCTCTCACAAGCTCGGAGCGGTGCGCCGAAACCGGGGGCGCGTGGGCCACCGCTCGTACGATCTCGTCCAGATCGTCGAAGCCAGGGTCATCGTCTGAATCGGGCGGCTTCATGCACCATCGCCCGGTGGGCACCCCGTGCCCGCCTGCTCTTCGGACCTCGCGAGTGGTCTCCTCGCCCGCGAACTGGCGCTCTCTGCATCCAACGGCAGAAGACCCGCGCGGCGCGCGCGGGCGCGGATTTCCTCTTTCAACCACTGAAACCGCTTCCGGAGCCGAGCCGCCTCCCGTTCGATCACTTCGTCGCAGTCCCCCTCGGAAGACAGCACGAGCGCGATTTCCTTCCACGTCATGCGACGATCGACCCGGAGCACCAACAGTGAACGGTCGCGCTCGTCGAGCGAGTTGCGGATCTGAGCAAAGCGATCCTTCGCTTCCGTTCGCAGAAACGGGAGCGTCCTCGTCCGCACCTGATCGGCCAACTCGCCCGCCTGCGATAGAGAAACCCGGCGCCCCGGACGACGGTGCGGCGCGCGCTGAAACCGCGCGGCCGCGTGCCGCGCGAGGATGTAGAGCCAGGTGCGCATCGAGGAGCGCCCCTGAAAACCGGCGAGCCCCGCCCAGAGGTCCTCGCAAGTCTGCGAGAAGACTTCGCTCGCGTCGTGGGGGTCGCGAACCAGCGTCGCCAAAAACCCGAGCACTTCCGGCCCATAACCCCGGATGGCCTGGGTCGCGGCGCCGTGAAGATCTCCCTTGTCGAGGAGACCCCTGATCTGCTCCTCCGGGGTCATGCGCGCGCATCCTAGCAAACAAAGTCCGCTCATCGGTACCCCTGGCGACCGTCGCCAGGGACCGTGCGGCGCTCCGGTTTCCCCTACAATCGGGGCCCGCGACCCCGGCTTGCGAACAACCTCGGCATTCGGGCATGTTCTTGCTCATGAGGATCGTCCGTGGACGAAAAGGCATGCCCCGAGCCGACCTCGGGTACGACGAGCCAGAGGGGTTGAGACCGTTCGGTTCGTTTGTGACTTTTATTGGGCGCGGCGGCTCTTTTTCGATCCGGTTGGAACCGGGGGCACCTTGTGAGCTGCGGCGCGTCCTGGGTCGTCCCGCAGTCAGCGACAGCCCGAGGCATCCTTGATCTTGCAGGCGCCGCTCACGCAGATCGACGGTGACACACAACGAGGGCCCGTCATGTCATTGCACATCGCCCCGTCAGCCGCCGGCGCCTGACACGTTCCCATGAACATGGTGGCCGCAGAAAGGCCGCTGCAGGCGGGCGTGGGGGAGAGTCCGCCGCTCTGGCAGAGAGCGATCCCGCCACCGACCAGGCCACACGCGTCGCCGGGTTTGGCGAACGTAAGCTGCGCGCAGGTCTGATTTACGGGGTGGCATAAAACGCCGTGCGCAGAGTCGCACGTGTCTTGACCCGTCATGCAAGCCGTGCCGGCCGGATCCGGCGTCGCGCACGTCCCCGCCTTGCATGCGAGCAAGGCTTGGCAGGGGTGCGAGGCGTCGCAGGCGCCGCCCGCAGCGACCCTCGCCGTACAGACGAGCTGATTTGCCATTCCCGCACATTTGAGACTGGTGTCGCAGTCGTCGTCGGATCGGCAGGCGCCGCCCGCAGCCACCGGCGCGGAGCACACCCCACAGATTTGTCCCGGGGCAATGTTGCACAGTCTCCCTACGCATTGCGCGTTGTCGCCGCAAGCGGCCCCGTCGGGCAAAGTACCCGGCTTCGCCTTGCAAGGAGCGGGAAGATTGCGACCCAGGACATCCTCGCACGAGGCGCCCGGCAAAGCTTGCGCGCACGCCTCCATGTCGGTCGGATTGGCGCTCGTCCCCGTTGCGGTGAGCGAACCCATGATCGTCGTTTTGAACTTGGACGTGCAGGTGGCGACGTCGCCATAGAGCAGCGAAATGAAAGCCGGCGCGCAAGCGTCGACGCGCGAGCAGAAGGCGCTCGCGGTGTCGGCCGCCGCTTGGTCGTTGGTCACCGTGGATTCGCTGCTGCTGCCGGAGCACGACGGCACGAGGTAGAGCGGACCGAGCAGCGTGAGGAGCGCGGTGGAGCGTCGATGGATCATGAGATGGAGCTTACGCCACTTCCCGCGCTTCCTGCCCAGCCGATTGCAGCGGTGTCGAGCCTGGTGGGGTGATGTCGGATGACCCTAGCCACATTAATGGTTGGTCTGCGCCCGAGCGTGCACCGATCGTAAACGACCGGTGACGTCGTGATCGGCTAGCTCTTGACTCAGATCGGCGGCTTCGCGTTCCAGAAGTCCGAGATCGAGACGCGCGGCGAGTGCCCGTACTACACTGGCGGCGTCGTCGAGATCGCGCTCTCGCGTGGAGAGCACCTTCAGCAGGACGAAATCCTCCGGCGATACGATCGTGACCTCTTGGCCGCGAAGCTCACCGCGAAGTGAGCGGCCGAGCACCGCTTCTGCATAGCGCTTGGAGCGTGGTTCGACGAAGTCGACCACGTTGAAGCCCTCGATGCCTTCAGACCCGAATAAAGCGAATCGAGTGATGGTATTTCCTCCGAACCGAACGTGCTCGAAGCTAAGAGACGGCGCCAGGCCCGCGCCAGCCAATGCACTGATCGCGATCTCCGCGCTCACGCTCGCGACCGCGAAGTCTGCGTCTTTCGTCTCGCGCGGTTCACCGTAGGCCGCGAGAGCCAGGCCGCCGTATACCGCCGTTCTGAGGCCAACCGCGTCAAGCGCCTGAGCGATGGCCAGAGTCGCCGTCGTCGGATCGGCGAGGTCCAGGCGTGTCACGTTTCCTCTCCTCCAGCACCCTGCGCCCCAAGGCCCGCCATTCGAGCGAAGCCCGACGCAGTGTCGCGCGAATGCGCGATGCCTGATCGAGTCGGTCCTTCAGCTCTCGAGGATCGAGGGTCACTAGGACGACTCTAGCTCATTGGCGTCGCGGGCGCTCTTTCGACGTCGGCGAGCAGGCCGACCCCACCACGGTTCTTTCCCAATTTCACGCGCGGGCGCGAGCGGTGTCTAATGAGCGTGGTGACCGACGATGCGTTCACGCAACTGGTGGCTGAGCATCACGCCGAAATCTTTCGGTATTTGATGCGCGTAACCGGTCGCCCTAGCGACGCGGACGATCTCAGCCAAGAAACGTTCCTGCGCGCCTTTCGTGCCCGCGCATCTCAGAACTCGTGCGAACCGCGCGCCTGGCTCTTCACGATCGCGACGAACCTCATCAAGAACCATTTTCGCGCGCAAAAACGAAGACGACGCGCGCACGACGCGCTACGAGAGCGCGTTCCGAGCGGGCCTGATCGGGACGGCGAGTTTTCGGGGCGCGACGTCGGTGAGGTCGTCGAGAGAATCGTCGCCGGGCTACCCTTGAAGCAACGGCTCGCCTTCGTCCAGCGCAAGGTGCATGGCTTCGAGTACGAAGTGATCGCGCAAAACCTCCGCTGTTCGCCGGAGAGCGCCCGCGCCAACGTCTTTCAGGCAACGAAGAAGATCCGGCGCGCCCTCGACGGGCACTCCGCGGATCGAAAGGAGGCGCCGTGAAGTCATTGGCCTGTGTGCGGATCGAGTCCGATCTCGCAGTGGTAGCGGCAGGCGAAGCCGACAAAGCGACCGCTCGTCGCGTGGACGAGCACGTTTCTCGCTGCGAGAGTTGTCGCACGCTGCTCGCGAGTTATCGAAACGTCGAAGCAGCGACGGCGGCGCTGCGCGAGCGTCCGGTCGACCGACCGCTCCTCGCGCGTTCGCGCGAACGGCTCGAGGCCGGCCTTGCCGATTTGCGTCATCGCATCGTGCACTATGCGATCTTTCCGTCGCCTCTCGGCAACGTCTTGGTGGCCCGTTCGGAGATGGGTGTCATCCTCGTCGAATACCTGCGCGGGGCCCCCCACTGGCCCGCGCAACTCACGGCGCAGGGACTCGAGCCGATCGAGGACCACGATGGGCTTTCGACGTTGCGCAAAGACTTCGCGGCTTATCTGGCGGGCCGTTCGCGCCGCCTCGAGTGGCCGGTCGACCTGCGCCTCGCGCGAAGCGACTTTCAGCGCTCCGTGCTCGAGGCAACGGCGGCGGTTCCGTATGGGGCCGTGGTCTCCTACAAACGGATCGCGCGAGAAGTCGGCCGACCCGAGGCGGTTCGCGCCGTGGCCCAGGCCCTGCGGCACAATCCGATTGCGATTGCGATTCCCTGCCATCGGGTGATCGGCACCGAGGGGGCGCTCGTCGGGTACTCCGGGGGAAAGACCGCCTTGAAAGAGAAGCTCCTGTCGATGGAGGGTGTGCCGATCGAGCGCGAGCGCAAGGACTACCGCATCGTGCAACGCTCGACGTACCTGCTCGAACCGGGTGACCACGAGTATTGCCTCCCGACTTGCCCTTCGAAGGCAAAAGTTCCCGCCGGTGTTTCGACGTGGTTCGGCTCACGAGAGCGAGCCGAGGCGGCCGGCTATCGGCCGTGCACGACATGCAGGCCCGACCTTCACCCGCTTCCGTCGCGGAGCGCGCCGTGATCGCCCGGACCGCCTCGCGGCTCGCGTGCTTTTGTCTGCTCGCAGCTGCTTCGTGCGCGGCCCCTCGGCCAAGAGTCCAAGAGGTGCGCGAACCGTCGGCGGTCACCTGCCGTGCGGCGGAGCGAAGCGTCGATGGCGGCGAAGGGGCCCTCGAGGCGAGCGCGTCATCGGTCGTGCTCATCGTCGCCGATCTGGAGAACGGCGCCACTCGTTACGGAGCAGGCGTCGTGATCGACGCGGCCGGAAGCGTGATCACGAGCTGGCACCTTCTTCCCGGTGCGCGTTCGGTCTGGGCAATGCTCTACCGGCCGGGCCGACCGAGTTACACCCCGATGGAGGGGGGACTCGGTCGTTTTCTGGCGGAGAACCGCGCTGCGCTACTCGAAGCCGATCCGTTGCGCGGCGATCCCACTCTCGACATCGCGCTCCTCCACGTGCATGCCGACACCTCGGGCATCCCCAAGCTCACCATCGCGCGCGACCCTCCTCGCATCGGCGACCGAGTCTTCGCGCTCGGCCACCCGAACGAGTCGGTTTGGTCGCTCACGGCGGGCGTCATCTCGTCGGTGCGCGGGGGGCTCATCCAGCACGACGCTGCCATCGGCACGGGCAGCTCGGGTGGCCCTTTGCTCGACGCCCGCGGCCGGATCGTCGGCATCAACACATCGAAGCTTTTCGAGCCCGCCGAAGGGATCGGTTTCGCGCGCCCGGTCGCTCTGGTCGACCGCTTCTCCGGCGATACCCGTTGAAGGGCTCGCCAAGCAGACCGTGAACGGGACCCACGGGCACGGCCACGCCAACCGGAAAGAGTGGTCCGCGGTAAATGGATCCCATTGATCGGGTGGCTGAAACTGTTAAAAGTACCATACCTTGGAAATCACCTATCTGACGTCCCATGATATCGCGCGGCTCCTAGGAGTGAGCCCGTCCGCCGTGCTTTCTTGGATCGATCGTGGCTGGCTCTCGGCCCACCGAACGCCCGGTGGCCACAGGCGTGTCGAGAAATCCGCGCTCGTCGAGTTTCTGCATCAGCGCAAGATGCCGGTTCCCCCGACCTTGACGGGCGTTCGTCGCCTTTTGATCATTGACGACGATCCGACGTTGCTAAGATCAACCGAGCGGCTGCTCAAGCTGCGCGCCCCAGAGCTGACGCTGCTAGGCGCCGACGGAGCGGTGGACGGCTTGCTCAGGATCGGAACGTTTCGTCCCGACGCGGTACTACTCGACGCATACATGCCTGGTATGAACGGCATCGAGGTGTGCCGCCGCATTCGAACCTCGCCCGAGACAGCGCACATCCTCGTGGTCGCGATCACCGCATATCCTTCGGCGCACCTCGCATCGGCCCTTATCGAAGCCGGCGCAGCCGCATGTCTGCCCAAACCGCTCGACCCCAAAGCGTTGCTGCAGGCGTTGGGAATCGACGGACCACGTCAGCAGTCCGTTAACACGGAGTGAGCAGTCCGCGTACGAGTCGACCGCTTACGCAGCGGTCGATGTAGAGCTCGCCAAGATTCTTCGCTCCGTTCGCTCCTCCTCGACGACCGTGTGTCCGATCGCCTTGCGTGCGCGACCACGCGTCGCCATCGCGCCATGCGGTGGGGCAAAGACGCCACACATGCGGGAACAAAGTAGTTGCGCTCGCCACGCAATCGGACTACAGCCGGGACCAGAACTCCTACTTTAACTACGAAAACGATGAATTCTGTGGGACCCACCTCGACGACAGAGCGAGTCGGCAGCAAAGGTGCTCGACGGCTCAGCCGTCCCTGTCTCCTCTAAAAGCCAATCAGTTACGGAAACTATGAAGGGCGTATCGAAGCAGAGTTTGGCTCGTACCGCTTAGGGTTGTTTCAAGCCCGGTCAGGAGCGGAGGAAGGACGATGCCATGGATGAGGGATTCAAGTTGAGGTCAGCGTTCGCGTTGCCTTGGAGCTTCGCGCTGCACTCTCAGGCTGGCCGGCACGCGTTGGAAAGCGAGGAACGAGCCGTCGCCTGCGGCCTGCTGACCGGCGACGCGAACGACCCGGATACTGAACGCTTCCGCGCCTTCGTGCCTCTCGACGCTCACGTCTACCCGTACGCCTCATTGACCGCGTTAGGCGTGGTCGGCTCGTTCAATCAATGGTTGTACTTCCTCGACGACCAGTACGATGACCACCCCGAAACCCACTCCGATTTGGAGCGCATCCGAGGCATCATGCAGCAAGGATACGACCTCTTGTGCGGAATGCCGATGCCGGATGGGGCCGGACCGTTTGTCCGTTTCACCCGTGATGTCCGGCGCGATCTCGAGGCGCTGGCCCCTCTGGGATTCTTCGAGCGTTTCCTGACGAACGTCCGGCAGTACCTCTTTGACGGTACGCTCGTGGGTCTCGGTCATTGGGTTCGCCGCGAAACGCTGTGCCTCGACGAGTACGTCGCATTGCGTTCGCTGGACTCTGGAGTGTACCCGGTCGTCGACTGCATCGAGATAGCGAGCGGGCTCCCGCTGGCCCCAGAAGTCCGACAGCACCCGCTCATCGCCGCGATGGGAGACCTCGCTGTCCGACACGTTGCGTTGGCAAATGACATCTTTTCTTACGAAAAAGAAGTGTTGATCAACGGCTCCACCATGAACCTGGTCCACGTCCTGCGGGAGCGCGAAGGTCTCTCCGTTGAAGGTGCTGCCATGCAGGCCGTCAACCTCGTCAACGACCTTACTCGCGCCTTCGTCCGGGCAGAGCAAACTCTGCCGCCATTTCGACCCGCGTGGCGGGATGCCGTCGACGCGTACATCACGGGACTGAAGACGTGGATGCGAGGCAACGTCGACTTTTCGCTCAGTAGCCGGCGCTTCCGGTCTGGGGCCTCACCCTTCGCCGAGCTGCGTGAAGCAGAGGAGGCGTTGCTCTCGGCTTAGTCCAGGTTCTCGCCCGCAGGCCCCGGCTACTTCGCGTGACGCTCGGGCAAGCCCACGCCCATATAGGTGAGGGCTTCATGGAGCGTCTCGAAGGTCTTTACCTTCAATCCCGATCCAAAGCCCAGCGTCGCTGCCGTCATGCGGTAGGCGGCGGAGCGTGCAATGAGGACGACCTCGCGGCCCCCATTCTGCTTGAACGTCGTCCACCACCTGTTGCCTACTATGACTGCACTTGGATCAAAACCGGTCAGCCCGAGAATGTCGACGGCCCACGATGGCTCGGAAGTATGCACGATCAACTCAGCGAACCTGGCAGCGGATCTCTTAGCGAGCTCGACGTCGAGGTAGCCGTGCATGCTGGTCAGGATGACAGCCGGACTAAGTATGTCCGACGTGACTCGAGCAACCGCACCGCCAGCGGGGGACAAGCCCGCTACCTTCTTCTTCAAAGGTGTCCCGCCTGCGAGTTCCAAGACTCTCGGCGAGCTCGCTATCTTCTTCTTCAAAGGTTGCCTGCCTGCTGGTTCAGACTTCTCGAACGGCCGATATTCGGTGGACTTGACCCCGTAATTCCGTGGATCGATTCCCCGTGTCGCCTGGAGCCCCACCCCCGGCACCAAGCACGATTCTGGAGACTCTGCGACCCTTCCCGGAACGCGTAAACCCGCGCCATTTTCTCGATCTTGGGAGTCTATCGACTATCCATTCGCTCGATAGACGAGCTGCCGCCACTTCGTGAGACCTTC
>Ga0075425_100006750_pt1 | contig 12070 bp, 11 predicted proteins | sample SoiMethybrSBSTD4_FD_75300 | JGI IMG/M metagenome (GOLD analysis project Ga0075425, IMG submission 75300) | Bulk soil microbial communities from a Populus tree surrounding site in Tennessee, USA - Soil MetaG P. TD hybrid SBSTD4 | ecosystem: Environmental > Terrestrial > Soil > Tree plantation...
ACTTCCACAACTTCAATACGCTGTTCCGTGGTAACGAGTCGTGCGAGGTGGTGGCCTTCACGGCCGCCCAGATCCCGGACATCGAAGGGCGCACCTACCCGCCGGAGCTGGCCGGTCCGCTCTACCCGCAGGGCATTCCCATCCGCCCCGAGGAGGAGCTGGAAGCGCTGATCCGCCAGCACGGCGTGGAGGAGGTGTGGTTCTCCTATTCGGACGTCTCCCACCTCGACGTCATGCACAAGGGGAGCGCCGTGGTGGCCTGGGGCGCCAGCTTCGGCATCTGCTCGGCGACGCGGACCATGCTCGCCTCCGCGAAGCCGGTCATCGCCGTCACCGCCGTCCGCACCGGCGTCGGCAAATCGCAGACGACGCGGTATCTCTCCCGCATCCTGCGCGAGCTGGGCAAGAAGGTGATGGCGGTGCGCCATCCCATGCCCTACGGCGATCTGGCGAAGCAGATCGCCCAGCGCTTCGCCACCTACGAGGACCTCGACCGCCACCAGACCACCATCGAGGAGCGGGAGGAGTACGAGCCGCACATCGACAACGGCTTCGTGGTGTACGCCGGCGTCGACTACGAGAAGATCCTCCGCCAGGCCGAGCAGGAGGCCGAGGTCATCCTCTGGGACGGCGGCAACAACGACACGCCGTTCTACCGGCCCGACCTCCACATCACGCTGCTCGATCCCCACCGGCCCGGCCACGAAACGAGCTACTACCCGGGCGAGACCAACTTCCGGATGGCCGATCTGCTGATCGTCAACAAGGTGGACACTGCCGACCCCAAGAACGTCGAGCAGCTCCTCGACAGCTGCCGCCGGCACAATCCCCAGGCGCGGGTGATCCAGTGCCGCTCGGCGATCCACGTGGACCAGCCGGAGCTGATCCGCGGCAAGCGGGCGCTGGTGGTGGAAGACGGTCCCACCCTGACGCACGGCGGCATGTCCTATGGCGCCGGCTGGTTCGCGGCGAAGCAGGCGGGCGCGGCCGAGATCGTGGACGCGACGCCCTACGCTGTGGGCTCCATCCGCGCCACCTATGAGAAATATCCCAACTCGCGCCAGATCCTCCCGGCCATGGGCTACGGCGAGAAGCAGGTCCGCGAGCTGGAGGCTACCATCAACGCCGCGCCGGCCGACGTGGTGGTGGAGGGGACGCCCATCGAGCTCAGCCGCATCCTGAAGGTGAACAAGCCCATCGCCAACGTCACCTACGAGTTGGAGGAGCTGGAGCCGGGCGTGTTGGCGGAGCGGGTGCGCAGGGTGGTGGGGGATCGTTGACCTGGATGGCCAGCCGGTGTAGCGTTCCGCCACCCAACCGTATGAAGCCAGAGGAATTTTCGGGAGCCCATGAGTCCGCGGCAGTAGGCGAGGAATGACTGCAGAGCTCGAAGCCATGGTCGACTCGCGGGCCTGGGAAGCGCCCGAGGTCTCCGACCCGCCGACCTCTCCCGACTCATCTTCATTGAAGACTGGAAACTGGCGGCCGGAGCGCGACCGGGCGGTCCAGGAGCTGAACCAGCGGCTGGCGGCGGCCGAGCAGGAGCGCGAGGCATTGCGCGCCGAGCTGGAGAGCTGGCGCTGGGAAGCCACCACCGCGCGCCGCGAGCTGCACCAGCTCCAAACCTCCCGTCTCTGGCGCCTGGCCAATCTCTACTGGATCGTTCGCCGCCGCCTGGCGGGGCTCCGCCGGGTCTTCTCGCGCGCGGCTCCCGCTCCGCCCGCTGCTGTCGTGACTGCCGAGAAGGACGGACCACCCGAGACCTGCGATCTTCCCCCCGGTTTTCCCGCGGTCCCTGCCGCCCGCTATGACGTCATCGTCTTCTCGATCATCGACTGGGACTTCCGCTTTCAGCGCCCGCAGCAGATCGCGACCCAATTCGGCCGCCACGGCCACCGCGTGCTCTACCTGTCGACGACACGCTTCCTGCCGCCGGGCGGAGCCGCCTGGTCGGTGGCCTGGAAGGCGAAGAACGTGATCGAGCTGAGCGTCCGCTGCCGGGCGCTCGACGTCTACGCGGGCCGCTTGGAAGAGCGGGATCTCCTGGCTCTCGAAGAGGCGTTCGGTGAGCTCCTGGAGTCGCTGGCCCTGGCGGACGTGGTGTGCCTGGTGCAAATCCCCTTCTGGTTCCCCATCGCGGACCGTCTGCGGAGCCGATACGGCTGGCGGCTGGTGTACGACTGCATGGACGAGTGGGGAAACTTCCCGGGCTTCGGCCAGGAGGTGCTCGACCTGGAGGAGGGGCTCGTGCGGGAGGCGGACCTGACGCTCGCCTCCTCCCGGCTCCTGTGCGAGAAGCTGGCCGGGCGGGCGCGGCGGCTCCTGCTCGCCCGCAACGGGGTGGACCTCGAGCACTATCGCCGCCATTACGGCGAGAACGCCCTGCTCGGCGACGTGCGCCATCCGGTGATCGGCTATTTCGGCGCCCTCGCCTCCTGGGTGGACGTGGACCTCCTCGCCGCCATCGCCCGCAAGCTCTCGTCGGCCACGATCGTCCTCGCCGGCGGCGCCTTCGACGTGGACCTCTCGGCTCTCGCGGATTTCGCCAACGTGCGTCTCCTCGGCCAGCGCCCCTACGACGAGATGCCGCGGCTCCTCTGGCACTTCGACGTCTGCATCATCCCTTTCCGGGTCAACGACATCACCGAGGCGACCAACCCGGTCAAGCTGTACGAGTACCTGTCGGCGGGCAAGCCGGTGGTCGCGCCGCGCCTGGATGAGCTCCTTCTCTTCGAGCCGCTCTGCTACCTGGCGGGGAGCTGCGGAGAGTTTCTGGCCGCCATCGGGCGGGCCCTGGCCGAGCCGGCGGACGATCCCCGCCGGGAGCGCCGCCGCCAGGTGGCCGCGGAGAACGATTGGCGGGAGCGCTACGCCGCGATCCATGGGGCGGTCGCGGAGACCTTTCCGCTGGTCTCGGTGGTGGTGGTGACCCATGGCGGCCTGCCCCTGACCCGCCGCTGCCTCGAATCGCTCCTGGAGCAGGAGACCTGGCCGCGGTTCGAGGTGCTGGTGGTGGACAACGCCTCGCCGGACGGCACCGCCGGCTACCTGGCGTCGCTGGCCGCCGCCGATCCCCGGGTGCGGGTCTTTCCTCAGGAGAGCAACCGCGGGTTCCCGGCGGCCACCAACGTCGGCCTCGCCGAGGCGCAAGGCGAGGTCGTCCTGCTGCTCAACAACGACACCGTGGTGCCGCCGGGGCTGATCGGCCGCCTGGTGCGGCCGCTGCTCGCCGACCGCGCGATCGGCATCGCCTGCGCCACCACGAACTTCTGCGGCAACCAGGCCCGCGTGGAGCCCGACTACCAGGACCTGAGCCGGATGCCGCGCTTCGCCGCCGCGCGCGCGCGGCGCCACGCGGGCCGCCTGCTGGACCTGCCGGTCGCCGCCATGTACTGCGCGGCCGTCCGCCGCGAGGTGATCGCGGAGATGGGCGGGCTGGACGAGTCGTTCGGCATCGGCATGTTCGAGGACGACGACTACTCCGAGCGGCTCCGCCAGGCCGGCTATCGCGTGGTCTGCGCCGAGGAGGCGTACGTCCACCATGTGGGCCAGGGCTCGTTCCAGAGCCTCTCGGCCGAGGAGTACGACGCCCTGTGGAAGCGCAACCAGGCCCGCTTCGAGGAGAAGTGGGGCCGCAAGTGGAAGCCTCACACCCTGCGCGCGGGAGTCGCGCCGGTCCTCTCCAAAATGGGGCGGACTTGAAGCGTCTCCTGCGGGCTCTGCGCAGCGTGGACTACCAGGCGCGGGCGGCGGCGGAGAGCCGCAAATGGGGATCGCACCTCCAGGTGGAAGCCCGCGGCGAGCTGAACGCCTGGCTCGACCACCCGGAGATCGTCGCCCACTACCGGCAGCGGGGGCTCCTCGACGATCTGGAATGGAAACATTGGGTTCGCCGGCACCTGGGAGGACCCGCGGAGCGCAGCCTCGATCTCGGTTGCGGCGCGGGCTCGCGCAGCCTGGACATCTGGGAAGCGGGCGCCAGCGCCTACATGGAAGGGATCGACATCAGCGAGGAGCGCGTGGCCGAAGGCGAGCGGCGGCGCCGGCAGCGCGGCGCCCCCGGCTGCCTGCGCGCCGGCGACGTCAACGCCATCGCCCTGGAGCGCGGCCGCTACGACCTGGTCTTCTCCGCGCACAGCTTCCATCACTTCCTGGAGCTGGAGCACGTGATGGAGCAGGTGGTGCAGTCCCTCACGCCGCGCGGGCTGTTCATCCTGGAGGAGTTCGTCGGACCGACCCAGTTCCAGTGGACCGACCTGCAGATGGGATTGACGGCTTCGCTGCTGCAGCTCCTCCCGGAGGATCTGCGCCGGTTTCGCTGGGGAGCGGTCAAGCATCTCGAAGGGCGGCCCACCGTCGAGGAGGTGGTGGCCCTCTCGCCGTTCGAGTCGATCCGATCGGCGGAGATCGTCCCTCTCTTCGAGCGCACCTTCGAGATCGTCGCCGTCCGCAAGCTCGGCGGCACGCTCCAGCACCTCCTCTACAACGGCATCGTGCATAATTTCTGGCCGTTGACCGACGAGGCGGGCAGAGCACTGCGCGCCATCATCCAAGTCGAGGACCAGCTGATCGACGCCGGCCTCCTGCCCAGCGATTTTCAACTGCTGGTGGGCCGGCGAAGGAATGGGTGAGACATGGATCCCGACTTCGAATTCATGACGGCCGCCCTCGAACAGGCGCAGAAATCCTACGACGAAGGCGGCCTGCCGATCGGCGCCGTGATGGTCGAAGCGGGACGGATCGTCGGCCGCGGGCACAACCAGCGGGTGCAGTCGGGCGATCCGATCGCACACGGCGAGATGGACTGCCTGCGCAACGCCGGCCGGCGGCGGCGCTACGACACCATCACCCTGTACACCACTCTGAGCCCCTGCATGATGTGCTCGGGCACCATCCTGCAGTTCGGCATCCCGCGCGTGGTGATCGGCGAGGACGTGAATTTCCCGGGCAATCCCGACTTCCTGCGCGCGCACGGCGTCGAGGTGCGGCTGCTCAACGACGAGCGCTGCATCGAGCTGATGGGGCGGTTCATCCAGGAGAAGCCGGACGTCTGGGACGAGGACATCGCCGGCCGCGAGGAGGTTTGAACGATGGGACGCAGAATCGCACCTCGGTTGTCCCTGGCTCTGCTGATTTTCCTCTCGGCGGCAGCCAACGCCGCCGACTCGCCCTGGGGAGCCTGGCAGTTCCTGATTGGCGAATGGCAAGGGAGCGGCACCGGCAACCCCGGCCAGGGGACGGGAGGATTCACCCTCGCGCACGACCTCGGCGGCAAGGTGCTGGTCCGCCACAGCCACGCGGAGTACCCGGCTGCGAACGGCCGCCCCGCCGTCTCTCATGACGACCTGATGATCGTCCACACCCCCGCCGCGGACGGTACTGCCCGCGCCATCTACTTCGACAACGAGGGTCACGTGATCACCTACGACGCCAAGCCCGCGGCCGACGGTAAGTCGATCGCCTTCCTGAGCACCGAGCCCGCCCAGCCCCGCTTCCGGCTGACCTACATCAAGCGCGACGACTGGGAGGTGGGGATCAAGTTCGAGATTGCGCCGTCGGGGAAGGTCGAGGAGCTGAAGACGTATCTGGAGGGGACGGTGAAGCGAGTGGGCGCCGCCAGCCAGGCGCCGGGTCGGGAGTAGCGGGAGATCTAGGGCCGATCGGACGGATCGGACAGATCGGCCCGATACTGCCTCCTATGAGCGCTTCACGTATGGTGCCGACGCCGCAGCCTGGTTCGCCCACTCCCTTCGACGCTCAGGCTCCGGAATTCGACCGGCGCGTGGGGCTGCCGGAGACGGGCTGCCGCGCTATCGCGGCTGCGGTTGTGGCCTTGGGCCGCGCCGGGACTGGCGATCTCGTCGTCGAGATCGGCGCGGGGACGGGGATGATCGGCCGGTGGTTCCTGGATCACCCCGTGCGCTATGTCGGCCTGGATCTGTCGCGCGGCATGCTGGAGGTGTTTCGGCGTCGAATCGGCGCCGCCAGGGCCGGGCTGGTGCAGGCGGACGGCGCTCAGGCGTGGCCTTTGCCGGACGGCGTCGCGCGGATCGTGTTCGGCTCGCGGGCGATCCATCTGCTGCCGCTCGAGCACGTCGTCGAGGAGGTCCGCCGCGTGCTTGGGATCGGTGGGATCTGCGTCCTGGGTTGGGTCGAGCGCCGGCCGGAGAGCGTCAAGGCGCAGATGTCCCGCGAGATGCAGCGGCGGTTGCGCGAGCGTGGCTTCGCGGCACGCAGCGCGGGCAGCCGGCGGTTCCTCGACGCCTGCCAGGCGCGGGGCTCCGAGGTCCTGGAGAGAGTGGTGGTGATGCGCTGGCCGGTGCGTCATACTCCGCGCCAGTCCCTGGAGGACTGGGGCAGCAAGGCCGGGCTCGGTGGGCTCGTCCTTCCTCCAGGCGTTCAGGAAGAGGTGCTGCGCGAGATGGCGGATTGGGCGGTCGCGACGTTCGGCGGTCTCGACGCAGCCGTGGATGCGGAGGAATCCTACGTGCTCGAAGGCGTTCGTTGGGGAGCCGCGGCGTGATCGACGACGACCACCTGTTGACCGAATTGGGCGAGGCGCTGGTCGACGGCTCGCTCACCGACGAGGAGCTGCTGGCGCGCACCAGCGGACCCTCGCCGGTGCAGATCCTGCCGGAGGCCAACGTCATCAAGATCGGCGGCCAGAGCTTCATCGACCGCGGCCGGGCCGCCGTCTTTCCGCTGATCGACGAGATCGTGTCCCTCCTGGGCCGGCACCAGATGATCCTCGGCACCGGTGCTGGCACCCGCGCCCGCCATGCCTACAGCGTCGGGCTCGACCTCGGCATGCCCACCGGCGTGCTCTCCGTGCTCGGCACCTTCGTCAGCATGCAGAACGCTCGCATGCTCAACTATCTGCTGGCCAAGCACGGCATCCCCTTTATCGAGCCGGCACAGTTCGCCCAGCTGCCGCTCTATCTCGCCGAGCGCGGAGCGGTGATCTTCTTCGGCATGCCGCCGTACGTCTATTGGCACCAGAACCCGGCCCTGGGCCGCATTCCGCCCCATCGCACCGATACCGGCAGCTACCTGGTGAGCGAGGTCCTGGGCACGCGCTCCATGATCTTCGTCAAGGACGTCGACGGGCTCTACACCGCCGATCCCAAGAAGGACCCGGGCGCCCGCTTCATCCCCCGCATCACGGTTCCGGAGCTGCGCGCGCTCGACCTCCAGGACGTGGTCGTGGAGCGGGCCGTGCTCGACTTCCTCGCGCACGCCGAGCACCGGCGCTCGATCCAGGTCATCAACGGCCTGGTGCCGGGAAACCTGACCCGCGCCCTGGACGGGGAGCCCGTGGGCACCATCATCACCGCCGAATGAGGAAACCGACCGCGTGACCGATCCCGCCGATCCCGATCCCGAGAAGGGCCCCAAGCCGCGCCACCACGTCCGCTCCCGGCTGATGCGCGAAAGCCTGCTCGACCGCGAGGTGGAGCGTTCCACCGAGAGCCCGGTCTACCGCATGCTGCCGGAGGCCCACGTCTTGAAGATCGGCGGCCGCTCCATCCTCGACGCCGGCCGCGACGTGGTCTTTCCCGTCGTCGAGGTCCTGGCGAACTGCCTCAAGCGTTGGAAGCTGATCCTCGGCACCGGCGGGGGAGTGCGCACCCGGCACGTGTTTTCGATCGGCATCGATCTCGGCCTGCCGACCGGCGTGCTGGCGCAGCTCGCCCAGGCCGATTCGCTGGCCAACGCCCACATGCTCGGCACGCTGCTCGCTCCCTACGGCGTGGTCGCCATTCCGCCCGAGATCTTCGGGCATCTGCTGCCGCTCTTTCTGCACAGCGCGCCGGGGGTGGTGTTCAGCAGCGTGCCGCCGTACTCGCTGTGGGAGCATCCGCCCGGCGTGGGCCGCATCCCGCCCCACCGCACCGACGCCGGCGCCTTCCTGCTCGCGGAGTGCTTCGGCTGCCGGTCGCTGACCCTGGTCAAGGACGTCGACGGCCTCTACGACGCCGACCCCAAGCTGCATCCCGCCGCGCGCTTCATTCCGGAGATCGACGTCGCCGAGCTGCGCCGGCGCAAGCTGCCGACGCTCCCGTTCGAGCAGGTGCTGCTCGACCTGCTGACGAACGCCCGCCTCCTCGACCGGTTCCAGATCGTCAACGGGCACGATCCGCGCCGCATCCAGGCCGCGCTGGAAGGCCGGCACGTGGGGACGATCGTCTATCGGAATCGAGCGTAGACGCGGCAGTCGTGGAACCGCCCGTTCTTGAAGATGGTGCGCCGGAGGGTGGCCTCATACTTGTAGCCCGCCTTTTCGAGGACCCGTCCAGAAGCTGGGTTGGTGTCGAAGATCCAGGCCTCGAGCCGTTCGAAGCGGAAGCTGTCGAAGGCGTACTGGCTGAAGCGGCGGAGGGCCTCGGTCGCCAGGCCGCGGCCCCAGTAGGCCTCGCCGATCCAGTAACCGACCTCTGCGGTGAAGCGGGCGATGTCCAGCATCGCCACCAGGCCGACGTTGCCGATGACCTCCCCGGCGTGCTCGACAGCGAGGTTGGGCGGCGGTGGCGAGGCGAAGACGGCGCGCTGGATCCACTCCCGCGCGTCCTCCAGCGTGTAGGGGTGGGGGAAGGCGTCCCGCAGGTTGATCCAGACGTTGCGATTGTTGGCGTGCCGGACGAGATCCTCCTCGTCCCCCTCGCGCCAGGGGCGCAGGACGAGCCGCTCGGTTTCGAGCCTCATGGAACGCCAGTCTATCCCGGGTCCATCCCGGGCGCCGGCTCAGAAATACGACTGCAGCGTGCCGCGCCGGCGGACGTCGGCCGTGGCGCAGTGGAAGGAGCCGCCGAAGGAGTTGAAGTTGAGGAAGCCGCAGGGGATCGGTTTGAGCCCGAAGTCGCGCAGCGTCCGGATCAGCGCCGTGTCGTTGCGCTCGACGATCACCCGTTCCTCGTCCAGCATCAGGAGGTTCATGCTGATCCAGCGGCTGCTCATGTACAGGACGTGATCGGCGGGAATGCCCGACGGCGGCGCCGGCCGCACGTCCCAGTAGCGGAAGATGGCGGGGACCTTGGGGACCCGCTCGGGATTGATCAGCAGCTTGCCGGGGGCGAGCGGCGTCAGCGTGGCGTCGATGTGCATCGGGTGCGGATCGTTGAGCTTGAGCTCGTGCACCCGATAGTCGTTGCCGAGCTGGCGCCGCACCCATTCGATGCCGAACCGGTTGGTGACGTGGCTGCGCTGGACGAAGAGGTCGCGCCCGCAGCGCACGAAATCGGCGGCGTCGAAGGTGGGCTCCTCCTCGGTGGTCACGAAGCGCCCCTGCCCCTCCGGGTCGAAGCCCGCGTCGTAGAGGCTGTCCCTGAGCTCGGGACGCGGCGCCGCCACCCAGCGCGCCCCCTGGCGAAAGTACTCCTTGAGCAGCCGGCGGTAGGCGTGGATCTCGAAGTATCGCGACCGCCAGGCCATGGGTGACTCGATGATGAGATCGCCCACCACCAGCAGGATGTCGCGCGGCATGGCGCAGTAGAGGCCGCCGGGGCTCTCCCAGTCGGGCGTGGCGAAGGCGCGGGAGAAGTCGACCGGATCGGGGCGCCGCACCACCACGCCCTCGCCCTCCAGGACGCGGACGAATTCCTCGAGGTCGCGCTCGGCCGCGGCGATCCGCTCCGGCGGAAACGTCTGGGCGGTCCGTGCCCGGAAGAAGTCCCGCTGCTCCTCCGGCATGGTCGCTTCCAGGCAGGTGTCCCAGGCCGGGATGCAGGCGCCGCGAACGCTGCCCACGATCACCTCTTCGAGCGGGTCCCATTCGTTGAACGAGCTCACGATGGCGGCCGGCCGCGGCAGGGGGACGAGCGGCGGCGCCGTGGCCAGCGGTTCGGCGGCGGAAGATTGTAGACAAGCCCGCAGCGGATGGTGCATGGCGTCTCCTGGTCGACGTGAAGCGCTCCTCCATAGTGTCCGCGGCGGGGAATTGGGGGACGCCGAAACTTTCTGGCTCTCGTTTCATCCGGATTCCGCGAGCCCGCGTAATACCTCGTGAAATTCGCCGGGACCTCCGAGCTCCCGGAAACGCTTCCAGAAAGGAGCCTTTTGTGAAACGGAACGTTCGCAAGCTGCAGCTCAATCGCGAGACCCTCCGCGCGCTCGATCCCGCCATCCTTCAGCGGGCCAACGGTGGCTTTGTTCGACCGGTGCAGGGAGGCGGCAGCAACGAGATCTCGATCTGCGTCACCTGCACGGGCAAGCTCGATACCTGCCCCGATCAGACGGCGACGATCGGCTGATGCCGTCGGGAAGGGTGCCCGGAAGCCCGGGACCCGCGGGTCCCGGGCGGACGCGCGTTTCCCCGGCTGGCCTGCTCCTTGCTAAGCTTCGCTCTGCCGAGGAGGTGGCCCATGCGCTGGACTCCAGGTGGCCGCAGTGCCGACGTCGAGGATGTGAGGGGACGCTCCACGGGCTTCGGCGCCGTGCCCCGGATCGGATTGGGCGGTTTCATCGTCCTGCTCCTGCTGAGCTTCATCTTCAAGCGGGACTTCTTCGCGCTGCTCGGCGGCGGCCAGGACCCCGGCGGTCCGCCCGCCCAGCAGGCGCCGGTGCCCACGTCGCCCGAGGAGGAGAAGCAGATCCAGTTCGTCTCCTTCGTGCTCGACGACGTCCAGAACACCTGGACGCGCATCTTCTCCGCCTCCGGAGAGAGCTATCCGCACGCCAAGCTGGCCCTCTTCACCGACGCCGTCCGCTCCGGCTGCGGCGTGGCCGAGAGCGCGATGGGCCCCTTCTACTGTCCGGCGGACCAGAAGGTGTACATCGACCTCGGCTTCTATCGCGAATTGAAAGAGCGCTTCGGCGCGCCGGGCGACTTCGCGCAGGCCTACGTGATCGCGCACGAGATCGGCCATCACGTGCAAAACCTGACGGGCATCAGCGAGCAGGTCGAGCGCTCCCGGGGGCGGAGCCCGGAGAGCGCCAACGCCCTGTCGGTGCGGCTGGAGCTGCAGGCCGATTGCTACGCGGGCATCTGGGCGCACTCGACCCAGCAGCGCAACCTGCTGGAGGAGGGGGACATCGACGAGGCGCTCGGCGCCGCCGCGGCGGTAGGGGACGACCGCATCCAGCGGCAGAGCGGGCGCGGCGTCAACCCCGAGACCTGGACCCACGGCTCCGCGGAGATGCGCTCCCACTGGTTCCGCACCGGTTTTGACAGCGGCGAGCTCGCAAGCTGCGATACGTTTGCGGGGCGTTAGGAGAACCCAAAAAAGGGACAGCAGGGACACCAGGGACAGCAGAGACCCTAGGGACAAGTTTCCACTGCTGTCCTGACGTCCCTGTTGTCCCTTGCGTCCCTGGTTCGGGATTTCTGCCCGCGAGACACCCATCCCGGTTTCTGCTACCATCGCCGAAGCCGAAATGCGCCTGGTAACCCGTGGTGACCTCGACGGCCTGACGTGTGCCGTGCTGCTCTCCTTGAACGAGGAGATCGACAGCATCTCGCTCATCCATCCCCAGGACATCAGCGACGGGCGGGCGGACATCCAGCCCGGCGACGTCATCGCCAACCTGCCGTACCACCCCGGCTGCGCCATGTGGTTCGACCACCACCTGCACACCGCGACGGCCAACGTGCCGCCGGAGGCCTTCCGCGGCGCCTTCGCCGAAGCTCCTTCGGCGGCCCGCCTGGTTTACGACTACTACGGCGGCGAGACGGCGATGCCGGAGTTCGCCGAGCTGGTGCGCGAGACCGACCGCCTCGACTCCGCCACCCTGACGCCGGCCGACGTGCTCGATCCCCAGGCCTACATCAAGCTGGGCTTCACCATCGACGGCCGCAGCGGCCTCGGCACCTTCGAGAAGTACTTCCTCCACCTCGTCGAGCTGCTGCGAGCGCGGACGCCGATCGCCGGCATCCTCGAGGACCCCGCCGTCAAGAAGCGGTGCGACCTGCTGGAGAGCGAGAACGAGCGCTTCTGCCAGGACCTGCGCAGCCACAGCCGGGTGGAGGCCAACGTGGTGATCACCGATTTCCGGGACCTCGACCACGTCCCCATCGGCAACCGGTTCCTGGTCTACGCCCTCTATCCGGAGGTCAACGTCTCGGCCCGCGTCCACT
>Ga0075425_100006751_pt1 | contig 12070 bp, 10 predicted proteins | sample SoiMethybrSBSTD4_FD_75300 | JGI IMG/M metagenome (GOLD analysis project Ga0075425, IMG submission 75300) | Bulk soil microbial communities from a Populus tree surrounding site in Tennessee, USA - Soil MetaG P. TD hybrid SBSTD4 | ecosystem: Environmental > Terrestrial > Soil > Tree plantation...
ACGTGTTGGGGGCCTCATGACTCACCTTCTAGTCGTCAATCGCAAGCCGTCAGGCAGGAGAGACTCAGGAAACCTTTGATTAGGTCGTGGATAGGCCAGTCGTGGTTGAAAGGAGTCAGCCCACCCTCCCGCAAAAGCGCGGGTAGGGTGGGGCACCCGCTCGTTCGGTAACTCGTGTCAGAGTTCATCACATACTCCTTTGCCTTGGGCGGACGAGGAAGACTTGCGAGTGATTCACCTTCGCCACCTCATCCGGGCTGCGGCCGGGATGCGCCAACTGTCGAAGTTGTGACATTGGCGGCACTCCAGGGAGAAACCCAAAGCCTGATGATTGGGCGAAGCCGCTTTCTGAAAAGATTTCAGGTGGCAACTCGCGCACTCTGTCGAAAGACTCTGCCGATTGAACTGTCCTACCGTTCCCACTTTGTGACAGGCATAGCAATCCACAACCGCGTGCGCACCGATCAGCGGGAACCGGTCCTGATGTTCGTTGATGTTGTGAATGGAGACCTGCCAACCGTTCACGCGATGACAGATGTCGCATTGCGCCCCATTTTTGCGGCGGTGCAGGTCGGCATGGCAATCCTGGCACTGCTGGCCAACGTTGCTGAAGATGGGATCAAGATGGCATTCCTGGCAGGGTACGTTGACGTGCATGCCGCGGAGAGGATGGGCCGTCTTGTTGTGATCAAACTCCGGGTTCTTGCGAATCGGCATCCAAGCTGCCGGCGTATGACAATTCTCGCAGGGCGCTTTCAGGGAGCCATGCGGATTCGGCGTCGGCAGCGGAGCGTTGGATCCCGCGCTGTTGTTCACGCCGAAAGCCATGGAACAGGCAAGCATTAACGAGAGTGTCCACCGTATTCGCAAGGGTCTACGTCCGTCTTCGATTCCGTGGTCTTTGTGGCGTGGAACGGGGGAGGGTGTTCCACGCCGCTGGACGTTTCTCAAGAGTTGGACTTACTACTCGGTTGTGGTTAACGCCCTAGCGGCATCGTCGTCGGAGTCGTCCTGGCGCTGGCAACTGCTGAGCCACTGACGACGTTTGTTGTAGGTAATCGTGTTGATAGCGGCCGCGGTCACCACGCCGTCCCCATTCGCCGTGACCGTAATAGGGTTCGTCAAGCGGGTGAGGTCGGTGCAACCCAGGATGTCCCAAGTGGCCGCGAAGCGCTGAGCAAGGAAAGTAAACAGCGAATCGGCGGCGGCGGGATCGGGCGACACCCCGCGCGTGGGATGGGCAGCGTCCGGAACCAGATAAGGGAGATCTAGCAACATTCGCGCCGGAGCAATGCGATACATCTGGCGGCAGTATCGCGCCGTGTTTCCCTGGAATGAATAAAAGATCTGGGGTTGGTCGACGCCCCGGCGGTAGGCATTCGCCTTAGATCTGTCGAGTTTCCCATCGCTCAGCACCATGGGATCCCCGAGGGGTACCAGGGCCACAGGAGATCTCTGGAAGGCCCGTGCCTGCAGCTCGTTCAGAGGGAGAGACGGAACCATGCTGCCCGGATCGGCCAGGTCGGGCGCTTTCCAAGGAGTGCAGCCCAGGGCTCCATCCAGTGCGACGTCAACCAGCCGGTTGTCACTGGGATTTCCGATGGTAATCGCGTCAGGAAATTGAGCGGTTGTCGCTTGCGTCTTCTGCGCCAGGCCGATCTCTGTGCTGAGGTAAGTGGTGGGTAAGTTGTCACTCTGGTCCTGGTCGACAGCATAGAAGTCACGGACGCTGGGGCATGCTTTGCCGTCGATGGCTGTTCCCAGTGGGGGCACGCGAAGTTGTCCCCTGCGAATCGCGCGGTGGGCCGCTTTGAAGAAAGCAGGTGCGTTGCAGTAAGCAAATTGTCCGAAGTTGCCGCTGGCAACTCCATTGACGCAATTAGCGGCGTCCAGAACTCCCGAGTCCGCTTGCAAGGTCAGCGTGTCGCCGTTATCGCCGAACCATAGGCCGACGATCGCATTCGCGGGTAGCGTCGGCACGACCGGCGGCACGGCAGGGCCGGTGCCCACGTCAATCACGAGAGGGTTGTAGATGGCAACCTGGCCGGTTGCAGGGTCGAGGATCGCGGCTTGTACAAACGCAGACTGGTCGGGAGTGGTTTCGTGACACTCGCCACCATTCGGGTCGGTGGCAGTGAGCTGATAGGGCGTGGCGAGGCCCTGAGCGGTAAGTGGATTTGCGGGCACAATGATCGTGCAGTTTGGATTGGGCGCCGGATCACTTTGGGCGAACAGCACCGCAGGCGCTGCGGCCAAAATGATCAGACACACGAACAGAGTCACGGAATTTCGGGATTGCATGGCACTCCTCCAAAGGTCGGAGCCAGGCCTTACTCCGGCGGGAAAAGAATCGGTTAACTGGGAGTGCGTCGGAATTCGTCCTTGCCTCGGACAAGTCGATCCGATGGCGGGCAGGTTCACGGGGGAGTGCAAACCAGATTGCCCGGGCGGCGCCTAGGAAATGTAAGGATCGAGCGAATTCACCAACCACAGCGAGTTACTAAGTTGTGCGAAATTTAATACTAAGTTATGCGAGCGACAAGCTGTGAGAAGTACATGTTGTGATTTTTTGGATGATGAGGGAAGACGATAGAGTTTTTGTAGAGACTTCAACAGAGGTGGAGTCTAAATTCCGAACAGAGCGATTGCTTCTCACGACAGAGGGGGACGCGTCCCGCGTGAAAGACCTCGACAAAGTCCGGGGTTCCTCCGTTAGTTCTTTCGCTCTTAGAAAAAGTTCATGGATGTTTCCAGGCCCCTTCGCTCCTTCCATTCGAGTTTCAACCCCGAAATACCAGGCTTCGCAGGCCAATCTGGAACTCGGCAATTGGACGTAACTCGGAGCGTAACCTTCGTAATCTTGTTGCAGGCTCGCGGGCGGGACTACGATCCAAATATTGGCGGTGTGGAAATGTCCTCCCCTGTTAACAGGCGCGTGAATACGCGGCGTTGGCCGCGGCATCCAGTCGAACTACCCGTTCGCGTCTTTCCCCGCGGCGGGGACTCCAAACTCACAGTGCAGGGACGCGGGATCGAAATGAGCGAGGGCGGGATGACCCTCTACGCCGGCGTGCCTCTCAAACCAGGCGACTTGATGGACCTGGAATTTCTGATGCCCGGCGGAGCTCGCGTAGCTGCCATCGTCCGCAACCGGACGGGATTTTGTTTTGGTCTGGAGTTCCTGACTCCCCTGGGGAGTGAGAAGCCCAAAGCGGTTCCGTCCGAGGCAATGCCTTCGAACGCCAGCGATTTGCGAATGGTTCTGCGAAGAAAGGAACTGGAGATCGAGCGACTGCGGAAGGAAATTGCGACGCTACGTACGTTCGGGAAATTTACTCCCTAAGCGAATACGGGCGGCCCGAAGGCCGCCTTTTTTAAAGATTAGACTTGAAAACGACCAAACTTAAAAAGATCAGACTCAAAAAATCCCAGACTTAAAAGATTAGACTTAATCAGATTCCGTTGGCGGCATGGCAAGCAGCCTAGCGCGCATTCGCGAGCTCTTCCCTTTCGCCGGCACGGCCCGCAGGCAACCTAAACGTCTCGCGTTCGCTGCTACTTCTAAATCAGGAACGTCGCGCTTTACGTTTCTGCCTGTGCTTAAGGGTTGTCTTGCCCTTCTTGAGCGTATGGACTTGCTTGGGATAGAACGACGCAGCCATGGCGGAATCTCGCTTGTCGATGTCAGTGCCTCCGATGATCGGCTTACCATTCTTTGTGATTGAGCCTGGGATCTGGTAGCACATGATCGAGTGAGGATCGGCGTGAGCGGTCCCAAGCAAAGAAGACTCCTCGATCGGGGTCAGGACCTGAGCGCGAACTTCGTCGGGGGTCCAGCCCTGCGTCTTACCGAAGAACGCGATCGCCTTCTTCACGTTAATCTTGTTGACCAATTCTCGACGCATATGTTCGTGCACGAATCCGAGTGTGTGGCCTGCCTCGTGGCGTACTACCCGATGAAATTCGGATTCCGGCATGTCCATGGTGAAATCCTGAAAATTCATGGTTGGCTCGTCCGCCGGAGCGTCGAGAATCTCGGTGCCGATGTAGGACCAGTAGCCTGCCATCGCTGGCGGCGAATTCAGGCGCGCTACCCGCACCTGTCCGTGCCCATTGGTCTCGCGGAACTGAACGTTGGCGGTCTTCCCCCAGGCATTCATGTGCAACAGTAGGTGCGCACGGAGATCCGCGGGCGGTCCATCGAGAAACTTGACAGTGAGGCTAACGCCAGCGGTCGGCCAGCGGCGTCCGACCAGCAGTGCGAGCCGGGCCGGGCCCCCGGGCCCTCCGGCCAATGCGCGAGAAATCAAATGCGGATGCGGTTGGTTGTTGGGGTTAAGTTTGAGCGCACGACGGGCGGCGGCGACCTGCTTATGGAGAGGCAAGGACTTCGGCGTACACACGAGCGGAGTGGACATCGGGGACCTCCTGTTGCAGATGGTGAGGCATCCTGGGGGTTCGTTACAAGCTCGATCGATATATCACGATACTGGGCACACGAGCAACGGATTCAGGACGTAGATTCGCCCCATAAGCCGTGCGCCAGGAAGCACCGGCAGACCTCATGAGCTGAAGCCCACGTACTGATGGGCTCCAGCGGCACGGCTCGAACAGGATGCGGAAAAATTCATGCGCGGTCAGAAAAGCAAACCTCAGGCGCTAAAGCGCCGACAGATTTTCAACCGTTTACGGCACGAATCAATTCGTGCCTTCCCGTAATGTTGCTACAGGGCTTTTTCAGCAGCCTGTCGAATTCGTGCCCTTCCCCCGATCATTTATGAGACCACTTGGTCCAGATCATCTCTCCGGTGTGTAGCCTTCGTGGGATTACCGATATGGTTTTGCGTACGCCTCCCTTCTCCCGGTACTATAGCCACGCATCCCCCAAATCCCGGAAACGCCTCGGACGCTGTCCGAGCCAACTCGCCGATGACTGCCTTCCGTGCTACGAACGTCTTGCTGGATGAAACCGAGGTCCGTGTCCTGGGCTCGCTGGTGGAAAAGGACATCACCACGCCGGACTACTATCCTCTTTCGATCAACGCTCTGGTGAATGCGTGCAATCAAAAGTCGAACCGAGATCCGGTGATGAACCTGAATGAAGAAGCGGTGCGTCAGGCGCTGCACTCACTCAATGAAAAGGGACTTGCGGGCACGGCCAGTACCGCCGACAGCCGCGTGCCCAAGTACGAACACCGGATGCAGGAGGCCTTCAACTTTACGCGGCGGGAGACGGCAGTTTTGTGCGTGCTGATGCTGCGGGGGCCGCAGACGCCGGGCGAATTGCGTGGACGCACCGAGCGCATGCATCGCTTTGAGGACCTGACGGACGTGCAGTCGACGTTGCAGAAGCTCATGACCCGCGAAGAGCCGCTGGTGAAGATGCTTGCGCGTCAACCGGGGACGAAGGAGGCCCGCTACGCCCACCTGCTCAGCGGAGTGCAGGCCAGTTGGGATGCGCCTCCACCGCCGGTGCAGGAAACGAGTTCAAATTCCGCCGACAGTGAGCGTATCGCCAGGCTTGAAGAAGAAGTGGCAGACCTCGAGAGAGAGATGGCTGAACTGAAACAGGAGCTGGCGGGGTTTCGCAAGCAGTTTGAGTAAAGGACAATCCGAGCCACGGCCAAGCTACATCAGCTGTCCATTCCGTAGCTCAAAGCGATGGAGTTCGAAGGGTTGATAACCGTCAAGCGAAACCGCGCCTTTCGCAACACCACTTGCCCTATCACTTTCTGCAGCTAGAATAGCCGCCGACGTCATTCAAGAATTTCAGGCAATCAGGAGAACTCATCATGCGAGGCAAAGCGACCTTGGCAGCGTTCGCGATTTTGACTAGTTTGTGCATCCTGCAGTCGGCCGCGGCCGACCCAGCCGACGTGAAAGAGGCCGCGCTGAAGGCCTCGGAGATCACCGGAAAGCTTTTTCCTGACCAGGTCTTCTTTCGGGGTCAGGTGGCGCCGGTACAGATGCGGAATACGGCAGGCATTCGGTTTAGCGATGACGTTTATGTTCTCGGTGGGCTGGTAGACAGCTCCGGCTACTCCTCCGAAATTCGGCAGAAATATCAGGGCTACCTGATTACAGAGGTTGCGCTCGAGATTGGCGGCCAGAAATTGGCACCCGGCGCGTACGGCTTCGGGTTTGTGACAGGAGACAAATTCGTGGCCATGGACCTGGGTGCGCATGACGTCCTGCAGACTTCATCGGCGAAGGATATAGAAATGAAACGGCCGATTCCGCTGCAAATCGTCAGTGCGAGCGGAAAGTATCGTCTTTACGGCGGGCGTGACTACGTGGACGTTTCACGAGCGCAGTAACTACGGACCGAATGTAGGGCCGCCGTCCCGGCGGCTGTCCGGCGGGCGTCTCGCCCGGCGCGTCGTGGGCTAGGACGCCCTTTCGACAAGCTCAGGGCAGGCTCTCGAGACAGCCGGCAAGATGCCGGCGCTACGCTCTGAAAGTGAGCATGGCACCGGCGAGGTAGCAGGGAATCCGCTCCGTGATAGCATTTCCTTGTTGGAGCCTCGCAGCTCACCATGGGTCGCGTCTCACCTCGGTTGTCAGATTCTGCGTTCGATCGAGTCCTGCTGATTCTGCTGTGTCTTATCCCCTCCGCGCTGCCAGCGGCTGAGCCGAAATGGCAGGAATTTCGCACGCAGCATTTCACTGTCATCAGCGATGCCGGCGACAAAAAGGCACGAGAGATCACACTGCGCTTCGAGCAAATGCGCGCTGTGTTCGGCCAGCTTCTCATGCGGAGGAAGTTGGTCATGCCGGTGCCGCTCACGATCTTTGCCATCAATGACGAACAGCAATATCTGAAGATGGCTCCCTTGCGCGATGGGCGCCCCATCACCGAGCCGGGGTATTTCGTTCCCGGCGAAGATCATCAGTTCATCGTGCTGAACGTCTCCGAGGAAGACTCTTGGCGGGCAATCACTCACCAGTTTGCTCATCTGCTCCTCAACTACAACTACCCGCCGACGCAGGGATGGTTCGATGAGGGCTTCGCAGAGTACTTTTCGTCGCTGCGGTTGACTGGCAAGCAGGCGGAGATTGGCAGTGATCCAGAGCTGGCTACACCAATTTCTGAGAACGTGCTGGGCCAGCAGATCGAGAACCGAAATCCGCAGAAGTCCCTTACCGAGCTGCTCAGCGGTTGGGTGTGGCTCTCTGTACCGGACCTCTTCAACATGCGTCACAATCCCGTCAACTACCAGGAAGGTACGCATCGCACGCTGTTTTATGCGCAATCCTGGATGGTGATGCACTACATCCTGAACAAAGATCAGCTGACCGCAACAGGGACATACTTCGACCTGGTGAAGAACCAAAAGATGGCGGTGGACGAGGCTATCCAGCAGGCATACGGAATGTCAGCCTCGCAGTTCGATAAGGCAGTGAAGGACTATTTTCGGTCCCTGAAACAACTGGTCGCCGACCAGGAAGCTGTGCGGCAGGGAGCGGCTCCTAACGAGCGTCCCGGGGTCTACCAATTCGCCGCGCCCATAGGGCCGGATGAAATCGTGGTGGACGCAAAGCAAATGTCGGAGGCGGATGCCCTGGCGCACATGGCGGAGGTGATGGTGCGCCTTCCGGATCGACGAGAGCCGGGGCTGCGAGAGATCGATAACGTCCTCAAGATGACCGACAAAAAGGGCGAACCCATCGACAATGAGATTGCGCATCGCGCGCTCGCCTGGGTCCATATGGACAAAGGGGAGTTTGCCGAAGCCGCCGAGGAACTAGGAAATGCTGGCGCGCTTGACCCGCGCGACGTTTGGAATCGTTATTACCTGGCCTTGTTGAAATACAAAACTGCGCAAACGAAACACGAGGAGATCCAGGGCCTGGCAAACATGATGATCGACCTGAAGGTGACAGTCGACTGGTATCCGGATTTTGCCGAGGCATACAACATGCTGGCAATGGCGCGCATGGAGGGTGGCGGCGCTGCATCCGCGCTCGAGTCGATCAAACAGGCGATTGCGCTGAGTCCAAGGAATGAGCAGTACATCTTCAATCTCGGCCAAATCCATGAGGCAGGGAAGAAGTGGGATGCGGCCCGCGACATTTTTGAGCGGCTGAAGTCGAGCAGCAATCCACAAATTGCGGCGGCGGCCAATCACCAGCTAGAAGAATTTGCCACGGTGAAGAAGTACGGGGTCTCGCCCAGCGCACGGAAGCGTGTGGCGCAATCATCTCCGTTCGACGAGTTAGAGCAGGAAGCACAGAAGCGTGCGCAGGTGCAGGAAACTTCGGGGCCAGACCAGCGGCCTACGCAATTTGTGAAGGGCACCTTGACCAGCGTGGACTGTTCGCGGGCGCCCCAGGCGATCTTGACGGTAAATACCGGAACGAGGTCGCTGAAGCTGCGCGCTTCCGACTACAAGTCGCTATTGGTCATCGGGGAGGATGGATTCTCCTGCGATTGGCGGGATCGCCGGGTTTCCGTGAACTACAAAGCCGGCGGGATGTCCGACGGAGACCTGGTGTCGCTGGAAGTGCAATAGTAATCTTACCTGCCTTCATTAATATTCACACAACCGCCCCGGATTACTGATCTGGGCGCGCTTTGGGTTTAGCCGCGCACTCTTTCCGGTTTTCGCCTCGCGGGGTTTTCTCGCGATTGGAAGAGATCGAATCATTAGTGCATTTGGTGTCCTCCGGAGTGGTGGAAACTGAAACGGCCGGGATCCAAAATCTCTCAGGCGTGTGAGGGGACGGACTGGTCGGAGTCGCGATCGGCAGAGCCCGGCAGTTGCCGAACTCGCATGCCAACTTTGCTTCGCCCACTCCGGGCCCTCTGTACAGGTTGCACGGCGGTGCTTCCTCTCCGTGGCGATCCGTTGCTCAATCCCGGAATTGCCTGCCCGATGTGCGGTAAAGCTTCAAGTTGGAAATCCAGTACTGCGGCCGAACCGGCGCTGGCTTCTATTTCGAAATCGAGCGGGCGGTTCAAGCCACTCGTGATTGGAGTGAGGCTGACGTGATGGCAGGCCAGCGTCCCGTCGGCGGCGCCGCATCACGGGCGCGAGCCTACCGCGCTATACAGAACGCGAGGGCAAGTGGCCCTCCGCTGACAGGTGCGCACCTGTCAGCAGCAGGAGGCCCGAGAGAAAGGCCCAGAACATTAAGCTCACTGACAAGGAAAACGGCCCGTACACCTCGGCGAAGTTCAGCCAGGGCAGGGCCAGAATGTAGGCGTACTTTAGCGCTTCTGACAGCAGTCCCATGATGACAGCGGTGGGAAGCACCGCCCGAACCGGAACCCGCCCGTTCGGCAAGAGCCAATAGATCAAGAAGAAGATCGCGATGCTCGCCGCCATGGCGAAGACTTTCATCACCAGAAAGCCCACCACACGCACTACGATCGTCGCATGTCCATGGAGTAGAAACTCCATCAGGGCAACATTGCCGGCCCCCATGCCTACGGAGACCAGGGCCAGCACGCCACACCAGAAGGCGAGTCCGAGAGAAATCAGTTGGTTTCCAAGGTACGATCGGTTGTCGGGAAAACCCCAGATCCGATTGAGCGCGACTTCCAGCGGCAGGAAAATTCCCGTCGATGTGACCAACAGGATCACCAGAGATACAATCTGCACCTGATGACGCGCTCCCACCATGGCATTCAGGTTCCGAATGACAAATTCCTGACCCGCTGGCAGGTAGTCGCGGAGCAGCTGCAACACCACCTCGTACATTCCGGGGGAGCGAAACACCCTCCGGATCAACATCAGCAGCAACGTCACGAATGGAATGAAGGACAGCAGAGCATTGGCGGCCACGGAGAAAGCAAACGTGTGTACCTCGGTTCGCAAGAGATAGCGAACCGTCGAAACCACCAGACCCCAATACGTACGCCTGCCGATTTGGGAACGCGGCCTTAACCCTTCGGCGGGTTGGGGGACGGTAGTCTGAGTTTGTATGGACTGCGGCACCTGATTTTCTGGCAATCTTATCAAAGAGTTGCATTCAAATCTGGTCACCAAAAGGTAACCATACCGCGACCCTGGGTCATATCGGGAAAGTCCGTCTTGGGCGCAAGCCTTTGAGTCTATGAGGGTTTACCTAATTTCTTTTCTTGCCAAGATAGCCTGACCTGCATATTATCTTGGGCTCACTGCCGAAAGTTCGGTAGTGAGTCCAGGCAATGTGGGTTGACGTTTCTGTGTTAGGCGGTCGAAATTCGCGCTATCGTCTCGGGCTTCTGAGCTCTGCGCCGTGCCACTTTTTGCCGGCGCCGAACTCAGGAGCCCTTCATGCTGGCAGGGACTTCTTCCGTCGGCGGTAAACGCGACCTGTCTTCCCGATCCCTTGAGGGGGGGCCATCCTAACCGGGAGGCTCAAACGAGGGACGGAGAGATGAATTCTTCGCGACGAGGCGAAAGGAGTTTCTCTGTGAGAGAGAAGGGAACTGTGAAGTGGTTTAACGGAGCAAAGGGGTACGGCTTTATCCAGCGCTCCACCGGCGAGGACGTGTTCGTCCATTTCTCGGCCATTCAAGAGAATGGATACCGCACGCTCAACGAAGGCGAAACCGTGGAGTTTGACTTGCTCAAAGGTCCCAAAGGCTTCCAGGCTGCGAACGTCGTTCGCGTCTGACCTTGGCTTTCAAACCATTCATTGACCCTCCCAGTACCCCTGGGAGGGTTTTCCGTTGCGATTCTCCACGCATCAGGCTACGGTTCAGCCCGCTACTTCTTCGTCCACTGATCCACCCAGTCGTTAACCGTCTTGTACCAGAGTTGCGAATTTTGTGGCTTGAGCACCCAGTGACCTTCATCGGGGAAGTACAGCATCTTCGACGGCACGCCCAGACGCTGCAGCGTGGTGAATAGCTGGAATCCTTCGCTTACATCGAGGCGGTAGTCGAGTTGTCCGTGCACGACCAGCGTGGGCGTCTTGAAGTTCTTGGCGTACTGGTGCGGTGACCATTTCTGATACATCGCGCGGTTGTCGTAAGGCGTGCCTTTGTACTCCCACTCGTTGAACCAGAGTTCTTCGGTCGAGCCCCAGGCGGATTCGGCGTTGAACATGCTGTCGTGCGAGACGATGCACTTGAAGCGATCGGTGTGCCCGAGGATCCAGTTGGCCATGTAGCCGCCGTAGCTCGCTCCCAGCGCACACTCGCGGTCTTTGTCGATGAACGGATAGGTCTTCTCGGCGTAGTCGAGACCTTTCATCAGGTCTTCAAACGGAGCGCCGCCCCAGTCGCCGTTGATGGCGTCGATGAACTTCTGCCCGTAGCCAGTCGACCCGTGGAAGTTGATCATGATGACGACGTATCCGTTGGCGGCGAACAGTTCCGGATTCCAGCGGTAAGACCAGTCGTCTCCCCAGGCGCCCTGCGGGCCCCCATGGATGAGGAACTTAACGGGATATTTCTTGGTGGGGTCGAAGTTGGGAGGTTTGACGAGGAACCCCTGGACTTTGTCGCCGAGGGCGCCGGTGAACCAGAAACTAATATGAGGACCGAGTTGTAAACCAGCCAACACTGCCTGATTTATGTTAGTCAGTTGTGCTGGTTCCAGGCTGTACTCGGTTGCCAATTCTTCACGAAAGATCTCATTCGGCCTTTCAAATGACATTCGAGTAAAAAGGAGACCAGAATCGGATTTCACCACAGTTAGGTCGTCATTAAAGCCACGGATGACCAGACTCGGTTTTCCGGCGTTGTCATCGAATTTGCTCATGAAAATTGGAGATTCGCCCTCTTGTTCTGCTGAGAAGAAGATGCTGTCAGAAGGTGAGGACCATGCATAACTTCCAACCCATCGATCAAAGTCCTCAGTCAGATTCTTCTTCTCCCCCGTTTTCCGGTCATACAGCACCAGCCGAAACCGATCGCTCTCGTAGCCCGGCCGTTTCTGCGCTCGATAGGCGATGTACTTTCCATCCGGCGAATACAGCGGCGTCGAATCGCTGGCCGGGTTGTCGGCGGTGATGTTCTTCGTCTTGGCGAGCACATCGGCAGAGGTAGCATTCGACGGCCAATTCACCGGTACCGTCCACAGGTCGTTATTGGTTGAAGCCGCTTCGACCTTGTCGTGATTCGAGGTGTAGCAAA
>Ga0075425_100006753_pt1 | contig 12069 bp, 11 predicted proteins | sample SoiMethybrSBSTD4_FD_75300 | JGI IMG/M metagenome (GOLD analysis project Ga0075425, IMG submission 75300) | Bulk soil microbial communities from a Populus tree surrounding site in Tennessee, USA - Soil MetaG P. TD hybrid SBSTD4 | ecosystem: Environmental > Terrestrial > Soil > Tree plantation...
GCGGATCGTACCAACCAATCTTTCCTTTCCATTTTGGATTGAGGAGATCGTCATAAGAGCGAAGCTCCTCAGCGCTCGCAGATTTTGTGTTGTGCCAAAAGTTAGCGACCAAAAAGGCTGAAAAGGTATAAGTGAACCGCTTCTCCTTATCAATAGCCATATATCCGCCCCACCAGTTTTTAGGCTCCTTAACCTCAGGAAGAATGAGACTGGGCTCAATCGGATCGACAATGCGTCCTCCAACGAAGCCGGTGATAATGGACCCGGCACCCCCGATGTGGATGTCAAAGTAACGCACACCGGCTTGAAACTCGTCACTGATCCTTCTCAGCATCTTTGAAGCAGTGCCCGGGAAAAGTTCCAGATCGATGCCTGGAAACCGCTGTTCGAACGCCTCCTCCAGTTGCTTCCTCAATTCAGAACTAGCAGGAATGGAAACCACAACCTTGCCCTCTTTCTTGCCCGCCTCCACAACCTCCTTCCATTTATCCTGCGAAGCCCCCCAACTCTTTTGGGAGAAGCCTAAAAATAGGGTCGCCGCAGCGGTAACACAAACCACCATCTTGTGTCGTTTATATGAACGGGCCATAGAAAGCCCCTCCTTCTTGCTTTAGAATGGATTTCCAATGAGTCGACGAATTGTTTTTATTCTTTCATTCCGTCGATTGGATCGCCCGTCCGCGCATTCTTCGCAAAATATTTACGTAATTGGACGATGGAGCTGTCGGGTCTAAAGAACTGCTCTGGCGCCGAATAATCCAGGTGTTCCACGATCCACTTATCCTGTCCCTCGTTGAACCACTTGTGGAAGACCCAACGATGCCATAGCCAGTATTGCAGTCGAAACGCGAGCGCTTTTAATCCATGAAACCTGCCGACCAACATCTGAAAGTTGCGGGTGTGTTCCGCATCGATCGGGACCGAATATCGGATATGGCTATAATAGCTATAGTGGTTCACGATAAGGCATGGAAGGCGAACGCCTGCAATCATCGGTGTGCCCTTGGGGCCAAACTTTTTGCGAGCTTTGGCCAGGGCCTTTCGCAACCAGGCGTGACGCGGCCAGAGACCAAAGCCCGGATAATTTGCCTCAAAGCCAAAAGGACCCCGGCGCCGTTGAATCAAGTATTTACCTTCTACCTCACTTTCCACCTTCCCGGCCCATGCCGGCGCCAGGTTGAACTGAGTTCGCCAGCGGAGGCTGTACCTATGGACGTATGTAGCGTGGGAGGCGTCGTACCCGTTTTCAACCGCAGGCCGCCAATTACTGTTCCAGACGGACGTGACGGCCTCAAAAACGTATTCCGGGTTCAGCAGCTCTTCCGGAACGTCTTCCTCGAGTGGCGGCGGGTTGCCGTCCCCCATGTAGACGTAGATGACCCCATTTCGCTCCTCGACCGGATAGCTGCGAACCCCTTTTCCCTTTTTGCCCACAACTGCCGACTCAGGCCCATCCGTTAGAGCTGCAATTAACTCTCCGTCACCCAACCTGTACGTCCAACCATGATACGGACAGGTTATCGTGCCTTCCGTCCAGCACTTGCCCTCGGACAATTGCATACCCCGGTGCGCGCATCGATCAAAAAGCGCGTAGGGCCGCCCGTTGGCTCTGACAAATACCAGATTCTCGCCAAGCAACATTACAGATTTGGGTTTCTTTCCAAGTTGTCTGGAAAGGAAAGCAGGATACCAATAGTGACGAAACCCCAATTCTGCTGCTCCATAACGAGTCCCCGGTTTTTTTTCCAACTGTTCGTCAGGGTCTGTCACATACTCTAGCTCCCTGGCAGTTCCATCATCCGTTTGACGGAGTGTCTTAGCCATTTTACAAACCCCCTTACTGTAGGCGCTTGCTCCTGTTCATTCCTCTGATCACTATCTTTCAATCGGTATCCACAGCCAATGCATATGCCTGACCTCGGTTACACTCACGGTAGATAACCGCAGTCGCGCCAAAAGTGTTCGGCGGCGGGATGAAGTGGTATAAGCAATGGGGTATCAGGTGTATTGCGGCACATGCGTTCGAGAGGAAGGGGACCCTCGCCCTGCCAGGGAATCCGGTCCCTGCGGGCCTCGAGGGCCCGGCAGAAAGCCGTGATGAAATCGTCGGGGGCGTCCGCACGAGTGAAAACGGCCCATCCGCTGAAGTTCAGGCTCACGACGTCGGCTGGCAATTTGGGGTAGTCCACTTTGGGAATGACGCCGCGCCGGAAGCCTATCTCTTCCAACTTGGCCAACAGCGGTCCACCAAGTGATAACGGACGTATTCCATGATCAAGCGCCTTGTAGATCCAGCGATTGATGGCCTCGTCAAACACGGCGTCGATTTCCCCTCGCTCGATGGCGCCGAGGCGCTCAGAGGCCTGGGGGATGAAGGCATCGTAACGGATCTCACCACCCCAAGATTTAATATCGTCCAGCGAGAAGCCCGCGGCATTCAGGATGTGCTTGACATAAAAGTGTGTGGAATGGCCTGGCTGTTTTCTAAGCGAGACGCGCAACGGCACTCGCCGCTCGCGGATTTCTTCGAGAGACGTGACGCCTGTGCGCTCGGAGACGGCGAAGGCGATCTGATCCTCAGAGGGGATCACCGTGACGACTCTGAGGGGTAAGGGCTTCTTAAACGGTCCTGTGCCACGATAGGCCAGCGTCAGGGGATCGACCGGATTCATGATTGCGACCTGGACCTTTCCGGACACCACTTCGTCTATGACCTCTGGGTCGTCGCTGGCAAACAGCGTCAGTGGCCAGTTGCCACGTCCCTGCGGTCTCAGGCTTATCATGGCCTGCCGTTGCACCCAATCTTTCCCACCTACCAGTTCCGATGCCACCTCAAGCATCAGGCGTGACCGCGTTATCGCAGGCGCCACGAATTTTCCATGATCGATCATCCCACGCTCCACCAATTAAACATGCACTATCAAGTGAGCCCGGTTACCAGGTATCGGATTGGCAAGAATCGGGGAATGAAAAAGCAGGCCCAAAGCCTGTTAAGGCCAGGTCGACGGGAAAGGTTCATGCCCCGCCCTGGTCGACGGGCTCCAACCTGAGGGAAATTCCGTTCTTCTCCAACTCCTTGTAATACTCCTCCCGGATCTTGGGATCCTCTTCGTCGTATCGGATTTTAGACGAGTAGCCGAGTGCCTTATCACTCCGCGCCGCCCCTACGGGATCGTACTCTCCCTTCGCATTCATACTGGGCGGCCTTCGCACCCATCCCCTGAATGCAAGCTGTCGTAAGGGGCCTTTGGCGGTATTAAAGTGCTGGTGGTACTCATTGGTACGGGGAGCCACGACGCCATAGGGTTTTATGAAGACCTTTTGGCGCTTCTCTGGATTCAGCTCGTCGCCCGGCTGGAACAAAAGCTCATATCCTCCTCCCTCAATAACCACGACGTGCGCTCCGGCGCCGTGCCTATGGGCGGTTACGTAGGTCCCTTCGCTAACCTCCAGTAGGTGTAACTGAGACAGGGAATTGCCCATGTACAGGCGCGTAATGGAAGTCCGAATTCCCCTCTCCTCCCAAGGGTCTAACTTGAACTTCCTTACGTCGGGGATAAAATTGGTCGCAAATAGGCGCAGGTTCCAGCGCTTCCCCTCATCCGCATAGAAATTCTCCATGGAGTGGGAGTACCGGTCGGTGAATTTGAAGGGATTGTTAAAGACAAATTCCAGATTGTGGTAGAGGTTGATGACCTGGGCCATATTGGTTCCGAATAGGAGCCGACAAGGCTCGTCACCGGAGCTATTGAACTCCTGATGCCATGCGTTCAATGGGACCGCGAGAAGCGCCCCCTCCTCCCATTCCACGGTCTTCTTGGGTTCTCCTTCTTGCCAGATCGTGGTGGCCCCTTTCCCTTTCATAACGTACATGACCGACTCGTACATATGGTGCTCCGGCTTTAGCTCGCCCTTGGCGGGGATTTCCACGATCTGAAGATTCACATCCTCCTGATTGCCCAAGCGGGTATAGGCGGCCTTCCCGCCCCTTCTCTCCCAGTCTTTGAGTGGCAAGGTGGCAAGGTCTTCAAGAATGCTCCCCTCGTATAGAGGCACACCCTCTCTCTCTACAAAGCGCCTATAGTAGCTTCCTACCCACCATTCCTCAAAAGTAGTCGGTGCTTGAGACATGATTCTCGATGATCTTCTAAAGGTTTTGGATAAATAGACGAGCTCGCATCGTGTCCTCCGTCGAATCGCTCACGGTTCTAAGAGAAAATCTATAACGACCTGGTTGAACTTCTCCACCTCGTCATTTTGCACCTGATGTCCCGAGTGTTCGAAGACATGGAACGCGCGCAGATTCGGGAGCATGTCGCGCAACGGATAGCCCAGTTCTTCGATGGGGGCGAATCTATCTTCCTTCCCCCAGATCATAATCGTAGGGATCGTCAGTTCCGGCAATCGGTGCAGCAGACTGTACTGCTGGTGCAGATTCGGATCGGTCTGGAGCCGCTGGCGGTATTTTTGCTGCAGTTTCTGTGACACCATGGCTCCCGGTTGGGTTGCTAGCTTGAACCGTCCCTCGATGAGATCGTCCGTAATGCCCGCCTTGTTGGAAACGAGCCCTTCGAGGACTGCGCGCATGTTCTCTCGTGTCGGTTCCGAGTCGAAGCGCCGCATTGCCCGCATCCCCTCGGATGGCTTATGTTCGAGTCCCATGGCAGCACCAATGGACCCCGAGGCCACGAGCACCATCTTCTTAACGCGATCCGGATGATCGACGGCGTACTTCGCGACTCCATACGCGCCCATGGAGTTGCCGATCATGTACAGCTCCTTGAGGCAGACAGCATCTATGAAATCCGCAAGGTGCTGGGCGAGCACCGGATCACCCAATTCGTCCACGGGCTTGTCCGTGAGGCCAAAACCGATGCGGTCGAGAGCGAAGACCTGAAAATGTTGCGCCAGCGCCGGCATGTTTCGCCACCAGCCATATTCCCCGCTTGAGCCGGGGCCGCCTCCGTGTACGAGGACTAGCGGCATACCCTGACCTGCTACGATGAAACGTGTCTTGACTCCATTTGCGTTGACGAAAAGTGATTGGAAAGTATCTGTCGGTGTTGCCATCTGTTCTTACCCCCTCGTTGTTTTTGCCCCAACCCTTTTGATGAGGATATTCATATTTTCACTCCTGTCTTCGATGCGTCATGGCGTGCGGCGCTCAGGCCAATCTGCGCGACGGACTCGCTTCGACCTCGGCATTCTTTTGTGCCAAGGTCATGGCAATTTCCACGAGTATGTCCTCCTGGCCTCCGACTGCCCGGCGCTTACCTACCTCTACTAGGACGTCCCGAGGATCGACGCCGAACTGCTGCGCCGCTTTATCGGCATGAAGCAGAAAACTCGAGTAAACTCCCGCATACCCCATGGTCAGACTGGCTTTACCGATGCGCACAGGTTTCTGCATAAGGGGGCGCACGATGTCTTCGGCAACGTCCATGATCTTCCAGAGATCGATTCCACTACTATAGCCAAGCTTGTCGAGCACAGCCACGAGCACCTCGGTGGGGGTGTTTCCCGATCCTGCGCCCAGCCCGCAGGTACACGCGTCGATCCATCTCGCCCCTTCTTCGATCGCTGTGATACTGTTGGCGACAGCCATCGACAGATTGTTGTGACCATGGAAGCCCACCCCGATCTGAATGGCATCGCGTAGAGCGCGTACTCTTTCCCTGACCGTCGGCGGTAGCAGCGCCCCAGCGGAGTCTGTGACCAGCACTACGTCAGCGCCGTACCTTTCCATAAGCTTTCCCTGCTCGGCAATTTTTTCCGGCGAGCCCATGTGGGACAGCATGAGCATGCCAACGACTTCCATGCCCATGCTCTTGGCCAGTTCGATGTGCTGCTGTGCAACGTCGGCTTCAGTGACGTGCGTGGCAATTTGCGCCACCTTGGCTCCGAGATCCCGAGCCATCTTGAGATCGTCCTTCGTGCCAATGCCCGGCAACAGCAACACTGCCAGCTTTCCTCTTTCGATCACCGATGAGGCGGCCTCGAGGAGTTCCAGTTCGGATTGTTTGGAGAACCCATAGGTCACCGTGGACCCTCCAAGGCCGTCCCCGTGAGACACCTCGATCATTTCGATACCAGCCTGGTCCAGCCCGCGAGCGACGCGTGCGACTTGTTCGGCTGTGAATTGATGGCTCAAAGCATGGGAGCCGTCCCGCAGTGTGCTGTCCAGAATATGAACTGAAATTTGTTCGCTCATAAACGAGCCTCCGATCTGTCCCTTTTCCATGTTCCAGCCCTGAGATGTTTGCCGATTTCTTCTCCGACTTTGACCGCCGCCGATGTCATGATGTCGAGATTCCCTGCATACTGCGGCAAGTAGTCTCCCGCGCCTTCGACCTCCACATAGAGCGTTACTTTTTTTTGCTGCCTGCCGGGAAAATCCTCAATCAGCGGCTTTGCTCTCAAACGGTATCCAGGTACATACTCTTGGATCCGCGCGACCATCTCTTCGATGGATTTCCTCAGTTCTTCCGGATCCGACTCCTCGACGATCCCGTATATGGTGTTGCGCATTAGGATTGGCGGCTCCGCGGGGTTGAGCACGATGATCGCTTTTCCCTTGGAGGCCCCACCGATGCGCTGGAGACCTCGCGCTGTCGTATCGGTGAACTCGTCGATGTTCTGTCGCGTACCCGGTCCTGCGCTCTTGCTCGCGATCGTCGCGACGATCTCCGCATACTCCACGGGACTCGCACTTCTCATCGCGCTTACCAGAGGCACGGTTGCCTGGCCTCCGCAACTGACCAGATTGACGTTGGGTTCGCCGACGTGCCCCTCAAGATTGACCAGCGGGACCACGTACGGTCCGACGGCGGCGGGAGTCAAATCGATGGCGATCTTCCCGGCAGCGCGCAACATTGGCGCGTGCTGCTTGTGCGCACTTGCAGTGGTGGCATCAAAAACAAGCTCAAAACTATCTTTTTGTTTAAGGAGTCCCTCGATGCCGTCGGTAGTGATCGCCAATCCCTGTTGGCGCGCCCGGGCTAACCCCTCGGATTCGGGAATTATTCCTGCCATGATTGTTGGGCGGAGAGAATGGCTCCGCTTTAGTTTGTACATAAGGTCCGTGCCGATGTTGCCGGAACCTAAAATTGCCGCGCGAATTTGTTCCATCGGTTTTCCCTATTCAAAGCGGACCGAAACTGTGCCGAGACCATCGAAAGACGCTCGCAGCAGGTCTCCCGCGCCGACGTCCACCGCACCGCAGAGAGCTCCAGGCATGATGATGTCGCCGGCGTTAAGACTCACCCCGAACCAACCCACCGCGTTGGCCAGCCAAGCTACGGCGACCGCGGGATGGCCCAATACTGCACCACCGGCGCCGGTTTGAACGATATCGCCGTTCTTTTCCAAAATCATCCCCACGAGCTTTAGATCACGCTCATCGACCCGTTTGGGAGAACTGCCGAGCACGACCCGCGCCGAGGAGGCGTTGTCGGCGATGGTGTCGCAAAGCTTTATTCTCCAGCCCTCGATGCGGCTATCGATGATTTCCAACGCCGGCACGACAAATCGCGTTGCCGCCAAGACCTGCATGGGCGTCACTCTCGGTCCTTTGATCTCGCGGTCGAGAATGAAAGCGATCTCCGGTTCGATTTTCGGCTGGATCAACTCAGCGACGCGGAAAACCACGCCGTCCTGCAACACCATGCTATCAAAGATATGACCGTAATCCGGCTGATCGACGTTGAGCATTTTTTGCATGGCGTTGCTGGTGAGGCCAATCTTCTTGCCGACGATCTTCTCCCCATCCGCATCCTTGAGTTGAATAAGGCCTAGCTGAATTTTGTAAGCGGTGTCGATATCGATTTCAGGGTGAGTCTCGGTGATCGGACGGAGCGTGCGCCGGTCCCTTTCAGCAGTGTAAAGATCCCGTGAAATCGACTCAATCGTCTGTTCGCTAAGCCCTGCCAAGGCGCGCCTCCTTTTCGTCGGGCAAGTCGACCTGGCCGAAGCCAAGTTGTGACGAAATCGAAGCAGCGGTCTTTTTTGCCAGACCGGCAAAAAAGGAAATCTTGTCCCTGGTGAAACGCGCAGTGGGACCCGCGACGCTCACCGCGCCCGCCAATGCTCCGGAGTAATCTCTCAACGGCGCCCCGACGCAACGTAGTCCTATTTCGATTTCCTCGTTGTCCACCGCATACCCTCGCCTGCGTGTCCGTCGTAGCTCCGTAATCAAAGCATCGACGGTGCGTAGTGTGTGTGCTGTGTACGCCTTTAGAGAGTGACTACCGAGCATGCGTCTGACCTCGGCCTCTTCCAGACAGGAGAGCATAGCTTTCCCGAGGGACGTACAATAGGCCGGAATGTGGCGGCCCACACGGGATGGCATACGCAGAGCATACGGCCCTTCTACCTTCTCCAGATAAAAGACCTGCTCTTCGTCTAGAATAGCCAGGTGGACAGTTTCTCTCGTTTCTTCCATCAACACGCGCAGCAGGGGTCTTGCTATCTCGCGGAGGTTCAACCGCATCACCGCAAGCTGTCCCAATTTGAAAAGCTTGATTCCCAGGTGATAATTCCCCGTTTCGGGGTTCTGCTGAATCAATCCATTATATTGGAGCGCAATCAGGATTCTGTGCGCCGTACTCTTGTGCAGCCCGGTACGTTGACTGATTTCACGAACACTGAGCTCATGGGCGTCGAAGTGGAAGCACTCCAGAATTTGCGTCGCTCTGTCAACCACCTGAATGCGATAGGGTGCATCCGGAGACAAAGTGCGAGGCATAGCGATTCGTTGTGATTTAATCTGTCTCATAATGTGAGATACCATCTCATTCAGAAAAAATAACGCTAGTAAAAAGCGCGCTAATTGTCAATAAGTAGCAGGCGAAAACCGATCCCGGGTGATGAATCTGGCACAAAACCGGAACGGTTTTCTCGTATAGGCGGAGCAGAGTGATGGAAGAAGTCCAGCAAAAATTAAGATGTTAGTTGATGGACCCGGACGTAGAAGAATTCGAACCGCTGCGGAGCTACCGATCGAGGTGGCGCTAGTTGATGGTGGCTCTCCAGCAGGGCGGAGGATTCATTCAACAGATGGGAGCTGAACACGTAGGGAAGAACGAATCGCTATGAGGCGACCAGAATATCTATGAGGCGACCAGAATATATAGAGAAAATCCTTCTGAGTTTGGGTGGTCGGACCACTATTCGGCACAAAGAGATATGTCAACTTCTTTTGGCCGTCCCATATTGGCGCAGCACGATAGGCCAAATTCCGGACCCGCTGATTAAGAGTCAAGGTCAGCGCGGACTAGAACCAAACATTGACAAGAAAGCCCAACCATTTCGAAGCCCGCTTGCCGTTTACTTTGGCAATGAGAGGTGTATGTTCTGCTCAGGTTCAGGCACAAAACCAGCACAGCCGGTATCGGCCCTCGCCTTGCAGGCGGCCTTTGCCGATATTAATATCCACAAAAGCATGTCTGTATATTACGTTAGGCGTCTCGACGTAATGACAACATCAAGATAATCCAGTGAAGCCAAGACGAGTTGCTCTCGCTCCAAGGTTGGCAGCACTCGCTGCTGTTGCTCTTTGGGGCGTCTCATTTGTCGCCACGAAGGCTGCGCTGCGCGAACTTTCACCAATCACGTTGATCTTCAGCCGATTCACGCTGGGGGTCATCGTTCTCTTACTCATTCTGACGTTCAAGCATGATCTTTTCATTCCGCCCCGAAGCGCATGGCCAATGCTGTGGCTTATGGGCTTCGTTGGAATTTTCGTTCATCAGATGCTCCAGGTTCATGGCCTTACGCTAACGACCGCGATCCGGACGGGATGGCTCATTGGCCTCATTCCAATCTGGTCGTCCGTGTTGGCCGCTATTTTTCTCGGCGAAGCTTTCGGTGCCGGCAAAGTCGTCGGCTTGGTTCTCGGAACAATGGGAGCCATTCTCGTAATTACAAGGGGCGAACTCTCGTCGCGTGTTCTTGCTCTTCCGACGACACGCGGAGACCTATTTATACTGGCGAGCACCATCAACTGGGCAATCTACACAATCCTCGGTCGGGAAACACTTAAACGGGTGGGAAGCTCGGTCGCGACGGCCGTGGCAATGGCTCTGGGCTGGATCATGCTGATCCCGTTCTTCGTACATGCGGCGGGTTGGCAGGAGTTCAGGTCGGTGTCGGCAACGGGTCTTATGGCTGTCGTATTCTTGGGTGGTGGTTGCTCAGGGCTTGGCTACCTTTTTTGGTACGCTGCCTTGGAACGCCTCGAGGCGTCACAGGTTGCAGCCTTTCTTCATCTCGAGCCTTTGGTCACACTTGTGGCGGCCGTAGCACTCCTCGGCGAACCAGTGGCGGTATCAACGATTCTCGGTGGCGTCTTGGTCGTGGTCGGAGTTCTCACTGTGCAGAGTGCAAATTCACAGGAGACGCCAACCAGCGTTTGCAGCCGTCGGCGACCGGCGCAAGGGTGAGCCGCCGCGCGGCCACGAGAGGGCGCTGAACTGGCCATAAGCGCAGCGTGAAGACTTTCTGGCTTGGGTGTCCAAAGAGCAGACGTTAATCCGGTGAATATCGCATCAACACTGGCGGTGCCGTGAATGCGAAGATAACGCGAGATTACGCCTTCGCTGTTGCCAGTGTGGAGAAGTTTCATTGGCCGGACAATGGTGTGTGGCCTGGTACGCCAAGCCCGAAAGAGCCGCGGACATCGAACACAACGAGCAAATCGAACCTGCCCGACACGAGGATTATTAATCCTCGTAGCGCGTCTAACCGCAAGAGAACACAAGAGAATTTTTCTACTTTGCCACTACTTTGCCATAGTTAATCAGCTATGGGAAAATGAATCCTGCCTACCTAGGACAAAACGAAATGGCTGGATTAAAGGGCAAGAGCGGACCTCCAGGCAACATGAATGCCTTCAAGCACGGGCTTGCCGCCACTTAGAATAGAAAGCCCGACCCGCAGCGTGGACACCCCACGACTGGGCCGACCCGATATCACTTTCGATTTTTCTGGTCACATCGGCAACGGCGACACGCCGAAAAGATTTTTGTGAAAGTGAAGAAACAAACCGTAGAGAATCAAAGCCAGAAGAGGCGGCCACCACCCGATCTCGCGAAGTTTTAGCGAGTTGCGGCCCTGGATGATTGCCATAAACGGCAGGTTTGACGTCAGGACGGCGAATCGATCCCACGCCTCGCCGACAGCTTTCTTGCGCTTTCGATCGATTGAAAAAGGTCCTCCTATTGCCACGATGAGAAGACTGCCAAAGAAAAGTACCGACGCGAGATCGCCGTTAAGTAAGAGATGAGTAAACGACCAAAGAGTGACGCCCCAGAGAAAAGGATGGCGGGTGATGCGTTGGATACCCTTAGCGGGCTCTTTTTCAGCTAATAAAGCTTCACCTCCGACGGCGGTTGGGTTGGGTGATGTGAACGCGAGCACAACGAAGAAAAACGCCAGCAGCATCACAACCAATGCATACGGACGAAACGCATAAAACTTTCCCCAGAGCTGAATGTACTCAGCAAGGCTGTAAGCGCGAGACAGCCACACAATCCCTATTAACGACAGCAACGAGAACAATCCGCGGAAAGGCCCTTCGCCGATCACAGCGACAATCTTACCGCGAAGCGCGGTGCCGGATATGAAAAAGTGAATGCTCACGAAGAATATCGCCGCGGCGACAAGTGAACTCATTTCCTTTTCCTGTGGGTCTTGAGTAGCTCAGGCGCTGCCCATATCTCTACCATAATGAATCCGTGTCAGATGTGAATCACCGCCTCAGCACGATAAACGCCGCAAGAAAACAAATGGCGCCGACCGTTAACTGCGACTATACATCGGCGTCATTTCTCCGACGACCTGCGCTAAGCTACCAAATCCCTGGCACGAGCCGAAACCGCACCTTCTTCTGATAGTCGCTGTACCCCGGAAGCTCGGCCGCAAGGAGGCGTTCTTCGTCGAGAAGACGCCATATTAGAAATGGCATCATCGCAGCGATCGGGAGAAGCCCCCAGTAGGAGCCAAGCGCTAGCGGCGTTCCAATCAGATACAGGAATGCGCTCGCATACATGGGGTGGCGCACGATCGCATACG
>Ga0075425_100006755_pt1 | contig 12069 bp, 9 predicted proteins | sample SoiMethybrSBSTD4_FD_75300 | JGI IMG/M metagenome (GOLD analysis project Ga0075425, IMG submission 75300) | Bulk soil microbial communities from a Populus tree surrounding site in Tennessee, USA - Soil MetaG P. TD hybrid SBSTD4 | ecosystem: Environmental > Terrestrial > Soil > Tree plantation...
AAAGAAGGTTAGAAACTGGACCGGAATGGCGCGACACCGTCGAGGCGTTTATTAACGGCGCCGCCTAACTGGCTGCAAGAGATTACAAAGTGGCGCTTGTTTGCCCGCAGAGCAATCCGCGCTGCCCGTGGCACGCCTCCCGAAGTTCGGATGTACAAAATCGGCGGGCGGCGCGTCGCAGTCTCCGTCGCTGTGTGTAGCCGCTTTGCAATCTATACGAGCGTCGCTAGCATGGCGATGCTGAGGATGACGGCCTTCGAAGCGAAGACCTGTTTGGACAAGTTACTGCATCGAGCGTTCAGTCCCAGCTTGGGCAGCGTGCAATAAGGCCGGCGGGATCGAACCGACCGCCTTATCGTCATCTCGACTAATACAGAATCACTTCGTAGTCGCGGCCTTCCCAGTGTCCGGCGTCGGGCCAGTAGAACGTGAATTTCAGCGGGCCTGGCGTGTGCTCGTCGGTTGTGATGTCCGCGTAGAAAATGCCGACGCCGGTGCCGGTCGCGTCGTTGTCTTCCACCGATGCCCAGCCGTCCCGCGACCAATGGAGTCTAAAGTTCGAAGTCGACTGAATGCGAAGCGTTTTCCCTCTGGGGATGGCCGGGATCTGCCGGTTCCAATTCCAGATCTCGAGCGGGCTCTCGGCGTGTGGCTTCAGATAGCGATCAGCGACGATGTCGACTCGATCGAAGACGGCGAGGTTCTGTGAGATTCCGAGGCGTTCGGCATCGGAAATCGAGCGCACGAGCTTGATGTATTCGGCGTGCGCCCAAGCGAGTGGCACGGCTGAACCGGTCGCGCCGCCGTACCGCAGATCGATGGTCCCGGTATTCAGGTCGGGCGCATTCCATAGCTGTTCGGGCAACAAACACTCGCCGCCGGCAAACGCCTCCATCGCTTTGAGGTAAACGGAGGGATCTCGACCCGCAGCAAATTCGTAATGGGCTCGCTCGCCGGTAAGCAACGGCCACGGACGCCCGACGCCGGCATAAAGGAACGGACCGCCGCTATCGGTTTGGCCGTAGCCGTCGTGGTTGTATCGCCGCCAGCAAGGCCCGCCCGGCAAATCGTCTTTAATCGTCGCGTCGATGACTTTCAGGGTGTCTTCGATGATCGGATCACCGGGGGCGCGAATGCCATATCGCACCAGTTCCAAGAAGCCACCGTCGACGACGTTCCGCGCCGGGAAGTCGTTCGGGCCGGATAGATTCTTGAGATAAATCGTCGCATCGTCCGGGTTCTGATCCGCTGCGGTGGGATCCCCCGTGGTTGGAAGCAAGCGGATGTAGTACCGCGGGACGCCGGGCAACAGCTCGCCCCTCGTCGTGACCAGCCATCGTTCCAGATGAGACTCGAGGAAATCGGCGTATTGAAGAAGAAATTCGGCCGTTTGTTGATCGCCCCCTTGACTGGCGAAATCTGCGGCGCAGACGAGTCCAGCGATATTCGCTGCGAGGGTGGACGGCGAGTATCCTGAATTTTCCTCCCAGCGCTCCTCCGGACTGGACGGCCCGCGAGCAATCAATGCTCCTGCGGCCGCGAGCACCATCGGCCGAGGATCGAAGCACTGCAACGCCTTGGCGAGCCGGAGGCGGTAGGCGAGGATGATCGCGAATGAATACTCGTCGAGCTGAGTGCCGAACCAATGGCCTTTGCCGCTAATGTAGAAGTTCTGGTTCCAACTGCCGTCCGGCTGTTGAGTCGCTGCCAGGAACAATAGTCCGCGCAACGGCAAGTCGATCTCGCCCGCGGCCAACAATGCGCTCGCGCTCTGCGACATGTCCCGAGGCCATACCAAGTGATACCCGCCGTCGCTGTCGCCATTGGCTTCGCCCCAAGGGATGCTCATCGAGGCTACAAGAGCGCCGCTGAATCGTTTGTCTTCGTGCGCGAGCAACACATTGCAGCTCATGCTGAAGAGGCGCCCTTTATCGAAGGTGGCCTTCGGCGATGGTTTGAAGAACCCCGTGCGCTTGGTCTTCCAGCCGAGGAGAAATTCCGAGAGATGACTGAAGGATCCGGCCGGCGCTTCGAACGGCAGGCTCAATGCCTCGAAGAGCGCCGTCAATGAGCCGTGCGGCGTCTCGTCGTCTCCTTCGCAGAACGCCACGGCCAGAGTGAACTCGGTCCGTCCCTTGAGGTCGATCTCAGCCGTCAATGCGACGTTGCCATTGAACACGCTGTCGTAGTTCCACACCGGCAGCCGCCGGTTTCCGATGATGTCCTGCCACCCGTCGTTGACGCCGACATAGCCGCAACTCGTCGACTTGAGCCCGCAGTCCGCGCCCATGGCCAGCCACGTATTTCCGCGGTGAGCGGTGAGCACGTCTCCGAGCCGGGTCATGGCCACGAAGCCGGAATTGTCTCCGCCAAAGCCTTCGATGTGGGGCGCGAGCAGCGCGTACACACGCAGCTTCTTCAGGAGAGCCGGATCGCCTTCCAGTTTCGTCCGCACCAGAATCGTGGGAGCGCTCGATTCCGAGATCACCTCGTGAATGATCTTGTACGGCTGTCCGATCGCCGTATTCGTCAAGCGAAATCCGAGCGCCTCCGGGTGAATCGGCTCGCACAGGTGGTCGTAATCGACCTTCGGATCGTGGAAGAACGTAGAGCCGTCCGTTACGAGGAATTGGAGATCGCGAATCTGCGGCGTATCGACGTCCGGAAAGTAGACTTCCGTAATCACGCCTTTCGCCATCGTGTACCACACCTGGCTGGCCCACGACATCGCCGTGCCGACGCCGTCTTTGTCGGCGCGGGTCCAGAACGGCGCAGCGCCCGGCCCGCCCGGGGCGGAGTTTGCGTGCAATAAGGGACTAGGAACGTTGTTTGGATCCATCTCGGTTCTCTCTTACGGCCGTCGCAGGCCGCGGTTTAGACCGCATCATTCATAGATCAAGCGGCTATTGGGTCTTCCAGGCCGCGTTGTTGGGAATCGTCTTGCTGGGGACTCGAACCTGGATAATGGATGGACTGCTCGAGTTTCTCAGTGCCGCTGTGATGGCACCGACCAGGTCGCGGTACGTATCGACGCTCCATCCCTTGCAACCGAAGACGTCGGCCAGTTTGCTGTAATTCCACGGATGCAACATGCAGGATTTGTAGAATGGCTTGTCGGTATGGTAGACCGACGCGTCCGCGAGCCATTGCTCCACGCCGTAGATGCCGTTGTCGATCACGAAGATGATCGGGTTGAGCTTGAAACGCGTCTGGGTCGAAAGGCATTGGGCGGTCATTTGGAATCCGCCGTCGCCGGAAAAGACCATGACCCTCTGGCCGTCTTGCTTCGCCAGGCACAAACCGGTCGCCGCCGCGCCGATATACCCGATCGCCGAGTAGGATGGCTGGGCAATGTAGCCTCGGGGCATCCCCACTTTCAGCAGCAGGCTCCCGAAGTAATTGAGACTCGGATCGCTGCCGATGATCGTATTCTTGTCGATATAGGAACCGATGACGTCGTAAAAGCCTTGATAGGTGATCTGGTCGTCGAACTGAACGGGACGTGCTTTGGACGCGGCCGCCGGCGCGGGAAGATCCTGCTTCTTGCATTTGACCCCGGCCGCCGACAGGCCGTCGATCAGATGGTTCAATGACACTTCCGCGCTGAAATACGTGCCGCATTTGACGGCATCCATCGAAGCAAACGCTGTCTTGTCGTAATCGACGTTCCATCCCAACGTGTTGATGTCCGTCAGCCAAACACCCAGCGCCAGGATGAAATCGGACGTCGTCGCCAAGTTCTTGACGTAATCGGACGACGCCTGCCCGTCGAACACGCCCGCAAACCGCGGATCATCTTCCGTTAAGACGGCCTTGCTCAGGAGCTCCGTCACATACGGGATGTTCAGTTGCTGAATCAGAGCGGCCGTCTTCTCATGAAGACCGAGCCGGTCCACTTCGATCCCGACCCACAGAAGCGGCTTGGCCGCGCCTTCCAGCTTCTCTTTGAGCTTGGTAATCGAGTCCTGCAGGTTGGTCGCGTTATCGAGAATCCTGGCAGGTTTGAGCTCACCCTTCGGCTGATCGCAGGGCAGATCGACCATGTCCTGCAGAAGCTCGATGTAGACGGGCCGCCGCTCCGTGATGCACTGCGTCAACGCGTAGTCGATCAACATCGGCGCGAGGTCGGGGTTATCGACGCGTACGGAAGCCGAGGTGATGTACTCGAATACTTGAAGGTCCGTTTCACGTCCGCTGATGAAATGGTGAGCGGTGAAGCCGGTCTGCTCGAACCGGACCGTCTTCTCGATCGACGGCGTGCCGTTGATGAGAACCACCGGAGCCTTTTCGACATAGGCACCGGCGATGCCGTTGACCGCACAGAGCGAGCCCGCAGAATAGGTCACGCAAAGCGCGCCGATTCCCTGCAGCCTGGCATAGGCGTCGGCCGCATAGCTGGCGTTGAGCTCATTGACCTCTTCGATGACTTTGATGCTGCTGGGCTCAACGTAGTTGTTGACCCATTCGACCGTGTAATCGCCCGCGATGGAGAACAGGTGCTTCAATCCCAACTGCGCGAGTCTGTCGACCAGATACTGCCCGACTGTATATGGGTTCGTCATAGCTTAGCCATTCCTCAATACTGTCTCGCCCCGCCGAACAATCGCGGCAGGTAGATGTCGAAGATTCCCGGGCACTTCCGTTCCGGATATCGTGCAATCAAGAATTGTTTGAACGCGTCCTTCTTCAATCCGCTGTCCATCGCGTTTTTTGCCGCAGCGAGATATTCGATATTTTTCGCCACCTCATGTTTGGTGGCGGGCAGGCCGTGGCCGGCCAGGAATACCTCGTAATCCGATCTCAATGCCGTGGACAAAACGCGGATCCAGCGGTCCATGTCTTTCGTCAGGTAGAGATGCGTGCCGCTGTAGATCAGGTCCTGGAAGATGTAAACGCCGTATTCGGGCAGTCTAATGGTGAGGTGGAAATCGATCTCGGTATCGGTGACTCTGTCGAAGACGTAATTCACGCCGTCGACGGTGTCCACACCGGGCGCAACGACGTTCGTGGGAACCACGATCTTGTCCGGCGCCTCGTCGCCCAGTTTTGCGAGATGGTCTTGTCTCGAGGCCTCTCCGTTGTCCCGGATGAAGTCCCTGGTTTCGACTAATGCATAAATTCCGGCGACGTCGTTGAATGCAGTTCCCAACCCGAACCAGTGGTCAGGATGCCGGTGTGAGATATACAGCCGCTCGATGGGCTTGCCGAGGCTGTCCGCATATTCGCGGAACTTCGTCGCATACGTCGCCAGAAACTGGCTGTCGATGAGAACCAGCGAGTGTTTGCTTTCGATGATGTGCGTCGCATTGGCGATATTGTTGTCCGTGTACGCGGAGATCACGGTATGGAGCCGCAAATCGCCTGCTTGCGTCGTGATGATGATGGGATCTGGTAATTGAGCTGCCATCGTCGTTATCCCTCAATAGTCGGACCGCAGGTGGGCGAACGAGGCAATCTGCTTTCGCAATGTCTCCAAGCCGGCGCGCGCGACTTCATACGCACTGTCGCGGTTCGGCTGGGGCTCGTCCTCGCCGGGCCGCCAGAACCGCCGGCGCGCCATCCTCATGGAGCTCTCGAACGGCGGAATGGCGTTGAAGACTTCGACCAAGTACGGCCCGGTGTAAACCGGCTCGATCTCGCGCAGAACGATGTCCCACGGAATCCAGCTATCGCGCACCGCACCGCGGTCGGGCGCAGAGATATGGACATAGTGCAGCCGATTCTTTGCGACGGCCCGCGCCACGTTGTTCTTGAAGACTTCCGGACCGTTGCTTTCCATGACGATTTGAGCCGTGTCGACGGTTACGCCACACAATGGCGTCTCGAGGCTGTCGAGGAAGTCCAGCGCCTCGGAAACCATGTTCGGCGGCGGCGTCTCCCAACTCTTGACCGGCTCGATGGCCAGCTTCACTCGCTTCGCGGCGGCGTACGCGGCCAGCTCCTCGAAGATGCCGCGCGCCGCCTCATAGCGCGGCTGCATCCAATCCTGGAGCTCGTCGCTCCAGATCGCGTCGCCATCGTCGGTCGTCGGAAACACGCCGTAGGGATAAAGGAAGGGGCCGGACATGATCGAGTCCCCGCCTAATACCGCCGTGATGTCGACGCGCGATTTGAGATAGGACAAGGCCTCCCGGCGCTGCTCTTCGTATGGCGACGTCGGATCGAAGGTTCGCGTCGTCCCGACATTCGTCGTGAATTTCGCGTCCTTCAGGCCGGCGTCATCGAATGCCTTCTTCAAACGAACATAGCTCTCCACCTCGCCGCGATGGTCGACATTCGCCGGTTGCGCGGCGATGTGGACGTCGAAGCCGTCGTAACCGAGGTCTGTAATGGCTTTCAGATGATTGATCAGGACGCGCGTGTAACGTGTGTTGTCGGGCCGCAGATCGGCCGTGAACATGAAGAAGCTGAAGTAGACTTCTCGTTTGGACGTGGCGCTCATGTTCAATACCCCAACTCTTTCTCCAGAAACTTTCGCGCCGTATTGGCATACTGAAACGGATTCGCATTCGCGGGATCCTGTTCCGCCTCGATGACCATCCAGCCGCTGTAACCGGCCTGGTTCAATGTCTTTACAATCGAGCTGAGATCATCACCCTCGGTGTCGCCAGGAACCGTGAAGATCCCGCTCTCGATCGCTTGATAGAAGCTGTAGCTTCCTTTGACTGCGACCGGCAGCACCGCCTTACGAACGTTCTTCAGGTGAACGTGCGTAATGCGGCGAACGTACTTCTTGGTGAACGCCTCGACGTCGCTCAGGCTGGCGCCCCCATAGCGCAGGTGTCCCGTGTCCAGACAGAGCCCGACATAATCGGGATTGGTGGAGTCCAGCAGCCGAATGGTTTCCTCGAGAGTCATGACGCACGTACCGACATGCGGGTGATAGCTGAGCTGCATGTCCTGGTCTTTTGCATACTTCGCGGCCTCGTCGAGGAGCCTGGTCAGAAGAAACCACTGCGCTTCCGACAAAATGGGCCGGTCCTCCAGTACGCGTTTGGTGCGGATTTGATTGACGGCGCCGGCCAGTTCGGCGACGACGACGTCCCTCGCACCGACTTCCTTCAGGAACGTCACTTGCGCCTGAAAGTCCGCGAGCGCCGCGTCCGCGTCGACACCTGTCGTGAACGAAGTCCCCGCCCAGGTACTGGCGATCTTCAGGTTGTTGACTCTCAAGGCTTCGAGTAATGACGGCAGGTGGCTCGGATAGTTGTGTCCCGTGCTCCCTCCCGCATAGCGTGCCTTCTTGGTCTCGTCGAGGATTTTCTGATACGGCGTGTCGTTTCCGATCTCCGGAAAGTCGTCATTCGTCCAGCAGGTCGGCTGAATACCGAAGGTCATTTTGCTTTGTTCATTGCTCATTGGTTTCCTCACAACATCGGATCGCCGTCGAATTCGAGAAGAACCGGGCGCTCGGCCCAGGAACCGTACCCCGGTGGCTTGGCTCCTTGAACGTGTGCACCGACCGCGGGCGCCAACAAGCCCTCTCGATACGCGTAGGTGAAGGGAATGAAACGCCGATCCTCGCGTTGAGTTTTGAACTTCTTATGCCATGCATCCGGAAGCTCGAACCAGATGCTGGTGTACCAAAGCTTCACGATGTTTCGGGCAATCGGTCCGAGCTTTTCGTCACTGAGGATCCGGGCGCGGAGAGTCCTGTCTCTCGCTTCCGGGTCGGCCGGGAGCCGGCCGTAAGTCGTCAACAACTCTTCGACGAGGTCATTGCCGACCATATCGACTACAGCGGCGAAGTACGCGTCCGCATACCCGGTGCCTCGAAGCGTGAGCTCCGAGAATCCGCAGAGTTCGGACGATAGAGTGACAAATCCTTGTTTCGAGGCGCTCATGCTGAAGTACCGTTTATGTAATTCATCTCGAAGGTCGGTGACGCGTTGCCTTCCCCGGTAGGAAGGGGGTTGTGGATCAGGCGCAGGGCGGCTTCCTTGATCCTGAACATGTCCGCGACCGCCGGCATGAATTCGGCCGGCTTTCCATTGAGAGCGTCTTGAATTCGGTGCAGGAAGGCGCGGTATAGCTCATTGAAGTCGCGCGCGGCTCGATAAAGCTCGGAACCAGGACGTAAGGAGGACACCTTCAGGTTCGGCCGGATCGGGTAGACTTCATCCCAATAGACATCGAGAGGCGCGCCGGTCGGCTGGTCGGGCTGGTCCGATCCGACGCGGTAATAGCGCTGCTGCCGGATTTGATCGAACCGGTAGTAGTGCGACAGCTCGCCGCCGTCGTCGTAGATCCTTCCGAAGGAGCCTTCGCCTTGGCCGGAGATGAAGTCGATCGCCTGCAGGGCCGTATCCAGGTTGGTTACTTTGAAGATGCCGCCGCCGGCGGAATAGTAATATTCAGGGCCGATTTGCCTCGCCGCGTCGCCTTTGAACAACTTCTTCTCGGTCAGTCGGTCCGCCAGCCGTTTGAACCCGGCTGCGATGGCTTTATAAAACTCGCCGATGCTCCAGTAGTGGAGAACGTCATTACCCTTGTCGCCCTTCGGATTGAAATGCGGGAGCAAGCCCCGTCCTTGTTTGCGGCCCGCCGCCAAAGACTCGTGCTTGACATACGCCACTCCCTCCAATTCGACGACCGAGTCCGCCGTGGGAGGAGTCGGTCGCTCGATCTTGAGGAAACTCTCGATCGCGGAAGGCGAAAAGCCTTCGAGGCCGACTTCGAAATCGGTTTCGCCGGTCGGCAAGTAGGCCGGATAATCGGGAACGAAGTCACTCCTGGTCAGGTCGGGAGAGCCACCGACGGCATTCAAGAGATTGCCGGCGAGCGTCAGATGCGCCATTTCCTCGACGAGCACCGCGCGGATGATGTTGTACGAGGCCAGGTTCGACTTCTGGGGGTCGGACTTGATCGAGTACAGTGCCGTCAAGTAGGGCGGAATCGTGGCATGTTCGACCTGGATGGCGGTCTGAAGATGGCTCACTAATTCTGCTTGCGTGTTTATAGGACTAGGCATGATGTCTATTTGCCCCCGCTGCGAATTTCAGCCGGGTATTGCTTCAAATCCTTGATGATGGCTTCGGCGCTCCTCATACAAAGCGCCGTGATCGTCAAGGTCGTGTTTGAGGTGCCGATGGTCGGCATGCTGCCGGCGCCAATGAGATAGAGATTCGGGTGTTCCCACGATTTCTGGTAGGAATCGACTACAGAGTCGGCGCTGGACGTGCCCATGATGTGCGTGCCGGCGAGGTGATTCCCTCCGCGGATTTCGTAGCCTTGACCGTTGTAGGTGCGGTACCCGTAGTTCTGCGGGTCGTAACTCGTAAAGTCCTCGGCACCGATGCGCTGGAACACGAGACGCGACAGGTTGCGGGCGTACTCGATGCCGGCCATCGAATAATCCGGCACGTCCAGTTTGATCTTGGGGCGGAGATTGCCGAGGGCGTCGGGATAGGCGGGATCGACAGTCACGCAATTGGTCCGCTCGGCAGGCATTTCCACCATGAACGCGAGGAGCAATTGACGTGAGATTCGGTTGACGAGCTCCTGCCTGAGAGCGGGTCCGTATTTGTTGAGGTTATCTACGGCGTCCATCAGCTTGGAGACTGGCGAGCCATCGACCCAACCCCAACCGTCATTGTGAATATCAACAGCAAAGGCGGCTTGTTTGCGTCGGAACGAGCCGTTGCGCAGGTTGCAGATTCCGGAAGTGACGAGCGGACCGCGCCCGACCCCTCCGTTCTTCCGCATCAAGGCCCAAGCCAGCAGATACGGGTGATCCATCAGATGCTGCCCGATCCGTTCATTGAGCTTCAGATTTCCTCTGAGGGCGGACTCGAGCAACAGACGGGCGGTCTCGACGGCATTGGCGGCAAGAATGAAGATCTTGCCTCTGACCGTGAACGATCGATGGTCAGAGCGATCGCGGTCCTGATAGACCTTTACTGTGATTTCCTTGACCGCGCCGTTCTCCTTATCGAAATGAACCTGAGAGGCGACTGCTTGCGGCAGCACGTCGACCCGGCCTGTCATGACTGCCTTGGCCAAAGTCTTACGGGCGTCGTACTTGGCCTGCACCGGGCAGATCGGAACGCAGTTGGTGTTGCCCTGGCAGCGTTCCCCCTCCTCGGCCTGGTGGAAGGTCACCGAGCCGACGGGCTCGAAGAGCTTCTTGTCGTTCCACCGCTTATAGGCTTCATTCGGGACGCCGTTTCTGCCTTGAGGGAACGTCGAGAGGTTTAGCTCATACTCGTCGTCATCGAGCCGGATTTTCATCCCGTTGAAGTCTTTCCCTACGACTTCGTCGAGATAGCTCGGCGGCATCTCGTGCATGGGATACACGTAGTCTTTTTCGAATTCGGCGCCGATGGCTCGTTGACTGGAGACCTCGCCGGAGACGCCGATCTCCCATTCGGCCCTTCTGTAGTAGGGCATCAAGACGTCCAGATCGATGGGCCAGTCGAGACCGTGGCCGTACCGCTTTCGCATCTCGAAGTCCGGCCGAAGCATCCGGATCGTCTTCCCCTCCCAGTGCATCGTCGTTCCGCCGAGCACGCGGGAGTAGGAGCTGTCGCTCACGTATGGCCCGAATTGCACCCAATACGCATTGGGATTCGTCTCTCCCGGGGCCAACTGTTTCAACAGCGAGCTTCGCGGCATTTCCGCGTTGGGATTCTTGACGTAGGGCGCGTTATTGTCCTTGTCAATCGCGGAGTAGAACGTTTCGAGAAGTCCCTGATAGCCCTCCTGAGACATGACGTGGCCAGGACCCGCTTCAATGATGAGCGTCCGGAACCCTTGCTCCTTGCTCAATTCATGGGCGACGATCGAGGCGGCGATCCCGGCGCCTACAATGACGACGTCATAAGTCCCGCTCGACGCCTCCTCGGGCGCCACTACTCTTGTGAGATCCGCACTTCCGCTGGTCGCAGTAGTCATAACGTTACGTTTTCACCTGGCGAAAGCATGACCGCGAAGAAGAACGCCACTACGAGTGAAGGTCGCACAGGTATTTCCTTCCCCACGGCACATGCTCCGATTTGTTTACCAACTGCTATGGTGGATTGCTGTATACGTATAGATACGTAGAGATGGAATTAATAGCTAGGTAATAATGGCTATTTATTGGTTCGATCGGGCAGCGGAGGGATGCGCCTAGAGTCGCGCTCGGCGGAGCTGGAGCTCACACCTCCCCGAATCGTCGAAAGGAGTGACGTCGTTATGTTAGAAGGGCGCCGCGGGATTGAAGTTCAGTGGCGAATCGGCGCAACCACCGGATCGGGAGTGGGGCCGCCGCCGAGGAGCCAGGCGAGCGCAGAATTGAGCCACTCCAACTTCGCATGAAACGCGCTGCCGTCGGTCTTCCTCGACGCCGCCTTCTCCGGCTCCTCGTAGAACGGATTGTCGAGCGGGATGTTGCCTTCCAGACGCACGTGCGGATGCGTGGCGAGGCAGTGATCGAGCGTCGCAGCCGGGAGTCGGTTGCGGTTGTAGAGGCAGAGCCCTGCTGGTACTGGATACGAGGTGAGTCGGCCATGACCGTCGGCCTTCTGCACACCACAGACCGGTTTCGTTTCGGCGGGGCGACTGGCTCGCTCAGCGCTCATTCCGCGCCAGTAACACGCTGATCGCGTTGAGCAGGTCTGCGGCGCGGAATGGCTTCTGAAGCATGACGTCCGGCGCCGCGCCGGCCATGTGCTGGCGCGTGAAGCCGCTCATGCCGATGACGCGCACGTTCGGATTGAGCTTGCGAACGGCGCGAATCGTCGTCGGACCGTCGATCACCGGCATGAGCATGTCCGTGAGCACGAGCGCCACGTCGGGATTCTGCGCATAGAGCGCGATCCCTTCACTGCCGTCGCCCGCGGTGAGCACGCGGTAGCCGAAACTCTTCAGCGTCGCGGCGGTCACGTCGCGTATGGCCATCTCGTCGTCGATGACGAGAACGAGCTCGCCGTTGCCGGCGACGATCGGCGTCGGCGCCTCTTCCGGCCGATCCGCAGCCGTCCCATAAACGGCCGGCAGGTACACCTTGAATACCGTGATTCCGGGCTCGCTGTAGACGTGAATGAAGCCGCCGTGATTGCGGACGATCGAGCGCGCTGTCGCCAGGCC
>Ga0075425_100006757_pt1 | contig 12068 bp, 11 predicted proteins | sample SoiMethybrSBSTD4_FD_75300 | JGI IMG/M metagenome (GOLD analysis project Ga0075425, IMG submission 75300) | Bulk soil microbial communities from a Populus tree surrounding site in Tennessee, USA - Soil MetaG P. TD hybrid SBSTD4 | ecosystem: Environmental > Terrestrial > Soil > Tree plantation...
CAACAACCGGTTCATCGTCGACTTCCTGGCCGAGGAGGTGCTCAGCCGCCAGCCGGCCGAGATCCAGCAGTTCCTGGCGCGGACCTCGCTGCTGGCCCGGTTCTGCGCCCCGCTGTGCGATGCCGTCACCGGCACCACCGGCGGCGCGACGATCATCGAGGTGCTCGAGCGGGAGAACCTGTTCCTCGTCCCGCTGGACGACAATCGCCAGTGGTACCGCTACCACCACCTGTTCGCGCAACTGCTCCGCAGCCGGCTCGCCCGGACCGAGCCGGCCCTGATGACCACCCTGCACGAGCGGGCGAGTGCCTGGCACGAGCAAACGGGGCAGGCTGAGGAAGCGATCCAGCACGCGCTCGCCGCGTCCGACGCCACCAGGGCGGTGCGGCTCATCGCCCGCTACTGGCACGCCTACGTCGACAGCGGCCGGACGGCGACGGTCAGCGACTGGATGCGTGCGCTTGGCGACGACCGGATCGCCGCCAGCCCCCTGGCGGCGCATTGCGCGGCGTGGGCAGCGGGGTTCGCCGGTGACCGGAACGGCGTGCGGCGCTGGCTCGCCGTGCTCGAAGCGGGCAGCCATGACGGCCCGTTGCCCGACGGAATGCGGTCGCTGGGATCTTCCGCAGCCTTGTTGCGGGCGTCGTTCGGTTTCGACGGCCTTCCGGTGATGCTCGAGTCCGCGGTGGCGGCCACCAGGATCGAAACCGACCCGGCATCGCCGTACTACGCGCTGGCACGGGGGACGCTCGGCTTCTGCCACTACCTGTCCGGTGACTACGCCGCTGCCGTCCGGCCGCTGGAAGAAGCGGTGCAGAGCGAGGCGTCCCTGCTGCTCGTGCGCATGTTCGCCCATGCCGTCCTGGCCATGGTCCTGGTCGAGCGAGGCAGGCTGTCGAGGGCGCAGGAGTGCGCGCGCGCGGCACGCAACGTGGCGATCACCGGTGATCTCGGCAGGCTGCCGCAGACCGTCATGGCCTACGCGGCAACCGGGGCGGTCCAGGCCGCGCGGGGCCGGTTCGACCAGGCCCGCGGCGAACTCGAGCCGGTGCTCGAGCTCCGCCGGAAGACGCCGGGACTCGGCCCGTGGAGCACCATCGTGCCCACGCTCCTGCTGGCCCGGGTGCGCCTCGAATCGGGGGACCAGGCCGGCGCCGCCGAACTGGCCGAGGAGGCGCGAGCGGTGCTGACCGCCCTGCCGGACGGCACCGATGCGCTGCAGGCCCGGCTGGCCGAACTCGACCGGCGGATCGGCGGCGGCAACCATGAAGCGCACGCCGCCGAGCCGCTCACCGGGCGCGAGGCGGCGGTCCTGCGCCTGCTCGCCGGCTCGCTTTCGCTTCGCGAGATCGGGAGCGAGCTCTACGTCTCGGCGAATACCGTCAAGACGCACACCCAGGCGATCTACCGCAAGCTCGGTGTATCCACCCGGCACGAGGCCGTCGCGCAGGGTAAACGTCTAGGCCTTTAAAGGCGCCTGCCTGACCGGCCAGATCACCCGGGTGATTCATCGAATGGGTGGCAATATCTCACCCAATCTTTGTGTACAAAGGTATAACCACACTCGCCCGGGGAAGCGCAGGGCAAACAACCCTCGCGCGCTGCTGCCACCGGAGGAACAGGCCATGAGCGGGACCGATAGCCACCGCCGCCGCTACCGGATCATCCTGCGAGGTGAATGCCAGCAGATGCTGGCGGACGCCCTGGAGGAGGCCGCCGTCGAGTCCGGCCATGGGTGGACATGCATTATGGCCTCGGTGCGTGATGAGTCCGAGCTTTATGGGCTGCTGGACCGGATTCAGGAATTTGCACTGCACATTGTCAGCCTCAACGAACTGGGGTCTGATGTGCTCCGCCCGCGAGCCGCCCTGGGCAACACATGGTGACCAGTCGTGGCGGCGGGGCCAGCCTGGCGGAATGGCTGGCCGGTGTCGCGGCCGGCCGCCCGGCCGGACCGGTGCCTGACATCGGGCCGGAGGCCGACAACATCGACGAGTCCGGGCTCGATGTCCGGAGCTACGCACTGGTGCGCCTGGCTTCGCTGGTCACTGCGGGTGCGCCCGGGCAGGGGTACGACCGCCACATTGCCGCCGCCCTCGACCGGGGCGTCACCCTGGACGAGATCATCGGCGTGCTCGTCGCCCTGCTGCCCACGGCGGGAGTCACCCGGGTTACCGAGGCCGCCCCCGACATCTTCGGCGCCATCAGCAGGGTTGCCGGCGGTCTTCCGACGGCGCAGCGGTCCGTGCGGGCTAGGCCTGCCCGGACGGCTCCGCGTCCCGGCTAGGTCACAGCAGGCCCAGCTTCCGCGCCCGCCGTACCGCCTCACCGCGATGAGTCACCGCCAGCTTGCGGTAGATGCTCTTGAGGTGGGTCTTCACCGTGTTGACCGAGATGTACATCTCGCTCGCGATCTCGGCCGTGCTCTCCATCGCCGACACGTGTTCGAGCACCTCACGCTCGCGCTCGCTCAGCGGTTCCACGACCATCGGTGCCGCCTGGCCCGTCCGCTGCCTGGGCTCCATCCAGCCCGGCCGCACCAGGTCCGGCTCCAGCAGGCGACGGTACTGCTGGGCCAGTTCGAGGTCACGGTGCAGCACCGGCCGCAGCCAGTCACGCTCCCGCGCGAACGGCAGCCGGAACTGCTCGGGCTCGCCGAGCCGGAGCGCATGCTCCAGCGACCGGCGGCCGCGCAGCTGGTCGCCGTTTGCGTAGCTGAGCCGCGCATCCACCAGCCATGCCGCCAGCCTGGTGCCGATGGGCTCGTCGTTACCGGCCGGCGCACCGGCGAGCGCCCGCGCGGCGCCCTGCCGGTCGCCGGAAGGAAGCAGCGCCTGGGCCAGCGCAACCGCTGCGCCAAGCGAGGACTCCGGTCCCGCCCGCACCGCCGTTTCGGCGGCCTGCTCGAAGTCAGCGGCGGCGGCGTGCGCCCACGACTCCAGCAGCAGCATCCTGTGTTCCAGCCACGCCGGAGGCGACCAGCCCGTCCTGGCCCGGCTCACGAGCTCCAGGGCCTGCTTGCCGCGCCCCTCGGCCAGGCTCTGCCGCGCCGCGACGAGGCGGGCCGCCACGCCGAGGAGCTTGTCCGGCCGGGCGTGCAGGGCCTCGTCGGCCCGCTTCTGCCAGCGGCGGGCCGGCGCGAGTTCGTTCCGGTCCACGTGCACCGAGGCCAGCGCCACCTCCGCGGCGGCACTGCCGGGGGATGGCGACGGGCCGGTGTCCTCCCCGCGCCGGCCGGCCGACTCGGCCGCCAGTTCCTCGGCGCGAGCCAGCCTGCCCTGCAGCGCCTCAATCAGGGCGAGGTGGCCGAGCAAGTCGGCCCGGTCATACCCGGCCTGGGGCATCCCGGCGGTGACCGCGCCCGCGGTGAAGATGGCCGCCGCATCGTCGAACCGGCCCGACCACAGCTCCACCGCGCCGCGCCCCGCGACCACCTTGGACTGGACCCACAGATGCCGCGCGTGCTGGTCCTGCGGGATCGCGTTGATCAGGGATTGGGCGGCGCCGACCGCGGCCGCGGCCGCGGTCAGGTTGCCCGAGCGCCAGGCCAGGGCGATACGGATGAGCGCGGCGGCCAGCCGTGACGGCGTTTCTGTCTCCGCCGGCAGCCGCCCGAGGATGTCTTCGGCGGCGCAGGCGAAGGCCCCGCTCAGGGCGCCCTCGCCCCGGACCAGGTCGATCGCTGACGCCACGAGCAGCGGCTGCGGCACCGTCCACCGCAGGTCGCGAGGCATGTCTCGGAAGCCGTCGGCGAGCGCTTCGCTGCCGTCCGGTTCGAGCAGCTCGCCGATGGCAAGCTCGTCCACCACGGTGCGCGCGGCCAGCTCCCAGTCACCCGCGCTCGCGGCGTGCCGCACCGCCTCGGCGAGGTACCCATTCCGGCGGAGCCATCCGGCCGCCCGCAGGTGCAAGTCCTGCAACCGGCCCGGATCCTCCCGCCGCAGCTTCAGCCGCAGGACCGCGGCAAACAGGGAGTGATAGCGGTACCAGCCGCCTTCGTCCCGCTGGACCAGCGCGTTCACGTGCGCCAGATCGGGAAGCACGGCCGCGTCGCTGCCTTCCCCGGCGACCTCGTCAGCCAGTTCCTCGCTGATCCGGTCCAGGATGCTCGTGCGCAGCAGGAAGGTCCGGACCGGCGGCGGCTGGGCGTTGAGTACCTCTTCGACCAGGTACCCGGCCACCGCGCTGTCCTCGGCGACCAGTTCCTTGACGAACTGGTCGGGGTCGGCGTGCCCGCCCATCGAGATGGCGGCCAGGCGCAGGACGGCGGCCCAGCCCTCGGCCCGCCTGGTGAGGCTTTCCAGCGACTCCGCGGAGAGCCCGATGCCATGCTGCGCGACGAGCCGGCAGGATTCGGGCACGGTGAAGGCGAGGTCGCTCGCCCGGACCTCGGTCAGCTCGCCGGTCAGCCGGTAGCGGTGCAGCGGCAGCAGCGGATCCATCCGCGAGGCGACCACCAGGCGCAGGCCCGGTGCCGCGTGCTTCAGCACGTAGGCGAGCCCGTCGAGCACCTTGGCACCGGTCAGCAGGTGGGCGTCGTCGAGCACGAGCACCACCGGCGGATCCTGCGCCGCCATGAGCGACGCGAACCGGAGCAGGAACTCGTGGTCCACCGCGTACCGGCGCGCGGTCGCGGTCAGGGCCCTCGGGACCGGGACGCCGGACCGCCGCAGCGCCTCCAGCACGTAGGACCAGAACACCTTCGGCTGGTTGTCGTGGTCGTCGATGGTGACCCACGCGGTCATCCCCTCGGCCTGGCTGGACGCCGCCCACATGGCAAGGGCCATCGTCTTGCCCGCGCCGGGCGGGCCGGTGACGGTCGTGATGGAGCCACGAGCACCCGCGGTGATGAGCCGGTCGATCCGCGGACGTTCGATGAGCCAGTCGGGAATGCTTGGGACGGTGACCTTGGATGCCAGGAGCGGATCACCCACCCCCGCCGTCTGCCGCCCCGAGCCGACGGTCCCCGCCATGGCTGCTGCGCTGGTCGCCATCGCTATCACCTTTTCGCATCGGCGAGCGCGCAGACGCCCACCCCCCCGCGGCCCGGCGGACGAGAACCGGGCCATGCCCGCCCACGGGCTAGCCCGTGTGCCTGAATACTGTCTCGCACGCACCCGGGTGACCCGTCATCACCCGGTCCCGATATCACCCAGGGTGATGCCCGGCTTCGGCTCCCAGGCTGCGCTGCGTATCACCCGTGCCGAGTGGGGCGCCGACGGCCCGGCCGGGGCAGGGTGAGTTGACTGTCGCGTTCCATAGGACCTTTGGGGGCCTGCGGTGGCGTCCGTGTATTACGAGATCCGCATAGCGGGAGTTCTCCCCGCCGAGGCTCTGCTCGACTTCGACCGGTTGAGCGCATCCGTGCACCAGGTCGAGACCGTCGTGCACGGCCCGCTCCAGGATCAGGCGGCACTGCACGGGCTGCTGGCCCGGCTCGAGACGTTCGGCGTGCAGGTACTGGAAGTTCGCCGCCTCCAAGACGACACCTGAGGCCGGGGCTGTCCCTGAGCGGGTTCCCCGGCATAGGGTCATCTCGGTGGTGCAAGAGGCCCGGTCTGGGGGCGGGCAGCGGCGTGCCCAACGGCTGGCCGCCGTTCCCGCGTTGCCGCGCGCCCGGGTGGGCGTCGATGTGCCCATCGAGACCAAGTTCCACCCGCCGCACCCGCGGCCCGAATGGGTGAACCGGCCCGGGCTCATCTCCGCCCTGGCGCGCACCGATGCCAAGCTGGTCCTCCTCGGTGCCCCGGCGGGGTTTGGCAAGACGACGCTGGTGGCGCAGTGGCGTGCCAGCGCCGCGGAGAGCCGACCGTTCGCCTGGGTCTCGCTCGACCGCGGCGACGACGACCCCGGCGGGCTGTGGTGGTATGTGGCCTGCGCTCTCCAGCGGGCATGCCCCCAGATAGCCGTCGAGGGCATCCTGCGCGCGCTTCGCGTGGCGGACCCGAAGATCACCGGAGAGGTACTCCCGGTCCTGATCAACGAGATCGCCGCGCTCCCGGCGCCGGTGGTCCTGGTGCTTGACGACTACTACGTGATCACCGAACGCGACTGCCACGAGCAGGTCGCGTTCCTGCTACGGCACATGCCGCCGTCGCTGCAGATCGTGCTCATCACCCGGGCCGAGCCACCGCTGCCGCTGGCCCGGCTGCGCACGGCCGGGGAACTGGCCGAGTTCCGGGCGGCCGAGCTGCGTTTCTCGGCCGGTCAGGCGGACATGCTGCTGCAGTCCGTCGCCGGTATCCAGCTCAGCGAGCCGGATACCGGCGACCTGGTGGCGCGAACCGAGGGATGGCCCGCGGCACTTTACCTGGCGGCGCTCTCGCTCCGCGGGCAGCGGTCACCGCACGTCTTCGTCCCCCAGTTCACGGGCGACAACAGGTTTATCGTGGACTTCCTGGCCGAGGAGGTGCTGGGCCGCCAGCCGCGCGAGGTCCAGCAGTTTCTCGCCCGGACCGCCATCCTCGGCCGGTTCTGCGCGCCGTTGTGCGACGCCGTCACCGAATCGGCCAGTGCGGCGGACCTGATCGAGGTACTCGAGCGGGAAAACTTGTTCATCGTCCCGCTCGACGACACCCGGCAGTGGTACCGATACCACCACCTGTTCGCCGAGGTGCTCCGGGGCCAGCTCGCGCAGACCGAGCCCGACCTGGTGCCCGAACTGCATCGGCGGGCCAGCGCCTGGTACGCCGAACACGGGCCGGCGGACGAGGCGGTCAGCCACGCGCTAGCCGCGGGCGACTTCGGCCAGGCCACCAGGCTCATCGCGGACCACTGGTTCGGCTACGTGAGCACCGGCCAGGTCGCCACGGTGCTCGGCTGGATCCGATCGCTCGGGAATGAGCAGATCGCGGTCAGCCCGGTGGCCGCGCACTGTGCGGCCTGGGCCGCCGCGCTCTCCGGCGACCGGCAGACCGCGCGTGGCTGGCTCCCGGTCATCGACTCGGCGCAAGGCACCGAGCCGCTGCCGGACGGGATGCGGTCGCTGCGGTTCTCCGCCGCGCTGCTGCGGGGGGTCTACGGCTTCGAGGGCCTCAAGGCGATGCACGAGTCAGCCATGGAGGCCACCGAACTCGAGCCGGACCCCGCATCGCCGTGGTACGCCCTGGCGAGGGGCGCGCTCGGGTTCAGCCGCTACATGTGCGGCATGCCGGAGAAAGCGGCAGGGCCGCTGCGGGAGGCGGCGTACAACCCGGTTTCCCTGCCACTGACGCGCATCGTGGCCCTGTCAACGCTGTCGCTCATCGCGGCCGAGGACGGCAGGCTGCCCGAAGCACAGGAACTCGCGCAGGCGGCCCGCGACATGGGCCAGCGCGACGAGTTCCGGAGAACACCGTCGGCGACCCTCGTCCTGGTGGCCGATGGCGCGGTCCACGCCGCGCAGGGACGGCTCGGCAAGGCCCGTGCCGACCTCGAGCGGGCCCTGGAGTCCCGCCAGCGCATTACCGGAACCAGCCCATGGCCCACCCTCAAGGCCACCCTCCTGCTTGCCCAGGTGCTGCTCGACGCCGGGGACCGGGACGGGGCCACGGAACTGGCCGGTGAGGCCAAGGAGGTACTCGTCGCGTTTCCAGACGGCGCCGAATCCCTGCAGGCCCGGCTCGACGCGCTGGAGCAGCGGCTGGCCGCCCCGCCGCAGGACGGCCTGCTCGCCGAGCCGCTCACCGAACGCGAGCGAGCGGTGCTGCACCTGCTCGGCGGCACCCTGTCGCTCCGCGAGATCGGGGAGGAGATGCAGGTGTCGGCGAACACGGTCAAGACACATACCGGGGCGATCTACCGCAAGCTCGGCGTCTCTGCCAGATCCGACGCCGTCGAGTCGGCGCGGCTGCTGGGCCTGTGACGCCCGCAGCACACGCAGGGCGGCGGCGCCCGGCGGTCACGATGCGTTGTGACGGGCATCACTCCAGGCGGGTGATGCCGGGCCATCCGGGTCGGCCGACTATTTGCCGGTGCTCCACGTCAGGATCGCCAGCCCGCCGGGCCTGACCGAACGCTTGCTGCAGGCGCTCACGACGGACGGGGTCGAGGATCTGGTGGTGCTGCAGGCCCGGCGGCCGGACGGCGACGTGGTCCAGTTCGATCTCCCCCGGGGCTCCGCCAACGCCGTCTTCCAGCGACTGCGCGATCCGCAGCTCGCCGGTTTGCGCTCGGTCATGATCGAGGCGGTGGACGCCAGCCTGACCGAGCCGGAGTCCGCGAGGCCTGCGTTCCGCCGGGACGCCCAGCACGGCGAACTCGCCCCAGTGTGGGAGATGGTGGAAGCTGGGATCCGGGCGGGCGGGATCTACCCGCCGAGCTTCTTCATCCTGCTGGTGATCGCGGCGCTGATCGCCGGCGTGGGGATCTTGACCAACTCGCAGATCCTCATCGTCGGTGCCATGGTGGTGGCCCCGAGTACGGCGCGATCATCGCGGTCGCCCTCGGCATCGAACGGCACCGGGCGCGCCCGGTACGGCAAGGGCTCACCGCCCTGCTGGCGGGCTTCCTGATCGCGATAGCCGCGGCGGTGATCTTCGGGGCGGCCATCCGGTGGTCCGGGCACACACCATCGGCATACGAGCAGGGCATCCGCCCGGTAGCCAGCCTGATCGACTCCCCGAACCTCTTCTCCGTCATCGTGGCGGTGCTGGCCGGCGTCGTGGGCGTCGTCTCGCTCACCCTGTCGCGGGCCAGCGCCCTCATCGGGGTGTTTATCTCGGTCACCACTATCCCCGCGGCTGCGGCGCTGGGCCTGGCGCTTGCGTACCAGACCTGGGCGCGCGCCGGAGGGGCGGCGCTGCAACTGCTATTGAACGCGGGCCTGCTAATTCTGGTGGGTGCGGCCACGCTCCGCGTGCAGCGGTGGATCTGGCACGGCCCCGTCAAGGTCTAGATGCGGTGGGCGGCCGTCATTCGCTAGCTGCCACGCTGGTTTCTGAGCCGTTCTGCCAGGCGCCGGCGCCCGCGAGTGCCGCGGCTTTGGCGCGGGCCCACTGCTGCCTCGCGAGCTCGGACGGCGGCACCTCCATCTCGCCGACCCATTGCCGGGTGGCCGCGAGCAGATGTGCGCCTCCGACCGTCACTCCCGCCAGCACGAGCATGACGCCCGCGCCAGCGAGGATCCCGCCGACGATCAGTGGTCCGGACCTTAGCTGAGGCAGACTGCGGCGATGCGTTGCGTCAGTCATGACGACCGTCCTCAGGGGCGAGTCAACGGTTTACGGTTGCTCACGCCGGGCCAGCGGGCATCCCCCTTACCGGGTGATTGCGGCCCGTGCCGGCCTGGCCGCGTCACATTGGATCCTACTTCGGCACAGGCTGCGGCAACGAGGCCGGATGCCGCTAGGCCAGGCCGTCGCCGGCCAGCACCTCGGCGATGACGTGCTTGGTCGCGAGGGCGTCCGCGGGGTCCTCCCGCAGCGCATCGACCAGGACGATCATGGCTTTCCACAGCGCCCAGCCGCGGCCCCGGGCCCACGTCCCCCGGTCCACCGGAAGGCGGGACTGGAACACGCGGCGGCCCTCGCCGGACAGGAACGTCCAGGCGATGACCGTGTCGCAGGCGGGATCCCCCACCGCCGAGCAGCCGAAGTCGATCACGGCACTCAGCCGGGCGCGGTTGACGAGTAGGTTGCCGTCGGCCACGTCGCCGTGCACCCACACCGGCGGGCCGTGCCAGGGCGCGGCGAGCGCCTCCGCCCACACCTGCGCCGCGCGGACGGTGTCGATCTCGCCGTCCAGGTCCTTCAGTGCCCTCCTCACCTGGGCGTCCCAGACGGTCAGCGGCGCGCCGCGGAAGCAACTGTGCTCCCCCGGCGGCGGGCCTCCTGCGGTATCGATCCGGTACAGGGCGGCCAGGAAGCCGGCCAGGTCGGCCGCGAAGGCGGCCCGGTCAGCCGGGCGCGCGGTGGCCGCAGGCTCGCCGGGCAGCCACCGGTAGACCGACCACGGCCACGGGTAACCGCACCCGGGAGCCCCCATGGCCACGGGCACCGGGATGGGCAGCGGAAGCTGGCCGACGAAGCCAGGCAGCCAGCGGTGCTCCTTCTCGACCTGCTCGGCGTACCCCGGGCCGCTGGGCAGCCGGACCGACATGTCCGGGCCGAGGCGGAAGGTGATGTTGTCCCAGCCGCCCGGCTCGACCCGCCGCACCGGAAGGCCGGCCCACCGCGGGAACTGCGCCCCGACTAGCCGGGACACCAGCTCCGAGGTGATCGCCGTTCGGTCCACGGACGGCATCATCCCCCAGGGGCCGGCGGGTGCGACACACATTTTCCGTCAGTGCATGGGCACCAGCACCTTGTTGATCACGTACACGGTCGCGTTGGCGGTCTGGATGTTGCCGCAGATCACGTTTGCCTTGCCGATCTCGTAGACGGTGCCCATCTTCGCTCCGGTCAGCGAGCCGCCCTCCAGCGTGGTCAGCGCCATCCCGCTGGCCAGCTTCGCGGGCGTCACCCGGCCGCTGACGATGTGGTGCTTGAGGATCTTGGCGAGTTCCGCGCTGCTGTGCATCATGCTCATCTCGGCATGCGGCAGCTTGCTGAAGGCGATGTTGGCCGGGGCGAACACGGTGAAGGAGTGCATCGAGTTGAGATCGCTGACCAGGCCCGCCGCCTTGACCTCGGCGGCGAACGAGGTCAGCAGCGGGTTGTGCGACGCGGCGGTGACCACCGGGTCCATGGCCATGCCGTGGAAGCTGCCCATCCCGGTGGCGGGGACCATCCCGCAGTCCGGCCCGAACCTCGCGGACTCGGTCATCGCGTGCGAGTGCGAGGCCATGGCGTGATGGGTGGCGGCCGCGCCGGAGGCCGTGGACGTGGTCCCGCTGCTGCCGCACCCGGCGGCCGCAAGCGCCAGGACCGCGGCGCCCACACCCACCGCGAGGACGCCTTTCCCCGGTGATCCGTCGACAGCTACGGCTCGCATGGCTTCTCCTTTTCCTGAGGTTGACGGGCTTCCCGCAATCCACCTGGAATTCGGCACCGGCCCGGCGCCTCATTGGCCGGCCAAGACACCGACGGCCGCGCGACGAATCAAGGGCGTGGAGACAGGACCGGGCCGCGTGTCGCCGCCGCGGAGGCCATGGGCCGAGGCCCCGGCCGGCACCGATCATGCGGACCTGGCCGCGTTGCTGGCCCGGGTGGCCATCGGCGATCGGGCCGCGTTCGATGCGATGTACGACCGGGTCGCCGCGCCGGTGTTTGGCACAGTTCGCGGCGTGGTGCGGGATCCGGGGCTGAGCGAAGAGGTCACCCAGGAGGTCTTCGTCGAGGTCTGGCGGGCCGCGTCCCGGTTCGACGCCAGCAAGGGCAGCCCCATGGCGTGGGTCACGACCATCGCGCACCGGCGCGCGGTGGACCGGGTCCGGTCGGAGCAGCGGTCAGCGGCCCGGGACCGGCGCGCCGCGTCGCCCATGATCGCCTATGACGAGGTCGCCGAGACCGTCGAGGACAACCTCGACAGGGATCGCGTCCGCCGCTGCCTGGGCACCCTCACCGACCTGCAACGCGAGGCGGTCACCCTCGCCTACTACGGCGGCTATACCTACCGGGAGGTGGCGGGCCTGCTCAGGGTACCGGCCGGCACGGTGAGCACCCGGATGCGCGACGGCCTGATCCGCCTGCGGGACTGCCTGGGGGCGGGCCGATGAGGGTCCGGCGGCCCGAGCCGCACACCTTGGCGGGCGCCTACGCGCTGGATGCCCTGGACGGCCCGGACCAGGCTCGGTTCGAACGGCACGCGGCGCGATGCCAGGAATGCACCCGGGAGGTCACCGGGCTGCGCGAGGCCACGGCGCGCCTGGCCGCGGCGGCAGCCGCGCAGCCCCCGCCCGCGCTGAAGGAAGCGCTGCGCGCCGAGACGGCGCGTACCAGGCAACTGCCCCCGGTCACCCGCGACAGCCGGGCCGCCGACCGCATCCGCCCGCCGGCGGATGCGCGCCGACTGGGCGCCCGCCGACTGGGCGCCCGCCGACTGGGCGCCCGCCGGCTGGGCGCCCGCCGGCTAGTGCTGGCCGTGGGCGGGGCCGCCGCGGTGGCCGCCGTGACGGTGTGGGTGACCGCGAGCCCGGGGCCGCCGGGCGG
>Ga0075425_100006758_pt1 | contig 12066 bp, 12 predicted proteins | sample SoiMethybrSBSTD4_FD_75300 | JGI IMG/M metagenome (GOLD analysis project Ga0075425, IMG submission 75300) | Bulk soil microbial communities from a Populus tree surrounding site in Tennessee, USA - Soil MetaG P. TD hybrid SBSTD4 | ecosystem: Environmental > Terrestrial > Soil > Tree plantation...
TTGGCGCTGCAGTTGGCGGTGACCACCTCACCGGCAAGAAGTGATCTCGGCCGTCACCGATCAGATCCCGGCCGCGAAGGTCGAGCAGGCACACCACTCTCATGGCGTCGAGCGCGGCCAAGGCCAAGAGGTTCCGCCTTGATTGCCGCCACCGTCCAGCCTGGCGTCGAGGCCGACGCTGGGCCCCGTATCTCTCGCATGCCATCGCGCGCCCAGGGCGATTCAGGGCGATTCAGGGCGATCCAGGGCCATCCGGGGACCATCCGGGGGCCAATGCGGGGCCATGGCGTCGTTGGCGGCGAACACGCCATCGATGCGCGCCTCGGCCACCGGCAGCTCGCGCATCGCCGAGCCGGCCGCCGTCGCACAGAGGAGCCCGCTCGCGCGTTGACAATGTCCACCTGCGGGCGCTCGGCCGTTGTGAAGGTGTCGGGAGTGCGGACAGATGGGTGGGCGATGCCGCGCGCCAGCGCCCGGTCGTTTCTCCTAACAAATGAGGTGGACAAAGCAGGTGGGGTCAAACGCGTCGGGAGGGCCCGCGAAGCAAAGACTGTGGAGGCCGTCCGTTGGCTCGCGCGCAAGGTGCATTGAGACGCGTAGCGCGCGCCGTCGGGCCGCTCGACAGGCACCGCCTCAGCAGCGCATGCGGCTCGTCCACGTCATCGGGCCTTGCGGGCAGTGCGGGGTGAGCGCGCAGCCAAAACGCGCCGCCACCCGATCCGTCTCGATCCACGCTCCAGCATAGGCTCGGTTTTGGCCATTCTTGCTCAACACTCCGGGCTCCCGGTGCGCTTTTGGCATCCTTTGCCTCCATCCCTGCGCCCTCTGGCGGGAACGCGCGTGTGCGCGCGCCATCGACTATGATAAGCCATGTCGGCCGCACCCAAGGCGAGCGAGGACATCCGATGGCCCATGTGTCCCTGATCGGCAACCTCCGCCAGTTCACCGGCGGTGTGAGCGAACTTGAGGTCGAGGCCGCAAACGTGCGCCAGCTCTTCGCGCGGCTCGGCGAGAAGTTCCCCGCACTCTTGCCGCACCTCGAGACGGGCTCGGCCGTTGCCATCGACGGCCAGATCTACCAGGATACCCTGTTTCAGGAGATCGGTCCCGACAGCGACGTGCACATCCTTCCGCAGATTGCGGGAGGCTGACCGGCGCGGGCGCTCAGGGCCGCTGTTGCCGGCACCGCTCCCCTTGGCTCATCATCATCGCTGGAACATCCCACCCTGGCGTCTCGCGCCACCTCATGGGCTGCCGGAACGACCAACCGCCTCGAACGAACACCTCCAATGATCGGCGCCATCGAGCGATCCATGCAGCGCCTATACCGCTGGCCCAGCCTGCTGCTGGGGCTCGCGGCGCTGTTTTGGGCCGGCAATACCGTAGCGGCGCGGCTCGCCATCGACGAGATCTCGCCGCTCACCTTGACGGCTCTGCGCTGGGTCATGGTGGCAGCCGTACTGTGGCCCGTCTACGGCCGCGAGATCCGTCGGCATTGGCCACAGATCAGACCGCGCTTTGCGCTCATCGTCCTTCTGGCGCTGCTTGGCATGACGGGCTTCAACGCGCTCTACTACGTTGCTGCCCACGACACGAGTGCGATCAACATCGCCATCCTGCAGGGGGCGATGCCGATCTTTGTTCTCGCCGGCGCCTATCTTGCCCACGGCAGCCGCGCGGGCCTCGTGGAGCAACTGGGCGTGTTCATAACGGCGCTTGGGGTGGCGGTGGTGGCAACGCGCGGCGCGCCTCAGTCGATCCTGCAGATGGAATTCAACCAAGGCGATCTCGTCATGCTGGCAGCCTGTGTGCTCTACGCCCTCTACACGGTGGCGCTGCGCGACCGACCCAACATGCCAGCAGTGCCCTTCTTTGCGCTCCTGGCGCTGATCGCGGCGATAACATCGCTGCCTCTCGTAGCTCTCGAGGTGATGACCGGCACCTTCCGTTTGCCGACCGCACAGGGGCTCGCGGTCACCGTCTGGATCGCCGTCTTTCCCTCTTTCCTATCGCAGATCTTCTATCTGCGAGGCGTCGATCTGATCGGACCGGGGCGTGCCGGTGTGTTCGTCAATCTGGTGCCCGTCTTCGCCGCGGTCCTCGCCGTCGGGCTCATCAGTGAGCCATTCGCCCCCTACCACGGAGTCGCCCTCATCCTCGTTGTGGGCGGGATCTGGCTCGCGCAACGGAGAGGAAAGGTGCCGGAAGCGGCGCACCGCAAATCCCCGCCGAATGGGCCTTGAGCGTGGTCGATGCCTCCGCGTTAGCGAATAGCCGGTGGCCCCGCACGCGCACCCACTAGCCCCTCACTTTTTGCTCGATCGCATCCCAGATGAGTACGGCGATGTCGGGTCCGCCGAAGTCCTTGACCTGGCGGATGCCCGTTGGGGAGGTGACGTTGATCTCCGTCAGGTAGGGCCCGATCACGTCGATGCCGGTGAACAGCAGCCCACGCCGGCGCAGTTCAGGCCCCAAGCGCGCGCAGATCTCGCGATCGCGCGCCGTGAGCTCGGTTGCAGTCGCGATGCCACCCACGTGCATGTTGGAGCGCGTCTCGTCGACGGCTGGGACGCGGTTGATGGCCCCCGCCACCTCGCCGTCTACCAGGATGATGCGCTTGTCGCCAGCACGCACCTCGGGGCGGTACTGCTGCACCATGAAAGGTTCGCGGAACACGGTCAAAAACAGCTCCACCAGCGAGTTGAGGTTGGTATCGCCGGGGCCGATGCGGAACACCGAAGAACCACCATTGCCGTACAGGGGCTTGAGGATGATGTCTTGATGCTCGGCGCGGAAGCGCTTCACATCGGCAAGGTTGCGCGTCACCAACGTCGGCGGCATCAAGTCGAGGAAGTCAAGCACGAAGACCTTTTCGGGGGCGTTGCGCACGTTGGAGGGGTCGTTGACGACCAGCGTCTTGGGATGGATCCGCTCCAGCAGATGCGTGGTGGTGATGTACGACATGTCGAAGGGCGGGTCCTGGCGCAGCAGCACCACCTGCCACTGCGACAGGTCCTCCGTGCGCGGCTGCGACAGGCGGTAGTGCGCGCCGACCTTGTCCTCAATCGCGAGCGTGAAGCCGTGCGCGATGAGGCGTCCGTCCAGCAGGGCCAGGTTTGGCGGGGTGTAGTAGAAGAGCTCGTGGCCACGGTGCTGCGCCTCGAGCAAGAGGGCAAAGGTTGAATCACCCTTGATATCAATACGATCGATGGGGTCCATTTGGCAGGCGACGCTCAGCGGCATGAGCTCCTCGCACGACTGTGGCTTGCCCCATGCAAGCCGTCCCGGACGAGCCGTGTCAACGTCGATGCGTGTCACCTTGCACAAAGGAAAGCCGCGCCTCGGGATGCTAGGCCTCGGACGCCCGCGGCAGCAGTGCCGGCCCCAGCAAGCCTCACTCTCGCTCTCCCGCGGCCAGGCTGCGGCCGCCAGCCCGGCACTCGCCGGCGCCCTGTTTGCGGTTGGGCTTGACGCTGGCCCCTTATTATCTGCGCGCTCCTCAAGAGCGTCTAAGACATCGCGTTGCTGTAGGCCTTCCGCCACATCTCGCCGCCGCAGGAGCAGTGCGATCGGCGCTCACTCACGCTGGCTCTGCAACCCAAGCGCCAGGTCGTAGACGCGCTTGCGCGGCACGCCCAGCTCGTGCGCTACGTTGCGTACCGCGTCACTGAGACTGAGCGCGTCCATGAGCGGCGCCAATCGCTCTGCGATTGCCGCGTCCGTCACCACCACGGCAAGGGGTGGCCCCACAACGATCACCATCTCGCCCTTGGGCATGGCCTCGGCAGCCCACCGCGCGAGCTCCAGCGGGGAGGCGCGCCGCAGTTCCTCGTGCAGCTTAGTGAGCTCTCGCGCCACGGCCGCCTCACGTTCGCCGAGCACGGCAGCGATGTCCCCGAGGCTGTCGGCGAGGCGTGACGGAGCCTCGAAGAAGACGAGGCTTGCAGGCACCGCCTCGAGCTCCTTGAGCCGTGCCTGTCGCGCGGTGCGCCGGGGTGGCAGGAAACCCGCAAACAGGAAAGCGTCGGTGGCAAGCCCCGCCGAGGCCAGCGCCGCCAGGGCAGCTGAGGCCCCGGGTATTGCCGTCACCGGAAAGCCCCTCGCCGCCGCTGCGCGCACCAGCTTGTAGCCGGGATCGCAAATGAGCGGCGTCCCGGCGTCGCTGATCAAGGCCACCGATTTCCCGGCGGCCAGTTCGGCCAAGACGCGCGGCCGCTCGTGGGCGGCGTTGTGCTCGTGGTAGGGGCGCGTCGGACGTGCCATGGCATAGTGGCCAAGCAAAATGCGGCTGTGGCGGGTGTCCTCGCAATAAATCACATCCGCGCGCGCCAGCACCGCGAGCGCCCGCAGCGTGACATCGGTGAGGTTGCCAATCGGCGTGGCGACCACATAGAGACCGCCGGGCAGAGGCTGCGCCTGCAGCTCGCGCAAAGCCGCTGCGGCGCGCTCGGCCACGCCTGCTTGCGAGTCGCCGGGTTGGCGTTTCTGCGTCACATTCCCCTGTTCCGCCCGCGCCCCTGTTCGCCCGGGCCCTCATCGCGGCCAACGATTTATGCGGTGTCGGCAGGGCAAATTACCAGCCGAAATCCGCGCCCAACCAGCGATTTGCTCTGGCGCGGGCAGCCGGGGCGGGCTACCAACGCCAAAGGCGGTCGGTGGCCCACGGGGGAGTGATGGAGCCCAGCGCTGGCAGACGCCATTCTTTGCGGGGCCTTTGCCCGGCAGGCGTGCTGCTGGTGTGCGCGATAATCCTTGCCGCCTGCTCCGCCAATGCGCCCAACTCCCAACCGATCGGACTGGCGCTTCCAGCTTCCGCCGACGCACCATCCACCGACCCGGGGCAGCAACTCAAGGTGGCGCTCCTTGTGTCGCTGTCGGCGCAAGGTCAGCCCGGCCTCATCGGCAAGAGCTTGAAGCAGGCGGCCGAGCTGGCGCTGTTCGAACGCGACAGTCCGAGCGTGCAGCTCGTTGTCAAGGACGACAAGGGCACGCCAGAAGGCGCAAGGGCGGCGGCGGAGGAGGCCATCAAGGGCGGTGCCCAGCTCATTCTGGGCCCGCTGTTTGCGAAGGCGGCGAGCGCCGTCGCGCCAGCGGCGCGGCAAGCGCATGTGCCCGTCCTATCCTTCTCGACGGACATCCATGTGGCGGGCAATGGCGTCTATCTGTTGAGCTTCCAGCCGGCGCCTGAGGTGGCCCGCGTCGTCGCCTACGCCGCACAAAATGGCAAGCGCCGGTTTGCAGCTCTGATCCCGGACGATGCCTTTGGGAAGGTCGCATCGGCCGCGTTTCGCGATGCGGTGAACCGGGTCGGCGGCACCGTCGTCGCGCTTGAAACGTATCCACTCTCGGCCAATGGCGTTTTGGAACCCATACGCAAGGTGAGCGCGGCGATCCAATCCGCGGAGGCCAACGGTTCGCCCGTGGACGCCCTGTTCCTGCCAGGCGGGCAGGAAAATGTTGAGCTCGTCGCCCGGCTGCTGCCGCAGGCCGAGATCGACACGCAGAAGGTCAAAATCCTGGGCACCGGCGGTATGGACTATCCCAACGCCGGGCGCGAGGCGCGCCTCGTGGGAGCGTGGTATCCAGCGCCCGATCCGCGCGGCTGGAGCGAATTCGCGCAGCGCTACGCCAAGAGCTATGGGCAGGCGCCGCCCCGCATCGCCAGCCTAGCCCACGACGCGGTGAGCTTGGCGATCGCGCTCTCCTCGGGCGCTGGCGAACGGGGATTGGATGCGGGGGCGCTAACCCGGCCGGGCGGCTTCACGGGGGTCGATGGGGCCTATCGCCTGCTGCACGACGGCAGCACCGAGCGGGCGCTGGCGATCCTGGAAGTGCAGAAGTTCGGCGCCGGGATCGTCGATCCAGGTTCGGGTCTCGCCGCCCCGAGCCAGCCGGCTGGAAGCGTCGGCACGGCCTCGTCCTTCCCTAAGTCGATCCTCAATTTCCACTGAAGTCGGCGCGGGTCTTCTCATCGGCTCCCTGCAAGCTGGAAGCAAGCCGCACCACCACCTCGTTGAGCACCAGGCGGCCCGCCGGGCTCGCCCGCAACCGGCGCGCGTCGCAGCGCTCCAGAAGACCAAGTGCGACAAGTTCGTCCACGACGGGCGCGGATGGCCGCAGGCCGCTGACGGCGGCGAGCCGCGCAAGGTCGAGCCCCTCGCTCAGACGCAATCCCATGAGCAACACCTCGTCGGCCTGCTCGGCCGGCCTAAGCGACAGGCTCTCCGTGATGCCATGCCCGTCCGTTGCGACCCGCGTCAGCCAAAGTTCGGGCTGCCGCTCGGCTGACGTCGCCCGCCGCATCCCGGCCGCGACGATGCGGCCATGGGCGCCAGGGCCGATGCCGGCCCACTCGCCATACCGCCAGTAGGTCAGATTGTGCCGGCACTCTTCGCCCGGCGCCGCGTGGTTGGAGATCTCGTAGGCCGGCAGCCCCGCAGCCCCCGTTAGGTCTTGCGCCAGCGCGAAGAGGTCACGCGCGGTCTCGGCGCCCGGAACGCGCAGCTTCCCGCGCCGATGGAGAGCTGCGAACGGCGTCTCCGGCTCGATCGTGAGCTGATAGAGCGAGAGGTGCCGGGCCGCCAGCGATAGCGCCCGACCCAGTTCCTCGCGCCAGGCGTCCAGCGTCTGCCCGGGCCGCGCGTAAATCAGATCGAACGAGAAGCGCCCGAACGTGGCTCGGGCGACCTCGATGGCCGCCCGCGCCTCGGCCACGGTGTGCAACCGGCCGAGCGTTCGCAATGCCGCATCGTCGAGCGACTGCACGCCGAGCGAAACGCGATTGACGCCCGCGGCGCGGTAGCCGCGGAAGCGGCCCGCTTCCACGCTCGATGGGTTTGCCTCCAGCGTCACCTCGCTGTCGGCGCGCATACGCCAGAACCCACCCACGGCCTCAAGAATCGCTCCTACGCTGTCTGGCGACATGAGCGATGGCGTGCCGCCGCCGAAAAAGACGCTCGTGACCTCGCGGTTTGGCGCAAGCTCTGCCCAGTGCCGCAGTTCGGCGAGAAACGCGCGCAGAAAGCGCGGCTCATCGATGCCGCCCGCGCGCACGTGGCTATTGAAGTCACAATAGGGACACTTGGACGCGCAGAACGGCCAGTGAACATAGACACCAAAGCCCGCCGCGTCCTGCTCAGACGCCCGCGCTGCTTCCAAGGCACGAGCGGGCGAACTCCTGGAAGGCACGGGCTCGGTGCGATATCGCGTGCTTGGCATTGGGCTCCATCTCACCGAAGGTCAGGGCGTGGCCATCGGCAACAAACATCGGATCATAGCCGAAACCTAGGCTTCCGCGCGGTGGCCAGACGAGATGGCCGTATACCTTGCCTTCAAAGAGCGCTACCTCTCCTTCGGGCCACGCCAGGCACAGCACCGCCGTGAAATTGGCGCGTGGGGCCCGCCCTTGCCAGGCCCCACGCTGTTTGAGCGCATCGGCCACCCGCTGCATGGCGGGCGCGAAGTTGCGCGTGCGATCCGCCCATCGCGCGGAGAAGACGCCAGGCGCACCACCCAAGGCTTCCACTTCAAGACCAGAGTCGTCAGCAAGGGCCGGCAAATCGGCGGCCCGCGCCGCGGCCGCGGCCTTGAGGTGGGCGTTCTCGGCAAAGGTAGAGCCCGTCTCCTCCGGCTCCGGCAGGCCGAGATCGGCGGCCGAGACGACGCTGAGCCCGTAGGGCGCCACCAGGTCGAGAATCTCGCGCACCTTGCCGCTATTGTGGCTTGCCACCACCAGGCGGGCGCCGCGCGGCAGATGGCGCGTCATGTGAGTTTCCATATGCGCGGCTCGGCAAATTCCAGGCAATTGCCGGCGGGGTCGCGGAAGTAGATCGAGCGCCCGCCGCCCGGCCATTCAAAGTCTGCCTCAATCGCCACGCCTCTCTGCGCCAGCGCGCTGCGCCACCGGTCGATCTCGGCGGCCGATGCGCGGAAGCAAACGTGACCCTCGCCGTCCATGCCATGCGGCGGCACGGGCAGCGCGCCGGGCGCGGGTGGCACTCTGGTGGCAACTGGATCGAAAATCAGCAGCACCTGATCGCCGCAGCGGTAGAAGAGATGGCGCGTCTCGACCTTGGCGAAGGGCACAAGCCCCAGAACGTCGCGGTAAAAGGCCTCCGCCGCGGCCAGGTCGCTGGCGTAGAGTACGGTCTCGAGAATGCCGGTCGGGATCATGGGCCATAACCCTTTGGGGGGCGAGCGAGCTTCCCTCCATCGCGCGAAAACGTCGGCTGCGCCAAGGTCGGATGGGCCTAGGCCACGGTCAATTTCTGCAGCTGGACCAATTCGGCGATGCCCTTCTTGGCGAGCGCCATCAGCTGGTCAAAACCCTCCTGCGAGAAAGGCACGGTCTCGGCCGTGCCTTGCACCTCGACGATACCACCCGAGCCGGTCATGACGAAGTTGGCGTCGGCATCGGCATTGGAATCCTCCGCATAGTCGAGATCGAGCACCGGCACGCCGCGATAGAGCCCGCACGAGACGGCGGCAACGTGGTCGCGCAGCACGCCTTCCTTGATCATGTCTCGGGCCTGCATCCACTTGAAGCAGTCGTGCAAGGCCACCCAGGCTCCCGTGATAGCGGCCGTACGCGTGCCGCCATCAGCCTGAATCACGTCGCAATCAATGGAGATCTGGCGCTCTCCGAGCTTGGGCAGGTCGACGACGGCGCGCAGGGCGCGGCCAATTAGGCGCTGGATCTCCTGCGTTCGCCCGGACGGGTGGCCCACGGTCGACTCGCGCCGGGTGCGCTCGGTGGTGGCACGCGGCAGCATGCCATACTCGGCCGTCACCCAGCCCCGCCCCTGACCCTTGAGCCACGGCGGCATACGCTCCTCCAGGCTTGCCGTGCAGTTGACGTGGGTGTTGCCGAACTTGATGAGGCACGAGCCTTCGGCATGCATCGACACGGCGCGCTCGATGGAGACGCGGCGAAGCTCGTCGGGGTTGCGTTTTGAGGGACGCATGGGAACGCTGCTGTCGTTGTGCGCAAGGATGCCGCGCACCCTAGGCGAGCAGGCGCCGGCCAGCAACCGCAAAAGGCGGGCCCGTTTGACGGATCCCAGTCCATCCACCTAGATTCGTGGTGTGAACGTTTACACACTCTGACCGATGAACACCGATAAGCCTTTCAACCGACCGACTGGACCGGGCACGCTGTCCGAGCTGCAGAAGCTCAACGAACGCTCGCGCACCATCTTCCGCCACATTGTGGAAACCTATCTGGCGACCGGGGACGCCGTGGGCTCGCGCAATCTCTCGCGCCAGCTGCCGATGACGCTGTCGCCGGCATCCATCCGCAACGTCATGTCGGACCTGGAACATTTGGGGCTGATCTATGCTCGCCACACATCGGCGGGCCGTCTGCCCACCGAGGCGGGCCTTAGAATGTTTGTCGACGGCCTGCTCGAGATCGGCGATCTGACCGACGATGAGCGGCGTCATATCGAGGCGCAGCTCAGGATCAAGCGCGAGCAATCCCTCCAGCAGGTGCTCAACGACGCCGGCGACATGATCTCTGGTTTGTCGCATTGCGCGGGCGTGGTGCTGGCCGAAAAGCAGGTGAGCCGCGTCAAGCACATCGATTTTGTGCCGCTCGAGCCCGGCAAAGCCCTGGTGATCCTGGTCGGGGACGACCAGAACGTAGAGAACCGGGTCATCGAGCTGCCAACCGGGCTGCCGACGTCGAGCCTGATCGAGGCCGCCAACTATCTCAATGCTCACATTCGCGGCCTGACCTTGCACCAGGCGCGCGCCACGCTCGAGCGAGAGCTTGCTACCGCCAAGGCCGAGCTCGACCGGCTCACGCAGAAGGTCATCGAGGCCGGCATCGCGACGTGGTCCGGCGCCTTGGACGAGCAGAAGAGCCTCATCGTTCGCGGCCAGGCCAACTTGCTCAAAGACGTCGACGGCCTGGAGAACCTGGAGCGCATTCGCCAGCTCTTCGCCGACCTTGAGACCAAGCGTGACCTCGTCCAGCTCCTGGGCCTGGCCGAAGGCGGAGAGGGCGTGCACATCTTCATCGGTTCGGAGAACAAGCTGTTCTCACTATCGGGATCGGCGCTCATCGTCGCCCCATTTGAGGACCCGCAGCGCAAGGTGGTGGGCGTCCTTGGCGTCATCGGACCAACCCGCCTCAACTACGCCCGCATCATCCCGATGGTGGATTTTACGGCCAAACTCATCGGGCGCCTGCTCACTTGATTTTTTGTCTCGGCTGCCTGATATCGGGCAGGAGCGAAGGGTTGCCACCGGCCACTTGTTTCCAAGCGCACGCAATCCATCGGACGACGGCCAAAATCGTGGAACGACGAGATGGGCGACAGACCGCAAAACCAGTCTGCAGATAAACCGTGTACTCCCGGCGAAGGCGCGCCTGGTGCGCCGGGTACGGCATCCCAGAGCGGTGCCGGCCAGCGCACTGCGCACGAGGTCATCGCCGCGCTTGAGGCCGAAGCCGCCGACCTCAAGGACCGGCTGCTCAGGGCGCACGCCGAGGTGGAGAACATCCGCAAGCGCTCGGAGCGCGAGAAAGAGGAGACCGCCAAGTACGCAATCACGCGGTTGGCGCGGGAAATCGTCAACGTCGGCGACAACTTCCAGCGTGCCATCGACGCCGTGCCACCAGGTGCCGCCGACCAGGACAGCGCGCTCAAGAGCTTCCTGGAAGGCGTGACCATGACCGAGCGCGAGCTCCTCAACGTGCTCGAGCGCTATGGCATCCGCCGCGTCCAGCCCATGAACGAGATCTTCAACCCGCACCTGCACCAGGCCGTGATGGAGATTGCGCGCAGCGACGTTCCGACCGGCACCATCGTGCAGGTGTTTCAGGCCGGCTTCATGATCGAGGATCGCGTACTGCGTCCGGCCATGGTGGCGGTGGCCAAAGGCGGGCCCAAGCCGGCGCCGGGACCCGAGGGGTCGCCGGACCCAACGGTTGCACCGCCCGCCAACGAGAACCCGTCATCTGGCTGAGCGCCCGGCCCCCTCACGCGGCCCCTTGCGCGTGCGCCGCCTCGACCGCAATCTTGGGCAGCGCCTCGCGCCAGAACTCGGGCGGCTGTGCACCCTCGACGGCATACTTGCCAAGCAGGATGAAAAAGGGAACGCCCTGGATGCCCATGGCGTATCCCTGTTGCTCAAGGCCGCTCACCGCTTCAAGGCTCTCCGAGCCGGCCAGCGCCAGGCTGGTGCCAGCCGCCTCAAGGCCCGCCGCGTCGGCGATCCGCGCCAGCACGTCCGCGCGCCCGATGTCAAGGCCTTGCTCGAAATAGGCGGCGAACAGGCGGTCCACGACCGCCTCCTGCCGGCCCTGCCGATCCGCCTCCCAGATCAGGCGGTGCGCGAGCCGCGTGTTGGGCGTGCGCTCCATGTGGTCGAATGCGAAGGCGATGCCGACCTCGCGGCCGGTGGTCAGCATGCGCGCGTCGAGCTCCGCGCTTCGCGCCGCGCCGAACTTGCGGGCCCGATAGACCCGGCGTTCGACGCCTTCAACCGGCATGTCCGGGTTGAGCTCGAAGGGACGCCAGGTGAGGCGGATGGCTGCGGGCATGCCGGGCTCCGCCAGCGCCGCCTCCAGCCGGCGCTTGCCGACGTAGCACCAGGGGCAGATGACATCGGAGTAGACGGTGATGGAGAGCGGCTGCTGCATCGTGCATTCCATCCTTGCTCAGAAAGCCTCTGCACGGGATGGCGACAGTAAACCCGCGCCCGGCCGGGCGATAGGCCCTCGCTGGATCCTCGCTTGATGCTCTGCCCATCCTCGCGTGATCCCCTTGAAATCTTGGCCCTGCGTCCCCCGCCACTTGCCGCGCCGCGATGGGGAGTTCCTTGAGCGTGCCGAAGAGGCGCCCCCACACGTGCGGGGGATCGATGCGCTCGCCATGATCGCTCCTGTCGGGGCCGCTCTAGCCTCCCATGGGCAGACTTGGAGCCAACCGCTGGGGATCGGGGATCGCGCTCCCAGGCCCGCGAAGAAGGGGGAGCCGCGCCATCGCCGGGCCCGACGATCGCCAGCGCCCGCGTGGCCGCCTTCCCCCTCCCAGTCTTCCGCCTCCCGTGTCCTCCCCC
>Ga0075425_100006760_pt1 | contig 12064 bp, 9 predicted proteins | sample SoiMethybrSBSTD4_FD_75300 | JGI IMG/M metagenome (GOLD analysis project Ga0075425, IMG submission 75300) | Bulk soil microbial communities from a Populus tree surrounding site in Tennessee, USA - Soil MetaG P. TD hybrid SBSTD4 | ecosystem: Environmental > Terrestrial > Soil > Tree plantation...
TGACCGACTCCGACATCGTCGTCGACGTCATCAGCGGCACCTCCGCGGGCGGCATCAACGGGATCTTTCTCTCCTACGCTCTCTGCAACGACAAGGACTTCTGCTTCGCCGCGAACCTGTGGCGGCTGCATGGGGACATCAACAAGCTGCTCCACGCGCCGGACAGCGAGATTCCGAATGCCTCGTCGTTCCTGGACAGCGAGGGCTTCTACCAGCCCCGGCTCGAAGAGATGTTCCATGACATGCCGGACTATGTCGCCGAGCCGGACGAGGACGGCTCTCCCTTCAAGGAGCTGGACCTCTTCATCACCAGCACCGACGTGGACGGCCGGACCTACACCCAGTTCGACGATGCCGGCCACGCCATCGACGTCAAGGACCACCGCACCGTCTTCCACCTCAAGCACCGCCAAGGCCGCAAGGAGCCCTTCAATCCAAGGCCTCGCTATCTCAAGAGCCCGGATCCGAAGACCACCCACGTGGCCCTGGCCAAGCTCTGCCGCGCCACCTCGTGCTTCCCCGCGGCCTTCGCTCCGGTGCACGTGGAGTACGTCGAGCCGGGGGAGGACTCGGCGGACGCCAAGCTGCAGCTCTGGGGCGCCATGGGCAAGGAAACCTGCTTCCTCGATGGCGGCGTGCTGGACAACAAGCCTTTCACTTACACCATCAAGGCGATCTTCTCCCGCGCCGCCGACCGGGAAGTGGACCGCAAGCTCTTCTACGTCGAGCCGGATCCGGAGGTCATGAAGCAGGCCCAGGGCGCGACGAACCCCAACTTCGTCCAGGCTGTGCTGGCGGCCCTGATCGGCATCCCGGGATACGAGAGCATCGCCGACGATCTCAAGCTGCTCGCCGAGCGCAACAGCAAGCTCCAGCAGTACGAGCGGCTGGTGAAGGATTTCCAGCCGGACGCGGCCGGCGACAGGCTTCCGGGCCTCTACGTGCGCAGCCGGATGGTCTTCCTGAGCGAGCGCATCGTGCAGGGGATCTTCCGCCAGACGTCCAACGACCCACTCCGGCTCGACGAACGCAAGAAGGCGAGCGAGCTGGTGCAGCAGCTCGATCAGATGAACGTCGATCCGCTGCCCCTGTTCCGCGACTTCGACGTCCCCTTCCGGCTGCGCCGCGCCTATCGGATCGTCTATCTGATCTACGAGCTGCTCTACGGCAAAGGAGCCCACGTCGACCCGGAGCAGGAAGAGGTCTGCCGGTTCCTGTGGCAGACCCTGAACCGGCAGATCAAGCTCTACGAGGTTCTGCGCTCCGCCATGGAGGCCCTGATCGACGAGGCCCCCATCACCTGGCAGGAGATGGAGGCGCGGGAGATCTGGGGGCTGGTCAGGGCGATCTATTACCGGCTCCTCGACGAGGAGGCGGCTCCGGCGCGCTGCATCCGCGAGGAGGACCTTGCAGCTCTCGAACGCAAAGAGCGCAAAGAATGGATGACCCAGACGGAGCTGCGCGATCTCAACGACGCCCTCAAGACGCTCTCTGACGAGATCATCGAAGACCTCCGCCACGACCGGCCGCTTGGCGACCCGAAAAGGGCGCCCAGCAGCCTGCTGCCGCGGCTGGACGCGTACGAGCGGCGCCTCATCGAGGCGTGCATCGCTGACGCGAGCCATCCGATTCGTAAAGCCTATGACGAGTTCGAGACGCTGGACGCCACCCTCTTCCCGCTGGAGATGGTGGGGAACCTCCACGAGAAAGACATCATCGAGACCGTCCGGATCAGCCCGCGTGACGCCGAGAGAGGCTTCAGCCAGAGCTCCCTGCCGGCGAAGGTCTCCGGGGACACGGTCTTCCACTTCGGCGGCTTCTTCAAGCGCTCCTGGCGCTCGAACGACATCCTCTGGGGGCGGTTGGACGGGATCTGTCAGCTCGGCGAGACGCTGCTCGACCGCAAACGGATCGCCCAGCTCGTCACCGCGGACCGGCAGCGCGCCGTTCTCCGCGGCCGCTTCTTCGCCGCCGACGGCTCCGCGAACGCGGCGCTCGATCCCGAGAAGCTGTTTCCGAACGCCGGCGCCCAGACGCAGAAAGCGCTTCGTGAGTGGCTGCGGGATCTGCTCCTCGACGATGCGGACGCCCGTGGCCGCGCCCTCGACGAGAAGACGTTCGACGCCAAGGTCACGCTGCTGATCGAGGCGGCTCAGCTCGAAGCCCTGAAGGAGGATCTGCCGAACGTCGTCATGGACGCCATCGAGGAGCAAGAGGAGTGGAATCGTTTCCAGATCCAGAGCAACGAGAGGAAGCACCGGAAGCGCAAGAAGGCCAATGGAGCGGCGAACGGGGAGGGCGCGCCGGGAGTCGAGCCGCTGCCATGGATCTTTCAGCCTTCCGAAGCCTGGATCGATCCGTACGTGGCGACCACCGCGGCGGCGGTGCGGATGAAGGAGGCCATGGATGCGCTGAACATGGCCGGAAGGCCGCCGTCGCGTCCCGCGGAAACCCGCCTGGGGACCTTCTTCAAGCAGAGCTATCGCGTGGGATCGGAGGAGCTGACGCACGACATCCCCATGCTGGTGTTGCTCGAAATCCTCGCCAAAGTCCTGCTGGTCGCCCGCACCTGCATCGTGGGGCTCTTTGGAGACAGTGCCGAACGCATCCGGAGAAACGCTCTCTACCGCCTCTGCGTCGACTTTCCTCTGCGGGGCTTCTATTCCCTCGTGCAGCTCTCGCGCCGCGCGCCGGGGGCGGGATTGGGCGTCTTCCTGGGGCTGGGGGCGCTATCGCTCTTCGCTCTGACCACCGGAATGGTCTTTTTTGACCCCCTGATCTGGAACAAAGCTGCAAATCATCATGTGTCGGGGACGGCTCTGGGCGTTTTCGTCATCGCCCCTATCTTGATCCTCCTTCTCCAGGGGACCTTCCTCCGGTGGGGAAGCCGGTGGCTCACCCCCCGGTGGGGCCTCTGGGTCTTCCTGGCGATCCTCGCGGCCGCCTTGGCGCTGCCGCTGATCCTGGGATACCTGCGGCTTCAGTGACAGCTCTTGCAAGTCTCTTTGGGGTTCTTCTCGGCATGCACAGCGTGGCAGTCGGCGCAGTCGATGCCCACCTCGTGGTGCCGTGAGGCTTTCCATTCCGCGACGTGCTGGTCCTGGTGGCAGGTCGTACAGACCGCGGCCGCCGGATTGCCCTTGAACGAGCGGATGAGCTTGGGATCGGCCGACTCGGCGTGGCGGGCGCCGTCGCCGTGGCAGGACTCGCAGCGCACCGGAGGCCGCAGGTGAGGGCTCCGCGGATTGCCCGTGGCCACCTGAGGATGACAGGTCAGACAGGTATCGTTCTCGACCGCCAACGCCGCCGGTGAAAGTGGCAGGATGGCCGCGGCGATCAGGAGCCAGCGCCTCATGACCGCGCCAGCACCTCCCGCAGCAGCTCCATCCGCACGTTGCTGCCGCTCAGCAGCACCCCGACCCGCCGGCCGCGGAAGCGCTCGTCCGCCAGCACGGCGGCGAGAGCGGCGGCTCCCGACGGCTCCACGATCACCCGCAGGTGCCGGATGATCAAACCCATGGCGTCGACGATCGCCTCGTCGGGAATGGTGATGACGTCGGCGACCCAGCGCCGGATCATCTCGAAATTCAGCACGCCCGGTTTGGGCGCGGTCAGGCCGTCGGCGATGGTCTGGATCTTCGGCGCGGGAGTGGGCGCGCCGGCCGCCAACGACAGCACCAGGCTGTCGGCGCCGGTCGGCTGCACGCCATAGACCTTGGCGTCCGGCGCGAGACCGCGGGCCGCCAGCAGCGCGCCGGCGAGCGGGCCGCCGCCGGAGGCGGGGATGGCGAGGGTGTCGAGATCGGGCATGTCTTCGAGCAGCTCCCAGGTCGCCGTGCCCGCGCCGGCGATGACCAGGGGATCGTCGAAGGGGTGGATGAAGGTGTAGCCCTGCTCGGCCCGCAGACGTTCCAGGCGCTCGAAGGCCACGGCGCCGCTGGTGACCCCGTCCTTCTCGACGCTGGCTCCCATCTGCGCCACCGCGGCCAGCTTCTCCGGCACCGCGTATTCGGGCATCACGACGACCAACCGGGCATCTACCGCGCGGGCCGCCCAGGCCGCGCCGAGCGCGGCGTTGCCGGCGCTCACCGTGATCAAGCCCGCCGCGAGCTCCTCGCGCGAGAGCGACCGGATCTTGTTGTAGGCGCCGCGGACCTTGAACGAGCCGGTGACCTGCAGGCATTCCGCTTTGAAAAACAGCTGCGCTCCCGCCAGCGCGTCGATCTCGTCGGAGCGCAGCATCGGGGTGCGCCGCAGCACCCCCGCGATCGCCCGGCGGGCGGCGAGCAGGTCGGAGAGGTCGGGAAGGGGCAGATCCGTCGCGGCCGCGTTCCTACCATCCGATCCCATAATCCTCCCCGAAATCGCTCGAGCCGCCCCAGATGGTGCCGTGCTCGTGATCGAGCAGGATGGCATTGATGGGCCCCGAGGTGCGCTCGTCGACCTCCACGCGGTAGCCCATCTTGCGCAGCTCGTCGCGGACGTAGGGGGGCGTGTTGGCGTGCACGGTGATCCGTCCCGGCTCGGCGGCGTGATCGCCGAACGAGCTGTGCATCTGGTAGCTGGTGACGTTCGGGGCCTCCGTCGCCTCCTGGACGGTCATGCCGAATTCGGCGATGTCGAGGAAGAACTGGAGCAGGTTCTGATCCTGGGTGTCGCCCCCCTGTACGGCGAAGGCGAGCCAGGGCTTGCCGTCCTTCATCGCCAGGGTCGGCGTCAAGGTCACGCGCGGCCGCTGGCCGGGCTTCAGCACGTTGAACGGATTTTCCGCCTCGTCCAGCACGAAGCTCTGCATCCGCTGCGACAGGCCGATCCCCGTGCGCCCGGCGATGAACGACGGCACCCAGCCGCCGCTCGGCGTCACCGACACCAGCCACCCCTCCTCGTCGGCGGCGATGATGGACGTGGTGCCCGCGCGGAAGCTCTCGTCGAAGCTCATCGACGCGTTGAGCGGCTGGGTCCAGGTCTTGTTGACCTTGGGCGCCCCCCACTTCTGCAGCAGGCCGAGATAGGGATTGCTCTTGCCTTCGAACGGGTAAGGATCGCCCGGCTTGACCGCCGGATTGTTGCGGTTCCAGTCGATCTCCTTCCGACGCGCGTCGGCGTAGGCCTTGGAGAGCAGACCCTGGAGCGGCTCCGCGGGCGGCATGTAGGGGTCGCCGTAGTAGAAGTCGCGGTCGGCGAACGCCAGGTTCATGGCCTGATAGACGGTGTGGATGTAGCGCGAGCTGTTGAAGCCCATGCCGCGCAGGTCGAGCGGCTCGAGGATGTTGAGGGCCTGGAGCATGGCCGGCCCCTGCGTCCAGGCCTGGAGCTTGTAGACGTCGATCCCCTTGTAGCTCGTCTTGACCGGCTCCTCGATCTTCACCTGCCAGCGCGCGAGGTCCTCCTTGGTGATCAGGCCGCCCTGCTCGCGGGTGCCGCGGGCGAGCTCTTCGGCGATGTCTCCCTTATAGAAGCGCTCGTAGGCGGCGTAGATGGCCTCCTTGCGGTTCTTGCCCGCGGCGAGCGCCTGGTGCTCTGCCTCCACCAGCTTGCGCAGGGTGGCGGCGAGATCGGGCTGGCGGAACACCTCGCCGGCGTGCGGCGCCTCGCGCGATTCGCCCAGATGGGGGAGGAAGACCCCTTTGGAGGTGGGCCACTTCTTGATCTCCCCCTTCTGGCGCTCGATGGTGTCCGCGAGCTGTGCCTCGATGGGATAGCCGTCGGCCATCTGGATGGCTGGCGCCAGCACGTCCGCGAGGCTCAGGGTGCCGTACTCGGCCAGCATGGTCATCAGGCCCCCGGGCGTGCCGGGCGTCACCGCCGCCAGCGGACCGTACTCCGGCGGATAGGCCATGTTCTTGCCGTGATAGAAGTCGGGAGTGGCGCCGGTGGGAGCGACTCCCAGTGCGTCGATGGCGATGACCTTCTGGGTCTTCGGATTCCAGATCAGGGCCTGGGTCTCGCCGCCCCAGGCGAGGGTGTCCCACATGGTGCAGACCGCGGCCAGCATGGCGCAGGTGGCGTCAACGGCATTGCCCCCCTTCTGGAACATCATGGCGCCGGCCGTGGCGCCCAGCGGCTTGCCGGTGACCGCCATCCAGTGGCGGCCATGGAGCGGCGGCTTGTTGGTGCGGGCGGTCCCGGGCCGGACGCCCAGGCTGGCGGCGAGAAGCGCGACGGCCGCGATCAGAACGGTGAGACGACGGATGCCCGGATGAGCGTTCATCGGTTCTCCTCCCTGGTAGACGGGGCAAGTCTACAGGAGGAGGTGCCTGGATCTCTGCCCGGCGAGCCCTCGGATAGGATTGATGAAATGCATCCCTTGACGCCCGTCTACACCGCCGACCTCTTCCCGCCGTTGCATCGCGAGCTCATTGCGCTGCTGCGCGGCCTCAGCCCCGACGATTGGGAACGTCCCACGGTTGCGGGCGCCTGGCGGGTGCGCGACGTGGCCGCCCATCTGCTCGACGTCGATCTGCGCAAGATCTCAGGCGTGCGCGACGGGCACGGAGCGAAACCGGAGGAGCCGCTCCAAAGCTTCGAGGACATCGTTCGCTTCATCAACCAGCTGAACGCCGAGTGGGTGAGGGGGGCTCGACAGCTCAGCCCGAGGTTGCTGATCGACCTGCTCGAATTCTCCGGGCCGCGGGTCGCCGAGTTGGTAGCGGCGCTGCCGCCGCATGGCGAAGCCCATCTCGCCGTGGCCTGGGCGGGGGAGGAGCGCTCCGAAAACTGGTTCGACGTCGGCCGCGAGTACACCGAGCGCTGGCATCACCAGATGCAGATCCGCGATGCCGTCGGTGCCCCCGGGCTCCTCGCCCGTCGCTGGCTCCATCCAATACTGGACCTTTCCGTGCGTGCCCTGCCCCGCGCGTACTCGGGCGTGCCGATGCCGGACGGAACTGCTCTCATCTTCGAGGTGACCGGCGACGCGGGCGACAGCTGGTCTCTGGTCCGCGATGGTGGAGCGTGGCACGTCCTGCGAGGAGCCGCGCCCGCGCCTGCCGCGGCGGTACGCGTCGATCCGGACTCGGCGTGGCGGCTGCTCTACAACGCGCTGACTTCGGAGACCGCCCGCGAGCGCGTCGTCATCGTGGGCGACGCCTCGCTGGCGGAGCCTCTGTTGGCGGCGCGGTCGGTGATGGTTTGAGCTCGGAGAGACGCGCTATGTGGATCATGATCGCCGGACCCTACAGTGCAGGAGCGCCGACTCCTGAGGCGCGTGCCGCCAACCTGCGTGTCCTGAATCAGGCCGCCGTGGAGATCTTTCGCTTGGGTCACGTCCCCATCATCGGAGTCAACATGGCGCTGCCGATGATCGAAGCAGCGGGAGAGGCTTCCTTCAAAGAGATCATGATGCCGGTCTCGCTGGCGCTGACGGAGCGTTGCGATGCCTGCCTGCGGATCGGCGGGCCGTCGAAAGGCGCGGATGACGAGGTTGAACGTTTCCAGACCGCCGGAAGGCCCGTCTTCTACAGTCTCGCCGAGCTGCGCACGGCCATGGCGATAGGGGAGGATCGGATACCGGGCCTCGACGTGCAGTGGATCCATGGCGCTCCCGATTGCGCCCTCACGACCGATCCGCCGCTCCAGGTGCATGCGTTCGACAAGGACACCTACATCCTGCGCCAGAGCAAGTGCACGCACTTCGAAGCTCCCTTCTTGTATCTGCTCTTTGGCAGCGATCGGGCCCTGCTGCTCGACACCGGGGCTGGGAACGTTCCGGTCCGGTCTGTCGTCGAAGGCGTCGTCGCGCAGTGGCAGGCGATTCATGACCGTTCCGATCTCGAGCTCGTGGTCGCGCATACGCATGGGCATGACGACCACGTCGCCGGCGACGACCAGTTCCGCGGCCGGCCGCACACCACGCTGGTGGAGCCCGGCGTGGCTTCGGTCCAGACGTTCTTCGGGTTTCGTGGCTGGCCCGAAGAGCCGGCGGTCTTCGACTTGGGAGAGCGCCCGCTGACTCTGCTGCCAGCTCCCGGCCATCGCGACGACCACATCGCCGTGTACGATCCCAAGACCCGGCTGATGCTGAGCGGCGACGTGTTCTATCCCGGTTTCCTGTACGTCGACGACGGGCCGGCGTACCGGCGGAGCATCGCGCGTCTGGCCCGCTTCGCCGCCAGCCATCCCGTCCGCTACTTCCTCGGCTGCCACATCGAGATGACGCGGATCAAGGGCCTCGCCTATCGTTCCGGCACGACGTACCAGCCTCTGGAGCACGTGCTGCAACTTCTACCCCGGCATCTCGCGGAATTGCACGCCGCCGTCGAGAGGATGGGGGACGAGCTGACACGGACGGTCTTCGACGATTTCATCCTCGAGCCCGCCCGAGCCTGAACGTCGCCGTATCTCGTCGCAAGTTGCGGTGGAGACTTGGACGTCGCGGTGGATCTTCCTACATTGCGGCAGATCCCGGGACGTTGCGGCAGATCCCTGGAGGTCGCGGCAGCGCCGGAGACGTCGCGGTGGCGCCAAGGAAGTCGCGGTGGAGCGCCGCACATTGCGGCAGAGCGCCCAAAGTTGCGGTGGATCTCCAGAAGTTGCGGCAGACGGGAGAATCTGCCGCAACTTCCCGCAACGTTGCGGTGGAGCCGGCGAAGTTGCGGCAGATCCCGCAGATCTGCCGCAGAATAATTTTCTCTGCCGCAACTTCCCGCTATTCACCGCAACTTCCCGCGCTCTGCCGCAACTTTCCGGGCTCCACCGCAACTTCCTTCGAAGTCGCGGCAGGGAAAAGGACGTCGCGGCAGACCGGCCGACATCGCGGTGGACCCAAGGGAGTTGCGGCAGATCCTTCCGAGAAGAGTGGTATATCTCCGCTCATGAGCCCGGATTTCGATACCGCCGTCAAGCTCCACATCTACCGCACGATCGCCGAAACGACGAAGGCGCCGTCGGCGGCCGAGGTGGCGCAGAGCCTCGGCGTCGACGTCCCCGAGGTCGAGGCGGCGTTCGGCCGGCTGCACGGCAGACGGCTGCTCGTCCCGGAGCCGGCCGATCCGTCCCACATCCGCATGGCGCCGCCGTTTTCCGGCATCGCGACACCGTTCCCCGTGGTGGTGCAGGGGAGACGCTACTTCGCCAACTGCGTCTGGGACGCCTTCGGAATCCCCGCGGCGCTCCACGCGGACGCCGTCATCCCCGCCTCCGACGGCTTCGACGGCGAGCCGATCATGCTCGCGGTGAAGGACCAGCGGCCGGTGCCGCAGCCGTGCGTGATCCACTTCGCGGTGCCGGCGGCCCACTGGTGGGACGACATCGTCTATACCTGAGCGACGATGCTCCTCTTCCGGTCGGAAGAGACGGTCGATCGCTGGTGCGAGGCCCATCAGACCCCGCGGCGCCCGCTGGTCCGTCTGGAGCAGCTGTGGCAACTGGCCGTGATCTGGTACGAGAACCGCCTCACCGCCGAGTCGCGGCGGCCCGCTCCTCAGGACATGGTCGGGATCTTCGCTTCGCTCGGCCTGGAAGGTCCGTTCTGGGACCCCATGGCGGACCGCTGGCAGACGACGAGGGCGTGAGGGAGGCCTACGGCTCCAGGCCCTGTGCGAGGTCCCGGATGCGCGGTGTCAAGCGCTTGATCTCTTCGAGATGGGCGGACGAGAGCGCCTGCAGGGTGTGCGCCCCGCGCAGGGTCAACCGCAGCCGGACGATGCGGCGGTCGGCCGGATCTTCGTGGCGCTCCAGAAGGCCGGCCTTGACCGCGCGGTCCACCAGGCCGACGACGCTGTGGTGGCGCAACAGCAGGTACCCGGCGACGTCGCCGATGGTGGGGCCGCGCTCCCCCTCGTGACCCCGCACGGCCAATAGCAACTGGTGTTGAGCCGGCGTCAATCCCGCCTTCTCGGCCTGCTCTTCGCTCCAGCGCAGAAACCGGCGCAGCCCGGTCCGGAACTGGAGAAGCCGCTGGTAGTCGGCGTCCTCGAGGCCGCGATCCATTCGGAGAGTTTAGCGCAGACAGCGCCGGAGCCGGCGAGGGAGCCTGCGCGGCAGAAACCCATAGCCAAGGACGCAAGAGACAACAGGGACAGCAGGGACAACAAGGACAAGCAAACACCGATCTCGGCGCCACTCTTGGCATGATGATTGTCCCTGCCGTCCCTGCTGTCCTTTCTTGGGTCTTTCTGGCGCGCAGGCTCCTACGGAGAGCGCCGGTAGCTCACCGGGGGCATGGCCGTCCACTTGCCTTGCCCTGCCAACTGCTCCGTGATGGTCTGCATCGCCTGCGGCCCCTGCTTGATCATCGTCTGGCGCGTGAGCAGCCCGCGGACGAGACCCTGCAGGATCCAGGTGTTGGGATCGGACGGCTTCACCTGCACCAGGTTGACCGAGGCGCCGGTGTTCGAAAAGCCCCACATGACGATGAGCTGCTTCTCCGCGTCCACGCCCAGGAAGCCGTTGCCCAGGCTGGCCGCGGCCGGCAGCGTGGTGGTGATTTGGGTCGACGTCATGTACTGGCCGTCCAGGGTCCATTGGATGGCCTCCGAGTACGTGGTCCCCGGCGTGGGAGTCGCCAACCAGACGCCGCCGACCAGAAACTCCAGTCCCTGGAAGTCGGGCAGCGGAGGCACCGGCGGGGGCGTCCCTGCCGGGCTTTTTTCCGTGGCGGCCATGATTTCAAACAGGCGACCGAACATGAGACCTCCTTGGTTTCGCGGGCGTCGCTTCACCGGCGCGGCGAAGCTCGTCCCGGCAGCGGGGATATTCGTTGACGGGCCGGCGCAGCAGCTCCGCCGGCGCAAGCAGGGCGAGGGCCTCATCGAGACCCAGCGAGCGGACGCCCAGGTCGAGAAGCCCGCGGCGGACCGCCTCCCTTGGGACCTCTTCGCTGGAACAATCCCATAGGTTTGCCGCGAGCGACCGGAGCTGCCGGCGGGCGACGACCGCGCCGTCCGCCCAGACCTCGAACCGGCGTTGGATCGCGAGGGCCGCCGTGGCCGTGGCCAGCGCGGCGGGAAACGCGGGATGGAAGACGAAGGCCCGCGCCAGCCACCAGACGGGCAGGTAGCCGGCGCCTCCCGCCAGCGCGTCGACGAGCCGCGCGCGCACATCGCCCTCGACCAGGCCCAGGCGGCCGGCGAGGGCGCGCAGCCCCTCCTCCCTGCCGCCGAAGCGAAGCTCCGCCGCTTCACTCAGCGCCAGCGCGCGGGCCTCTTCGCGCACCTCGCGGCCGGGCAGCGGCGCGGCGCCGCCGAGCGCGGCCAGTTGCGCCTCCAGCCCCAGCACGATCTCGTCCTCCCGCTCTGGCCTGACGTCCACTCCTTCCTCCAGAGCCGCCGCGGCCTGCAGGTATCGAACGCGCAGGTCGTCGACGAAGGCCGCGGCGGCGGGGTGGAGGAGCTGCGCGGTGGCCCAGACCTCGGCCAGGGCCGGCTGGCGCTCGGGCGTGGGATCGACGCGCGCCGCGAACGAACGTTCGAGGTCGAAGCTCGTATAGTCCACGCTGCGGCGGAGAGGCGAAGTCCGCTCGACGGGCGCCTCCGACGACAGGCGATGGGCGAGCGCGAGGGCCTCCTCGGCGTCCTGCCGCTTGACGCTCTCCGCGGCCAGCCGGCGGCGCAGCAGATCGCATCCCACTGTTCCCAGCAGGTCCGCGGCCAGGCCGAGCACCGCGCCGGGAGAGCGCTCGCTGAAGCAGAGACGCTTGACGGCCGCGATCAGCCGTTCGGCGGCCGCGGCCGCGATCTCGCCGCGGTCGACGCAACGCCCAAGCGCGGCGCGGATCTCGACCAGGGCCAGGGTCAGCGGGCGGTAGCCCATCTCCTCCGGCGCATGGAGCACCGCCACCTCGTCGTCGCCGTCGAGCACGCCGTCGCGATACCAGGCGAAGATCCGGCCGACGCCGCGCATGCCATAGGGCGCCATTTCGACGGCCCGCAGCGCTCCCATGCTGGCGGCGCCGACGACCGAAACCCCCGCCTCCAGCGCGTACAGGAGCTCCTTGTGGGTCACCGCGCCCACCGTGTAGTAGTAGCCGTCGAGCAGCACGATCGCCGCGGGACGGCGGGCGACGGCGGCGAGCACGTCGCCGCGTTGCGCCGGCGGGCGCAGGTCACAACCGGCCAGCAGCTGG
>Ga0075425_100006761_pt1 | contig 12063 bp, 9 predicted proteins | sample SoiMethybrSBSTD4_FD_75300 | JGI IMG/M metagenome (GOLD analysis project Ga0075425, IMG submission 75300) | Bulk soil microbial communities from a Populus tree surrounding site in Tennessee, USA - Soil MetaG P. TD hybrid SBSTD4 | ecosystem: Environmental > Terrestrial > Soil > Tree plantation...
TGCCGGGGTTTTGAAAGAGGTTGAACAGGGCCATCAGCAGCAGACCAATGACGACCCAAATCGCGAGGTTCCGGAAATTGGAATTCATCTGGGTTCCTTAATGCCCTGGGACAACGCTATGCGTGCCATCCGGCCCCAGGCACCTGCCACGCCGCGCCGCCGCTCGGCGAGGTCCGCGCTTCGGTTTAACATAGGTGCGTATAGAAAATTTGCCAAGCGCGGGTGGCGCAAGCGGCGCGGGCAGGCACCGCCGGGCCAAGGTTTCCGCCTCACGGCCCGCTTTGGCAGGACCCGCCCTGCCTGCGCACGCCCGGTGGGCGGGAGACAAAGTTGTACCGCAAGCCCTTGAAGTGGGCCGAGATCGTCCTCTCCAAGTCCTGCTGCGCCCAGAATCCGATGGAGGGCACGGCGAGCAGCTCATCGCCCCGCCAGAAGGCGGGTGCCAACAGCAACGCCGAGCTCGCCTTGATGGCCCTCCCTCGGCGCTTGAGCTCTGCGTGACCGGCGCGCCCCAGCGCGCGCACCTCAAGTCGTCCGCCGAAGGCGGGCGCGATCTCGACCCGAAAGCGGCCGTCCCACAGCAACTTGGCGCCACCAACAACTGTCGCGGCTGCAGGGGGAATGCGGCCCGGCTCACGCTCGATGGCGATCGCCTTGCCCCTCGCCTTGATCTGTGCCCGGGCCAGCGTCCAGCCGCCGTCAGCGTCACCTGGGCCGCCGCCCCACACTCGGGCGACAACCGGCTCGAGCGCGGCCAGCGGTACTGGCTCGAAGGCCCCCCCGGCGGCGGCGATGCAGCGGCCGACGAGGCGCAGCGCGATCTCCTCCGGGACCCGTCGCAACTGTTGGCGATCGATGCGGAACGCGCCCAACGGATGCGTATGCACCAAGCCGGGCGCGCTGCATTGAGCATCGGTCATGGCTTCGAGCGCGGCGCGCGCGCGCTGGAGCCGATGGGCGCTGAGGGCCAGTGTCTCGTTCGAGAGGCCCAGCGCTTCGAGATCGCTGCGCAGGGCACGCCAGCGCGTGCGCTCGAAGGCCGGCTCGGCGTTGCTTGGGTCCTCAACCCAGGCGATGGCCCGCTCCTGGAGGGTTGCTTGCAAGCGCGCCTTGGTGACGCATAGGAGCGGCCGCACGACCTCGAGAGGAGCGCCATCCTGGCGCACATCGGCCTCACGCGCGGGCGCGATCGCCGCCAGGCCGTCGAGGCCGCTGCCGCGCGCAAGCCGCATCAGCAGCGTCTCGGCCTGATCGTCGCGGGTGTGGGCGACAAGCAGAGTGGTGACGCCCTGCACGGCCAGGTAGTCGCCCATGAGCCGATAGCGCGCAGCGCGCGCGGCGGCTTGCAGCCCGGTCGACGGCTTGGGGTCCTGCCAAGCGAGCACGACGTGGCGAAACCCGAGCGCAGTCGCGCGCTCGGCGACCATGCGTGCCTCGGCCCCGGACTGGGGGCGCAGGTGATGATCGACGGTGAGCACGGTGTGCCGGCCGCAATCGCTGCCCTGTCGACCGAGCCAATCCGCAAACAGCACCATCATCGCCATGCTGTCGCTGCCGCCCGATACGGCGAGTGCCACGCTTGCCTCTGCGGGTTCCGGCAGGTGCGCGAACAATCGGGAAAGCTCATCTGCGCGGATCGGCGTTCTCTCACCAGCCATGACACGTCGGCTCATGTTGCAGGCAAACCCAGCATAGGCAGGAACGGCGCGATGTGCCGACCCAAAAGTCGGCTGGCAAGAGGTCTGCCGCCTGTCGTGCCTCGTGCCGAACAGGCCCACCCATGTGCCCCGATGGCTCAGAGCCAGGGGGCCAGCGATGGTCAGGGCCGGCGACACCGCCAACGTCGGGCAACGTCGGGCAACGTCGGGCAACGTCGGACGCGCTCGGCCGGTCGCCGCTCCGTGGCGCTTCGACCGAAGGGAGATTCGGACGCTGCGGAATTTGGGCCAAGCGCGAGGGCGTGATCCCAATGGCGCTTCGTGGGTGGGGTGGCGCCGCGCAAGTCTGCGGGCCGACCGCACGCCTCATCGCGCAGCCGGTAGAGGGCGGGATCGCGATGTGAGCCTTCAGCAGCCCGCGCGCTGTCGCTCCGTTTGCGCGGTGGTTTTCACGTGCGACGGCGCGCTCGGAAACTTGGTGGTGAGCTCGCTGAAGGATGAGCAGGCCGCATCCTTCTGGCCCAACCGTTGCAGGGACATGGCGAGTTTCAAGAGGCTCTCGGGTGCCTTGGCGCTCTTGGCGTAGGTCTGATAGCCCTTAAGGAAGGCGCCCGCAGCCGCCCGGTATTGCCCGCGCACATAGAGCGATTCGCCCAACCAGTACTGAGCGTTGCCTGCCAGGGGATCGTTGGGATGGCGGCGCAGGAATTCATCGAAGGCAGCTTCGGCCGCGCCGTAGTCGCGCTGCAACAGGTAGCCGTAGGCCGTCTCGTAAAGCTGCTTGGGGCTCTGTTCCGTCTCGCCGGTGGCCGGCGGTGCAGTACCCATTGGTGGGAGGGGGCCTGCACCTGCCTGCGGCGGGGACGTCAGGATGCGATCGATTTCATCTTTGGGGGCGCCTGGCGAAACGGTCACCGAACCGAATTGCGTGCGCTCGGGCTGTGGTGGCCCCGCCTCGATTTGCGGCCGGCCGAGACGCGGAGATCCTGGGTCGGCCGCGACCGGGGCTCCAGGCCCCGTCAGCTCGCCGGTGCGCGTCGAAAGGGTGCGCACCTGCTCCTGCACCTGCTCGAGTTGGGCGGCAAGTGCGCGAATCTGCGTTTCAATGCTGTCGAGCCGGCCCGCATCGGCGGCCCCGAGGGCCCCCGCCGGGCTTGCGGGTTGCCGACCGCCGCCCGCGCCGGCTGGGGCAGCATTGCCGCGGGCAAGCGATTCGAGCGTTCCCAGAGCGACCTGCATGTCGACGAGTTGCTCCTCGAGCTGCTCGACGCGCTGACGCAGCGCGCCGTCGGTTGCTCCCTGGCTGTCCCGTGCCGAAGGGGCTGCGCCCTTGGGCGTCGTTGGTCCCCGGCCCACCTGGCCTTGCGGCAGCGGCTGCTGGGCAAAGGCCGGGGCGCCCAGGGTGGCCGCCAGCAGGATGATGGCGGCCAAAGGCCCATAGCGTCCTGGCCCACAACGTTGCGGAATAAAGGTCATCGAGGCATTCCCGAGGCTTGCTGTTGGCGATCGCCAGGCGGAGTGAGCGTTGCGCGTTGCGTTTTCTTCAACACGACATTGGAGCGCCAGCAAGGCCAACGAGTTGACGCCCCGTTCAAGCCGGCGCACGGCCGGACCGTCGGAAGCGATCGGGGGCCGGCGCAGGACCCATTTGGCCCCAATCCAGGGGTGGTCCGATGATGGTGACGGCGCGACGGTTCTGGGCAGCGCACGCCGAAGCCGCGCAGTCGGCGATCAGCCGATCGCGCCCGAAGGCTGCGGTGCGGATGCGTTCGGGCGCCACGCCCATTTGGATCAGTCGGCGCTGCACGACCTCGGCCCGCTGCCGCGAGAGGCTTAAGTTGTGGGCGAGGCCCCCGCCGTCATCGGCATGGCCCTCCACCAGGATGGTCAGGCGCGGGTAGCGCAGGAGCCATTCCGCCTGCGCCTTGAGCGCCAATTGACCGCGCGTGCCAAGTTCGGCGCTGGCCTCGCTGAAGAAAACCCGGTCGCCGACCGCGCTTTGAAATTCAGCTGCCAGGCCCAACGGCCCCCCGAGTCCTGTGCGCTCTTCGGCCCTGGTCGCCATCAGTTGCAGGTCGGACACACCGGCGAGGGCCATTCCCCCGGCCACTGCGGCCAACAGCTTCCGCCAGAACATGGATAGCGCTCCCCCCCCGCTCGCCGATGCCTTGTGAGCGGCAAGAGTGCGCCCGCATTGGGGCCAAACTTTGGTTGGCACGGGTCCGCGGGAGGCTGCGCTCGGGCACAAGCGCTAACGACCGGTTCGCCCGCGCTCAGGAGCGAGCGTCGGCGCGGCTGTTGAGCACCGTCTGGGAGCGCCGATTCTGCGACCAGCAGGAGATGTCATTGCAGACTGCTACCGGCCGCTCCTTGCCGTAGGAGACGGTGCGGATGCGTGTGGCGGTGATCCCGTGCTGGGAGAGATAGGTGCGCACGGCCTGGGACCGCTTCGCCCCCAGAGCGATGTTGTATTCGCGGGTACCGCGCTCATCGGCGTGGCCTTCGATGGTGATGGTGTATTGCGAATACTGCTGCAGCCAGCGTGCCTGATTGGCCAGCGTCTGCTGCGCTTCGGGTGACAGCTCAACGCTATCGGTCGAGAAATAGACGATGTCGCCCACGTTGACGGCGAAGTCGCGCGCCGTCCCCGGGGTGGCCGGGCTCATGCGGCCGCCGACTTCGCTCTCGGGCTTGGGTGTCTCGGAGCAGGCGGCAAGCGCCAGGGCGATCAGGATGGCGCCACACAAGCCCACCCCGCCTCTGCGCCAACTCGAAAGCTCCATTCTGCGTCCCCTTCCGCGCTGCGCAAATGATGCCACGGGCCGCCAGCACAACTCCGGTCGTCTACCCGAAGCTTCGTTCAAAAATGTGACCGCGGCCCACCGAGGAGAAAACGGATGAGCTCGGAAATGGCAACCTAGCTTCAGCTGTTTTCCCCACATTGCACGCCAAGGGGCGTGGCCGACGATCGTGGGGAACGAAAATAATCAGGGCTGCACCCTCGATGCAGCCCCGAATTTATTTGCGATTCGTCTGCCGCAGGGCAGGGATCGCCGACCTTCAGCGAACCGCCTGCCTCACCTTTGCGCCGCGGCCCAGGGGTCCAGGTGCCACTGCCTCGTGGCACGCTCCGAGCACTACGGCAACGATGACGGTTGCAAGATCAACCGCACCTCTTGAGCTCGCCTCCTCCACTCAAAAAACCAGAGCAGAGCCGAGCTTTCTCAGGCGCGCGCTGCCAGCAACCGGCAGGTCGGCGCCTCTTTTAGCGCACCTTCTCCGCAACCGGCATATCCGCGCCAGCGCCGAGCTTCAGGGGCCGGTACTCCTCACGGCGGCACGCGCCGAGAGCAACAGCGGCGACCACCGCCGCAAGTACGATCATGCTCTTCACGTTCATGGTCTTCTCTCCTAGTTCGGCAATCGCATCTATTGGCTACCGGGGCGGACCGCTCAGATCAAGAACGCAGCTGCTTTTCCAAAGGTTTTCCACGCCGGTTGATGCGAAAATGCCACTTGAGTTGTGCACATCGGCCAAGCCAAAACGCGCAACGCGGGACAGCACGAAGACCCACCGATGCAATTGGGCCGCGCTCGTCCCTAGAACACACTATGCCAGTTAAGGTCGCGTAAATGCTTGTTCAATTACGCAACGAAGACCAAGCGGGGTCGGACCCGAAGGCGGGCGTCGGCACTTGGCGCTCATTGTAGCCCGTGAGATCGATCGAATAGAGCTTGGGTCCACCGCCGGGTCCGCGGCTCTCGCGGAAAAACATCAGCACGCGACCGTTCGGAGCCCAGGTGGGGCCCTCGTTATGGAATCCTTCGGTGAGGATTCGCTCCCCCGAGCCATCTGTGCGCATGACACCGATCAGGAAACTGCCGGACATCTGCTTGGTGAAGGCAATGAGATCCCCGCGCGGCGACCAAACGGGCGTGGAATAGCGACCCTCACCGAAGCTGATGCGCCGTTGACCGGCGCCGTCGCTTCCCATCACGTAGAGCTGTTGGGTCCCGTCCCGGTCCGACTCGAAGGCGATGGACCTGCCGTCGGGGCTGTAGCAAGGCCCCGTATCGATGGCGTTGGTTTGCGTCAGGCGGCGCATTTGGCGGCTGCGCAGGTCCATCTCGACGATCGCAGTGGCGCCGCCCTCACCGATGCTCATGATGACGCGTTGCCCGTCGGGAGAGAATCGCGGCGCGAAGGTCATCCCCGGAAAATTGCCGAGCAGTTCGCGCTGTCCGCTCTCGAGGTTCATCAGAAACACGCGCGGCTGATCGCCCGTGTACTGCATGAACACGATGTTCTGGGTGGTGGGACTGAACCGCGGCGTCAGCACCAGTTCGCGGCCTTGGCTCAAGAGCCGCACATTGGCACCGTCCTGATCCATGATGGCGAGCCGTTTGTTGCGGTGGTCCTTGGGCCCGGTCTCGTCGACGAATACGATCTGCGTGTCGAAATACCCCCGCTCGGCCGTGAGGCGCTGGTAGACCTGATCGGCAATGAGATGCCCAAGCCGGCGCCACTCCTGGGCCACGACGGCAAAGCGCTGTGCGGCCAGCTGGCGGCCCGAATAGACATCCCAGAGGCGAAACTCGCCGACCACGCGACCATCCGGGGCGCGTCCCGCGCGACCGAGCACCAGCGCCTGGGCGTTGATGAGCCGCCAGTCCTGGAACCGCGGCGACGCATTGAGATCGCGCACCGCCTCGATAAATGAGCCGCGGTCGAGTGGCTCAAACAGTCCCGAGCGCTCGAGATCGGCCGACACCAGGTCGGAAACCTCGCGTGCCAACTGCGGATCCTCGCCGGTGAATTCGGGAACAGCGATGGGAATGGGCTTCAGTGTGCCTTGAGTGATGTCCACCTCGAGCGGGCCAGTCGGGGCCGACCTCGAGGGTTGCGCTTTGGCTGCGGGCGGGGGACCGGGTCGATAGGGCGGCTGCTGGGCTGCGGCGGTCTGGCCGAGACACAGCATGCAGGCAACGAGCAGGGTCGCGCTGCGCGGCCGGCATCCGGCGCCGCGATGGCTGGGGCCAAGCGACCAAGCGGTGCGCGCGTGCGCTGGGACGCCTGGAGCGCTGGTCTTCGTGGCAGGCGCAGTTGATGGGTTGGTCATCGTTGCGGGCTGGCCTGGGGGCTGATGGGCTGGAGGCGGGTCGCTGCCTCGGTAATATTCCATGGCGGCTAGAACATGTCGCGCGGGTCGAAGTTGAGCACGATATCCTTCCAGAGCTCGTATTTCTCCGGCGGCAGGCTATAGGGTTCGCAGGCTTGCGCAGCCCTGATGGCACTATCGGAAACCGCCAGGAAGTAGGGCGTGCTCTGCGGGTTCATGATGACCGGCGCGCCCGCCAGCGTTCCGTCTGGATTTAGGCGCAGGCGAATCTTGACCTTGGTGTGTTGGGCCTGCTCGCCGCCCGCGAGCAGGTTCCATTTCGACTGCACGCATTGAAGGATGCGCTGGGCCAGAATCGCCAGCTCGCTCGCCGACACTTGCCGGTCGCGGCCCTCCGGTGCTCCAAGCACCGGAGCTTTTGTCAGCGCCTTGGCCTGCTCCTCGAGCGGCACCGATGGCCGTGGCGCGCCCTTGTCGGGCACCTTGTTCAACAGCGCGGCAATTTTCTCGGCGTCAAACTGTTTCTTCTTGGCCTCGGCCTCCTTGCGCTTTTTCTCCTCCTCGCGCTTGCGCTTGAGTTCCGCCTCCTTGCGCCGTTTTTCCTCCTCAAGCCGGTGTTTGAGCTCAGCCTGTTTGCGCTCTTCCTCGAGCCGCCTTTGCTCCTCGAGCTTCTGTTGCTCCTCAAGCTTCCTCTGCTCCTCGAGTTTCCTCTCCTCCTCGAGTTTTTTCTGCTCCTCGGCCTGGCGCTCCTGTGCCTTCAAAAGCTCATCGAGTTTTTTCTGCTCCTCCGGCGCGGGTGTGGGCGCAACAGGTTCCGGCGCGGGTGGTGGCGCTGGCGCTGGCGGCGGGGCCGATGCGAGCTCCTTCTTGGGCTCTTCCTTGGGCTCCTCCGTTGGCGGTGGCGGTGGCGGAGGAGGTGGGGCCGCCGCCGCAGGGGCAGGCCGCGGGGCCTCCTTCTTGGAGGGTTCCGTCTTGGGAGCCTCTTTAGGCTGGGCCTCCAACTCCTTGGCGTCCCGCGCGCCCCGGCGCAGACGGGTGAGGTCGCTGGCGTTCACGAGATCGACGGCAATGGGTTCGGGTTCAGGCATGCGCAGCTCGCGCTGCGCCTGGATGGTGAAGAGAGCCCATGCCAGTATCGCCGCGTGCAGAACGACGGAGGTGGCCAACCCGCTCCGCACTGCCGCTCCTTAGCGCTTTGAGGTCACGTCCCCTCCGTCTCCGTAACGAGCGAGACCTTGGTAAAACCGGCCGCCTTGACCCGGCCCATGACGCGCATCACCGTGCCATAGTCGATGCCCTTGTCGCCCCTGATGAAAATCTGCTCGTCGTAGCCGTTCTTGGCCATGGCCTTAAGCTTCGGGGCGATATCGTCGAGCTTGATCTCCGTTTCCTGGATGAAGACCTTGCCGGACCGGTCGACGCTGAGCGTGACAGGGTCCTTGTTGGTCTGCAGCTGCTGGCCTTTGGTCTCGGGCAACTCGATCGGCACGCCCGAGGTCAGCATCGGCGCGGTCACCATGAAGATGATGAGCAGCACGAGCATCACATCAACGAACGGCGTCACGTTGATCTCGTGCATGGGGCTGTGCTTGCGGGCGCGGCTGCGCCGGCCACCGCCGGGCCGTGCCGGGGGCTGAACGCTAGCGGCCATGGGCGATAGGCCCCTTCACGGCCGATCCAACGGCGGCCTCGCCGAGCCTGGCGCTTGGGCGATGAGGGCGAGACGGCAGACATCCAGCCCCGGGGTCGGTGTTGGCTTCCACTCGCATGACGCCTAGGCCCTCACATCGATCTGGCGCGAGACGATGGCCGAAAACTCATCTGCGAACGCCTCCAGTCGCTGGCTGAGGCGGGACGAATCGGCGGCAAACTTGTTGTAGAAGATGACAGCCGGGATAGCGGCGAGCAGCCCAAGCGCCGTGGCGAAAAGGGCCTCGGCAATGCCCGGTGCGACCACCGCCAGGTTGGTGTTCTTGGATGCCGCGATGGCCTGAAAGCTCGTCATGATGCCCCACACGGTGCCGAAGAGGCCGATGAAGGGCGCCGTGGAGCCGACCGTGGCGAGAAACAAGAGGCGGCGATCGAGCTGCTCCATTTCACGGCTGATGGTGACATCCATCACCTTCTCGACGCGCAATTGGATGCCTCCGAGCGCGCGAATGTTGCCCTCCACCGATCGCTTCCACTCACGCATGGCGGCGACGAACAGTGCCGCCATGGACAAGGTGCGCCCGCGCGAGAGGCCGGCGTAGAGTTCCTCCAACGACTGCCCGGACCAGAACTGCTGTTCGAACCGATCGGCCTCACGCCGCGCGCGGCGGAAGGCGACCAGCTTCTCGATGATGATCGCCCATGCCCAGATGGACGCCATGAGCAAACCGAGCATCACGAACTTGACCACGGGGTGGGCGGTCATAAAGAGTTCGAAGAACGAGAAGCCACCGGTGGTGGCCGGCTTGATCGCGTCGAGGGGGTTCATCGTTTCGGTCCAAAGTCAGATGTGCAAAGCGCGCGGCGAGGCGCAGGCTGTTCTGCTAAATGAGTTCGGGCCAGGCAGGAAGCGCCGGCGATGCCCTGGGTATGCCGTGGGCATCCCCCGGGGCTGCCGGCCCGCTGACGGCTGGTAGGCGCGAGTCGCCTGCCGGTGGCTCGACTGCATGCAAGCTTCCCATGCACAGGTGGCACAGGGAGCCTGCGTTGGGGCCGGAGTAGCGCCCTGCACGAGAGCGCAAGCGCGCAGCCGCCCATGGCTCGCGACCGCCAACGCGCACGCGCTCCCCGCCTTCCATTGCGTTCCGATCACCCGTCTGCGACCTCTCCGGAGTGCGATCCATACTGGCAGGCAATGCGGCGGGATTTGGGCTTTGGATGCTCCTACCCCCTGCGGCGGTCTCGCTTTGCCTATTGGTCGCAGACGCGAGCAACGGCGGCACCGAGCGGGGGCGATGGACGGCCCATCTTGGCCGCCAGGTCGGTCAAGCCGATCGGTTAATCGGCAATGAGGGGTCCATTGCGACGGGGAGATCGACCTCGTGCGCGGCGCGCGGGGGAGGCCGGGTCTGATGGCTGCGATCTGGCAAGGGGTTCAACGTTCGCGCCCGCGCGTTGGGCCCTAGCGTCACGTGTCGGCGCGGGAACACGGGGCCCCGGGGTGATGGATTGAGCTGTGACTTTGGCGAGGCAGCCCGCCGCTGACGGCTCAAAGGATCGGCTCGGGGATGGGACGGCTTTGCCCCTCGAGCCTTGCCGCGCACGCGGGATTGAGCTCGATGGGCCGTTGCCGGTTGCCTTTCTCGATGAGGAGCCGCTCGCCCGGCAGGCTAAATGGAGCTCGGCGAACCGCCTGGCCCTGCGACGTGAGAGGCGTTGGCAGCAAAGGCCTAGGGGCAGGGGTGCTGGCAGCCGCGCACGGAATGTGCTACCGGCGCGGCAATCGCGGGCGCGCTGCAGCAGCCGGGCCGCGCTCCCCTTGCACGGACAGGGGTTCAATCCCCTAGGAAAGTGTAAATGAACCTTCGCAACATCGCGATCATCGCGCACGTAGACCATGGCAAGACGACGCTGGTCGATGCCCTGCTGAAGCAGTCCGGTGCCGTGCGCGAGAACCAGCGCGTGGAGGCGCAAGCGCTCGACAGCAACGACCTTGAGCGCGAACGCGGCATTACCATTCTGGCCAAGTGCACGTCCATCCTTTGGCAGGGAATGCGCATCAACATCGTCGACACGCCAGGCCATGCCGACTTCGGCGGCGAGGTCGAGCGCATCCTCAACATGGTGGATGGCGCAATTGTACTGGTCGATGCTTCTGAAGGGCCGCTGCCGCAGACCAAGTTCGTGGTGTCAAAGGCGCTCCAGCAGGGCCTCAGGCCGATCGTCGCCATCAACAAGATCGACCGTCCCGATGAGCGTCACGAGGCGGTGCTCAATGACATATTCGATCTCTTCGCTGCCCTTGACGCCAGCGATGAACAGCTCGACTTCCCGGTGCTCTACGGTTCGGGTCGGAACGGCTGGATGGCGACAGATCCCAGTGGTCCCAAAACCGATCTCGTGCCGCTCTTTGAGCTCATCTTGCGCCACGTTCCCTCGCCCAAGCTGGAGGAGGGGCCGTTCCGCATGCTGGCGACGACCTTGGAGGCGGATCCCTACTTGGGGCGCATCCTCACGGGACGCATCACCTCGGGGGGCGTGCGGCCCGGTCAGACCATCAAGGCAATGAACCGCGATGGGGGGCTCATCGAGACGGCGCGCGTGACGAAGGTTCTGGCGTTCCGGGGTCTGGAGCGCACCGCTGTCGACCAGGCCGACGCCGGCGACATCGTGGCCCTCGCCGGCGTTGCGCAGGCCACAGTCGCCGACACACTGTGCGATCCGACGGTGGCGACGGCGCTGCCGGCACAGCCAATCGATCCGCCCACGCTCGCCATGATGTTTCGCATCAACGACGGTCCGTTCGCCAGCCAGGAGGGCGACAAGCTCCAGAGCCGGGTCATCCGCGATCGACTGTTGCGCGAAGCCGAGCGCAACGTCGCCATCCGCGTCAGAGAAGACGCGAACAACAAGGATGCCTACGAGGTGGCCGGACGCGGTGAATTGCAGCTCGGCATCCTGATCGAGACGATGCGCCGCGAGGGCTTCGAGCTCACCGTCTCGCGTCCGCGCGTGGTCCTGAAGATCGATCCCTCCACCGGCCGGCGGCTGGAGCCGATAGAGGAAGTGATCATCGATGTCGATGAGGAGCACTCGGGCGTTGTCGTGCAAAAACTGGCAGAGCGGCGCGGCGAGCTTAAGGAGATGCGCCCCTCCGGCGGCGGGCGCCTGCGGCTCGTGTTCCACGCGCCGACGCGCGGTCTCATCGGCTATCAGGGCGAGCTCCTAACCGACACGCGCGGCACCGCCGTGATGAACCGCTTGTTCCATGGCTGGGCTCCGCACAAGGGCCAGATCGCCGGGCGAAAAACTGGCGTGCTCATCTCCAATGCCATGGGGGAGGCCACCGCCTATTCGCTCTTCTACCTGCAGGACCGCGGCGCCATGATCATCGAGCCGCAAACCCGCGTGTATGAGGGCATGATCGTGGGCCAGCACACACGCGACAACGACCTCGTCGTCAACGTCATCCAGGGCAAGAAGCTCACCAACATCCGAGCCGCGGGCAAGGACGAGAATGTGATCCTGACGCCGCCCATGCGCATCACGCTCGAGCGGGCCCTTTCCTACATTGAAGACGACGAATTGGTAGAGGTGACACCCAAATCGATCCGCCTGCGCAAGCGCTGGCTCGA
>Ga0075425_100006766_pt1 | contig 12061 bp, 11 predicted proteins | sample SoiMethybrSBSTD4_FD_75300 | JGI IMG/M metagenome (GOLD analysis project Ga0075425, IMG submission 75300) | Bulk soil microbial communities from a Populus tree surrounding site in Tennessee, USA - Soil MetaG P. TD hybrid SBSTD4 | ecosystem: Environmental > Terrestrial > Soil > Tree plantation...
CCCCATGCCGGCGGCGGGGACGCGCTGCCCGAGGTATCCGTTGCCGACGAACGGCTGGCGCGTGAAGTCGGCGTCGTACACCGTCGAGGACGCGGTCCAGCCGGAGCGCTCGCCGGCCGGATCGCCGGGGCAGGCAGCCGGAGGCGTCGAGGACGGAGCCATGCGCGCCGGCGGCGGAGCGCACGCGGCGGCAAGGACAGCGACCAGCGAGATTCGGGTCGCGCGCCTCACCCTACGGTCGGAAGGGCTGCTCGTCCTCGCCGCGCACCGGGTTGGCGAGCCGGCGCGCGACCGCCTGCTGCTCGTCGTCGTTGAGCCGCCGCACGTACACGCCGGCCGCCTCGATGGCGCGCGAGCCGAAGAAGCCCTCGGAGACCGCGTACTCGACCTCGATGACCATGTACGGCTCGTCGCCGATCCACATGAGCTCGTGCTTGCGCGGGATGCCGACCCACGACGACAGCGTGAACTTGTCGCGCGTGCCGTCGGCGTTGAGGACCACCAGGGTGATGCGATCGGTCGCTGTCATTGTTGTTGTAGTCCCAGGAGGCGCAGCGCTTCCGGATCGGGCGGCCGGACGGTCACCTTGTCGACCGTCGCGGCACCGCGCTCGCGGTGGTAGATGATGTCGGCGACCGCGGCGTAGGCCGCCTTCTCGAAGGCGCGCGCCGACGCGATGTTGTCGCTGCCGATGAGCGCCCACGAGCGGTAGACGTCGCGCGCTCTGAGCTCGCGCGACACGAACTCGAGCATCGAGGGCGCGACCGCGCGGCCGCGCGCCTGCGGGGCGACGTACACGTCGTGGATGTACGCCTCGGTGGAGAGCAGGCCGAGCGAGCGGCCGAGCTCGGGGACCCAGACGTCGTTGCGGGCGCACCAGGCGATGCCGGCCGGCCTGTCGTTCAGGCGCGAGAGGATGACCAGGTCGCCGCGCTTCCACTTCTCGCGCGCGTAGGCGACGTCGAGGTCGAGGCTCTCGATCAGGGTGTCGCGCTCGTGCGTGCTGAGGCCGTCGAAGTCGGCCTCGCTGAACAGGCCGATCGTGAGGCCAGGCGGCGACGTGATGCCGCGCGTCCACAGCTCGCCGCGATAGAGGTGGAGGCGCTCCTTGCCGATCGCACTCTCGGCGGCGGTGCGGATCTTGGACCAGGCGGCGCGGGCGCCGGCAGCGGCGGCGCCGGGCGCGTCGCGCGCGGCCTCCACCTTGCGCCTGACCGCGCCGTACGTGCGCGCCAGCGCGGCGGCCCGCGAGTGGCCGTAGATGCGGACCCGGAGCGCCTTGTGGCGCGCGCTCGGCAGACCGGGCAGCGGCAGCTCGTTGGCGCCGGTCACCACGTCGAGCGAGAGGCAGCCGCGGGAAGCGGCCTCGCGCGCCTCCGCCTCCAGCAGGCGGACCGCGGCGCCCGGCTGCTGCGGATCGATCGCGGTGGCCAGCATGACCGCGCGCTCGCCGTCGTCGATGACCAGCGCGGCCGCGATCGCCTCGTTGTCGGCGTCGTCGAGCCGGGCGAAGCGCGCCTTGCCCTTCCGGCCGAGCTCGAGGGTCACGTGCTCGAGCAGCGCCTGCGCCTCCGGATCCGCCAGCGGGCTCTGCTCCTCGCGATCGGACCACTCGAGGCGGGTGAGGCGGCGCAGCGCGGCCATTCCCTTGCGCAGCGAGCCGACCTCGTCGGTGTAGCGGCGGACGCGCGCGTCCGGCGCCGCGGCCGACGCCTCGACCCCCGGCACCGTGAGCGCGAGCCGGCGCGAGCTGCCGGCCTGGCCGCTCTCGACCTGGAAGCCGGCCGCCCCCAGGCGGTTGGTCATGAAGGCGCGCGCGCGCGACGGCTCCTGCAGCGGCTGCAGATCGATGACGTCCCACTCCTCGGCGCTGGCGCCGAGACGCTCGGCCAGCTCGGCGCCGATCTCTTCCTCGTGGCCCGGCTCGACCAGGAGATCGAGCGCCGGCGGCCGTGGACCGGCGTCGCCGAGCAGCCGGATCTCCTTCAGCTTGAGTCCTGGACGTCGCTTGCCGACGCGGGTGTAGAACGGCGCGAGCGCGACCAGGCGGCCGCCCTCGGTGGCGATCTCGACGCGCAGCTCGGCGGCGAGCACGCGGTGGTACTCGTGCCACCAGGGGAGCAGCCACTCGGGGCCGCGGAACAGGGAGCCGCCGGCGCGGCGGGCCAGCTCGGCCCACTCGCCGGCGATCTCCTTGAGGCCGGCCACGCTGGTGATGGTGTACAGCTCCGTCACGATTGCGGTCCAAACCCTAACACCGCCCCGCCCGTGTATCCACGCGCCCCGGCGATTCAGCTGGATTAACCGCGAAGACACGAAGGACGCGAAGAAGAAATGTGCTCCGGGAAACCTTCGGTTTCCCGTCGCCCTTGCGCCAGGAACAGATCTATCGGCCCGCGCGGACTCGTTCTGTCTCGCCGCGGCGAGAAAGAGCGAAGCTCTTTCGAGCTCTGAGCTTCGCGAGCTTCGCGTCTTCGCGGTTCAACCCTCTGGCGGGCGACGGCGGAGGACGGCGGCGAAGAAGCCGTCCGTGCCGTGGCGGTGGGGGAGGAGCTCCATGAACGCGCCGCTGGCGTCGGTCAGCGGTGCGGCGCGCGCCGCGCTCCAGATGTCCTTGGGCGGGACCAGCACGAGGTCGGAGTTTTCGTGCAGCAGGCGCTCGACGATCGCCTGGTTCTCGGCGCGCAGCAGCGTGCAGGTGGCGTAGATGAGGCGGCCGTTCGGCGCGACGAGATCGAGCGCGCGGCGCGCGATCGCGAGCTGGAGCTCCGGCATGCGCTGGAGGTCGGTCGGGTCGAGCCGCCAGCGGGCCTCGGGGTTCCTGCGCAGCGAGCCGACGCCGCTGCAGGGCGCGTCCACCAGCACGCGGGCGGCGCCGCGCTCGAGCGCGCGCAGGGCGGGCGGAAAGCCGTCGCCGTCGAGCTCGACCGATTCGATGTTGCTGGCGCCGGCGCGCCGGGCGCGCTTCTTCAGCTCGACAAGCTTCTTCTTGTCGACGTCGCTGGCGACGATGCGGCCGGCGCTCTGCATCGCGGCGGCGAGCGCGAGTGTCTTGCCGCCGGCGCCGGCGCAGTAGTCGACGATGCGGGAACGCGGCGGCGGCGCCACCAGCTCGGCGATGAGCTGGCTGCCCTCGTCCTGCGCCTCGAAGCGGCCGTCCTTGAACGCGGCGGTGGCGAACAGGTTGACCCGGGTGTCGATGTGGACGGCGGTGGAGGCGAGTGCGCCGGCGTGCGCGGCGATGCGCTCACGCGCCAGCTCGGCCACCAGCTCGGCGGACGTGTTCCTGAGGCTGTTGGCCCTGACCGTCATCGGAGCGCGCGCGGCGAGCGCGGCGGCGAGCGCGTCCGCTTCCTCGGCGCCGCGCTCGGCGACCAGACGCTCGGCCAGCCAGTCGGGCAGCGAGCGCAGCCGCGCGATGCGACGCGCCGGATCCTTGATCTGCGCCAGCTGGGCGTCGATGCCGGCGACCTTCTGCCATTCGATGCGGGGCGCATGCCGCGCCGCGTCTCGCGGGTCGAGGCCGGATTCCAGGACCAGGTAGGCGATGAGACGCTCGCGATCCGGAGCCGGTCCGCCGGGCCTCATGCCGCCGGCCGCCAGCGCCTCGTCGAGGCGGCGCAGGTGGCGGATCATCCCGTAGAGGGTCTCCGACGCGAAGCGTCGTTCGGCCGAGCCGATGCGGCGCTCGCGGCGGAACGCGTCGGCGAGGCGGTCGGTGACGAATCCCCAGTCGATCCGTGTTCGCTGCCACAGGTCGAGGACGAGACGGCCGAGCTCCGAGCCGGCGGCGGCCTCGGCCGCGAGCCGGCCTTGCGCTTTGTCGGCTTCCGTCATTGAATCACTCGACATGTCCACTCAGTCGTCGTCGTCGCGGACCACGGGAACGTTTCCCTCGCTGAAGGATCGCGGCAACCTGTTCGAGATCGCCACCCAGCAGATGACCAAGGGGGCGGACGCCATCAAGCTCGACCCGGCGGTGCGGCAGATCCTGGCCCAGCCAAAAAACGAGCTCATCATCAACTTCCCGGTCCGCCTGGACGACGGCAGCTACGAGATCTTCAAGGGCTACCGGGTCCAGCACAACAACCTGCTCGGCCCCTACAAGGGCGGCATACGCTACCACCACGAGGCCAACCTCGACGAGATGAAGGCGCTGGCCGCCTGGATGACCTACAAGTGCTCGCTGCACGACATCCCGTACGGCGGCGCCAAGGGCGGAATCAAGTTCGATCCGCACAAGCACTCGAAGCACGAGCTCGAGCGCATCACGCGGCGATTCACGCACGCGCTGGGCGCCAACATCGGGCCGGAGTGGGACATCCCGGCGCCTGACGTCGGCACCAACGAGCAGACGATGGTCTGGATGATGGACACGTACATGAACGTGGTCGGCAACAGCGACCGCAACGCGGTCATGCGCGTTGTCACCGGCAAGAGCATCGCGTCGGGCGGCTCCTACGGGCGCAAGGAAGCGACCGGCCAGGGGCTGGTGCACTGCATCCAGGAGTGGGCCAAGGACCACCAGTTCAAGCTCGACGGCTGCACCTTCACGGTGCAGGGGTTCGGCAACGTCGGCTCGTTCGCGTCGAAGCTCTTGTCGAAGATGGGCGCGGTGATGGTCGGGGTCGGCGACTACAAGGGCTATCTCGCCAACCCGGAGGGCATGAACCCGTTCAAGCTCGCCGACTACGTGGCGCGCACCGGCTCGGTCGCCGACTACCGCGGCGGCACCCCGATCACGCGCGAGCAGTTCTTCGCGCTCGAGTGCGACATCTTCGTGCCGGCCGCGCTCGAGCTCGAGATCGGCCCGCAGGAGGCGGAGTCCCTTCGCTGCAAGCTGGTCGCGGAAGGCGCCAACGGTCCGACCTATCCGAAGGCCGAGGAGATCCTCCTCAAGCGCGGCATCTTCATCATCCCCGACATCCTCGCCAACTCGGGCGGCGTGGTCGTGTCCTACTTCGAGTGGCTGCAGAACAAGCGCTCGGAGCGCTGGGAGCACGAGGACGTCCTCGATCGGCTCGAGCGCAAGATGACCCATACCTACGGCAACGTGCGCCAGTTCGCCTCGCAGACCGGCCACGACTGGCGCACCAGCTGCTACGCGCTCGCACTCGACCGCCTGCAGCAGTCCTACCGCGAGCGCGGCATCTTCCCGTGACGGGGACAGGCACCTAGGCCCCATCCCTCTGGAATCGCAAACGATTTCAAGGTAACTGCGTTTTTCTCTTTCTCGTGACGGATCGGGCGGCGGGCGGCGACCAGGAGGAGATGCTCGCCGTCGCCCATCGGCCGGCAGAGGCGGAGGCTCCCGCCGAGCCGCCTGGCGATCTCGCGCGCATCTACGAGGAGCACTTCGACTTCGTGTGGCGGAGCGCGCGCCGGCTCGGGGTGCCGGACAGCGCCGTCGACGACGTCGTGCAGGAGGTCTTCATCGTCGTGCACCGCCAGCTCGCCAGCTTCGAGGGTCGCTCGTCGATGAAGACCTGGCTGTTCGGCATCCTCAGGAACGTCGTCCTCAGGCAGCGGCGGAGCTGGGCGCGGCGGCGCGAGGAGGCGCTCGAGGAGTCGGCGGTGGCGGCCGACGCGGCGCCGGCCGACGAGCACCTGGCCGAGCGGGAGGCGCGGCGCGTGCTGCACGCGCTCCTCGCCGGGCTCGACGACGACAAGCGCGCCGTCTTCGTGCTCGCCGAGCTCGAACAGATGAGCGCGCCGGAGATCGCGGAGGCGACCGGCCTCAAGCTCAACACCGTGTACTCGCGGCTCCGGCTGGCGCGCGCCGAGATGGAGAAGGCGCTCGAGCGGCACCGGGCGCGCGAGCGAGGGGGAGCGCGATGAAGGACGAGATGAGCGCTGACCTGCGGCGGCTGGTCGACGGTGCGCGCGGCGCCGACGCGCCGACGGCGGCCGATCGCGATCGCGTGCGCGCCGCGCTGGTCGCCGGCCTGGCGGCGGGCGGCGGCGCAGCCAGCGGCGGCGCGAGCAAGCTCGGTCTCCTCGGCCGCGCAGGGCTCGTCGTGCTGGTCGGGGCGCTGCTGGCCGGCGGCGTGTGGTGGTTCGCCTCCACCAGCGGCGGCGACGCGCACCGGGTGGCTGCGACCGCGCCGGTCCGCGAGCCCGAGCCGGCCCCGATCGCGGAGCCTCCCGCGCTGATCCTCGACGCGGCACCGATCGCCGACGCGGCGCCACGACAGGTGGCGACGAGCGAGCGGCCGAAGCCGCGCGCGCCGCGCGACGCCGCGCAGCTGGCCGAGGAGGCGCGCCTCCTGCGCGAGGCGGAGACCGCCCGCCGCGCCGGCGAGCTCGAGCGCGCGTCGCAGAAGCTCGACGAGCACCGCCGCCGCTTCCCGCGCGGAGTCCTCGCCACCGAGCGCGACGCCGCCCGCGTCCTGCTCCTGTGCGACGCGGGCCGGATCGCCGAGGCGAAGAAGCTGGCCGGCAGCTTCCTGCGCCGCCATCCCCGCTCACCGCTTGCGGATCGGGTCCGTTCGGCCTGCGAGCGATCGATTCCGTGACGGAACGCCGCGGCCTCGGCGACTCAGGGCAGACCCCACGAGACTCGACTCACCGGGACGGAGGAGCGACCATGAGACACCACTCGATGCGGATCACCCTGACCATCGCGCTCGGCCTGTTCGCCTGCGACGGCGGCGACGACGTCAGCCTGGGCGACGACAACCAGCAGCAGGGGCTGTGCGGCGGCGCGATGGACGCCGAGGGTTACTCCGACCCGAACGATCCCAACTGCGTGCCCGACCAGGGGCTCGGGGTGAAGTGGAACGGCAACAACTGCGAGGGGATTGCCGGCTGCGAGTGCGTCGGCGACGACTGCGATCAGCTGTACGACACGTTCGACGAGTGCCAGGCTGCCTGCCAGTACGAGTGCAACTCGCTCGACACGCCCACGCCGTGTCCGGACGGCATGTACTGCCAGGCCCCCAACAACGGCTGCGGCGGCGGCTATTGCACGGCCGCACCGACCGACTGCCAGCCCGGCACGACCGGTGGCGACACGCCCGTCTGCGGCTGCGACGGGGCCACGTACGATACCTACTGCGACGCGTGGCAGGCCGGCATCGCGATCGCCGAGTTCAACGCCTGCACCCAGTGAGACCAGGGCTCGCGCTGGCGGTGGGCCTGGTCGGGCTCGCCGCCGGCGAGGCGCACGCGCAGCCGCGCCCCTCCGCGGTGTCGCTCACCTGGGAGGCGCCGGGCGGCTGCCCGTCGTCCGAGCGCATCCTCGCCGAGACCGATCGCATCCTGGCCGGCAGCACGGTCAGGACCGATCCGCCGATCGAGGCGCGCGCCCGCGTCCGGCAGGACGGCGAAAAATGGGTCCTATCGCTCGAGACCCGGCGCGGCGATGCGGTCGGCACCCGCGAGCTCGCCGGCGAGAGCTGCACCGCGCTCGGCGAGGCGATGATCGTCATCCTGGTCCTCATGATCGATCCGGCGCTGATGCCCGAGACCCCGCCGAGGCTCGAGCCGGAGCCGGCCGCGGTGGTCGTGGCGCCGCCGCCGCAGAAGCCGCCGGTGGCAGTGGTCGCGCGGCCGGCTGCACCAACACCGCCGGCGGTGGTCGGCTGCCGCTGGGGTCGCCCCGCGCTCGCGCTGTCGGCGCTCGGCGACCTCGGCGCGCTCCCGGCGCCCGCCGCCGGTGGCGAGCTCGGCTTCGCCCTCCGGCGCTGCGCGCTCGGCGCCTCGGCGGCGGTCCGCGCCCTCTATCCGCGCACCGGCGAGGCGGAGCTCGACACCAGCGCCGGCGGCGACCTCTGGCTCGCGGCCGGGGCGCTCGCCCTCGGCCTCGCGCGCGATCTCGGCGCGATCGAGCTCGGCGCCCGCGGCGGGCTCGAGGTCGGCGCCATGTCCGGGCGCGGCGTCGGCATCAACCACCCGGACTCGGGGCGCGCTCTCTGGCTGGCGGCCAGCGCCGGGGCCGTCCTGCGCGTGCCGCTCGGCGCCCGGCTGGCAGCGCTCGCCGGGCTCGATCTGGTGGTGCCGATCCGGCGCCCGCGCTTCGTCATCGACGACCTCGGATCGGTCCACCGCGCCGCCGCCGTCACCGGTCGCCTCGCGCTCGGCCTCGAGCTCTCCTTCTGATACCCGGAGGAGGGCGCCCCTCGGCGACACCAGTCCTCACAAGAGGGTGGCGACTGCAATCGTCCGCCGTGACGAGCGCCATGCTGCAGGAGCTGGCAGCGGCGCGAGGCGCGCTCACGCTGTCTATCTGCATCCTCTGCGATCCGGCCGCCGCCGCGCGCGCCCGCGGCCTGGCGCGCGCGTTCGGCTTGGGGTGATGCATACAAGCGTCTGCGGGGTCAGACGAACCCGGGGACCAGTCACCATGTGGATCGAGTGAACTGCGCGGCGGCGCAGCGCAGTCGCCGTGGCACATCGGTTGCTGGGTGGTCCAGCCGATGCAGCGCCCGCTCCTCGTCTGTCTCTTCCTTGCGCTTCCCTGGGCCTGCCAGAACTCGATCGACAGCGGCGGCAGCGACACCCCCGCCTTCGAGGTCCCGAAAAATCAGGTCGAGCTCCTCCCCTTCCGCGTGCGCCTCGCGCGCATCGCCCAGGTCGCCGGCGTGACCACCGATGACCCGATGCTCGCCGAGATCCAGGCCCGCGCCGCCGAGCTCGGCGACCACGACTTCGCCACCGGCGTCCGTCCCAACCTCGCCTGGACCGCGGCCCGCATGAGCACCTGGATCAAGGCGCTCAAGCCGGTCTGCACCAGCGAGACCTTCCGCGCCCGCTACCCGGACCTCGGCGAGGACCCGTCTGCGCTGATCGCCGCCGCCTGGGGCCGAAGCGCGACCGAGGCCGACCTCGACGACATCGAGGCCGCCCTCGACGGCGTCGCCATCGACAGCGAGGAGCGCACCCAGGCGGTCTGCTTCGCCGTCCTCTCAGCCGTGGAGCTCGTCGCGAAATGATCCGGCACATCCCCCTCGTCGCCTGCCTGATCTCGTGCGTCGGCGGCACGCCGAACAGGACCCCCGAGGAGAAGGCAGCCGACGTGCGCGCCTATCTCTCCTCCCTTGCGCCGATGCTGGTGAGCCGCACGCTCAGCCCGGAAGAGCTCGCGGCCATCGACGAGGCCGCGCAGGGCAGCGATCCGCTGTCGGCGATCGACACCGTCGTGCGCGGCTGGGCGGACGATCCGGCGCTCGCCGAGGCAGCGCGCGAGATGATCCAGACCCGCCTCTCGGTGTCCGGCAAGACCGACGAGATCAACTTCGAGCTGCCCGGCAACCTCGCGGCGTACACGGTCGCGAACCACCTCCCGTGGTCGACGCTGGTCACCGCCGACTACTGCGTCGGCGACGACGGCGCCACCATCGACTGCGACAGCGGCGCGCCGTACGCGGCCGGCATCCTGACCACGCGGGCCTTCCTCAAGGCGCGCGCCAGCCGGTTCAACCTGACGCGCGCGTCCACCATGATGAACACGTTCGCCTGCCAGCACTACCCGCTGGCGGAGGACCTCGAGCCGCGCGTGCCGCGCGAGCGCCTGCGCACCATGTTCAAGGCAGACAGCCCCGAGGAGCAGGAGGACCCGCAGGCGGCGGGAGCCTTCGGCAACGGCTTCGCCTGCTACAGCTGCCATGGCCAGTTCGCCTGGCACGCGCAGCTGTTCGTCCAGTTCGACGACCAGGGCCTGTTCAGGAGCGACGCCACCGGCATCCAGGATCCGGACGGCGAGCTCGGGCGCTCGGTCGGCGGCCTGTTCGCGTCGCACTTCGCGACCCCGGAAGAGGCCGCGGTGCCGACCTCGCAGATGCTCGGCCACCCGGTCGCCAACCTGGCCGAGGCAGGCGCGGTGCTGGCGGCGAGCCCCGAGCTGGCGTCCTGCACCACCCGCGGCGTCCTCGAGTACGTGCTCAGGCTCGAGCAGGGCGCCGAGATCGACCCCGCCCTCATCGGCGACATCGCCGGTGCGCTCGCGCCGGCGCAGTCGACCTTCGCCGACTACGCGGTCGCGGTGTTCACCAACCGCCGCGTGATCGACACCGTGGTGCGGAGCTTCCACGCGCCGGCGCAGCCGGCAGGAGACGATCAGCCGTGACGAAGAAGAGGCACGAGCTCGAGCGCATGGCACCGATGGAGCGTCGCCGCTTCCTCCAGTTGATGAGCGCGGCGGTCGCGGCGCCGATGGTACCGGGGGCGGTCCGCCGGGCGGTCAACGCGGTGGCCGGCGGGGAGGCGTACGCGGCACAGCGCGAGGCGGACCTCCCGCGCTACTTCATCGAGATCTGCCTGCGCGACCAGTGGGACGCGGGGCACCTCATGGTGGCGCCCGGGCTCGCGACCTACAGCGGGCTCCGGCGCGGCGAGACCGGCACCATGGCCGCCCTGTTCTACGCGCCGGACGAGCTCGGCGTCTACGACGTCAACGGCACCAAGGTCTACCTGACCAACGAGTCGAAGCCGCTCGCCGATCACCTCGACACCATCGCGATGATCGACACCACGACGCTCGGGCAAGGGGACATCCACGGCCACGAGGCGGCCAACCCGAACCGCTCGCCGGGCAAGAGCAAGACGCGGCGCGCCGGGCAGAGCGAGATGTGGCTGAACGACCCCGTCGACAACTTCCCGCAGGGGGTCGAGGCGTATTTTTCGGCGACCCCGACGCCGGCGACCCTGTTCAACCACTGGCAGAAGTCGCTCGCGCCCATCAAGAACGGCATCGCGTTCAAGGGGATCAGCCGCGGAATCCACACCGCGTATCACTACGCGGGGGCGCTCGGCGGCCAGGCCGAGCTGGACCGCCACTACTCGCGCGACACCCTGTTCGCCGCCTTCCCCGACAAGGTCGAGGACTACAACATCCTCCAGCGACCGGAGCACGCCGACGCGGTCGCGCGCATCCTCGAGCGGGTCGACATGAAGGCGCTCGACACGCGGGGATATTCCGACGCGGCGATGACCGCGCACGGCGCCGAGCTGACCGACGTCCGCGGGCGGCTCTACGTCGGCGAGCCGCGCCTGGTGAGCATGCCGCTCACGCCGGACGAGGTGACGTTCTGGCAGACCGGAGTGCCGGATCAGGCGGCGGGAGGCCCGGTGCGGGGACAGATCTGGGAGCAGATGGCCTGGGCGTTCAAGCTGATCGAGAGCGACCAGACGCGCGCCGTCGCGCTCGAGTTCGACTGGGTGGACACCCACGACCGGCGCACCGAGGTGCAGCTCCGGTTCGAAGCGGCGCAGGTGGCGCTGCCGCTCGGGCGGCTCATCGGCAAGCTCAAGGAAGCCGGCCTCTACGACCGGACGGTGATCGCGATCTACACCACCGACGGGTCGCGCTCGCCCGGCGCCGGGTCGTACGGCAACGAGGGCAAGAACACCGTCGTCCTGGCCGGTGGCGGCATCCGCGGCGGCTACTACGGCGACATCCGCGTGGCGGGCAACACCGCCGACGGCCACACCTACTCCTATCACCCGCCCGACGACAACGGCGCGCCGGGCGCGGGGTCGACCGACAACAACGGCCGGCTCGACTCCGCGCGGGTCTGGCGCACCGTCATGAAGGCTGCCGGCGTCCCCGACGACCTCGCGACCCAGTTCCCGGACGTCGCGGCCGCGCGGCCGCTGTCCTTCGTCCTCCGCGGCTAGCCGTTTCCGCGGAAACGCGATGTGACGTTCGCCACGCCGCGGAAACGCGATGTGATCCAATCCGCAATCCGCTGAACGGTTCGGGGATCGGCTGACACCAGCCGCGCGATGGTGACTGGCATCCAGCGCCGTGCCCGAACCGGCGCAAGGCGCGTTGTGGAGCCCACGGTCATGACGAGCGGGACACGCGAGACCGCAACCTGCTCGCAGCGGGTCGTGGCGTGAAGGCAACAGATCGATCGCCTGCGCGTGCTCGCGCGCGCGCACCTGCGCGTGGCACTCGGGGTGCACCGTCCGACCCCATGCTCGCAAGCGGGGAGATGCGTCTGGCCTATCCGGCGCGGGAATGGGAACCCGTGCTCCACGGGCCGCTCGCCGGCCGGGCCGTCGAGGCGGCGGTCCAGATCGGCGAGGCGCTTCGCGCCGTGCCGGTCACCGACCCGAG
>Ga0075425_100006767_pt1 | contig 12061 bp, 9 predicted proteins | sample SoiMethybrSBSTD4_FD_75300 | JGI IMG/M metagenome (GOLD analysis project Ga0075425, IMG submission 75300) | Bulk soil microbial communities from a Populus tree surrounding site in Tennessee, USA - Soil MetaG P. TD hybrid SBSTD4 | ecosystem: Environmental > Terrestrial > Soil > Tree plantation...
GTGCGCACGGCCGAGGAGACCGTCCACGGGCCGGTCGCGCTCGCCCGCGCCGCGGCCCTCAGCGCCTGCCATTGCGCCGAGCCGGCGCTGATACGCCCGAGCGGAAAAAGCAGCGCCAAGGGCAGGAGCCCCAGCACGAGAGCCCCCAAGATCTGATAGGTAGCGCGCCAATCGTAGCGAGACAGCAGCAGTTGTGTGAGCGGGGGCAGCACCAACATGCCGACGCCCACGGCCGCGTAAGGCACCGACATCACCGCGCCGATGCGATGGCTGAACCAGCGACTGAGCAAGGCCGAGGCGGCGACCATGCCGAGCGCGGCGGCGCCAAGGCCGCCCAATACGCCGACGGCGATCACGTAGTGCCACAGCTCTGTGGCAAAGCCGGCGAGGACGTAACCGGCGCCCAGGCTGGTCAGGCCCAAGCCGTAGGTCACCCGCGCCCCAAGCCGATCGACCAGCTGGCCGGCAAAGGGCGCGGCCAGACCATAGGTCAACATGTTGGCGGCATAGGTGAGGGTGATTTGCGGGCGCGTCAGGCCCAATCCCTTCTGCACCGGCAGCAGAAAGACGGCGAAGGATTCTTGCGTGCCTCGCGCGAGCAGGTTCATGGCAAAGGTGAAAAATACCAGCGCGAGGAGAAAACGCCTGCCGGGCTCGACGGCCTGATTTGCCACGGGCGCGGCCTCGTTGGCGCTTAAATGCGCGTGAACTTCGCCATGGCCTGGCGAAAGCTGAGCCCACGTGCAAGCTCCACTGCGGCCGCCGCATCATCGCGCGCGTCGTTGGCGGCCAAGCGCGCCACCTCCGCGGCGTGCTCGGCTGGAATGCAGATCACCCCGGAGCCGTCGGCGACGATCAGATCACCCGCCCGCCCGCGCACGCCGCCGCAGCTAACCGGCTGGTTGATGGCGCTGATGGCAATGCGCGTACGCCCCGTCAACGGCGTCATGTGCCGGGCGAACACCGGCAGTCTTTGCTCCAGCATCTCCTCGCGATCGCGCCCGCCCCCATCAACGATGACGCCGGCAATGGCTTGCCTCTTGGCGGCAAGTGTTGCCAGGCCGCCGAAGGTCGAGACGCAATGGCCGGCATGGTCGATGAGGAGAATGTCGCCGGGCGCGGCCGCCTCGATCATGTCGCCGACCTTGAAATCCCCGGAGCCGAAATCGCCGCGCGCGCCGGTGACCCGCCGGATGGTGACTGCACGGCCGACACAGCGCGGGCCCGGCACGATCTGGGCGAGCCCGCCCATCACGCCGGCAAATTCCAGATCGTCGAGGGTATTGGCGATCGTGAGGGTTGCGAGCTCTCGATCCTGCGCCACGATGTCATCGACCACGCGCATGCCGGCGGCTCCTTTGGCTCAGGCGTTGGCTTGCGGGACCCTCTCCTATCGCCCCCGCGCGCGCGGCACAACCGCGCGCCGCCACGCCATTGGGCGGCGCTGCGCGCTGGCCCGGCAACGAGGGTGGCGGGCGGAGGGTGGCAGGTTTGCCACGCCCGCAACGCGATCTCGTCTGAGGCCAACGGCGTCCTGAAATTGCCTGTAAGCGCCCACATCCTGCCCCGCCGCAATGCTTGCCCACGTGGGCGACAGGGCTGCGGCGGCACTTGCCTGCGGAGTAGGCCAAATGATGGGTTGCGTTGCGGCCGGCGAGCGGCGAAGCTGGTCGCGGGTAGGACCTGAGGCTAAGAGGGGGGGATCGCGCCTTGTGGAGGCCTGAGGGCGGCCGAGCTTATCGCGCAGCCGCGCGTCGCCTGCTGGCGGCCGCCCTGCTGCTCCTCGCCGGCGGGATCGCCGAGGCCGGCCCTAGTCCCGAAGAATACATCGCCCATGTCGGCGGGGACGCCAAGATCGTGGCGTTCGGCGAACTGGCCCTCGACGGGCGCAAGCTGGTGTGCGGCAAACGGCCCACCGTGCTCGACACCCAGCTCGATGACTACGGGGCCGCCTATCCCGGCTTCCTCATTCTCAATCCCAAGTTGCTCTCAAAGGTATCCACACCGGTAAAGCTGTGGATCCATGCGCACGAGTGCGGCCATCAGTTCCGCGGCCCTGACGAGGAGACCGCCGACTGCTTCGCCGTCCAACGCGGCCGCCGCCAGGGTTGGCTGACGCCCGACGGGCTCGAGGAGGTGTGCCGCTTCATTGCGCCCGCCAAAGGCGACAGCATGCATTTCTCCGGTTCGCACCGCTGCGAGCTGATGCGCAAGTGCTATACCGATAGCGCCATCAAATAGACAGTGCCGGCCGCAGGGCGCTCGCGTCTTGGTTCGGTCGCCAGCGATCCTCGCGGCGGGCGAGGCGCCAAGCCCCCGCCTGCCCCGCGCCCGCCGCGCGGGGGAGGGCGGCGTCCTGCCCGGTTCCGCTCGGGCGTAGCGCGGGCCATCTTGACGGGGCCAAGCGCGCTGGCGTTAAAAGGGCCTCGACCCTGCGGTCATTGTGGACCGCGGCAGCAGGCTTGAGGACCGCGATGGAAAAGTTCACCACCTTGACGGGCGTCGCCGCGCCCATGCCGATGATCAACATCGATACCGATGCCATCATTCCCAAGCAGTTCCTGAAGACCATCAGGCGCACCGGGCTCGGCAAGCACCTCTTTCACGAATTGCGCTACGACGAGGAGGGCAAGGAACGTGCGGACTTCGTGCTCAACAAGCCTGCCTATCGCCAAGCCAAGGTGCTGGTGGCCGGAGAAAACTTCGGCTGCGGCTCCTCGCGCGAGCACGCACCCTGGGCCTTGCTCGATTTCGGCATTCGTTGCGTGATCTCGACCTCCTTCGCCGACATCTTCCACAACAACTGCTTTCAAAACGGCATCCTGCCGATCAAGGTCTCCCCGGCCGATCTGGAAAAGTTGATGGACGATGCCAATCGCGGCGCCAACGCGACCATCACGGTGGATCTGGAGAAGCAGGAAATTCGCGGCCCCGACGGCGGCGTCGTCGTCTTCGACATCGATCCTTTCCGCAAGCGGTGCCTACTCGAGGGCCTCGACAACATCGGCCTGACCTTGCGGGAGGAAAAAGCCATCGGCGCCTTCGAGGCAAAAGCGCACGCCGAGCGGCCCTGGCTCTAGGCCATCCGGCGACGCCGGCACGTTCAACCTCAAGGGGAGCGCGCGCAAGGGCGCGCCTCTACCCTGGCACGAGGAAGCTGCCGCCGGCGCCGCGCCCGCGGCTCGCGCCGCCACACAGCGGCAACGTTCCGCCAACGTTCTAACCCCTCGAACCTGCAGCGGCGCCCGCGCCGGCGGGCGCGTGCGCGCTTCAAGGCTTGCCGCACGGCGACCGGCTTTACCCGGGCGGGGGACCTGAATAGAGTAACCTCAAGTTCAAGCACAAGGACGTCCGAGCGGGATGAACGGGCGCCGGAGACGACCGTGGAGGGTGCCAGCAAAGAGGCCGGCGAGGTTTTGCCGGATGTGGTGGGCGACAGTGCGTGTGGGCACGATGGCCTTGCCGTGGCAATGCCGACAGCCAGCTACGTGCTGAGAGGCCGCGAGCCTCCCTCGCAGCGACAGCGCTATCGACGCGCCTATGCCGCGCTCGATCTCGGCACCAACAATTGCCGTCTGCTCGTGGCGCACCCGCGGCCGCGTGGCTTCAAAGTGATCGGGGCCTTTTCGCGCATTATCCGTCTGGGCGAGGGCGTCTCCATCAGCGGACGTTTGTCCGAACCCGCCATTGAACGCACGATCGATGCCCTGCATGCCTGCGCCAACAAGATGCGCGCGCTCAATGTCGAGCGCTCGGGGCTCATCGCCACGGAGGCCTGTCGCGTCGCCATCAACGCGCCGGAGTTCCTGCGCCGCGTGCAGCAGGAGACCGGTCTCGATATCAAAATCGTCAGCCGGGAGGCCGAGGCGCGGCTGGCCGTGTCGGGCTGTGCCTCTTTGATCGACCCCGCTTGCGATCTCGTCCTCGTCTTCGACATCGGCGGCGGCTCCTCCGAGCTCATCTGGCTCGACTTGTCGCGGCACCGCGGCTTTGACCGCAGCGCCCCGGCCGACCGCCTCGAGCTGCAGAACGCCATCGCAGCCTGGACCTCTCTGCCCGTCGGCGTCGTCAGCCTGGCGGAGCGCTTCGGCGGGGTGTTTGTGTGTCCGCAGGTGTTTCAGGCGATGGTCGATCACGTCGGCACCCTGCTGGCCCCCTTCGAGGCGGTCCATAAATTCCGCGCGCGTCTGCCCGGCAGCCGCACACACCTGCTTGGAACATCGGGGACGGTGACGACCATCGCGGGCGTGCACCTTGGCCTGCCGCGCTATGATCGCAATCGCGTCGACGGCTGCTGGCTCGAGACGGAGCAAGCCCGGGCCGTCTCCGGGCGCCTGCTGGCGGCCAGCTACGAAGAGCGCGTGGCCGAACCCTGCATCGGCAAGGAGCGGGCCGATCTCGTGCTCGCGGGCTGCGCCATTCTCGAGGCCATGCTCAAGATGTGGCCCTGCGATCGCCTACGCGTGGCCGACCGGGGGCTGCGCGAAGGCATTCTGGCAACCCTGATGGCCGAGGACGGGGTGCATCGGGGTGAGCACCGCCGCGGCTACTGGCGGCGCTGATCGGCCTGCGGCCCTGCGCCCGGAGCGAACAGCGCTTCCATCTCGCGGCGCACCTTGACGGCCAAGCCCGTGGCATCCAGGACCACGTCGGTCCAGGTGAGCGGCTCGCCAGCGGCGATATCGCGCGTGAGCTTCACATCGTTGGCGAGCCCCAAGGGCAGATATCCCTGCCGCAGCGAAACCTCGGCCGGCGTCTGCTTTCCCCAGACGCAGAAGCCGCCTTCGCCGTCGAGCATCTCTCCCGTCTTCAGCGTGCGTTTGGCGGTGGCGACCACATCGGAATAAAAGCCCACCGCCGCGCCCGTCGGCTCCTTGCGCAAGGCAACGGAGGCGACCGATACCCCGAGTTCCAAGCCGATCATGTGCGTTGGCCGATAGAGCGCCGCATAGTTGCCGCTGCGATCGGGCAGCAGGTGGTATTCCCGAAAACATTGTTTGGCGTAGGGGCTTTGGCTCGCAATCACGACGAACGTTCCCATCGCCAAATGGTGCGGCACGTCGTTGGCCTGGCGATCGACCGAGGAGACGACCTCGGTCACACCCTTCTTCTCCAAGGTGCCGCCGTCGCTGCGGGGCTTGCAGACTTCCGCAAGGTCGAACCGGGACGAGGGCGGAAAGCCAAGCCCGTTCGTCTGCGGCAGCAGGCCCGTGGCGTTGCACACCGCGGTCATCTCGATTCCCGACTTGGTGCCGTCGATGAAGGAGTTGAACATTTTCGGGTTGATGTGGCTGCGATCGGTGATCTTCAGGTAGGCGTCGAGGATGTTCCAGACCGTGTCCGGCGTGGACTGATGGTAGCTGGGGTGGTAGCGGGTGCCCTTGCCGGCGGCGATCACCTCGAAGCCGCAGGTGCGTGCCCAGTCGACATGCTCGCAGATGAGCGCCGGCTGATCGCCCCAGGCCAGCGAATAGACGACGCCTGCCTCGCGCGCCCGACGTGCCAGCAGCGGACCGGCCAGCGCGTCGGCCTCGACATTGACCATGACGATATGCTTGCCGTGCTGAATGGCAGCCTGGCACAGGCGAATGCCGGTCGCGGGGTCGCCGGTGGCCTCGATCACCACCTCGATCTCGGGATGCGCGACGATGGCCATGGCGTCGTCGGTCAAGAAGGTCCTGCCGGTCTTGATGGCATCACTGAGGCTGGCGACGTCGAGCTGAGCCGCCGGCCAGCCGACCTCGCTCAGCCGGTCCTTGGCGCGCTGAGGCACGAGGTCGGCCAGGCCTGCCAAATGCATGCCCGGCGTCAGCCGCACCTGCGACAAGAACATGGTGCCGAATTTTCCAGCGCCGATCTGGCCGACACGAATGGGTTTGGCAGCGGCGGCGCGCGCCTTGAGCAGGGATGCTAGGTTCACGGGGACTAGTCCTCCGAAAAGCGAAGCTGGCATGGCGTTCGCACCGGGCTGCTCGCGGCGGCAGCCCGGTGCGCGCAGCTTAGCGCAACGGATCGCATCAGGCGCAAAAATGGTGCATGATGCGGCCAACCATGGGAGCGCGAGCCATGCAGGATAGCCCGCAACAATCGACCCCCCGCACGCTGCGGCTCAATCCGCGCGACAATATCCTCCTCGCCGTCGATCCCGTCGAGCGAGGTTCTACGATCGACGGGGTGACGGCGCGTGCGCGCATTCTACGCGGGCACAAGATGGCGGCGCAACCGATCGCCAAGGGACAGCCCGTGCTCAAATTTGGACAGATCATCGGCTTTGCCAGCGAGGACATCGCCCCGGGCAGCCACGTCCACACGCAGAACTGTTCGTTCGCCGAGTTCGAGCGCGACTATGCCTTCGCCCAGGATGCCCGCGAGGAGGCCCTGTTGCCGGCCGAGCTGCGCGCGACCTTTGCCGGCTTCCGACGCAGCAGCGGCAAGATCGGCACGCGCAACTATATTGGCGTGTTGACGAGCGTGAACTGCTCCGCCTCGGTGGCCCGCTTCATGGCCGAGGCGGTAAGCCGCTCGGGCCTCCTCGAAGCCTATCCCAACGTGGACGGCGTCGTCTCTTTCGTGCATGGGACCGGCTGCGGGCTCGCCGCCAAGGGCGAAGGCTACGACGTCTTGGAGCGCACACAGTGGGGTTACGCCGGTCATCCTAATCTCGCCGCCACGCTGCTCGTCGGGCTCGGCTGCGAGGTGTTCCAGATCGCGCGCCTCAAGGAACGATATGGCCTGGTAGAGGGCGACAACTTCCGTACCATGACGATCCAGGATACCGGCGGCACCAAGAAGACCATCGAGGCTGGCGTGGCACGCATCAAGGAGATGCTGCCGCGTGCCAATGCGGTCCGACGCGAAACCGTGCCGGCCAGCGAGATCACGCTGGCGCTCCAGTGCGGCGGCTCGGACGGCTACTCGGGCATCACCGCCAACCCCGCGCTCGGTGCCGCCGCCGACCTGCTAGTGCGCCATGGTGGCACCGCGGTGCTGTCGGAGACCCCGGAAATCTATGGCGCCGAACACCTCCTGACCCGGCGCGCACGCAATCGCCAGGTCGGCGAGAAGCTGGTCGAGATCATTCGTTGGTGGCAGGACTATTGCGCCAGGAACGATGGCTCCATGGACAATAATCCAAGCCCCGGCAACAAGGCCGGCGGGCTCACGACGATTTTGGAGAAATCGCTGGGCGCCGCGGCGAAGGGAGGCACCACCACGCTCAACGAGGTCTATCGTTACGCCGAACCGGTCACCGCCAAGGGCTTCGTTTATATGGACACGCCCGGCTACGATCCCGTGGCCGCGACGGGTCAGGTGGCCGGTGGCTGCAATCTTCTTTGCTTCACAACGGGCCGCGGCTCGGCGTACGGCTGCAAGCCGACGCCGTCGATCAAGCTGGCCACCAATCACGACGTCTATCGGCGCATGCTGGACGACATGGACATCGACTGCGGCGATATCCTGGACGGCGTGTCGATCGAGGCCAAGGGTCAGGAGATCTTCGACGCCATTTTGCGCGTGGCCTCCGGCGAAAAAACCAAAAGCGAGCTGTTGGGCTACGGCGATAACGAATTCGTACCCTGGCAGATCGGCGCCACCATGTGAGGGCCGCCGCCAGGCCGGTACCAAAAACCAAGGCCCAACTCCTGAGGTTGGCGTCTAGCACCGGCCGCCTGACGCGGCGCGGGCCAAACGCCGCGCGCCGCTGAGCAGAGGAATTTCGCGCGCGCTTGGCCTTTTGGGTCCTAAGCGGCGGCCCAAAACGGGGCCCGCTAGCGGCGCACCTTGGCGTCGATAGCATCCCAAATCAGGGCCGCAATGTCGGGCCCGCCGAAGGCCTTCACCTGCCGGATGCCGGTGGGCGAGGTGACGTTGATTTCCGTCAGGTAGGGACCGATCACGTCGATGCCGGTGAAGAGCAGGCCGCGGCGCTTGAGCTCCGGGCCAAGCCGACGGCAGATCTCGAGGTCGCGCTGCGTCAGCTCCGTGGCCGTGGCGACCCCACCCACGTGCATGTTGGAGCGCGTCTCGTCCGCGGCCGGAACCCGGTTAATGGCGCCCACCACCTCGCCGTCGACGAGGATGATGCGCTTGTCGCCGGCGCGTACCTCCGGCCGATACTGTTGCACCATGAACGGTTCGCGGAACACGGTCTGGAACAGCTCGACCAGGGAGTTGAGGTTGGTGTCGCCCTCAGTCAGGCGGAACACGGAAGCCCCGCCGTTGCCGTAGAGGGGCTTCAGGATGATGTCCTTGTGCACGGCGCGAAAGGCGCGCACCTGTTCAAGGTGGCGCGTGACCAGCGTCGGCGGCATCAAGTCGAGAAAGTCGAGCACGAACACCTTCTCGGGCGCGTTGCGCACGTGGGCTGGGTCGTTGACCACCAGAGTCTTGGGGTGGATGCGCTCCAGCAGGTGCGTCGTGGTAATGTAGGACATGTCGAAGGGTGGATCCTGGCGCAGCAACACCACGTCCATCCGGCTCAGGTCCTCCTCGCGCTCGTCGCCGACCCGGTAATGGTTGCCTACCCGATCCTCGACATTGAGGGTTGCGCCCCGCGCGATCAGGCGCCCGGCCAACAGGCTCAAGTGCGGCGGGGTGTAGTAGAAGAGTTGGTGGCCGCGCTGCTGGGCTTCCAACAACAAGGCAAAGGTCGAGTCGCCGCGAATGTCGATGCGGTCGATCGGGTCCATCTGGCAGGCAACTTTGAGGGGCATTGGATCCACGCTCCCGGCCGCAGGCGAGACGGCATGCAAGCCCTTTCCGTTGGCAAGTTCAACCGGAATTGCACGCCCGCACGCGCCCGAGCCTGTCGCCCGCCACGCTGCATGAGGTGGGGCGTCGAGACAGGCGCTCAGCAGTTGTCCTCGTCTTTTTTGAGCGCCAGCGCCAGCTCATAAGCACGCGTTTTGGAGACGTTGAGGGCTTCCGCCGTCGCCTTGGCGGCGTCGCGCACGCTCATGTCCTTGAGCAGGTCGCGCAAGTGCGCGGCAATCGCCGTGTCGGCCACGCTGGGCGCGGCGGCGGGTGGGCCAACGACGATCACCATTTCGCCGCGCGGCGCCGATTGGGACGCCCATTGCGCCAGCTCGTGCGCTTCCCCCGTTCGCACCTCCTCGTGCAGCTTGGTCAGCTCACGGGCGACCGCCATTGGGCGCTCCGGCAAGGCTTGCCCGATGTCGGCAAGACTGGCGGCCAGGCGCGAGGGCGCCTCGAATAGAACGAGTGTTGCCGGCGTGCCGGCGAGCTCCGCCAAGCGCGTGCGGCGCGCACTCTGCTTGGGTGGCAGAAAGCCGGCGAACAGAACGGTATCGGTGGCAAGGCCGCAGGAGGTGAGCGCCGCCGTCAGCGCCGAGGCGCCCGGCAGGCTCGTTACCCGGATGCCGGCGGCAAGCGCCTCGCGCACCAGCTTGTAGCCAGGGTCGGAGATCAAGGGCGTGCCGGCATCGCTGATCAGCGCGACCGAGCGGCCGGCCTTGAGCTCGCCGATGAGGCGCGGCCGCTCGCGCGCCGCATTGTGCTCGTGATAGGCGCGCAAGGGCCGGGCGATGGCGAAGTGCGCCATCAGGGTGCGGCTGTGACGCGTGTCCTCACAGTAGATGAGGTCGGCCCGCGCCAGCGTCGCCAGCGCCCGGAGACTGATATCGCCCAGATTGCCGATCGGGGTGGCGACAATATAGAGGCCGGGCGGCAAAGCCTGCGCTAGCTCCGCCGCCAGCAGCGCGCCCGCACGCTCGGCCGTTGCGGCGCCAGCGCCGGGCAAAGTTTGAGCAGGTCGCGTCACGGTCCCTCCTCTGGCCGCCTGGAATACTGGCAGTTATGCCGCTGTCGGGCGGCAAAGCGCCATCCCGTTGCGCGTTTTTTTGTTGCGCGACGACGCCGGCTCTGCCTTGCTCGGAAAGGGATTCGCAGACAGGGGTTTGGACGACGCGCGCGAGACGACAACTTATGGGGGGAGCGCTGGCACCCGCAGGAGCCCGAGTGGGTCACCGTCCGCTCGCCATCCTCGCGCGCGTGGCCGCAGCCCTCCTCCTCGTGGGCTGCGCCGCCAATACCCAGGGACCGCTCGCGACCTCCGCCACGACGCCGGGAGCGGAGACCGCGCCAAAGGGCGCCCCCGTCAAGGTGGCGCTGCTGGCCTCGCTGTCGGCGCAAGGCCAGCCCGGGATCATCGGCAAGGCTTTGAAACAGTCGGGTGAGCTCGCGCTGTTCGACCGCGACAGTCCAAACCTGCAGTTGCTGATCAAGGACGACAAAGGCACCCCCGAAGGCGCGGCGGTGGCGGCGAGCGATGCCATCAAGGATGGTGCCAGGCTCATCGTTGGTCCGCTGTTTGCCAAATCCGTTGCCGCCGTCGCGCCGATTGCCCGCCAGGCAAACGTGCCCGTGGTTGCCTTTTCCAACGATCGCCAGGTGGCCGGGCGCGGCGTTTATCTGTTGAGTTTCCAGCCCGCGCCCGAAATCGACCGCGTCGTCAGCTACGCCGTGCGCCAGGGTAAGCGTCGCTTCGCTGCTCTCATCCCGGACGACGCCTTCGGCAAGCTCGCCGGCACCGCCTTCCGGGACGCCGTCGAGCGCGCCGGCGGTACCATCGTGGCGCTCGAGACCTATCCGGCCTCGGCCAACGGCATGCTCGAGCCCATGCGCAGAGTCGGCACGGTGTTGCGCGCCGCCCAGGACAGCGAAGGCGGCCAGGTCGACGCCTTGTTCCTGCCCGGCGGGCAGGAGAATTTGGAACGGATCGCGCGACTGATGCCGCAAGCCGATATCGACGCCAGCCGCGTCAAGGTGTTGGGCACCGGCGGCATGGATTACGCCAACGCCGGACACAACGCGGGGCTGGTGGGAGCCTGGTATCCCGGTCCCGATCCACGCGGCTGGGAGGAGTTTGCCCAGAAGTTCGCGAAGAGCTACGCCGCCGCCCCGCCGCGCATCGCTAGCCTCGCCTATGACGCCGTCAGCTTGGCAATTGCGCTCGCCGGCACGGCCAACGAGGCCGAGCGCTATGGCGCCGGCACGCTCACGCGCGCGAGCGGTTTCACGGGCATTGATGGCAGCTATCGGCTGCACGCCGATGGTACCGCCGAGCGCGGGCTTGCCATTCTCGAGGTGCAAAGAATTGGGGCGGGTATCATCGACCCGCCGCCGGCGTTGGGTTCCGCGCCTGCAACGGCGGGAGCGGCCGCCTCAGGGGTGGCCTCGGGCCTCTTCAACTTCTTCAACAACTGAGCGGTCAGCCCCGGCGGCAGCGACCGGCTCCAAGGCGCGCGCCAACTCCACGACAATGGCGTTGAGAATGAGCCGCGCGGCGGGCATGACCCGGATGCGCGCCCCTTTGCACTCGATTAGCCCGTGCCGGGCCAAGCGCGCGACGGCCTCGGCGCGCGGTCGTACGCCGGCCAGGCGATGCAGGTCTGCCAAGTCGAGCCCCTCGCTCAGCCGCAACCCCATCAGCAGCGCCTCATCGGCCGCCTCGGCGGGCGTCAGCAAGGTGTCCTCGAGCAGCGCGTGCCCGGCAGCTTCCGCCGCGGCGAGCCAGCGCTCGGGGTTCAACTCGGTGCTGGTGGCGTGGCGGCCATCGCTGGTGATGCGGCGGCCATGGGCGCCGGCGCCAACACCGGCATACTCGCCGTAACGCCAGTAAAGAAGGTTGTGGCGACATTCCTCGCCGGGCGCGGCGTGATTGGAAATCTCGTAGGCGGGAAGCCCGGCCTTAGCGGTCGCCTCCTGCGTTACTTGATAGAAGTCCGCGGCCCGCGCCGGATCGGGAAGGAGGAGCTTGCCCGCGGTGCTAAGGGCGGCAAACGGCGTGCCCGCTTCGATCGTCAGCTGATAAAGCGACAGGTGCTGGCCGGCGAGCGCAAGCGCCTGATCGAGCTCGGCGCGCCAGGCCGCAAGCGTCTGCCGGGGCCGGGCATAGATGAGGTCGAAGGAAAAGCGCGGAAACGTGTGACGCGTCACCTCGATGGCAGCCACCGCCTCCGCCGCGGTATGCAGACGACCCAGTCCGCGCAACTCTTCATCACACAGCGACTGCACGCCAAGCGAGACGCGGTTGATGCCC
>Ga0075425_100006769_pt1 | contig 12058 bp, 7 predicted proteins | sample SoiMethybrSBSTD4_FD_75300 | JGI IMG/M metagenome (GOLD analysis project Ga0075425, IMG submission 75300) | Bulk soil microbial communities from a Populus tree surrounding site in Tennessee, USA - Soil MetaG P. TD hybrid SBSTD4 | ecosystem: Environmental > Terrestrial > Soil > Tree plantation...
CGCCGATCATCTCGCCGTCGAACACGAGCGCCGACGCGTGGCCGAGTCCGCAGATCTGCGCAAGCCACCACGCATCGATCACGCTCGGGATCCCGACCTTGATCTCCGGCATCCCGAGCCGCGAACCCGCGCTCGCCACCCGGATGTCGCACGCGGCCGCGACCTCCAGGTGCGCGCCGACGCACGGGCCGTCGATCGCAGCGATCACCGGCGCGTCGAGGTCGCGGATCGCGCGGCACGCGGTGTGGAGAGCGGTGATGAACGTGCGCGCGCTTCGCTCGTCGAAGGCGACCATCTCCTTCACGTCGGCGCCACCGCCGTGACAGACGAGTACGGCGACGCGCGGCGGATCGGTCGCGATCGTAGCGAAGGCATCCGTGAGCGCGGCGATCATCTCAGAGCCGAGGAGGTTCAGCGGCGGAGCCTGCATGCGGATCAGACGGACGGCGCCGCGTCGCTCGCTCGAGACCGGGGAAGCGGGGGAGTCGTCCGGTGTCATCGGCGCCCGCGACGCCGGGCCGCCCACACGCCGAGCCCGACGCCTGCGCCGAACATCGTGGCCGCGCCGACCGCCGAGGGGACGCCGATGAGCAACGCGCGTCGTCGCGTGCGCAGCTCGTGGATCGGCCAGCCGCGGGAGCGGGCGATCCGGCGCAACTGGTGGTCCGGGTTAACCGCGTGCGGGTGGCCCACCGACTCCAGCAGCGGCAGGTCGTTTATCGAATCGGAGTACGCGGCGGAGTCCACCATCTCGATATTGCGGCGGCCGCCGATCTCTTCAGCGATCTTCGCCTTCGCCGCGCCGTGCGCGATCTCACCGACGAGCTCTCCCGTGTAGAGCCCTGCGTCGTCGATCTGCGCGATCGTGCCGCGCGCGCCGGTCATACCGAGGCCGCTCGCGACCAGCTCCGCGAGCTCCTGCGGTGCTGCGGTCAGCAGCCAGGTCTCGTCGCCCGCTTCTTGGTGCTGAGTGATGATGCGCGCGATGTCGGGATAGACGCGGGGGAGGACGCGCTCCTCGGCGATCTCACGGCCGAGCGACCGCAACTCCTCCGCGCCCCGCCCGCGTACGAACTCCAGCGCCGCGTTGCGCGACTTCTCCATCCCGGCGCGGCTCTCTCGCCCGACCGCTTGGAAGACCAACTGACCCCACGCCAGGCGCGCGATGTCCCGCGCTCGGTAGAAGTCACGCTCGTACAAGCCGCGAGCGAGTAGGAACAAGCTCGATCCTGGGACGAGCGTCTTGTCGAGGTCGAAGAACGCGGCGCGCGGCACCGCGTAACCCTAGCGCGTCTCCGTGCCGCGTCCGTTCGCAGCGCGGACACGTGCCCGCGGGACCAGGTTCATCATCCCGAGTTCTTCGTACAGCGCCGACGCGCGCTCGAGCAGGCCCTCGCCTCGGCGACGATCGGCGTCCGCGTCGGAGGCCGCGAGGAGCTCGCCGTACTCGCAGAGCGTGTGCGCGAGGTAGGGCATCGCGCCCATGCGTTCGTTCATCGTGATCGCGTCCTCGAAATGCGCCGCCGCCTGCTCGCGGTCGCCGATCGTGTGAGCGAGGATCCCGAGGTACCTTGCCGCCGAGCCGAGGCACACCAGCGCCGGGCCGGCGACGATCGTGCGCGAGTTGTACGGAACGAACAGGTCGTAGAGCAGCTTCGCCCGAGGACCGTCTCCGAGCGAGGTCGCGGCGTGCGACAGCATCGTCAGCGTCAGCATCCACGTTGTGTCGCGCGGGATGTCATTGAAGTCGTTCGCGGCGGCGATCTCGAAGTTTTCGCGCGCATCCTCGAGTCGCTCGTGCGTCGCGTACACCCAGGCCAGCGCCGCGCGTATCGCGACCGTCTCGGGGAACTGGTCGGCGTAGACGCGGATCGCCGGCTCCATCTCGATCAGTCGGCCTTGATGCTGGCGCAGGGTGAGCAGCTGCGCGGCGAAGAACTGCACGGCGTTCTCCGCCTGCACCTTGCTCCCGATCTCGAGCGCGCTCTTCATCAGCTCTTCCGCCTCATCGAGGCGGCCTTGGAGCGACGCGCGCATGCCGCGGAACACTTCGGCGAACCACAGCTGATACGGCTGTTTCAGCTCGGTCGCGATCTCGGCGTACTCGTCGATCTGGCGCGCGACCGCGTCGAGATCGCCGAGCTCGAGCAACGCCACGATCCGCCACCGGTGCCCGAGCAGCATCAGGTCGCGGTCGCCGCCGCGCCGCGCGAGATCGAGGATCTCGGTCGCCACTTCGAGCCGCTCGTCGAGCGTCTCCGGTCCCCACAGCGCGAACCGCCGCGCGCTGAGCGCGTACGCGAGCGCCGCGTTGTCGCCGACGCGCGTCGCCATGTCGACCGCCTGGCGGCCGAGCTCGGCGCGGCGTTCGCCGTCCTCGGAGAAGTACAGCGCCACGGCGAGCCGGCCGAGGATCCGCGACCGCAGGCCGCCGTCCTCTTCTCCCAGCATCTCCAGCGACTCCTCGAGGAGCCCGACCAGCTCCTCGTCGACGGTGAACGGCGGGATGTCGAAGGTTTGCCCGCCGCCGAACCCGAGCGCGGCCCGCGCGAGCTGGTCGCCCATCCGGTGTTCGCGTGCGAGCGCAGCCGCCTCCGCGAACGCATCGCGCCCTGCGACGTTCTCGCCGCCGCGCTGACGCACGTCGCCGAGCGACAACAAGAGGTTGCAACGCAGCGCGGGGTCGTCCTCGGAAAGGTCCATGGTGCGCAGCGCCGCCGAGTACCACCGCGCCGCTTCGCTGTGGGCAACCATCGCCGCCGCCTGATGTCCGGCGCGCACGAAGCTGGCGAGCGCCGCTTCGACCAGGCTCTCGTCGGGCGGCTGCAACGGCCGTACGACGGTCGAGAGCTCGAGCGCGCGGTCGAAGTGGTGTGCGATCTGCGCGAAGAACTCTGTTCGGTCGCCGGCGCGATCGTCGAGCCACTCCGCCGCCGCATGGTGCATTCGGAAACGATCCGCCTTCGACACCGAGCTGTAGGCGACCTCGCGGATGAGCGCGTGGTGGAAGCGGAACTGACGGGATCCAAGGAACGAGCTCGTCGGCTCCTCTTCGACGAATCCGCGGGTGCGGAGCATGCGCAGCGCGGTGGCGACGCCCCCGGGGTCGCCTTCTTCGCCGCCGACCGTCCACACCGCGCCGTCCCAGAAGACATCGCCGATCGAGGACGCGGCCTGGGCGACGCGTTTCGCCTCCGACGCCAGCAGGTCGAGGCGCGCCGAGATCAGCGCCTGCAGCGAATGCGGGATGCCGCTCGAAGCGCCTTCCTCGGCGGCCATCGCGGCGATCTCTTCGAGAAAGAGCGGGTTGCCTTGGCCACGGGTCGCGATGGACCGTTCGACATCGAGGCCCCACATCGCCTCGGTTTCGGTGCGCAGGTTCGACACGAGCGCGCGGCTGTGCTCTTCGGAGAGGGCCTCCAGGCGCACGAGCGCCGTGCGTTCTTGACCGAGGAGTCCGGCGATGCGGTCTCGAAGCTCCGGCCGCCCGACGCACACGAGCACGATCGGCACGAGATCGATCGTGTCGGCGAGCTCAAGCACCGTCTCGATGAGCGTCTGCGCTCCCCACTGGAAGTTGTCCAGCACGAGCACGGCCGGCCCTTCCCGCGCGAGCCCTTCGAGATAACGGCGGAGCGCCCACACCAGCTCGGGACCCGAGGGGGCCGTCCGGCGGAGGGCGCCGAGCAGCGGCCCGAGCTGCGTTTCGATCACCGGCACTTCGGCTTCTGTGTGGCGCGACTCGAGTCGCTTGCGGAGCTTTCGCAGCGCGGCGTCGGGCGCATCGAGGTCCGAGATCTGCGCTTCGGAGCGGACGACTTCGACCATCGGCATCCACGGCGAGCTCTCGCCATAGGGGAGGCAGGAGCCGCGGAATACCGCGGCGCGGCCGGTCGTGCGCGCCGCGAACTCGTCCACCAGCCGGCTCTTGCCGATGCCCGGCTCGCCGATCACCGCGACGATCTGCGGGCTGCCGTCGCGGATCGAGCGCTCGACGGCAGCCGTGAGCGTCTCCAGCTCGTGCAGCCGGCCGACGAACGGCGACCGAGGTCGGGTGCGCATGGAGGCGAGGCTCAGCGCCGCCCAGCCGTGCATCGGCTCGGCCTTCCCCTTCACGGTGACAGCGCGCGAGGGGCCGAACTCAACGATCTCGCGCGTGAGCATCATCGTCTCGCGGCCGACGAGGATCTCGCCGGGCTCGGCCGCCTGCTCCAGGCGCGCCGCCGTGTTCATGACGTCGCCCGTGGCGAGCGCTTCGGGGCTGGCGAGAGCGACGCCGGTATTGATCCCGATCCGGGTGATGAGCTCGACGCCGAAGCGCGGACGAAGGGTGTCGTTGAGCCCGGCGAGCGCGTCGTGCATCGCCAGCGCGCAGCGGATGGCGCGCTCGGCGTCGTCTTCGTGGACGTTGGGGATGCCGAAGACCGTGACGACGGCGTCCCCGATGAACTTCTCGACCACCCCGCCGAAGCTCTCGGAGAGCTTGCGCATGCGGTCGAAGTAGGCCGCGAGCACCGACTGGAATCCTTCTGGGTCGAGCCGGTCGCCGAGCGCGGTGGAGCCGACGAGGTCGCAGAAGAGCACGGTCACGAGCTTGCGCTCTGCCGGTTCCCCCCGTGTCGCTGGTGCGTCCGCCACGCGCTTCCCCCGTCGAGACGAATCCCCGTTCAACTAAGAGAACCAGGAAACGAAATCAGACACAAGCCTCGAACGCGTCGGGCAGGCCTGTTTTTGCTTGCTTTGCCGTCGTCAGGACCGGGAAGGTAAGGCGGGGTCGGGCGAGAGCAAGGCCGACACGAGGGTCGCCCCGCCGAACAGGCCGATCCACGCGGCCGCGATGACGCCGGCATCGTTCGCGACCACCGACCCGGCCATCGCGACGAAGCAGCAGACGACCGCGCGACGCGCCGCGGGGCGTCCCCACAACGCGCGGCCGACGAGTGACGAGCGACGCCAGGCGAGCACGGTAACGGCTGCCACCGAGGCCACGATCGCGGTCATCCAGTAGGAGAACGCGAGCAGGCGTGACGCGGCTCCCGCCTTCCGGCCGAGGATCTCGCCGCTCCCGCCTCCGACGGCGCGGGCGATGTGGGTGCCGCCGCCGGCCCTGTCGACAACGATCACCAGAGCGGCCCCTAAGACGGTGACGACGGCGATCGCCAGCGCGGCTCGCAGATCGAAGCGGCGTCCCGTGGCCAGAACGACGAACGCCGCGAATGCCGGAATGGCCGCGGGGATGGCGCCGAACTTGTCGCCGATCCGCGGCGCGGCCATCAGGATCGCGACGAGCGCGAGGATCGCGGCGGCGGCGGTGAGGCGTTGCCGCGAGAGGCCGACGTCGAGTACCCCCGCCATCGAGAAAAGCGATGCGGCGATCGCGACTCCCATCGCCTCGTTGCCGATCCCGTGGAACCGCGCTCCTTCCACGATCAGATAGGACAGCGGCGATCGCTCGGCGAGCCCACCCCCGGTCACGAGGTCGCCGAGGACGACCAGCGCCGTCGCGGCGAAGATCCCGGCGAGCGCGCGGCGCGAGCCGGCCGTTGCACGCAGGAAAGCGGCTCCGACGATCGCGACGGCCCCGAGGAGAACCCCGGTGCGCGCGATGCTTCCGTTTCCGGTGAGCGGCTCCAGCATGAGCAAGAGTGGCACCGCGGTGGTCGCGATCAGAACGGTATCGAGGGCCGCACGCCAGGCCGAAGCCGCCCCGCCGGACATGCCGGCAAGAACCGTGACGAGCGCGAGCAAGAGCACGGCGCTGCCGACGTAAACGGTCGCGCGCAGCAACGGACCGCGGACGATGCTCGCGTGGAGGAGGGCGCGCTCGAGTCCGGTCAGGTCGCTGAGCGCGTGCGCGTCGGGGATGACATGCATGGGCCGGCCGGTCATCGTTTTCGGTACGGGAACGCCGAGCCGCTGCAGGATCGTCGGGGCGATGTCGGCGATGGTGACGATGCCGTCGCGCTCGGTGGAGGAAGACGTGAGCGATCCCGGACGTACGCCGGGCCCCACCATCGCGACCGCGGACAGATACCGCCGGGCATCACGCCGGTCGCGCGGCGGCACCGATGACGCCACGATGAGGGTGTCGCCGGCCGCGAGATCGCTCCGCACGCCCGCGATGAACGAGTCGACGCGCACGAGCGAGGTGCGCATCGCCGAGTCGCCTATATCGACGACGACGAGATGAAAGGTGCGCAACAACTCGGCCACGAGACTCCGCATGCGGGATCGAGCCGCCGTGAAGCCGCCGGGCACCGGGACCTTCAGTCCGCCCAACACCTTCGCAGGGCTGTCCGCCGATGCCACGACGGCCGCGCCGCCCGCGGCGAGCGTCAGCGTCGCCGGGCTCGCCGTCGCAGAGATGCGTCCGGCGCCGAGTGTTCGGTAAGCGGACGCGCGCGCGGGCTGCTCCGCGACCGGATTGTCCGCGGTTCGCGTCGAGAGCAGGCCGACGGCGCCATCGCGTATGAGCGCGCCGAACCCCGGCAGCGCCGGCGAGCTCCAATCCGACAGGCGTGTCCCGTCGACGGTTATGAGAACGACACGACCGGCGGAGGCCGCGGACGCGGGAAAAGCCACGAGAGATAGGGATGCGATGATCGTCGCCGCGGCCAACGAACGTCGCACACGGCAAGTGTAGCCGCCGGGTTCGCGAGGTAGGATGCCCGGCGCATGATCGACGAGTCCGTGCTGCGCGACGTGCTCGCAGCGGCGCTCGCGACCGGTGGCGAATTCGCGGAGATCTACGCGGAGACGCGTACCTCCATAAGCGTCCGCCTCGAAGACCGCAAGGTTGAGGAGGTCACCACCGGCCGCGACCGCGGCGCGGGCGTGCGTGTCGTGCGCGGCGCCTCAACCGCGTACGCGTACACGAATCGTCTCGATCGCGACGCGCTTCGCGACGCGGCCGGCGTCGCGGCGGCCGCACTGAACGAGGAGCCCCGCGCTGAGGTGCGTGACCTGACCCGCGCTCCGGAGCGCGTGCTCAATCCGGTACGCCTCTACCCCGAAGACGTCGAGACCGTCAGCAAGGTCGATGCCGTGCGCGCGATGGACGAGGCGGCGCGGGAGGTGTCCGGCGACATCCGTCAAGTCATCGCGTCGTACGCCGAGGGCTCGCAAGACATCTTGATCGCGAACTCCGACGGTTTGCTCGCGAGCGACCGACGCGTGCGCACGCGCCTCGCGTGCACGGTAGTGGCGCAGCGAGACGGAAACGTCCAGACCGGTTCGTGGAACCCCGGCGCAAGCGCCGGCTTCGAGTTGCTCGATACACACCCTCCGGACGCGACGGGGCGCAAGGCGGCGCAGCAGGCCGTCGTGATGCTCGACGCGGTCGGCGCGCCGGCGGGCGAGATGCCGGTCGTGCTGGCGCCCGGCGGCGGCGGCGTCCTGTTCCATGAAGCGAGTGGTCACGGACTCGAAGCGGATCTGATCCACAAAGAGGCGAGCGTCTACCGCGACCGCACGGGCGAGAAGATCGGCTCCGAGTTGCTGTCGGCCGTCGACGACGGCTCGGTGCCGGGCCTGTGGGGGTCGTTCGCGTTCGACGACGAAGGGACGCCGTCGCAGCGAACGCTCCTGTTCGACAAAGGCGTTCTCACCGGCGCGATGACCGACATGCTGCGCTCGCGGATCATGGGCCTGCCCGCGACCGGCAACGGTCGCCGGCAGTCGTACGCGCACCTTCCGATCCCGCGCATGACGAACTCGAACATCCTGCCGGGAACCGACGACGCCGAGGAGATCGTGCGCAGCGTCAAGAACGGTCTCTACGCGAAGAGCTTCGCCGGAGGGCAAGTGAACACCGCGACGGGCGACTTCGTGTTCGGCCTCGCGGAGGCGTATCTGATCGAGAACGGCGAGCTGACCCGCCCCGTGCGCGGTGCCAACCTGATCGGCAACGGTCCCGAGATCATCGCGCGCATCGACGCGGTGGGAAGCGATTTCGAGGTCTGGTGGGGCGTCTGCGGGAAGGACGGGCAAGGCGTGCCGGTCACGTGTGGCATGCCGACCTTGCGCATCTCGCGCATCACTGTCGGGGGCACCGGATGAGCGACGACCTCCTGGAGCTCGCGCGTCGCGCCGTGGAAGCCGCCCGCAGCGGGGAAGCGATCGAAGCGTTCGCGTCGTGGGGGCGCGAGACCGAGGTCAAGGTCTACCAGGGCGAAGTCGAGTCGCTGGTGAGTGCCGAGTCCCGGGGCATCGGCGTGCGCGCGATCGTCGACGGCAAGCTTGGATACGCCTACGCTGCCGACCCCGACCCGGATGAGATCGCGGACGTCGTCGAGCAGGCGCGGACGAACGCTGCGCTGGCAGCCCGCGACGACGGCAACGTTCTTCCGGCGCCGCAGCCGATCGAACCGCTCGCCGGGATCCTTCTGCCGGAGCTGCTCGAGGCGACCGCGGAGCAGAAGGTCGCGCTCGCGATGGCGATCGAACGCGCGTGTCGCGAGGCCGACGCACGTGTGAAGGGCGTCGAGAGCGCGCAGTACGGGGAGGGACTCGGCCGGGTAGCTGTCGCGTCGACGACCGGCGTCGAAGCAACGAGCGAGCGGGGCGACTGCTGGGCGGCCGCGGTGGCGCTTTCGTCCGACGGCGACGGCGAGACGCAGACCGGGTTCGGATTGCAGATCGCGCGCCGTCCTTCAGACCTTGCGGTCGAGGCCGCCGGGCGTGAAGCGGCGGAGCGCGCCGTTCGATTGCTCGGCGCGCGCAAACCCCCATCCGGGCGTATGCCGGTGATGCTCGATCCGTTCGCGGCGGCGTCGTTCCTCGGCGTGGTGACTTCGGGCTTGTCGGCGGAGTCGGTGCTCAAGGGTCGCTCGCTGTTCGCCGGTCGCGTCGGCGAGCGCGTTGCCTCGGAGCGCTTCGAGCTCATCGACGACGGGCGCGAGCTCGCCGGGCCCGGCGCGGAGCCGTTCGACGGTGAGGGCGTCCCGACGCGCCGGACGCCGTTGATCGCCGGCGGAGTGCTGCAAGGATTCCTCCATAACACCTACACCGCCGCGCGGATGGGCGGGTCCTCGACCGGCAACGCGAGCCGCGCGGGGTTCAAGTCGACGCCGGGCGTGTCGACGACGAACCTCATCCTGGCGCCGGGCGACGCGACGCCGTCTGCGCTCGCCGCCTCGGCCGGACGGACGTTGCTCGTCCAGGACCTCATCGGCGTGCATTCCGGCGCCAACCCGATCTCGGGCGACTTCTCCGTTGGGGTCGACGGCGTGATCCTGGAGGACGGACACCCCGCGGAGGGAGTGCGGGAGGCAACGATCGCGTCGACGGTGCTCGACATCCTGCGCAACGTCGTCGCGACCGCGAACGATCTCCGGTTCCTTCCCTTCGGCGGATCGATAGGGACTCCGTCGATACTGGTCGGCGAGATGACCGTCGCAGGACTCTAGAACGATGGCGAAACGCCGCTCGTCCCGCCGCTCCTCGCCGCGCCCGGCGCGTAAAACGTCGCGCCGAGCGACGGCGAAGCGAGCGACCCCGCCCCGTCGAACGGCGGCGAGGCGATCGACCACGGCGCGGCGCTCGGCGGCCACGCGCTCAACCGCTAAGCGCTCGACCGCCAAGCGCTCGACCTCGCGTGCGTCGACGTCCGCGAAACGATCGCCGGCGCGTACGTCGGCTCCGGCGAAGCGGCGTCGCTCGGCGATCAAGACCCTTCCGATCCCGCCCGCACGCAGGAGTGGCCCACCGAAGCCGCGACGGACCGGCGGGACCCGCCGCAAGAAGATGTTTTCGCCCGTCGGCGCGCGACAGGTCCCAACCGATCACTCTCCACGACGCGGCTCCGGTTGGACGCCGTCCTGGTCTGCACCGCGCGAAGGCGCGCGGGCGCCGGAGGGAGACCCGCAGCCGCGCACGCAGCTCTTCGACGACCGGACCGAGCCGATCGAGGAGGAAGAGCTCGTCGACTCCCGGCCGTACGTCGCCGTCGTCCGTCAGATGGCCGGCGTCGAGACGGTAGAAGCGCCCGACGTCCTGCGCGCTCGCGAAGCCCGGCGCGGCACCGATTCGTACGCGACCGACATCCCGATCGCGATCGTGTCGGCGTTGCTCGCCGCGTCGACGTTCCTACCTTGGTACAAGGGACCGCAGGGATACGGACTCACCGCGACCGGGTGGGGGAGCGGCACCTGGGGTCCGCTGATCTTCTTCCTCGGCGTCGGATCCGTGCTTCTGGTGATCCTGCGTCGCGTCGGCGTCGCGGTGAGCCTGCCGATCGAGGAGTCGCTCTTCCACGAAGGCGCCGGTTGGGTCGCGCTCGTCGGTGCGGTGATCAAGAGTCGTTTCCGGCCGGGCCCGAAGGATTTTCTGAGCGCCTCGTACGGCGTGTGGATCGCGATCGGGATCGCAGCGATCTTGATCGTGCTCGCCGGCCGGATGTCGCCGCACGCTCCGCTCGTGGTGCGACCGGGATGGCACCGCCGAAGCGCCGGCATCGTTGGGATCGTCGTGCTCGCGGTCGTCGCCGCCGGCTCGGCTCTCTTCGGGACGGTCAATACGGCGTCATTGAGCCCGAGCACGAACGGCGGAGACGCGTTCGCCGGCACGATCAAAGGCAAGATCCCCGCATGCGCGAAGAGTTTCCCGTTACCGTCCGGGCTGAAGCCGCAGTACGGCTTCGACACGCAAGGCGCGTGCCAGGTGCAGCTCGCTGCGAAGGGTTCGTCGAACGACGTGACCGGCCAGTTCCGGACGCTATTCGCGCAGAAGAAGTTCACCTACACAGAGGTGGCCGGCGCGCCGGGCTCGGTCGTATTCACCATCACCAAGCCACGGTGCGCGACCCTCGCGGTGGTTCCGGCCGAGAGCGGCTCGATCGTCGCGGTCGCACTAACGCCCTGCACATTACCGACCGCCAGCCCCTCCCCTTGACAGATTGACACTTAGCGTCTATCTGTAACATCTGCTGATGGCGCTGCGTGCCGACGTCTCGACGCCCTCCACCGCTGAGGAGGCAACGCAAGCGCGCATCCTGGACGCCGCTTTCGCCTGCGCGGGACGGATCGGACTCGTGAGAACCACGATGGCCGACGTCGCCCGCGAGGCCCGCCTGTCGCGCCAAACCGTGTATCGCTACTTCCCCTCGAAACACGACCTCTTCATGGCGCTCGTGATCCGGGAAGAAGAGGTCCTCATGGCGCAGGTCCGCGCGGCGATCCGACCGCATCGCGAGCTCCGCCCCGCGGTCGAGGCGTCGTTCCGGACGATCCTTCGCGCGATGCGCGCGCACCCGCTGCTCGATCGCGTGATGGCGACCGAGCCGCACGAGCTGCTCCCGTATCTGACGGTCGAAGCGAATCCCGTCCGCGAGATGGGGATCCGGATGATGGAGGAGGTCTTCTCAACGCGCATGGAAGGCGTGTCTCCGATGCTCGCGCATCGCGCGGCGGAGATCTCGTCCCGGTTGGTGACGTCGTACGCGATCATGCCGCCCGACGACGACCCCGACGTCGTCGCCGGTCAGCTCGCGGAGCTTGTGTGCAACGGCCTGGGCAAGAAACGCTAGGAGGCGAGTCATGAGCACGGACTACTACGAGCTGCCGGTCGGCGAGACGAAGTGGGGCATCCCTGGGTCGTTCGACACCGTCTTCAACTGGGAGTACGACGAGCAGCGCGGCCGACTCGTGACGCTGTACCAGAAGGGCAAGCAGAAGCAGTGGGATTCCGACGAGCGCCTCGACTGGTCGATCAACGTCGAACCCGGGTCGCCCGACAACGGGCCCGATTACTACATCCCGATCTACGGCTCGCCGATCTGGGAGCGCTTGACCGAGAAAGAGAAGGAGCAGCTGCGCCATCACATGGGCGCGTGGCTGAATTCGCAGTTCCTCCACGGCGAGCAAGGCGCGCTTATCTGTACCGCGAAGATCGTGCAAGCCGTTCCCGACATCGACTCCAAGTTCTACGCGGCCACTCAGGTGATGGACGAAGCGCGGCACGTCGAAGTCTTCTCGCGGTACCTCCGGGAGAAGATCGAGATGGCGTACCCGATCAACCGCTACCTGAAGGCGCTGCTCGACCAGGTGCTCCAGGACTCGCG
>Ga0075425_100006770_pt1 | contig 12057 bp, 11 predicted proteins | sample SoiMethybrSBSTD4_FD_75300 | JGI IMG/M metagenome (GOLD analysis project Ga0075425, IMG submission 75300) | Bulk soil microbial communities from a Populus tree surrounding site in Tennessee, USA - Soil MetaG P. TD hybrid SBSTD4 | ecosystem: Environmental > Terrestrial > Soil > Tree plantation...
TTCGGCGGCGGCATCACCTTCGTGAACGCACGCGCCAACTCCAGCAGTCCGGCGACGCCGATGGCATTGTCCTTGGCGCCGTTGTAGATGCGATCGCCGTTCACCTCCGGGCCGATGCCGAGGTGGTCCCAGTGCGCCGTGTAGACCACGTATTGGTCCTTGAGCGCCGGGTCGCTGCCTTCCAGTCTCGCCACGACGTTCTGCGAGTCGATATTCCGCAGCGTGTTGTGAATGGCCATCGACGCGGTGACGCCGAGCGGCACCGGCTTGAAGTCGCGCGTCGCCGCTTTCGCCTTCAGCGTGTCGAAGTCCTGACCTGCCGCGCGCATGAGCTCTCTGGCTCGGTCGAGCGTGATCCATCCCTCGATGTTTACGCGCCCCATGTTCTTGTCCGGTGTTACCAGGTCGAACTGCTCGGTCGTCTTCGCCTGCACCACTTCGAACGGATACCCCGCCGGGCCGGTCTCGTGCACGATGAGGACGCCGGCGGCGCCTTTCATCGCACCGATCTCATACTTGTAGGTCCATCGTCCGTAATACGTCATCGCCTTTCCACCGAACCCTTTCGGATCGAGCTCGGGCGGCTTGGATGGATCCGTCACCGGCGGGTCGTTGACGAGCATCACGACCGTCTTGCCCTTTACGTCGACGCCCTTGTAGTCGTCCCAGTTGTATTCAGGCGCGACAACCCCGTAGCCGACGAAGACGAGCTCCGATCGGTCGAGGCTCGCTGAATCCGCGACGTGCTTGGTCCAAGCGACCACGTCGTCTTTCCATTTCAACGTGAGCGTCCGGTTGCCCTTCTGCAGCACGAGAGGGGCGGGCGACGGTGTGATGCCGACCAGCGGCACCTTCTGCACGTAACTTCCATCCGTGTTGCCCGGCTTCAGTCCCAGCATCCTGAACTGATCGACGAGATAACGAACGGTCAGCTCTTCGCCCTTCGTGCCGGGCCCACGTCCTTCATACTCATCCGACGACAGTACGCGGGTATGCGCGAGCAGCGCGTTGGGATCCACGTTCGGCAGCTGCGCGAGTGCCAGCGGCTTGGAACCGTCCGAAGTACCAGGCGTTTTCGAACACGCGGCGGCGGCCAGCGCAAGAACCACAAGACATCTCATATGGCGATTATCGAACAGCGAACGCTGAACCTGAACCCCGAACGAACTTGAACACGAACAGAGAACGGAGAACAGTAGAAGGGTGAACAGCCGGAACACCATCAGGCTTCAGAAGATCATCTCCCAGGCGGGAGTCGCATCGCGCCGCGCCGCGGAAAAGCTGATTGAAGAGGGACGCGTCACGGTCAACGGCGAGACCGTGCGCGAGATGGGGACGAAAGCCGATCCGACGCGTGACGACATCCGGGTCGACGGCCGGCGGATCAAGTCAGCTGAGCGGTCGCGCTACATCTTGCTCAACAAACCCGCCGGGTATGTGACGACGCGTTCGGACCCGCAGCGGAGACGCACCGTTATCGATCTGCTGCACGGCGTCAAGGAGTACGTGTATCCGGTTGGCCGGCTGGATTACGACACACAGGGCATTCTGCTGCTTACCAACGACGGCGATCTTGCGGCGAAGTTGACCCACCCGCGGCACGAAGTGGACCGCACATACGAAGCATACGTGTCCGGAATGCCCGATGACGAGGCCATCGAGCGCCTGCGTCGCGGCATCCCGCTCGACGGACGGCGAACGCGGCCCGCAGACGTAGTGCTGGTGAACAAGGGGCGTCGGGTTGGCGCCGGCGTGCTGATCATCACAATCCGCGAAGGTCGCAACCGGCAGGTGCGCCGGATGCTCGAAGCCGTCGGCCATCCCGTGCAGTCGCTGCGGCGCATCCGCTTCGGGCCACTCAGCGACAGCGGCTTGAGGCCGGGTGAATGGCGCGACCTCTCTGAGGTCGAAGTGGAAAAGTTGAAGAAGTGGAAAAGTGGAAAAGTAAGTATCGAAGTGGAACGTGGGCATCGGCGAGTGCGCGGTGATCGATAATCCTGCATTCTCACTTTTCCACTTTTTCCACTTCTTCCACTTTTCCACTTTCCTCGGCTTCTTCCTCCAGCGGCAACATTTCCTCTGCCGGTGTTTGCTCGATTAGCCGCGCGGGCGGATCGAAACCAAGGGCCTCCGCCATGTCCTCGATCTTCGGTAGGTCGCCGAGGTCGTTCAGCCCGAAGCGAATAAGGAATTCCTTCGTCGTCGCATACAGGAACGGACGGCCGACGACGTTCTTGCGGCCGACGATTTTGACCAGGTGGCGTTCGAGCAATGTGGCGAGGACGCCCGACGTATTGACGCCTCGAATCTCGCCGATTTCGAGCGCCGTGATCGGCTGCTTGTAGGCAATGACCGCCAGCGTTTCCAGCGACTGCACGGTCAGCTTCTGCGTCGACCGTTCGTGAAACAGGCGCCGCACCCATTCGTGCAGCTCGGGGCGGGTCACGATCTGGTAACCGCCCGCCACCTCGACGAACTGCAGGCCCGGACGCCCGTCGTAGTCGTTCTTCAATGCCTGAATCGCCGCGGTGACGTCTTCCTTCGGTTCGTCGGCGAGCAGCTTGAACAGCATCCTGGGAGTGAGTGGCTCGGGCGACGCGAAGATCAACGCTTCGACGATGGCCTTCAATTCAGCGGACGGCGCGCGCTCCGTACCGGGGCCAATCAGCACTGCGTCTTGAGCATTCCTTTGGGCGTTGAGCGCTTCGCCCTGACCATTGTCTTGACCATTCAACATTTCGCCGTGAGCATTGGGCGTTGTCATGGACTTTGCGGATCCCCAATCGGATGCGGCGCATCCGTTGGACGCGCGCGTTTGTAGACACGAATGGCGCCGGAGGCGCCCGACTGGAAGACGCGAACCAGCTTCAACCGGATCATTTCCAGCAGGGCGAGGAAGGTCACAATCATGAACCCCCGCGACCCGTCGCCGTCGGCAAACAGATCCTCGAAGCCACACGCTTCGTGTTCCGACAGCCGCGCCAGCAACTGTTCGATGCGGGTCTCGATGGGAATCTCTTCGGGCGGCAGCACCATGCGCGGACGGCGGCTGGCGCGCTCGAGCACACCCTTGAACGCGGCGATCAGGCTGAACAGATCGACTTCGATCTCCGGCTCGTATTCCTCGCCCGCCGCCTCCGCGACCGCCGCATCGGGGCGCATGAACTGCGCGCTGCGGAGCGTCTCGCGATCGTGCAGCAGTTCGGCCGCGGCTTTGTATTTCTGGTGCTCCAGCAGCCGGCGCACGAGCGCCTCGCGTGGATCCTCCTCCGCGCCGTCGTCCTGAGTGGGATCCGGCCGCGGCAGGAGCGTCCGCGACTTGATGTGAATCAGCGTCGAGGCCATCACCAGGAATTCGCCCGCCACGTCCAGGTCCAGCTCCTGCATCAACGCGATGTAGGACAGGTACTGGTCGGTGATGAGCGCAATCGGGATGTCGTAGATGTTCACCTCGCTCTTGCGAATGAGATGAATCAGCAGATCAAGTGGTCCTTCGAAGGAATCGAGCTTGACCTTGTACGCATCCGGCGAGGATTCGAAATCGGCGTGCTCGGTATGCTGTTGTTCGGTCACGTTCAGTAACGAAGCTTCACCGCGTCACGGACGCGTTCCATGGTTGCCTGCGCGACGAGGCGCGCCTTGCGGGATCCTTCCACCGCGATCTCCCGAATCCTGTCCGGTTTGGTCAATACATCGCGCCGCCGTTCGCGCATCGGCTCGAGCGTCGCGTTCATGGCGGCGGCGAGCTTCGTCTTCACCTCGACGTCCCCCACCTTGCCAGCCCGATAGCGGCTCTTCAGGTCTTCAACCTCGGCGGCATTCCCGTTGAAGGCGTCATGGTACATGAACACGGGGTTGCCTTCGACGGTGCCGGGGATATCGGCGCGAATCCTCTTCGGATCCGTGTACATCTGCCGCACCTTCTTCGTGACCGTCTCCGCATCGTCGCTCAAGTTGATCGTGTTGCCATAGCTCTTGCTCATCTTCCGGTTGTCGAGTCCAGGCAGGCGCCGCTCACCCTCGCGTGTCAACAGCGGCTGCGGTTCGACGAACACTTCGCCGAAGAACTGATGGAATCGGCGAATGGCCTCACGTCCGAGCTCGAGATGCGCGACCTGATCTTCGCCGACCGGAACGAGATTGGCGTCGTACATCGCCACATCGGCGGTCTGCAGCAGCGGATAGCCGAGGAAGCCGAGCGTGGAGAGATCCTTTTCGGACAACTGGTCACGCTGCTCCTTGTAGGTCGGAACGCGCTCCAGCCACGGAATCGGGATCACCATCGAGAGCAGCAGGTAGAGTTCCGCGTGCTCCGGAACGAGCGACTGGATGAAGATGGTGCTCCGCTCCGGATCGATGCCGGCTGCAAGCCAGTCCGCGATGTTGTCGAGTGCATACGCCGTGATGTTCGAGGTGTCGGCGTACTCACTCGTCAACGCGTGCCAGTCCGCGACGAAATAGAAGCAGTCGTATTGCTCCTGCAGCGGCACCCAGTTGTGGAGCGCTCCGACGAGATGTCCCAGATGCAGCCTGCCCGTCGGGCGCATGCCGCTCACCACACGAGATCTACCGTTCACGCTTCTGGCTTCTCCGTTCTCTGTTCGTGTTCACTCTCAGAGTTCAGTTCTCTGTTCTGCGTTCGAGGTTCCGTTCGGTTCGGTTCGTCGTCATGTTCAAGGCTCGGAACCGAACCCGGAACACCGAACGCAGAACCGAACGTTGAAATTGAACACGAACGGAGAACCGGGAACTCAGAAGGGTGAACGGTATGATCTCACGGCGGGTGACCAGTATCCTCTCACAGCAGCCACGACAGCAGGAATTGCGCGGGCGGCGAGATGATCGTCGTCAGGATTCCGGTGAACATCAAGCCGTAGAGAATCATGAACCCGTAGGGCCGCATCCGTTCGTACGTCTCCGCGACCGGGCCGCGCAGGACGCCGGCCAGCACGTTGCCGCCGTCCAGCGGCGGCACTGGAACCATGTTGAAGACCGCGAGGAGCACGTTCAGCAGGACGGCTTGATAGAGAAACGCCGCGAGCGGCGCGAGCGTCGCTGCTTCGAGACGGCCCGCAACGGGAACGATGTGCAGCAGAAGCGACGCGGCGATGGCGAGCACCACATTGCTCGCTGGTCCCGCCGCCGCAATCAGCATGAACTTCCGCTTCCAGTGTCCGCGCAGCCGCGTGATGTTGACGGGCACGGGCTTCGCCCACCCGAGCACGGGCACATTGGTGAGCAACGCGATAAGCGGGAACAGCAGTGTGCCGATCGGATCCACGTGCACCGCGGGATTCAGCGACACCCGTCCCAACAGCCGAGCTGTTGGATCACCGAGCCGATCGGCCGTAATGGCGTGAGCCGCTTCGTGAACGGTCAGGGAGAGCAGAAGAACGACGAACTTGATGAAGAGATCCGCGAAGTCGATGCCGGCCAAGGAACGTCAGCGTACATCAGGTAGCGGCTCATCGGTAATTCCACGTATTGCCTGGCGCCAGTTGACCGGCGTATCGTGGGCCGGTTGTGGGGTATAGCGTATGAGTTCCACCGCGCGCAGACCACTCACCTTTCCCGAGCGCACGCTCCAACACGTTCCGATCCGGCCGCTCAAGGTGCCGTCGATCGTCCACCCCGCGGTGCGCCGCAGGCACGCGGATCAGAAGCTTGTCGAGCGTGTGCGCCGTGAGTACGGCGACATGCGAGGCTTCTCGCCGACCATCGCGCAGGCCAAGCGGCTCTTTCATCTCGCGAACGACGAGTGCCTGGAAATCTTTCAGCAGCTGCTTCAGGAAGGGTTTGTGATGCTCTGCTCGGACAACCGGTATCGTCTGAGATCGCGGACCGCCGCGCGCTACGTACCGTAAGAAGTTCGCGGCGCGAGAAATCACGCGGACTTTGCGAAGTAATCGATGACGGCAGCCGCGGCTTTGGGGCCGACCACGGCATCGAGCTCCTCGCGGGTTGCACGACGTACTCCCGCGACGCTCCCGAACGTGGTCAGCAGAGCCCGGCGACGGCGGGCGCCGATGCCGGGCACCTCGTCGAGCTGCGAACGCAGGTCGCGCATCGACCGCGCCTTGCGGTGAAACGTGACCGCGAACCGATGTGCCTCGTCCCGGATTCGTTCGATCAGCAGCAGCGCCGGGTCGTTCTCGGGCAACGCAATCGGATCCGGCCGGTCGCGCATGAAGAGCAGCTCCTCTTTCTTGGCGATGCCGACAGCAACGAGGTTCCCGAGACCGATCTGCTGAAGTGCTTCATAGGCGGCGCTCAGCTGACCTTTGCCACCGTCGATCAGAATGAGATCCGGAAATGGGCCGCCGTCTTCCAGAACCTTTCGATACCGGCGCTGCACGACTTCGCGCATGGCGGCGAAATCGTCTGAACCGAACGAAGGCTCAGGGTTCAGCGCTTGGGGCTCACGCGCCTGGAGCCTGCGATCTTGAGCCTTGAGCCGGCCGCGAATTCTGAATTTCCGGTACTCGCCCTTCTTCATCCGGCCGTCTTCACATACCACCATCGACGCCACCGTCTCACTGCCCTGGATCGTCGAGATGTCGAAGCATTCGATACGTCGAGGGACGGCAGGCAGACCGAGGAGGGCGCGCAGGGTTTCGAGCGCGTCGAAGTTCGCCGCGATGTTTTCGTTGAAGCGGGTGCGATAGGACAGCTCCGCGTTTCGCGTCGCGAGCTCGACGAGGGCGCGTTTGTCACCGCGCTGCGGAACGAGAATCTTGACGCGCCGGCCCGCGCGCAACGACAGCCATTCCTCCATCGCCTCGCAGTCTTCGATCTCCGCGGGCAGGTCGATCTCCGCGGGCGGATCGCGCATTTCGTAAAACTGCTGGAGCGTTGCCTGTAACACCTCGGCATCGCGCACGGTGACACCTGGATCGGTGACGAGCTCGAGGCGCTCGACGACCCGACCGCCGCGCATCGCAAAGACCTGTATGGCGCTGCCGCTCGGGCCCACTTTCAAACCGAACACGTCACGGTCGCCGAGCTGCGCGGTCGCCACCTTCTGCTGCCGGTCGCGGAGAATCTGGACGGTGCGAAGCGCGTCCCGCAGCTGCGCGGCCTGTTCGAAGCGCTGTTCCTCCGACGCTTCGACCATCCGCTCGCGCAGCGTGTCGATCAGCTCGTCATTGCGTCCTTCGAGCAGCAGCTTCGCGTTGGCCACGGCGACTCCGTATTGTTCCTGACTGCAAATCTCCGCGACACAAGGTGCGATGCAACGCTTGATGTCGTACTCGAGGCACGGACGGCCCCGTTGTCCGGTGATGACTTCATTGCACGACCGGATGCCGAACAGCCGGTGCGCCAATCCCATCGTCCGTCGCGCGAGCTTGGCCGGCAGAAACGGACCCGCATAGAAATCGCCGTCGCGCTCCACGTGCCGCGCGACCAGCATCCGCGGAAACGCTTCGCTCGTCGTCAACTGCAGGTACGGATAGTTCTTGTCGTCGCGCAGAAGGATGTTGTATTTGGGCGAACGCTGCTTGATCAGGTTGTTCTCGAGGGCGAGTGCTTCCATCACCGAGTCGGTGACGATGACTTCAACGGCCGCGATTTCCTCGAGCAGCGCGTCATGCCTCGGGCTCATGCCCGCAGCCGCGAGATAACTACGAACACGATCGCGCAGCGCACGCGCTTTGCCGACGTAGATCGTTTCGCCCGCGCGATTCATCCAGAGATACACGCCGGGCTGCTCGGGCAACCGCGCGATCTGCTCCTTGAGGTCCTGGATGGGCATGGGCTAGTATGGCGAGTTCGCTTCCTACGACTGTAACCCTTAATTATAACCAGGCATGACATTTACAGGCTTCATCGGGATGGTCTGCATGTGGCCGCTGCGCGCGATTATCCGTGCGTGTGTCGCGCTCGGCATCCATCCCAACACCCTCACGCTCATCGGCGTGTTGATCAACGTGGTCGCCGCGTGCGCGCTCGGCGTCAATCGGTTTCTGCTCGCCGGCGCCATCATGATCGTCGCCAACATCTTCGACTTCATCGACGGCAAAGTCGCGCAGGAAACCAACACGGTCTCGCGATTCGGCGCCTTCTGGGATTCCACCCTCGACCGCTTCTCGGACATCGCGCTGTTTCTGGGTCTCATCTATCTGTATGCGACCCTGCGACGCACGGACTACGTCATGGTCGCGTCGCTGGCGATGATGTTCTCCATCATGACGAGCTACGCGCGCGCGCGCGCGGAGTCGCTCATCGATAAATGCAAGGTCGGCTTCATGGAGCGTCCGGAACGCATCGTGCTGTTCATGATCGGCGCGTTCACCAACCGGATGGGCGCGGTGCTCTGGGTGATTCTGCTGCTCTCGATCTTTACCGTCGCCGATCGCATTTACTACACGTATCTCGTCCTGAACACCCGCCCGATTCCGCGCGGGCGCAGCCCCGTCTCGAAAGTGTTCACCCGCGCGTTCTTCTGGACCGACGAGCGAACGACGCTTCCCTACGACCTGATGGTGATCGCGATTCTGTTGTTCGTGTGGCTGATGCCGCCGATCTGGATTGCCGATCCGACCGCGCCCGACATGGGACTGTGGGCGCTGCTGCTGCCCTAGCGTCTCGCCCGCTGCACATGGGATTTCACATTGCCGTGGTGCGAACCCTGTGGGTTCGCCAAGCGAGCCTGGCAAGGCTCGCCCCCCGTGCGAAATCCGCGCGACGCACGTCGCGATTTGCGCTCAGCGCAGCGCGACGTAGTCTCTGAGCATGCCCTGAATCTGCGAGTCCAGAGACACCCGATCCTTCGTCTCGATCAGGAGCGCCACGAGCGTCCGAAGCTGCGGATCGTCGTGATCCGACACGCGTGACATCCGCCCTGTTCGCGTATCCCAGTACAAGGCCACGACCGCCGGACGGCTCGCCTTTTCGTTCCACGTGCGCAGTGCCTGACGTGTATAGCGATCCCACTGCGGCGCGTCGCAGCAGTGATCGAACGAGTCAGAGATGACCAGCAACCGCTTCGCGACCGCATCGGAGGTAAACGGCGGCCGTACGGAATGGGGAACCGCGAACGCCCAGCTCGATCGCGGAACACCCGCGATCACGAGCGTCCCGTCGGGGTCCATCTCAGCTTCCCGCTCGATCTGCTGCACGGCGGCGCGCGAAATTGCGGCGGAACGGCTCCAGCCGTCCACGACGCCGTGAAGCTGCACGGTATAGACAACGACGAGTGCCACGATCGCAGCGACTCCCACCGGCCGAAGCACACGTGCCGGTTCGGCCCGCCAGATGATTTCCACGCCAATCCCAATAACGATGGCCCACCCGAGCGACGCCAGATACATATGCCGCGGCGAGTAGTACCCGGACATCAGGATCGGCATGACGCCGAGAACGATCCAGACGACGCCGAAGTAGATGCCCGCCCGCCAGAGATCCCGTACGGCGGACCGCGCAAGGCGCCACCCGGCAAACGCGATCACCACAGTCCCGACTGCAATGAGAACACTGTCGCGCGCCGACCAGTAGCGAAGGCCCGGACCACCGAAGATGAGTCGCGCCAGGTGCCGCGAGACATCCGAGAGAAACTCGTGAATCCGCTGGACCGACAAGAGGCTCTCGCGCGCGACCTCGTGGAAAACGACGTAGCGAAGGGCAAGGAATCCGATCGTCAGCAAGATGTACGGCACATAGGGCCGCAGCCACGCCCATGTGATCTCGATGCGTCGACGCCTGACGATCGCGTCAAACAACATCAGCGCCGGCGCCATCGTGATGGCGTTCTGCTTGCTGAAGAGCGCGACGAAGAACAGGATGACCGACCACAGGTAGGCCGGCTTTAGCCGGCCCTCACCTCTAGGGTCAGGCTCCATCCGGACCGCCCGAACGTACAACAGGAACGATGCGAAATAGAACATCGCCGGCAACGAATCGACGCGCCCGGTGACCCAGGCGACGCTCTCCGCCTGAATCGGCAGGACGACAAAGATCATCCCTGCCGCCGCCGCGGAAAACAGACCGAGGCCGGCGCCGAATTCGGCAATCCACATCACGAGCAGGCCGTTGAATGCGTGCAGCGCGACGTTGATAACGTGGTTCGGCTGCGGTGCCGTCTTGCCGAGCCAGGACGCAATGACGTAGGAGGCGGCCGGAAACGGCCGAAGCTCGTCGGGCACGTATCCCCAGATGTCCTCGGTCCATGGCACGATGAACCAGCGGCCGAAGTACGCAAGCGACCGCTGCGAAAAAAGACTGACGACGCCGAAGTCGTCCTGGACGAAGTAGTCGTTAACGGTCGGCGCGTAAAGCGTGAACGCCGCGACAACGATCGCTGCCGCGGCAATGGCGCGGCGATTCATACAAGACGGAGGCGAACGATCAAAGCAATCATCCGGAAGCCGGTCCGCAGCGTTCCCTTCAACGTGCCCGTAATCTTCGACTCACCGATGCGGCCACGATAATTGACAGGCACCTCGATGACGCGCAGGCCGCGCTTGAGGGCGACGATGACCATCTCAGGGAGGAAATGGGAACCGCCGACGGTCAAGTCTTCAAGGATGCGCGCGAGCGCCGCGCGATGGGTCAGGCGCAACGTGCAGCCGCAGTCGGTCAGCGAGGGTCCTCCGTAGAGCACCTGAATCAACTTGGCGACGATCCAGTTGCCCCACCGCAGGAACCATCCCATGTTGGCCTGCTGCCAGATCAGTTCCCGTGTCGTCCGGGTGCCGCACACCATTTCGAAGTCGTCGGCGTAGGCGAGAAGCTTCATCACGTCGCGGCCGACGAACGTGCCGTCCGGCTCGGCCATGATGACGAGATCGCCTGAGGCTTCCCGCAAGCCCCGACGCAGCGCGTGCCCGTACCCCTGCTCGGTCTCGCGAACGACCCGCGCACGTGTGACCGTCGCTTCCTCGGCGGTCCGATCACGTGAATTGTTGTCGACAACGATCACTTCGTCGACGATGCCGTCGACGAAGAAGTCTTCGACGGCGGGCCGAATGTACTTCTCCTCGTTGTAGGCGGGAAGCACGATGCTGACGGTCTTCGAATTCCACATCCGTCAGGATCACCTGTGCGGCGCGGGCCCTTGGGGTCCGCGATGTGCGATGACGAGCATCTGCCCCGCCATCGGCTTGAACGGCGATCGAAGATACGCGCGCACGGTCCACGGATGGATGGGCAGCTTCGTGCCACGCATCGAGTACGGCAGAAACCGCGGCTCCACGCGGTCGATGGCAAACCCATGCGCGCGCAGCAGATTCGGCAGCGACACATCGGTGAAGACGCTGCGGTGCGTGTAGTCGTCGAAATAGCGCCGGGCCGCGTACCTGAAGTTCGGCTGGATGATGAGGAGGCGGCCCCGTTCGTCGAGCACACGTCCAATATCATCGACAACCGACGCGGTAACTCCCGGATCGAAATGTTCGAGGATGTTCGACGCGAGGACGACATCGAACGCCGCCGTGCCGAGTGTCGGCAGGTCGCGCGACACGTCGAGCACGCGCGCTTCGACATCGGGCTGGGCATACCTGATGATTTCGGGCCAGATGTCGACCGCCACGCGCCGTGCGGCGGCAACATGGTTGATCCACTCGCAGTAACCGGCGCCAATCTCGAGCACGCGAGCACCAGGCGGCACCCAGGCTGCCAGGTGATCCGCCACCACTTTCCACACGATCGCGCGCGCCGGATCCTCCGGCAGGTGCGCCGTGTGATAGCCCGTCACCGCACCTGCCATGCGGCCGGAAGCTGTCTGCTGATTTCGATCCCGTCGAACGTCCCGCTGCTCCGGGCGCCCTGTGCACGGACCCAGGCGGCCATCCGTGCGAGCCCAGCGGCCAGGCTTGTTTGAGCTCGATCGCCGAACACGCGCTGCGCCTTGGCGTGCGACGAGTGCGCGTGCTGAACCTCGTGGCGCGCGTCGAGGTGCTCAATCCGGGGAGCGACTCCCATGGCCGCCGCAACGGCGTTCGCCAGTTCCAGCAGCGAGTACGGCTGATCCGCACCGACGTTGAACGTCTGGTTCCACGACTCCGGCCGGTCGATCGCCTCCGCCATCATCGGCGCCACATCGTCAATGTAACTGAACGC
>Ga0075425_100006771_pt1 | contig 12057 bp, 9 predicted proteins | sample SoiMethybrSBSTD4_FD_75300 | JGI IMG/M metagenome (GOLD analysis project Ga0075425, IMG submission 75300) | Bulk soil microbial communities from a Populus tree surrounding site in Tennessee, USA - Soil MetaG P. TD hybrid SBSTD4 | ecosystem: Environmental > Terrestrial > Soil > Tree plantation...
CCGTCTGCTCAGGCCGCCACCGGCTACATCCGACGGCGTCAACGAGCAGGCGGAGTTCTCAGTTACTACTATCGGTCAGCCGCATAGATGGTGGGTACGTCCGAGCTATGGAACAGTACGCGCAAGGAACGTCGCAGATTCTGCGATCGGCGTGTTCTGGAGTACGCAGCGTCTGCAACGATCACCCGGAGCCGTCGTCGAGATCGCGTGGATTTCCTGGGCAATGGCGCCGTGACTCCTGTGGCGCGCGCTTCGCGACGTCTGTGCGCATTCTTTCGCGCCCGCGTTCTCGGCCTTGTGACCGCCGGCAGTGGCCCAGTATCCGGGTCAAGGAACCCGGGTCAAGGAACGGTTAGATCGCAGGCTGCGCAACGTGCCTCAGGTCGGAGGCTTCGCGGGGTGAAACGCACGTCTATCGGACCTACATGTCGCCCTCTCACTACTCGGCGCCCTCACTGCCAAGTCACGAAATGGTCGCTGATCAGCGGTGATGAGGCTCGTTTGCCGAGCGTGTGACACTGCATACCCATTTGCGCAAAGAGTATTCGATCATCACCACGCCCGACAGAACTGTCATCGTCAATGGGTGAGCCTCTACTAAGGAGGCCCACGTCATCTTCAAGGTACTTGATACATCGATTCACGTCTGGACGCAATCGTCTAGAGAACGCCGCTTTATTGCGGCGGTCCACAGGGTGAGTGGTGCTGATACGCGACTTCGCCGGGTTGAGTGTCCGCCGTGCCCTTGTGAGCGACGGTGTAGGCGAATGTCTCCCCCGAAAAACACGGCCAGCCCCGAGTTCCTTGATTGCCGACTGTGGTGTTATTTTGCACACTGCCCTGGGAGATACCATCCACAACGAGATTGTAAACTGCGCCCTCAATGTAATTCGAATAAACGCTTCCGCCCTCTATCGTAATGTTCGGATCCCATGGGTGGCTGCCCACCATGATTCCGAATCCCAGCTTATCAAGACCGCTGCGAATAGTCTGGTCATGATACAAACTCGTTGCGTGTAGACCGTCTGAGAATTTGTGCACCATGAACCCGGCATACGCGAAACTGTCTTGCTGGATAATCTCGTTGAACTGGATTTCACAGCTGAAGCCACCTCCGACTATGAGTGCAACGTCTGTACTGTTTATCAGGAAGTTATTAAGGACATCTCCGTCGGGACACTTCCAGAGCGTAATCCCGTCCGACCATGGTTCTGCGCCGGGACCTGTCTCTGAACCGTTGTCCCAAAACTGATTATCACGAATCACATAGTTGGAGGCATTCTGGACCTCCATAGCAGAACCACACAGGGTTTCGTTGGACGCGATATGGTGGATCAAAAAGAACGTTCCATTTATGTTTAGGTTGTTCCAGTTGCCGCGATAACCGGCACACGATGCCGCATTTGTGCGGTTGGCTTTGTTGCCGACAAATGCCAGACCTGAGAGTTCCCAGCCGTCGGCATCGGCGCTGGTAAGAAGCATTGGGCCAACGAGTCCCGGTCTCGCGAGAAGCCCGGGCGGAACGCCGTTAAGGAACTCACCCGTGAATATAAGGTTGTCTCGCGTCAGATTTAGGGTAGCGTCGATATCGTACGTGCCATACGCCAATATTACCGAGGTGGGATTATTGGCGAGGCAAAAATTGATGGCTGCTGAATCGTCGATATTGTCGTCAGGGACAGCACCGGGACAATTGCCCGCCCAGACCGATGGAGCAGACGCCATCCACGCGAAGCATGCGAATACGACCACAGCAGAGTTGATGCGCATGAAGTCCTCCTTGTGAGAGACGGCGTAGAAGGATTGCAAAAATTGGAGCATGAATTATATACGTGAGCCGTCAAGTATCAGACCTTGAGCGGTTAAGCATCTGACCCGCGGTCCGGTGAGGTCAGCGTAGGATTGGGTCTGCGGTAAAGCGTAGGATTGGGTCTGCGGTAAAGAGTGAGATTTTGTCCGGCTTGCAGAAGTACGTTCTTCATTACTTACTGCAATTCTGTCCTACCCCACAGTACGTCGCTCGTTACTTACATTTCATGACCGGTCCAGTATATTTATCTGGTGGTGGCTAAGGATCCAGGCGGTTGGATAAGGCCCCCCGACGCCGAGCCACCACCGGCAACACCCCGACCTACAGCGCGCCACTTGGCTAAGGTTCCGGCAATCGAAGCCGGTCCATATCATCTAAAGTCGATCGGGCGCAGTGTTACTCTCGCCGTGCCTGCGTTCCGGACGACCACCGTTGTTGCGTGTGGAATCAAGCGATCGATGATTTCGGACTCCCTCCAATCCAAATCAAATGCGGCTGCGGATAGCGCGACGGCAAGATACTCTCCAGGAGGTAAAGCCTCACGGGCGTCCACGGCTCCAGGGGGGACCACAACGACCCGAAATAAGTCATCTGAAGCGATTGGGCGCTCCTTCGCCGGAAAAACAAGCACCGTAGCTCCATCGCCTCGCGTGGAGGCTGCTGAAGGGGCTAATTCGATGACAAGGGCTGAGTTGCGCCGCAGTGCGTGTACGTCCACGTGGTAATCGCCCGCGGTGAGTGTCACCGCTTCTTTCGCCAGATCTCCCCCGGATGTACGAGCCGAGGCGAGTGACCATTCATCTGCGGACAGAGTCGAGAGATAGTAACGCCCGGGGGATAACACACCAGCACTGAACGTCCGATCGGGAAACACAGTTATCCGGGTCGGCGCCGTTCGCCTGTCAACCGAATGCAGTACCAGCGTTGTTGGGAATTGGCTGCGGACCGTGTCATCGCCGGGTCGTTCCTGCTCAACGGTACCTTCTAGTACGGGGCCATTTGTGAGGCTGATCGCGATATTACGAACGTCGGTTGTCTCGACCAGAACGGGCATGCTCGCCCACAGGAGTGGCCGCGAATCGTTCGCTGGCCGCCCTGGTATACGCGGCCGCGCCGCTAGGTTCGTACGATCACTCGGCCCGGGACGTTGCCATACACGAAGCTCGTATCGCCCCGGCGCAACTCCGAGCATCGTGAAAAATCCGTTGGCATCCGTCACTGTTGAGGCAACAAATATCGTTTCATCAGCTATGTTCGTATCACTATCGGAATGAACGAGATGGACCGCGACGTTCGGCACATAACCCTCTGGTCCACTGACTCGGCCCGACACCCGGATCGTGTTTGCCGATTCGAGCTCAAGGTTTACACCCTGTCGCGCCTCACCGGGACGTAGTCGGATCGGAAGCGCTGCCGAGGGCACTTCAGCTCGATCGTAGAAGACGGATCGATAAGTCGTGAGCGTCCCCTCGCGCTCTGACGGCGGGAATCCCTTCGGAGTCTGAACAACGAACTCTCCCTGCCGAATCCCATCGGCAACCGGATGAGGTGCACCCGACCGGGCTAACTCGGATGCTAAATCTAGAGGAATTCTACTGTCCGGCTGTTCTGTCAAGGACCGCGGAAACGTATTGTAGGTCGGCAGAACACCTACGACATAACTGCCGGATGCAAGACCTTCCATTTGATAGCGTCCAGCACGATCTGTAACCGCCGAGCGAGCCAACTGCATCGGAGAATGTGTGTATAAGGAGACAGTAACTCCTTCGATGGGCGTTCCATCGCTTCGAACAACCGTCCCGCTTAACGATGCGTATTTCCAAAGCTTGATCACTACGTCTTGAGTGGCGATCGCGTTTCGGCCAAGCACGACATCCGGACCCTTCGGCCACATTTGGCCATAGGCTCCAGGAATGTATCCGTCTGCGGCCGCAGCTATTCGGAGCCCGATCGTGTTGTTCGCCGCGACGGAGAAGGCTCCGGTTTCATCTGTGCGCGTCGATCCTCTCGCTGATACTGCTGACATCGGTCTGATAGCCTGTCGCGCGGGCAACGCCGTAAACGTCACTGTCGCGCCGACAATAGGTTGTGAGGTCGTCGCATCGATTACTTTCCCCACGACGGCTAGCCGTGCTGGTTCCCCCGATTGCAAGACCTGTTGGCCTGCGTCTGTGTCTGGTACGCAGGTAATGGTAAGGACCAGCAGGATAGAGTTTCGGATGAGACGTCGAAATCCGGTGCACATCATTCACCTCACGGAACATTCGGTTTTGACGACAATTCCTGAATGAATAGCACGGCGCTTCTAGAAACGCCTGCGGAGCGTTTAGTCTTACATTACACTTGCCTCGTCAGTTGCCCGAGCTACGGTGGATTCCTTATGGACCGCCCTTGCAGTTCCGCAAAAAACGACGATCACTGTGCACGGGCTGTACCGCAAGTAACGATGTGCCGACGTGACAACTCCAGGACTTAATCGACTGCTTTGCCGAGTCCTCGCGCTCATTGGACGGGTTGTACGCAATCGCGAATTTACAAAGGACTTTGCTCCACAGAAGAGGCGAGAAGAGTGCGTCATCCGCTCGGTTACGCCGTGTCGGTTCTCAGATGGAAGGGACCTAGATTTTCAAAACCTTTCCCCCTGACTTGTCCGCTCGCTTGAGCGCGGTTCGTACGCCGTCAGGGTGACGTACTGACGCGATTCTGCCTACACTTTCGCCTCCTGACTGGTCGACGGAAAGCCGACAGGCGCTTGGCGGCGGTCGAGAGTGGCACCGGTGGTGACCGTTGGCTGCCGCCGAGCGCCCCCTCGTGCGCGGCGGCCTACCGGGCGCGTCATCGCGAGCGCTCCTTCCCATCCTTGGTGAGCCGAGTTTTGAGTCGTGGGCGATAGGACTCGCCGTCGATGAGGAGATCGTAGGCATTGCTGGTGAAGGCGATCGATGGCACTCTGCGCCCGCACGGCGTCGGCAAAGGTGGCGAGCCATTCGTCGGGCCCGCGATTCGAGGTCACGACGATCGATCCGGTGCGATAGCGCTCCAGGAGCAGATCCATAGAGGTCGCGGCTCTCGACCGCATCGATGATGTCAATCGCAAAGTCGTCGAGGATCAGGAAGTCGATGGCGACCAGCTTCCGCAGCTCCGCTTCATAGTTGTTATCGAGCCGCGCATGTTTGAGTGTCTTCAGCATCTGATCGGTGCGGACCGCGAGCACCGACGCACCGCGCCGGCAGGCGATGTGTCCGAGGGCGTGGGCGAGAAACGCTTTGCCGACGCCGACGGGCCCGACGATGGGGACATGGGCGTGGGCGTCGAGGAAGCGCAGCGTGGCGAGCTCGTTCAGGAGTGCACGATCGAGGGTGACCTTCGCGGTCGCGTCCCAGCTCTCCAAGCGCATCGTCGGGTCGAGACGCGCTTTCTGCACGCGGAGCGTGACCGCGAGGCTCTCTCGCCCGGCGACTTCGTCACTGAGCACCTGGAGGAGCAGATCCTGGTGCGGCACCTTCTGCTGGCGCGCAAGCGTGAGCCGCTCAGGCAAGGTGTCGAGCATGCGCGACAGTTTCAGCCGCCGCAGTATGGTTTTCAGATCCGCGCTGATCACATCGGGGGTCGTCATCGGGACTCCTCTCCTTCCGAGGCCGCCTGGAGCGGCAGCTTGTATTGCGAGGCGGGACGCAGGTAGCGACCGAGGGCATGACGCGGGCGGGTGGCGTGGGCGGCGGCGGTGCAGTGCGCTGCTCCAGCATATGCTTCAGTCGATGGACGTCGAGCATGTCGGCGTCGAGCGCGATCGTGCAGACCTCGATGACGCGCGCGGCACCGTAGCGGCGGACGAGGCCGAGCAGCGCGTAGACGCGGCGCATGCGCGTCCACGGCAGCGGGCTGTCGAGGAGCGCGGCGGCAAAGCGGCCGATGACCTCACCAGCGGCCTCGGCCTGTCGGCGGAGTGCATCGACATTGCGCATCGCGTAGATACTGCGCTCGACGGGGTAATCGCTGGCGTCGATGGACTGCCCGCCCGGTGCCTGCCGCGGATGCGTTTTGATCAGCAGGCCGCGGGCGTAGAAGCGGACGATCTGCGTGTCGGCGTCCGCGGTGACGCTCTGACCGACATACGGATGCGGAATCGAGTAGAGCGCTTTGTCGACGGCGGCGAGCTGATCGCGCCCGACTTTCGGATCGCTCCACAGCGGAGTGTCGTACGGCGTGATGGGCGCCGGCAGCAGCACGCCCTGCTCCCCGGCCTGAAAGTGCTCGAGCGGCGCGCCGCTGCGTGCGACTGTGCCGGCGGAGGCCGTAATCATTGAGGCACCAGTCGCGCCCCCAGGTGCGGGCATCCTCGATCGTGAGGAGCATTTCGCCCGCAAAGCAGTCGTCGCGGACGCCAGGTACGGCCCGCTCGACGCGCCCCTTGTCACGGGAGATCGCACGCGTGCCGGATCGATATGAAAGTGGGCGCCTGCGCGTACTCGAGGAACGCCGGCGTGATGCGCGGCGCGAGAGGATCGGCGTCGACGATGATGGCTTTGGTGTTATCGGGAATCAGGACTCTGAAGACGCCACCGAAAAAACGCCCACGTCGCTTCACACGCCTCAATCGCGCGCGCCGTCGTCTCCTCGAAGGCCGGATAGACGAAGCGATGGCGTGAGCGCACCGCCGTAAAGAGCCACGACCGAAACCGGCGCTTCTTGCCCTGCGGCAGCGTGAGCCAACCGACCCATCCCGTATCGAGCTGCAGCTCGTGGCCCGGCTCGCCATCGAGCACCGGGATCGTCGTCGCCGTCTTGCCAAAACTGCAGCTCGAGGACCGCGAAGCGGTGCAGCGTGGGATACGCGATTTCGACGCCCTGCCGCACCAGCAGCTTGCGAATCTTCGTGAGACGGAGGCCGTCGCCGAGCCAGCGCTCGATCGCCGCGCGCTGCTCGACACACCGCGCCCACCCGTCGCCGCGCGGTCGCCCACCCGCCGGCTGCAGCGCGAGCAGAACCTGACGGACCTCTTCATCGCTGATCGTGGCGGTCACGTGGGACGCCGGCGGTCGCGGCCGCCTCCAGATAACGGCGGACGGTTTTCGGATCGAGCCCGAGCTGGGCGGCGATTCGCTTCTTCGGCAGGCCCGCGCCTCGCAGCCGCAAGACCTCTCAGATTTCGATCATCGTGACCTCGCGATACATCCACGCCTCCTGGCTCCGAAGCGTGGCTCGGAGCCGGAGACCTCTATCGCGCGGCCAGGCGAAAGGGGGGGAAAGGTTTTGAAAACTCGCCCCGCAAGGGGGGAAAGGTTTTGAGAAACCTCACTCCAGAGGGGGAAAGGTTTTGAAAAAGTCGTCAGGAAGGGGTCCCTAGGTTTTGAGAACCGACACGCCGTGAGCTATTCAGCGGATATATTTATCGCGCGATCAGCGTTGGCAATCGGCATATGAATGCGGATTCGCTGTCTTGCCAGGTACCGTAAACATCGCTACAGTCCGAGCTTGATCGGGGGAAGCACGCATGATGCGTGATCAATTTATCGCCGTAGTACCGGCTGCGGGCGAAGCGCGACGTCTACCTCCTGAGTTGCGGCCGAAGGAACTGCTCACCATCGGAAACTCCATCACAGCGAGGGGCGCCAAGCCAAAGGCTGTCAGCGAATATCTCGTGGACGCGTTGAGCACCGCAGGTATTCGGCAGATCTGTCTTGTGATTTCGCCACTCAAGCAGGACATCGCGGAATTCTACGCGTCCGGTGCCAGGCACGGCGTCCAGATCACGTACGCGTGTCAGCAAACCGCTGCGGGTATGGCACACGCTGTTGATGCGGCTCATCCGTTGCTCGTCGATCGCACGGTGGTAATGGGCATGCCGGATACTCTCTTCAAGCCATTCGACGCCGTACTGCAATTGAAGCGGTTTTTTGAGCGCGAGCCGATCGATCTTGCGCTTGGCGTGTTCCCCACGACGGAAGCCGATCGGCTCGGCCCGGTGCGGTTCGACGGTGCCGGGCATGTGGCGGAGATATTGGATAAGCCCCAAGTGCCGCCTGTAAACAACACCTGGGGCCTCGCCTGCTGGGGACCTGCGTTTACGCAATTCCTTCACGACGACCTCGCGGCGTGGTCGCGCGAGCGTGGTGAGCGGCCGCTCGGTTCCGTATTCCACGCCGCTCTCGAGCACGGATTGCATGTGCGGGCATTGTCATTCCGCGACGGAATGTACATCGACGTGGGCACACTAACCGGATTGTGCGCAGCGCGTCGTGCTGCGGAAGACTGGTCTACCGAGGCACGGCGGTGCTGAGGCGCGACATGTCGGCGCCACTCGTCAGCGTCAACATCTGCTTGCACAACTCGTCGCGCTTTGTCGACGAGACGCTTCGCAGCGTGTTCGCGCAGACTCTCCAGGATTTCGAGATTATCCTGGTCGATGACGGATCGACTGATGGATCTGCAGAGCTAGTAGAGCGTGGCTATCCCGACCCACGCATCACCGTGGTTCGGCAACATCACCAAACGCTAAGGATTGCGAGACCCGTTGCGCTGGCGCACTCGCGGGGTGAGTTCATCGCCTTCCTGGACAGTGACGATCTCTGGTACCCGACGAAGCTGGAGCGACAGGTGGCTTTCGCGCGCACGGTCCCCGATGCTGGACTGACGTTTTGCGATTGCGAAGTTGTAGATTCGGCGGGACAGCGGATCGGACTCTTTTCGGAGCAGTTCGCCCTCGGGGCCATTGACCTCACTGGCACCCGAGGTCACCTGGAACTCCTTCGGCGCGGGAACATCCTCGGATCGCCAACGCCTTTCGCCCGGGCCGCGGCCCTACGAGCGGTAGGTGGCTTCAATCACTCGTATCAGTACGTCAATGACTACGACATGTGGCTCCGCGTCGCACGACGATACAGCTTGGGGTATCTCGACGAGCCACTCGCCAAATACCGGATTCACGACACGCAATACACTCAGCGGAATCCGCATATCACGTTGTCGGAACAGTGTGCGTTGCTTCGGCCGATCTACAGGAGTGCATCGTATCCTCAAGAGGTCCGCGTTGCCATCGGTGACAATCTGCTCGGGCAGCATCGTCTGGGGTGGCGGCTGCTGCTGAAACAGCGACGATTCAGGATGGCGGTTTGGGCCGCGCTTGACATGGGGCGGTACCCAGACCGCGTTCGCGATTTCGTGCGCGACCGCTTAAACACAACCTCACTCGGTCCTACTCTCGAGCGGGGAATCGTCACCTACCACTGGAGCAAGAATTTCCTCGCACAAGGTATGGCACAGGCGCGGAGGATTCCGCGTGCGCCGCGGCGGATCTTGAGAATTCTTCGACGTGGAAAGCCGGCCCCCCGCAGCAAGGAACGCACGATTGAGGGTGTACCGACTCACATCTGGATCGACGGCAGCCCCCTGGGCCAGGTGCAGACCGGATATTTCAGTCTGCTTTCAGAGCTGATTCGAAGCCTCGTACGGCGTCAGTCGCCGGCATGCCAGGTACACGTCGTGACGGAGGCCGCAGGGCGTGCGGCACTCCTCGCGCGGCTCGGTCGGGATGCGTCGGCAATCGAATTCCACCTGCTCGGCTGGCGATCGCTGCATTGGTCCCGCCTACACGAACTATTGGTCTGCTGGCAGGGACAACTGTTCCTCGCATTAGTGTCCGCGGGAATCGCGTTGTTCGGTGTCGCGATGGCGAACGGGATCGCGCTCGGCGCGGCCAGCGTGCTCGTTGCCGCCCAAGTTGCAGTTCTGTTTGACGAACTCTCGGTGAGATTTGCGGCCGAATTGGGTCGACCACGTCAACGCCTCACGGCGCGACTCGTGAGGTTCCTCTGGCGGAGGCTACCGGCGCCGCGCGGCCAGGCGCCAGCAGTTGATACGGTCGAAGTCTTATTTTGGCGTGGCCGATTCAGGTGGCGCACATCACGAAGAATTGCCATCGTACAGGACATGACGACAAGAATTCATCCAGAGCTTCACACCCCCGACAATGTCGGGGAGTTCGATGAGTTTCTTGGTTACGTGCAGCGGCACGCTCACGAAGTCGCCACTGTATCGGAACACAGCCGCCGTGACATCATCGACCGAATCGCGGTATGTCCGGACAGCGTCTCCGTCTTTCCGATGCCGTTGCATCCTCAGTATATAAGTCCTCGGTTCAGTGATGGCTTTGTTAGGTATCACGGCGTCTGTGGCCGATACGTCCTCTGTGTGGGGACTATCGAGCCGCGAAAGAACCTTCGGCGGCTCGTCAGGGCGTTCGAGTTGTTGCAGGACGATCCGGCCGCGAACGACGTGACGCTGGTGCTGTCCGGTCCACAAGGTTGGGATTCCGGATTCCGTGAGTTCTTGACCGGATCTGATGCGGCGCCGCGCGTGCGCGTCCTAGGGTTCGTCCCTCTCGAGCATCTTCCGTCGCTTTATCACTTTGCCTCTGCGGTGATTTGCCCCAGCATGTACGAGGGGTTCGCTATTCCCGTGATGGAAGCGATGTGTTGCTCTGGGATTGTGACCGCGGCACGCGTCAGTTCGCTTCCAGAAGTACTGGGCGATGATGGGCTGATGTTCGATCCATATCGTACGGAAGACATCGCCAGCACATTGTTGCAAGCGCTCACACTGTCGCCGACCGAGGCAGACACCTATCGTCGCCGATGTCGACGGCGGGCAGAGGCGCACTTGGCGCGACTGAGCAACGAGGGACTCTTACGGACGCTGTCAGTGGAACCCGTGGCGGCGTCCACGTGAAGATAACTTTCGTTCTCCCGTTCATCAACCTGACGGGCGGGATCCGTATCCTCTTGAACTATGCGAACTGGCTGCATGACGCCGGCCACGAGGTAACCGTCGTCTATCCCACATGGCCCTATCGCTTCCATTGGACACGTCGACAGCAATGGACGGAGTTCCGTAACCACGCCCGCCACGATGGCCGCGTGCCCTGGTTGGACCTGCGCTGTCGACTGAGCCGAGTTCCTGTCATACAGACAGCCTTCCTGCCTCGGGCTGACGTCGTGATTGCGACCGCCTGGCCAACGGCACACGATGTCGCTCGTCTACACCATTCGCGTGGCAAGAAGGTCCAAATCGTTTTTCACCACGAGACTGGGACGGGCCCTGAGCATCGAATTCGCGCAATCTATTCGTTCCCTTTCCACCGCATCGCCTTCTCGCACTTCGTTCGAGATCAGCTGAAGCGGGAATTCGATTGCGAGGTCCATGAGGTCGTGCCGACCGGTGTCGATCCAGAGTTGTTCTTTCAAGACGGTGACGCGGAGCCGCATTCAGTCCTGTTTCTTTTTCATCCTGATCCTCGAAAGGGTGCCACTGATGGGATAGAAGCGCTATCCCGTTTGCGCGGGCGGATGTCCCATCTGCGAGTGCACGTCTGTGGAACCGTGCAGCCGGACAGGCTCCCACCGTGGATGCCATTTGAATTCCATCCGCCTGATGCTGTCCTCAGACGCCGATACTCGACCTCGGCTGCGCTCCTATATCCGAGCAGACACGAGGGGTTCGGGCTGCCGCCGCTGGAGGCAATGGCCTGTGGATGTCCGTCCGTCACCACGGCTGTCGGTGCCGTTCCGGAATTTGCCAAGGACCGACGGGACGCGCTAATTGTTCCCGTCGGCGACATCGACGCCATGGTCCATCGGCTCGAAGAACTACTGAATGACGCCAAGTTGCGCCAAAGTCTTTCACTGGGTGGTCTCGGCACAGCAGAACGGTTTGCACTATCGCGGATCGCCCCTTTCTTCGCCGGTGCGCTAGAGAAAGCAATAGCCGCTGCGTAACTCTTCCTTGCGGCTCCCGTTGCGCCCGTCGATGACGCTCAGCTTGCGTCATCCTGCTTGCTGCGGTATCAGTACGAACTAGAGCCTAGGTTTGCCGCGACGAAGAAATGCTTTCGCAGAGCAGTGGTCCCCAACCGCCGAATCGCCCACTCTCCCAATCCTTTCATTGACCATCGACCTGATACCGTAGCGGAGAAACCCACCCGGTCAACGATAGGGGCATCGTTTGCACGACGCGGACGGCGCAACGTTCGCCAAGCCGCTGTGCTGGCGGGAGGACGGGGCCCGTAGTGTTCCACTACTTGGCCGCCGTCTGTCAGACCTGCCGATGATATAGGCTCGACCCCGTGATCGACCCCGCGGCGCTGCAGATCGTCCTGGCCGTGCTGACCGGCTGGCTCGAGCGCCGTGAGCGCGAGGCGATTGCCTACCTGATCGAGGAAAACCGGCTCCTGCGGCGCCAGCTTGGGAC
>Ga0075425_100006772_pt1 | contig 12057 bp, 10 predicted proteins | sample SoiMethybrSBSTD4_FD_75300 | JGI IMG/M metagenome (GOLD analysis project Ga0075425, IMG submission 75300) | Bulk soil microbial communities from a Populus tree surrounding site in Tennessee, USA - Soil MetaG P. TD hybrid SBSTD4 | ecosystem: Environmental > Terrestrial > Soil > Tree plantation...
CGCGGTGCAGGGACCGCGGTCGCTCGACGCGATGGTGAAGGCCGGCGTCGGCGTGGCGGACGCGCGGCCGCTACCGTTCTACGATCCGGAGCGGCTCCGCGTTCGGGGGTCGGCGGGGAGATGACCGAGCCGGTGCTCGAGTGCGTGCCCAACGTCAGCGAGGGCAGGGATGCCGCTCGGCTGCGCGAGCTGGGCGAGACGGTGGAGAAATCGGGGGCACGTCTCGTCGACGTGCACAGCGACGTCGACCATCACCGCTCGGTCTTCACGTTCCTCGGCGCGTCCGCCGTCGTCGAGCGCGCGGCCCTGGCCTTCGCGCGGCGCGCCGTGGAGCTCATCGATCTGCGCCGGCACGCGGGCGTGCATCCGCGCATCGGCGCCGTCGACGTCGTCCCCTTCGTGCCCCTCGCGGGCTTGCCGATGGCGGAGGCGGTGGCCGTCGCGCGACGGGTGGGGCAGGCGCTGGCCGCCGAGACCGGCGTGCCCGTCTTCTTCTACGAGGACGCCGCGCTCGTTCCCGGCCGGCATGACCTGCCGGAGCTCCGCGCCGGAGGCTTCGAGCGTCTGGCCGAGCGGCTCGCCGAACCGCGCTGGCGCCCCGACGCCGGCCCCGCCGCGCCGCACCCGACCGCCGGCGCCACCGTCATAGGCGCCCGCCGTCCCCTGATCGCGCTCAACGCCATGCTGGCGACGCCCGATCTCGCTGGCGCCCGCGCCGTCGCCACGTCGATCCGCGAGCGCACCCCCGGCGGCCTCCCCGCCGTCCGCGCCCTCGGCCTCATGCTGGAAAGCCGCGACATCGCCCAGATCTCCATGAACCTCCTCGACTACCGGCGCACCTCCCCGAGCATGGTGATGCAGCGTCTCGACACCGAGACAACCCAGCGCGCGCTCTACATCACAACGTACGAACTCGTCGGCTGCGCTCCCGCCAGCGCCCTCGACGACCAAGCCCGCTCTCGCATCGCCGATCTCCGTCCCTCCCAACTCCTGGACCCCGCGCTGTTCGAGCAAATCTGACCACGAGCTCAGCGGGCCGTGCACCCGCCGAACATGAGGAACCCACCGCCATGAGACAGCACCGCGCCCGACATGGCGCCGGTCGTCTGCTCCACAACGAGTCCCCACATCTTGCCGAGCGTCTCGACGTCCTGGCCGGCGATCATCAACTTGCCCGGCCCCTGGCCCGTGGACGTTATCCGAGCGGTGCCGCCGCTCCCCGAGCCGCTGATGAGCCGTTGCCCGACGTCAACCGTGAGCACCGTCGGCAGCAAAACCGTGTCTGCCGTGCCGCGAACGCAGACGGATGGATCGCGACACACCAGGACGGTGTTGATCGCGCACTTCAGCGGTACCGAGCCGTCGAACGGCGACTCGGCGTGCGCCACGGATACACCCCACACGACGATGGCTGCGACAACGGCAGCTCTCATGGTGACCAACCTCCTGGACGTCCTGAGACTCCGGCTTGCGGACAGACCTCGGCGCGCCGACCTACTTCGCCAGGTTGCGAAGCCTGGTCACGAACGCCTCGTACGACGAGCGAGCGATCACCACGTCGAACTGGGCGCGGTAGTTCTCGACCAGGCTCATCGACTGGATGGTGACGTCGTTGACCCGCCACCGCTGATCGTTGGCGAGCCGCAGCACGTAATCCACGTCGATCGCGCTGCCTTTCTTGGTGAAGACCTGCGTCTTCACCGCCGCGCGAGGCCCGTCCACCGTATCGCCGAGATAGTTGAACTTCGACGCGTCGACCACGTGGATTCGAGTGACGTACGCGCGTCGGAACACCTGAGCGAACAGCTGCGTGAACTCGGCCCGCTCAGCCGGTGTCCGTGCCGCCCAGTGGTTGCGCAACGCGGCCTCGGCCATTCGGGACCAGTCGAACATCCGATCGAGGATCCGAGCCGCCTCGAGCTCCTGGTTCGCGGCGGACGTGCCTCGCTGAAACGTCTCGTACACCCGGTCGATGTCGGCTCGCAGCTGATCGGTGGGCGCGCCCGCCTGCGCGGACGGGAGCAGCCCGGGCGCGAGGATGAGCACGGTGGCCAGCAAGAGCGTGCGATGGCGGTTCATCGTGTCCTCCTCGCGGTCAGCGCACCGCTAGGCCGCATCCGGATGGCGTCTGGGATCGGGCTGCTCGCGGGCGACCGTCGCCGGATGCCGATGTCTCAGAAGCGCCGGCAGGATCAGGAGCGACGCGACGAGCCCGGCGACGGCACCGATACTCAGCAGTAATCCGAGGCCCCAGATGCCCTGGTGTCGCCCGACGAGCAGGCTGCCAAATCCGGCGAGGGTCGTCAGACCGTTCATGAGCACGGCCAGAGCGGTGCTCGCGGGCAGGACGGCTCCGTGATCCCCGCTCTCCCGATGGCGGAGCACGACATTCAGCCCGTACTCGGCGGCGGCGCCGACGATGAGCGGCAGCCCCCACACGTTGGCGAGGTTGAAGGGCAGCCCGACGGCGTGCATCGCTCCGATCGTCCAGAGGGTTCCCAGCGCCAGCGGCGTCAGGGCGAGGAAGGCATCGAGCGGCCGGCGGAGCATGATGATCGCGAGCGCCGCGACGAGCGCGACGGCGGCGAACGTTCCGTAGAAGTAGGCGGCCTCCATGAGGCGGCTGGCCTCGTAGCTGACGACGGGTGAGCCCGTGACCGCCGGGTCGACGGACCGGAGCTGGGTCACGAACTCCCGGGCTCCCTCGCGGTTCCACGTGTCGATCGCGGGGTAGATCCGCATGAGCAGCCGCCCGTTGCGGGCGACGAACTTGCGCGTCACCTCGTCGGGCAGCTCACGCGTCGTGAGCGGGCGCGGATCGAGATTGTCCCGGAGACGGTCGAGCTTCACAGCGAAGTCGTCGCGAAGCTTGGCCTGGACGACGGCGAGCCTCGGCGCCAGAGCGGAGGCCCCGGGCCCCCGCAGCCGGGCCTGGATCGCCTCGGCACGCGCGAGCGCCGACCGCAACCGGTCGGCGGTCTCGCCCGGCTCCGCCTCGCGGACCCCCAGCTCGAGATTGCGTCGCAGGCCGTCCAGCGCGCGCCTCACCGCGTCGAGATCCACATCGGGATCCCGCCGCACCTCGACGTGCGAGACGAGCGGCGCGAGCTTGCGAATCACGGCCGTCTTGGCGTCCTGGTCGGCGGGGACGAGCGTGACGAGGCTGACGACGTCGGACACGGCGGTCAGGCGTTCGAAGGCGCTCCGCTTGTCGAGCAGCTCGGCGAGCGAGTCGGCCGTGGTCAGTGCCGCGAACCCCGAGCGGCCGGAGGCCATGATCTTCCGCTCCCAGATCACCGATTCGGTGCCCCTGGCCTGCAGGTTGAGCCGGTTGTAATCGAAGCGGACGGAGGGGAGCACGGCGAGCGAATACACGGTCAGCAGCGTGGCCGCGGCGAGCACCGGCGTCCGATGTCGAACGAGGTATTCGAGCAGGGGCACGTCCTGGCGCGCGGGACCGCTCCGCCTGGCGACCTGCGCGCGGGCGAGGGCCCGTCGGCGGAGCAACACCAGGACAGCGGGGAACAGCGTGATCATGGCCGCGAACGCCATCAGGATCGACACACCGGCAATGAAACCGAACTCCTGGATGCCGCGAAACTCGGTGAGCATGAGCACGCCGAAGGTCCCCGCCGCCGTCAGGGCCCCGAACAGGATGCCGGGTCCCGTGCGCGTTGCCGTGATCTCCAGGGCTGGCCCGGGCGCCCGTCCGCGCCGCAGCTCTTCCTCGTAGCGGAAGAAGACGTAGATGCCGTAGTCGATGCCAATGCCGATCAGGAGCGAGATGAACATCACCGAGAACACGGTGAGATGGCCGACGGTCGCGGTGATGAGACCGAGCGACCAGGCGAGGCTCACCAGTAGCACGGCGAGCATGGCCAGGGGCTCGATGACGCGTCGGAACACGAGGAGCAGGAGCCCGAGAGTCAGCACGAGCGCGGTCGCCGTGGCCAGCGTGCTGTCGTGAAACGCGGTCACCATCTCGTCGTTGGAGAGCGCGGGCGTGCCCGTCACCCCCGCATGGACGTCGGCGAACTCGCCGCGGAGCCGGCCCAGCGTGTGCCGGATGGCGGCCACCAGCTCCCGGTTGTCCGTGAAGTTGCCTTCTTGCCGCCGCGCCTCGACGAGCATGAACAACAGCCGCCGGTCGCTCGACAGGAAGTAGCCGGAGCGGTCGTCTTCGTCGGACGACGCGAACACACGCGCCCAGGGAGACTCGCCCGCGGTCGTCCCGTCGAGGTCGTCGGCGATGCCAGTGAGCAAACCATCCAGGAACCGGGCGTCCAGTTTCTCGGGAGTGTCGGTGTCGAGCCCGAGGTCGATGAAGCCCACGGCAAAGCGGCCCGCGATTTCGTCACTGAGTCCGCGGAGAAGGCCGGCCACCGTCGGCCCCCCGGCGTAGTGCTCGACGAAGCGACGGTGCTGTACGAGCTTGTCGCGGAGCTCGCCGAGCCGTTCGAGCGACAGGTACAGGAGCGCATGGCCCTTGAACAGGTCGGGATCGATCCGATAGCTCACGCGTCCGGCCTCGGGCAGCACGGCGATCTCCCGGGCGAGACGGTCGGCATAGACCTGGGCGCGCGCCACCGTCGGGGCCTCGACCACGACGACGAGATCGTTCAGCTCGCCGAAATCGCGCAGGAGCTCCGTGAAGCGCTGCACGTAGAGGTGATGGGGGGGCAGCAGCTTGACCGACGAGGTCTGAAAGGTCAGCCGGTGGGCGGTGTACGCGGCGCCGGTCACGCCGAGTCCGAGGCACAGGCCGAGGGTGAGGAGGGGCCGGGCGATCGACACGCGGACCACCCGCGAGAGGAACCGGCTGCCGGTGGCCTCCTCGCGCACGACCGTCAGCGAGCGGCGGCGGCGCCCGCGCTCGGCATCGGCGCGGGCGGGCTTGACTCGTGCTTCCGGGACCCGTCAACTCGGGGGCGATCATGTTGACGGCGCTGCATTTCTTTACGCATGTCGGCGTGAGCTGGATCGTTGCCAACCTGGGCCCGGGCCCGCGCAAGGATCGCTGGCTCATCGTGCTGGCGGGCGTCGTACCGGATCTCGATGGGATTGGACTCCTCTGGAGCGATCACGCGTACCTCGCGATCCACCGGGTCGTCGGCCACAGCCTGCTCGTCGGTCTGCTCCTGGTCGGAGGCGTCGTGCTGCTGGCCGAGCGGCGCTGGATCAGTGGCGCGCTGGCCGCGGTGAGCTTCCAACTCCACGTGCTGCTCGACGTGGTCGGCACGGGCGGCCCGCCGATCTCCTACCTCTGGCCATTCTCCGCGTGGCGTCTCGCGTATGGTGGTCACTGGTCCCTGGCCTCGTGGCCGAACGCGGTCGTCATGACACTCACGCTGCTCGGTGTGGCGGCGATGGCATGGTGCAGGGCACGGCGGTGCTCGATGCCGAGCGCAGGAGGGCAAGCAGCAGAACCCCCAGGGCGCTCCAGGCCACCATCCGGAACCGGCGGACCAGCGTGAACGACAACCCCAGGCCGCTGCTCAACCCGAACGCGGTGAACACGAGCATGAACCCGCCCTCGAGGACGCCCAGCGCGCCCGGGATCGCGAAGGCCAGGAACTTCACGCCGGTGCCGAAGGCGTCGATCACGAGAGCGTGCATCAGCGAGACGTCGACCGCGAGCCATCGAAGGACGAGGTAGAGCTCGAGGCTGCCGACGATCCATCCGAGCAGATGCACGAGGGTGCACAGCAGGATCGCGCCCCGCTGCGTCGTGTACGACGCCACCAGGGATCGGTCGAGGGCGACCAGTCGCTCGCTGTACGACGCCGGCGTGGCGAGCCCCAACCGCGCCAGGCGGCGCACGACGCGATCGGATATCCCGCCGACCTGAATCAGCACGAATCCAGCGACGGCGACCAGCTGCACCCCGAGCAGCGCCCACATCGCCCGGCGAAAGCCGTCGGGCAATTCGAAGAGCGCCGTGGTCACGACCAGCCCCACCCCGAGGAACAGGACCTGCGCGATGGTCACGCTCGTCTTCTCGACGACGAGCGTGGCGCAGGCGTCCACGAACGGCACCAACGGCCGCAGGAGGTACGCCTTGACCGGCTCACCGCCCAGGGACCATGTCGCCACGTTGACCGCTTCACCGGCGAGACGGACGCGGAACAGCCGATTGAGGGTGACCCGATGACGCGGCAGCAGACACTGCCAGGCCAGCGTGTGGAGCAGCGCCACCACGGCGTACGGAAAGACGAGTAGCACGGCCATCCGCCAGGACAGGGTGCGGGCCGCCGTCAGCAGGCCGTCGACGCCGGTGACGGCCACCAGACATCCGAGACAGGCGGCGCCGATGACGACGAACAGCACGCGCACGATGCGGCGTGGCCGGGACTCGCTGCTACGCGCGGCGTGCGGATATACTGGACGAGATGCCACGGCCACCATTCAGCCGGCCCGACCTTTGTCGGGCGTCGGGGCTCGCTCTCCTGGGTCTCATCCTGCTGGCGATGGCGTTTGTGCTCGATGCGCGTGTGGCCGGCTGCGCCGCCCAGTGGAAGCATCCATCGCTGGACATCCTGGTCGGCCTCCTCAATCCCATCGGCAGCGGCGTGACGCTGCTCGCCGCGTGCTTGGCGCTCGCCGTCTGTGGACGCATGTGCGGATGGTCACGGCTCGAAGGCGCCGCCCGGCTGGGCGCGCTCGGATTCGTGGCGGCGGGCCTGCTGGAGTTCACGGTCAAACATCTCGTGAGCCGGCCACGACCGGACGCCGGGCTCTGGAGCCTCGGTTTTCACGGGCCGGCATTCCTGCCGGACGTCGATTCGTTTCCGTCGGGGCACGCGACGTCGGTGTTCACCGTCGCCACCGCCTTCGCGTCCTTCTACCCGGGCCTGGGTCCGGTGCTCTATGGTGTCGCCGTCGCTGTCGCCGTGGGCCGCGTGTACCTCCTGCGGCATTACGTCTCCGACGTGGTCGCGGGAGCGGTGATCGGGATCGTCATGGCCTCGGTCCTTCTGCGCTACGTCCGCGCGCGGTCCCAGCCGACCCCGCAGGAACCGTCCACCGCGCCGTCCCGCTGACCGCGCTCACCGCGGCTGCCGCCGCCGGTGCCGTCGCCCGCTCGATCACTCGGATGCGACCGCTCGTGCCGTCGAGCTCCACGCGATCGCCGTCACGCAGCCGCCGCGTGGCGTCGCGGACGTTGACGACGGCTGGCAATCCGTACTCCCGGGCCAGAATGGCCGCGTGGGATAGCAGCCCCCCCATCTCCGCGACGAGGCCCTGGACCAGCGGAAAGATCGGGGTCAGGGTCGGCTCGATGGTCGGAAACACGACGATCTCGCCGCGAAGATGTCGCAGGTCCGCAGCCGAGCGCAGCACGCGGACGATACCGGTCACGACACCAGGGCTCACGCCGCAGCCGACGAGATCCTCTGCGGTCTCCCGTTCGCCGCGGCGCAGCTCGTGGGCCTGGTCGTCTCTCAGGAGATCGGGGGCCTCGAGGCCTTCGTGCCGGGCGCGATCTCGGCGGCGCTCGCTCGTGACGCGGCGCCAGTCCACGGCGCCCTCCCGCAGGACGCGGGGAAGCTCGTTCAAGGTCAGGAAGAAGACGTCCTCCGGTCTCGCGAACCGGCCCTGACGCGTCGCTCGCCGGCCGATCTCGAGCGCCATCCGGCGCAGATGCGCGACCATGAAGGTGGTCACGTGCCGGCACCGGTCGCGCAGGGCGAGGAGTCGCTGGAGCGCATCGCACACGATCATGAACAGGGCCCAGCGCGTGGCGAAGGCGAGGCGCCTTCGCCCGCGGTGGAGCGCGCGGCGGACATCCTGCCTTGCCGCTTCGCGGACGCGGTTGCGCTCGGCGACGTGCCGCACGGGATCCAGGCGGACATCGGCTCGGGTGTACAGGCCGATGAGCCGCAGGACGGGCGTCGGATCCTCGTCGAAGCGCGCGGACATGACGTCCGATTCGTAGGGCCCACGGTGACCGAAGTCCTCGAGGAACCGGGCGATCTCCCCGAGGCAACGCGTGCCCGCGAGAGCCGCTCGGTGCGCGCCGACCGCGTGCTCATCCGGCTCGCCGACGAAGAACGCGCGGGCACGCGGCTCGCTCGCGGCGAGCACCGCGATCTCCATGAGGCGATGCGTCATCTGCGCGTTGGGCAACGTGCCGAGCCCCGTCATGAGCCGCTTGACGAGCGTGTCCGCCTCGGGTCCGACCCACGCCGTGAGCAGGCCCTCGAGGGCCATGTAGGCACGTGACTGCGCGGAGACCACCTCATGCAGGCGACACGTGGTCCTCTCGTCGAGCAGCGTCGCCACGAACCGCTCCAGGTGGGCGATGAGGGTGGCGTCGTCGAAGCGCTCGACGGCCAGCGTCCGGAATGCTCGGGCCTGGCGGCGCATCCTGCGGAAGAGCCGGTGGCCGCGCCGTGGCGTCCGGAAGAACGTGGCGAGCATTTCACGCGCGAGTCGCAGGCCGTCGCCGATCGGCACGTCCGCCCGGCCGTTCGGCGTCTCCGCGGGCGCGACACGGTCGCCGCCGAAGAGACGGGCGACGACCCCAGGATCGCCGCCCCGCGCGCGCGTCATGTGATGCATCAGCGTGAGGTTGAGGTACGGGCGCCCGCGGAACACTCGAACGAAGGGGACGTCCGGCGGCAGCCGGTACCCCTGGGAGGCGTGATAGCTCGTGAACATCCGATCGAGGGCGGCGGACAGATACGAGAGCGTCAGCGGACTCGGCAGCTCCGGAAACACTTCCTTCACGTTGGCCCGCGTCCAGAGTGTTCCCCGTGGCGCCGACTCGACGGTCGGCGCGGCGAGAGCCGTGATGGGCCGCGCCTGCACCGTCCAGAACGTCCGCCCGTCGAACACCCATTCGATGTCCGTCGCGGTCCCGAGCGCACGCTCGGCCGCCGTCGCGAGGCGCGCGACCTCGAGGATCTGCGCCGGATCCAGGACCGCCGGCCCGGCGCCCGCGCGCGCCGTATCGCCACGATGGCCCGTGGACGCCGTGGCCACGGGACGTGCGCCATCCGCTGGCGCGATGGCGGCGGTCGATACCCGGTACGTCTCTGGGCTCCGGTGTTCGCCCGCGCCGGCGGCCGCCGCGCTCCGCGCTTCGATCACGACGGTGTCCCGGTCGCCGGTGAGCGGGTCCAGGGAGAACGCGACGCCCGCGCGATGCGCGCGGATGTATGGCTGCACGACGACGGCCATCGCGGCCATGGCATGCGGGATGCCGACGCGTTGCCGATACGTCCACGCCGCTTCGGTCCACAGCGAGGCCCAGCACGTCTTGATCGCGGCGAGCACCGCGCCGGTGTCCGGGGCGTCGACGACGACGCTCGTGTGGATGCCCGCGTACGAGGCGTCGCCGCTGTCCTCGTGAGCGGCCGAGGAACGTACGATCATCGGGCCGTCGCCGCTCGGCCGGAGGCGCTCGATGCCGTCGCGTAGCGCCACGACCAGAACGTCCGGCACCGCGGCCGTGTCGACGAGACGCCGTAGTTCGCCGAGGATCTCGTCCCGGACGTTCGGGTCGTGAGTCCGCGGGTCGGTGCAGAGGGCCTCGAGACGTCCGGCGATGCCGGCGGCGGCGAGCCAGTCTCGATAGAAGACGGTCGTCACGCAGATCGTCTCCGGCACGGTCAAGCCGCCGCGGAGCAGGCGGGCGAGCCCGACCGTCTTTCCACCGCACAGCTTCTGATCGTCGGAGAGCGCGCCGTCAACGACCCAGGGTGAACAGCCCGCGGCGCGAGACTCGGGGAGGTCTCCTCGCGACGACAACTCCTTGCTGGCCCCGGCAACGCGCGTCATGTGAGCGCGGTATCGTGCGTCGTCGTGTCCACGTCCGCATGCTATCGACCTTGCGCGCGACCCCCAAGTTGGACCTTCGTCGCATACGCGTACACGGCATTGCCCGCAACTCCTCGACCCCGCGCCCTTCGCAGAAATGTGAACGACCCTTGCCCACGCTGTTCGCAGAAATGTGAACGACGTTACCGCTGGGGGCGGGCGGGATCGTGGGAGGCCGGTCAGCGATCCGTGTCGTACGCGTCGATCAGCTCGCAGCGGAAAAAAACCCGGAGGGACATCTCGCGCGGCGTCAGCCAGTCAACCGGATCGTCGACCGGCCTCCACGACCCCGCCCGCCCCCAGCGCCTCGCGCGAACAGCTACGGCGAAAGCGAGGCGATGTAGTGAGCGAGGGCGAGAATGTCCTCGTCGCGCAGAGGCTGCGCCGCCATGGTCATCGTGCCGTCGAGATCGGACGCCGTCTTGTCCTTGAACCCGCGGATCAGCTTGACGAGATAGCCGAGGTCTTGCCCGGCCAGCCGCGGAATCTGCTCGTGCCCCGTGAGCTGTGCCCGGTGACAGGACGTGCAGTGGTAGAACTCGGCGATGCGCTTTCCGTCGTCGATCTTCGTCCGATCCACGCCCGCCGTCCGCGCCCGCGCCGGCTGGGCCGCGTAGAACGCCGCGAGATCCGCCATGTCCTCGTCGCCGAGCTTCTCGGCGAACGGCGTCATCTGCGGATCCTTCCGGCGGCCGTCCCGGAACTTGATGAGCTGCCAGTGCGTGTACATCGTCGGCTGGCCCGCGAGCGACGGCATGCCCGGCGTCGTCGCGTTGCCGTCGGGGCCGTGGCAGCCGGCGCACGGACCGGACTTGCGGCGGCCGGCTTCGGGATCGGCGGCGGATGCGGGGAGCGCGGCCGCCGCCACGAGAGCGACGGCGGCCGCGACACCCGTCAGGCGGGTCGCGAGCTTCAGCGAGAGTAGCTGATCCGGTAGATGGCTCCCGCGTAGTCGTCGGAGAGCAGGATCGAGCCGTCCTTCATCTGCACGGTGTAGTTCGGCCGGCCCCACGGCTGGTTGTTGTCCAGCCACCCCTCGGCGAACGACTCGTACTTCGGCACGTCACCGGGCCGCAGCGTGACGGTCGCCAGGCGGTAGCCGATCTTCTGCGTCTTGTTCCACGAGCCGCGCTGACCGAGGAAGATGCGGTTCTTGTACTCGGCGGGGAACATCGACCCCGTGTAGAACATCACACCGTTGCCGGCGATGTGCGGGCCGGTCTTGAGCAGCGGCGCCGCGAACTCGGCGCACGAGCGACCCTTGCCGAACTCCGGATCGAGGATGTCGCCCTGGTGGCAGAACGGGAAGCCGAAGTGGAGCCCCTTCTTCGGCGCCACGTCGAGCCGATCGCTCGGCACCTCCTCGCCGAGCCAGTCGCGCGCGTGGGTGGCGAAGTAGAGCTCCTTGGAGACGGGATGCCAGTCGAAGCCGACGCTGTTGCGCACGCCGTGCGCCCAGTACTCGAAGCCGGTGCCGTCGGGATTGACGCGCGAGATATTGGCATGCGTGTCCGGGGGCAGGCAGATGTTGCAGGGCGCGCCGATGTTGAAGTAGAGCTTGCCGTCCGGACCGAAGGCCAGGTACTTCCAGCCGTGCGGCAGGTCCTTGGGCAGCGTGTCGTAGACGACCTTCATCTCGGGCGGGCTGTCGAGCTTGTCCTCGATGCCCTCCATCTTCGTGATGCGATGCACTTCGGCGATATAGAGCGTGCCGCCCTTGAAGGCGATGCCGTTCGGAAGGTTCAACCCCTTGGCGATCGTCTTGAGCTCACGCTGGCCGCCCTTGTCGACGATCGCGTAGACGTTGCCGGCCACGCGGCTCGACACGAAGAGCGTGCCCTTGTCACCCCAGATCATCACGCGCGCGTTGTTGATCCCCGAGGCCCACAGCTCGACCTTGAAGCCGGCCGGGACCTTGATCTTGTTCAGGGGAATCTCGCTGGCCGGCTTGGGCGCCGGAGGCTGCGCGACAGGCGCCAGCGGCGAGTTGGCCATCTCCGCCGGCTGGCCCTGCTTCCACGGGGGCGGGGCAGCCGCCGGCTGCTGGGCCACGACCTGCACGGCCCAAGCGGCGAGGACGAGCGCGACGACGAGCACGTGAGCCGCGAAGCGGAATGGCATGGTCGACCTCCGGCGTCGAAAGATGAGCCGCGGCGAGACCGTAATCCGCCCCGTCGGGCTTGTCAATGGCCGGGGGCCGGCGGTAGCATCCACGCGCTACGAGCGCGCGCGTCG
>Ga0075425_100006774_pt1 | contig 12054 bp, 17 predicted proteins | sample SoiMethybrSBSTD4_FD_75300 | JGI IMG/M metagenome (GOLD analysis project Ga0075425, IMG submission 75300) | Bulk soil microbial communities from a Populus tree surrounding site in Tennessee, USA - Soil MetaG P. TD hybrid SBSTD4 | ecosystem: Environmental > Terrestrial > Soil > Tree plantation...
ATTCGAACTTGCAGTCCGCGAGGCTTTCCATCTGCTCGGCATGGGACCATGCGTCCGCGGTCTTGAACTCCGGCTTGACGCCAGCAACATTGAATCTCATGACGGTCCTTTCCTTCTAATCATGATTGCCTCACAGATGATCGCGCCCGTCGCGAACGCGAGACCGTAAAGCACTGCGAGATCGATCCCGAAATGTCTCCAGTTTGGCTCTTTGGCTTTGGCGAATAATTCGATCACCGTGGTGACCTGCAGGACAACCAGCATGATCGATCCGAAGATCACGACTCCCTTGCTGGGTTTTACCATACGACCAGCTTCCCGTCCTCGCGCAGCGTGAAGGTCGTTTCCTTCACGTCGAAATGGACCATGATGTCGTAGATCTCGTCGAACTTGAGATCCGAGGTGTATTCCGGCCTCACGGATCTGTAAGCGATGCCGTCCTCGCGGAAGACCAGATTATTCGGCCCGACCACGATCCGGCGGAGATTCCCCAAGTTCTTGTACATGGCGCGCTGGCTGATCTCCGGTTCCTTGTCGTTCCATTCGAAGAAGACGTGCTCCGGATCCATCTTGACCGCGACCGCCGAATAGCGCCGGCGAAGGACGTTCCCGCACACGATGTACACGCACTTGTCCTGGAACTCATCCCAGACCTTCTGGACGGCTTCCCGGGTTCCATGATGGATGAAGGGAAGGCTGATCGCCTGCGTCGCACCTTCCCTCGTGTCGGCCCTCATGCCCCACGTCTTCCCTGCGCTTTCGAACTCTGCGATCGCCTTCATGATCTCCGCCTGGGTGAAGCAGACGAAATACGGCAGGACGTAGTCCTTGCCGAAGGTCTCTTCGATCCACTTCAACCGGGCGACTTTCTTCATTTCTGACCGCGAAGCTTCCGGATCATCCTTGAAAACCAGGACTCCCATTTGACCGTAATCGTGAAGGCATCGTTCGCGATGACGACGCCACGGCGCCCATCCTTGTTGACCACCTTGCCGATCATCTCTCCATTCTCAGGAGCTCTCATGCCGTCGCCGACATAGAGCATGACTTCGCTGCTCACGCAACTTCCTCGGCAGGGCTCACTTCGATGATGTCGTTCTCGGTGATGCAGTCGGTTTTGAAGTAGACCTCGAGAGCTGCGACCGCGGGCTCCTCTCCCTTCACGCCCGTGGCTTTTGCCACGTCGCACTCGCGGTTGAACCATTCGATGGCCTTCCGGAGTTTTCGGACCGCCTCTTTCGCATTCTTCGCCCGCATCGTGGCGCAGAAGCCGATGGGACCGTTCTGGGAGTCGCCCAGGCTGAACAGGTACTCCTTCTCCATCGCCATCAACTGAATTCTCCAATCATCAGATCCCAGTTTCCTTCGCCGTGCCCGATGCAATGGCGGTTGTCGACGCTGGCCCGAACGAGGCCATTGGGGCCCTTTTCCGAATAGTTCTTCTCGTGGAAGTCTTCCCACGAAGAGTACATGGATGGAACCTTGTTCCAGTCTCTCCCGATGCCCTGGCGGTCACGGATAACCTCGAGCATCATCTGCGACGAGATCTCACGACCGTACTCGTCTTCGACATGGTTCTTCTTGTCGTCAAAGAGCGGGATCCAGTCGGCAAGATCTTTGATGCCGTCGTCGGGATAGACGTGGAGAGCGAAGGCCCAGCCGGCGCTCGACTTCCCGATGTGCTTCTTCTCATCGCTGCGACCGCAATGAGCGCACCGATTCGGACAGAGGTAGTAATTCGTTCCCATGTTTATATTTTCAGTCGGCGGAACACAAAAATCACACCCGGCTCATAGATGCTGCAGGCCACTTGGCCCGCCGCCGGCGAGAACTGGACGAGCTCCCAGCCTTCTTCGCCGCGGGCGTTGAGGAACTCCTGGACATGATCGACGGCCCTCATCGCGTTCGTCTTGACGATCCCGATGCCGTGACCCTGATGGGTCGACAGGCCTTCGACCAGGTATTCCCATTTCGGGTGCATCAGATCCCCCTCCCGGCCAGTCGGCCTTCGACCTGGCCGAGGCGATTCTGGAGATCCTGCTGAAACTTCTGGGTATGTTCCGCGAACTGATTGATGCCCATCGTCGTCTCGAACATCTTCTGCATGCTGCTGGCCATCCACTGGACCATCGCGTCGTGGGCGACCTTGGGGAAGGTTTCCTTGATGACGGCGATGACCTCGTCCTTCATCGCCTGGATCTTCGGGTCGCTCTGGATGACCTGCTTCACCTGGCTCTGATAGGACTCGATCACGGCCTGGGTGATTTCCTTCACCATGGTCGCCTTCGTGGACCGGAAGCCTTCCATCTTCTGACGGAATTCGTAGCCGCTGCGGATCTCCTGCTCGGTTTCCTTCCCGCGGTAGCTGCGCGTCTCCTGATCCTTCTTGATGGCGTCGATGACGTCCTGCTCCTTGGCGATCCTTTCGGCGTCATAGGGTTCCCGGAGCCACTTCTCCATCGTGTCCTTGGCGATGGAAAGCTTCTGCTCGGGAGTCAGGGTGCTCAGGATCTCGGTCAATGACTTCGTAAGGTCCTGCGGATTCACATCCAGTTCGATCTTCATAAATCTCCCTTACTTGCTGCTGATGTATTCAGCCGGCTCCGAGGTCATCTTGCTCTTGTCTTCCGGCTCGGTCGTGTATTCCATGACCGTGAAGCCGGAGACGACCTGAAACGCCGGATGCTTGAGATCGGCTGGTGCCTTGATCTCGAGCCTCACGATCGTCTTATTTCGAACGAAGATCCCCAAGCGCTTCATCGGATCAGCAGTCTGCTCTTTCGGATCCAGCGGCGAGGCCAGACAGACATGCATATAGCCCATCGGATTGATGACCGGAGACCAGCCCCGAACGCCGCCGCCGTCCTTTGCAATCAGGTAGTCATCGATTGGCGTGCGGTCGACCAAAGGATCATCATCGAATTTACACTGGACCGTGCAGCGGCGGAGCAATTCAAAGACCGCTTCCGTGGTATTCGCGTGGACTCTCACCCAGGGCCTAACCACCATGAATGCGTTGTTCTGGCCGCATTCCGCCCTCAGGAAAAAAGTCTCCACTCCTTCAGGCAGACTATTCTCAGGAATGTCGTACAAAGATTTCCAGTCCGGCTTCAGAAAGCGCCGGACGGCATAAGCGACATTCTTCACCCGGTCGATCATCCCGGCATAGTCCGGAAAATCGAATTCATCGGGATGCGACAGGTTCATGCGAAGACGGTCGAGAAGCCAGCGGACTTCCTCTCTCGAGATGTCCTTTCCCTGCTCGACGACGTGAGCCAGGAACGCTAGCTTCTTCCGGTCTTCATCTGTCAGCATGCTACCGCCGAAGAAAGAGGCCTAGTGCAGCCCCGAGAATGGCTCCGAGAGAAATCAGGGACCCTACGAGCACGTAGAAAACCGTGCTGGTCAACCTGAACGCGTACTTGATGCCGGATTCTTCTGGCTTCGTGTTTTTAATCACCTGTAGGCCATAGGCAGAGCATGCAGGACATGCGACCGCCACGTTGATCGGCCGATCGGCGCTGAGACAGTACCGGCCCTCATCCTCTGGAAAGTACTCGCGCTTCGGCATTTCCCCAACCCGTGGATTCTGGTCTGCCGGCACGACCGTCATCACACTCCATCCCTTGGGAAATCCTTCCTGCGAAATCTCTGCAACCAACACCTCATTGTGCTTGCAGAAATCGCATACGAAGGTCGTTCGGACTTCCCGGCTCTCCTTAACGCCCAAGCACAGCCTCCTTCTCCACCGCGACTTCGCCCAGGCCGTCCGAGGCCCCCTCGACGCTGAAGTTTTCGAAGTCGGCGGCATAGCGGCTCTTCTTGAGATCCGCGAGAGCCTGGACGAAGACAGCGCGGATCTCCGCATCGGCGGGCCCGACGGCCCGAAGACGCATCATCCGCTTCCACTGTCCGACCGAGGCGCTGAAGATCAGTTCGGTGGAGAGGGCATTGCCCAGGTAGCCTCGGGCGGCGCCGCGCGCCTGCTTACGGGCTGTGAACTTGTCCACGCCGCGGTCGATCAGCCAGGGCTGCAGGGTATCGACGATCTCACCGTAGAGTCCCTTCGCGAGATCCTTCAGCTTCTTGATCTTCTCCATGAAGGTGAAGGAGGCGCTGCTGTCCTTCGCCCAGAGCCACTTGTCGTACTCCTGGACCAGAGGATGATCGATCCACTCAGATTCGTTCTCCTGAACGAACCGCGTGCTGCGCTGGCTGATGCCGGTGCGATCGCCGTGCCGGACGAGCTCGTGGCTGAAGCCGCGGCTTCCGACCATGAACATCGAAACCCACTTCTCCTCGGCGGTCTCGGGCTCCACGACCTGGCTGTCGCGCTTGTAGCCGTCGATGATCGACTTCGTTCGTTCCCGCGGTGTGACCATCATGGGATAGGCGGTCTCGGCGTGGAACGAAAGAAGATCTCCGACGTTGAACCCCGTCTTCTCCTTGATCAGATCGTCGACGCCGATCTGCTCGCTCCACATGTCCCAATCGAGGATGTTCCGGGGATTGAAGGTCACCCGGAAGCCGTCTTCGTACCGGTTCTCGACCCAGAGCCCCGGACGATTCAGGAAGATCAGGGCCTCGAGCGGCCATTTGATCTGCACCGTCATGTGGGCATGCTCGTAGACGGAGAGGTGTCCCACTTCCTTGACGTGCTTGTGGTAATCGGGTGAGGAGCGTCCGGTACCGACGCTGTCGTAGCAGACGCGGCCGGCCAGTTCGCTCAGTTGCTCGCGAACTTGCCCTTGGAGCTGGTCCGCACGGGGAGTTCCCATCTCGGACGGGATGACGATGTTGGTACTGCCATCCCAGACCAGCTTCGAAGTGACTCCGTACTTACCCATGCTCTCTCCTTCCTTACGTTACGGGACCCTCTTACTCGGACTTAGAACATCTCCTCGCCGGTTTCGCCGCCTTCGGCGGGCGCCTCGGCCGGAGGAGCCACGACTTCCGGCCCCTTCCAGAGAATGCTCTTGTCCGACAGTTTCACGATATCGTTTCCGACGATCTCCGCCGTCTTCTTTGCGACGGCGTTGATCGCGTTGCCGACCTTCTTGATGTCGTCATCCGACAGATCCCCGGGCGACGGCTTCCCGGTGATGACCGCGAGCTTCTGCCGTGCGATAGCGCCGTCCTGGGTGTTGAAGACCATCTTGCAGACGGCGTCGAGCTTCTGGACCATCACTTCCTTGCTCATCTTCGGCTTGTCGGCGGGAGCGGCAGGAGGAGCCGCAGCCTTCTTCGGTTCTTCGGTCTTCTTCGGTTCGTCGACCTTCTTCGCCTCTTCCGGCTTCTTGACTTCTTCCGTTTTCTTCGGCTCCTCGGGCTTCTTCGCTTCCTCCTTTAGAGGCGTTCCACCCGAAGCTCCGGCGGGCGGCGTGACCGGCTTCGCAGTCTCCTTGGGCGGAGCCGTATTTCCCTTCGGCGGAGCGGTGTTCCCCTTCGGCGGAGTCGCTCCCTGAACGACCTGACCGGTCGCCTTGGCGATCATGTTGGTGACGGCATCCTTCGGCATCAGCTTCAGCTTGCCGTTCCGCTCGGCCTTGGTGATGGCCTTCGTCGTGAACTCAGGATCCTCCACCATGTCGAAGTCGGTGCCGGAATCATCCTTGTACCGCTTGGTCTTCCGGCTCATGCGCTTGTGGCCGAAGGTCGAATCGAGCGCGATCTCCTGGCCCGTCGCCGGGTTCACGAAGAAGCGCTGGACCTTGACCCAGACGTTGATGCATTCGGGATCGAGCGGGCAGATCTCGATCTTGGGTTCACCCTGGACGCGGTAGACCTCGCCTTGCTTGGCGAATTCTCTGGCCGCCCACAGTGCGCCGGCCGAGCTCAGGCCGTGCTTGCCGTTCACCTTGTAGGTGAACCCCGCGGTCACCCGCTTTGCCATCGCCTCGATGATCTTCTTGTCGTCCGCCAGGTCGAATCTCTCGAGGAGTCCGCCGTTCGACGGGGCATCAGGCACGCTAAGCTCCTTGCTCGGATTTTCCGACATGTTCGTTTCCTCGTTTACCTTTCGAGCTTCCGAAGAATACCCGTTTACCTATCATTACGTCAAGTGACTTTGCTTCCCCTCACGCCAGAGCCAGTCTTCTTGGTGTTGATTTCGATGATGACCTTCACTTCTTCGCGGCCCGTGTTCCAATGCACTCCGGATTCCTTCCCCGGAGCCACGTAGCGGTCGTCTTCATACCAGATTCCGTCCTCGATCGCACCGTATACGTTCTTCCAGTCGATGCGAGGCTCGACCTTCCAGAAGACCTCGACGGACAGCTTCGGATTCATTTCCTTAAGGGCAGTGCCCATGTTCGGAGCGCCGGCTTCCATCGAGAGCAACAGGACGTTCTTCTTGAACTGCCCATAGGCCTTCGACCGGGCCCGCTCGTTGGGATGGAACATCGTTTTCCATGTGGTCTGCTTGTACCCCATGAGCGGGCCCGGGACGATGAACTCGATCTTCATTGGTTAGAACGGAGCGTCCGGATCTCCGATGCCGGCGCCCGAGGACTCGCCGCCGCCGCCGCTCTCGCCCTCGGGCTTCGCGCCCAGGAACTGGATGTTGTCGGCGACGATCTTGACCTTGCTCCGCTTCTGACCTTCCTGGCTCTCCCAGCGATCCTGCTGGAGCCGGCCCACGACCAGCACCGAGCGGCCCTTCTTGCAATACTGCATCACGAGCTCGCCCGTCTTGTTCCACGCTTCGCAGTCGAAGAACGAAACCTCTTCCTTCGCCTGGCCGTCCGAGCCCTTCGACTTCCGGTTCACCGCGATCGAGAAACCCACGATCGTGTGGCTCCCGGCCGCCCGGCTCTCGGGATCCTTCGTCAGGTTCCCGATCAACTGCACCATGTTCAGAGTCGCCATGCTAGTTCTCCTTCAATCTCTGACTTAACAGTAACTTTCTTCTGTGCCGTTCTAGGTCATGGTGCGATTTGGGGCCATCAAACTCGTCACCCATAGGACATCACTCCGGCCATTCCCAGTCGTGTTCTTCCTCGGCCGCTTATCGGTTTTCCATCCGGTACCTTCTTTACCGAAGAAGCGATCCAGGGCGACCTTGGTGAGCATCTTTGCCATTTCTTCGGCCCGTCCAGCGTAGGCTTCTGGAAGGTTGGTCTTGATCTTCATGAAGAGATCTGCCCAGGGCTTCCCATCAATAAACTGTTCGAGATAATTGGGCATGGCAGCGATTCTCTGCAGGGTCACATGGATCGCCTGCTGCATGACGTCATCCTGTTCGGAGAAGGCCTTGTCCGGTCCATCGAGGACCGGCTCCATCGAAACAGAGGTCTCCACGATTTCGCTAGCCATGGTTTCCACAGAGGCCTTTTTGGAATCCGGATCGATGACGGAATACATTTTCTCGAATGAGAAGGCCCTCATCGGAAGCGGATAGGAACGCCCGTTATTGCTCCACATCAGGATGTTTCCGGGAATCGTCTCATTCGCCAGAAGCATCAGAAGATCGTCGCTGAATGCGCCGTTCGCAGCCTTCAAAGCCCAGAGATCCACCTCTGCCAGAAGATGTGCGACGAAGAAATTGTCCGCCTGGCTGAGAAGTTCCTTAGGGATGCTGCCGGGCTGCTGGGTAACGAGAATCGCTCCCAGATCATACTTGCGGCCTTCCTTAACCCACTCCACGTAAGGCTCGTCGGCGTCGTCCTTCTGCCTGAGGACGGACTGAGCCTCCTCGATCAGCGCATTGCAGGCGATCGACTTCGAATCAGTCTCGGTGAACTGTCTCTGGTTGCGCTCGAAGATGTTCCTCAGGATAAGGCCCGACAGGATTAGGGGAACCTTTCCCTTAAGTAGCGAAATGTCGACGACACAAACAGCGCCCTTGATTAGCGCAGCCGTGATCTTCTCGAAAAGCTGGCTTGTCGGATCATGCAGCATCCGAACGATGGTGGTGAGGTTCGCCCGCGCGGAGCGGGCCTCTATCTCCTGCCCGGGGTCGAGCCTTAGAAGGGCGCTCAGCTCTTCGAGGTCGGCATTGTTTCCGTGCTTATGAATCAGATCGACGACCTTGATCCAGGCATCGTCGGAAAGATGGCTGATCTTGACGACGTTCTGCTGATCCTGCTTTTCTTTCGGAAGCGCGAGAGACGTGATGTCTCCGGCTTTGAAATTTCGGATGTCGAGTTTCACGCGCCCGGCGACGAAGGACCTGTAGAAGTCGCTTTTGGTATTTCGATCGGTAAACACCACCAGACGATCCTTGAGGTGGGGAACGTCACAGAGTCCCGGCCGCCCCTTGTCGTCGGGCCAGAAGTACTCGCCCTCAGGATCGAAGATGAGCGTACTGACGGGGACCTGGCGCCCGCTCCGCCTCGTCATTGGAGGCCTTTCATACAGCATCGAGACTAGGATCTTGACGAGGTTGGATTTTCCGAAGCCAGCTTTCGCAAAAACGAATGTCTTCTTACCGTTGATCTCGTCGATCGGGAATTTGACGAGCACCGAATCCGGAAGCCTGATAATCCATTCATTCGCGATGCAGCGCTCGTCTCCGCCGGCATAGACGAAATCGCCGAAGGCCAGGAATCCGATCTCGCTTCCATTGCTCGACGCCCCGGTGACCTCCTTCAGGATTCGCTGAGAGAGGAAGGCCACCCTGCTTCCGACGTGTGGCATCCGGCGCTGGGACGGGATGAAGTGGACTTTCGAATCCTTCTCTCTTAGGAGGCCCAGGACCCGGATCTTGATGTGATACCGAAGATGATCCTGCTTGATATTATCCGGGACCGGCGTACCCTCCGAGACCATTCGAACGAGGTAGTCATCGCCGTTGGGATCCACGAGTTTCCCTCGTGCTTGCGACGCGATGATGCGCCCTAGAACTGCCTCCGAAGAGTTCTGGAGCTCCACCATGATGAACTGCCCCAGGATGGGAATCTTGTCGTATTCCTGGCGGTAAGGCAACACGATGTCCGCCTGAAACTCGTGGCCATCCTGCTGACAACTGCGGAAGGCGCCGACTACGTTCGAATTCTCGATGATCGCCATTAGCTGTACCTCCGCGCGGCTATATCGGTCGTAAAAAGGCTCTGATCGAAGATGGCTCGTTTGGATTCAGGCAGCGACGACCTGATCTTTTTGTAGACCAGTTTTTCTATGATGCTGTGATCCATGTCCGTCACTTGAGCGAAGTTGTCGGCACGCTGAAGGCTTAGAGGATAGAAGGGCATCGGGAAGCCCGCCTTCGCATCCTCGAGAAGACACCCCAGGATTTCTTCTGCCGCCTGAGCGTTCGGCGTGAAGACGTCGACCGGCCATACGCGGTCGCCAAGGCGAGTCCCGAAGCGCACAAGATAAAGCGATCCGGCTGAATCGCCCACCTGAGTTCTCGCATACTTGGGCCACTCGTAGGCCCGTTCTTCCATCTTCTGGGGGACTTTGACGAAGCACGGGCTTCCTTCCGGGAAAATCTCTTCGAGCATCATGGCTTGAGTGTAGAGCTCGACTACTTTATTCCTCTTTGCCACGCCGACCAGGAAGAGCCTTCTTTTCTTCTTCTCTCGGACTTCCCTCATTTTTTCTTCGAGCATGTTCTGAATCCGCGAAAAGAGGCCCGTACGGAAAATCTTCTCGCGAAGAAGACCGTCGCGGATAAGCAGGGTGTCGCCGGCGAACGTGGTGCTCATGATCCGTTCATAGATCACGGCCCATTCGCAGAGATCCCGATATACCATGGTCCACACCTTGTCCGGCTCCCTGTCCGGCTGCGGAACGTCCTGCGGGATCATGCCGCTCAGTCCCTGAGGACCTCCGATCTGAGTGACCCCCAGATCGCTCATGAGCTTTCCGAGCGCTGTAATGGGCTTCCCATCCGGTCCGAATTGACGGGCCGAAATTTCCCTTGGGTCCGACCATGGGGAAATTGCATCTAGACACAGCTCTTCGCCGTATGAATCGACTACCCGGACAAACTGCATCTCGGAAAAATCATGGGAAAGCCTGTTGTTGCCGCCGTCCGTGGCGATGATCGCGATGCCGGTCGCGTTCCTAGGCTTGATGGTGCCGCAGCCCGAACGCATCTGCTGAACATCAAGTCTCAGCCTCTCAAGCTGTTTCTTCAAGTCATTGATCGTCGTACGCTCGATCAAGGCCTCGACTTCTGCCAGCCGCTTTGCGTCAAAGGGCATTACAAATCCTCTTTAGTTCCCAAGGCCTTCTTGGAATTCTCGCTTGCCAGAAGAGCCTGAAGGCCAGCGCGGGCTTCTCTGAACATATTGCCCAGCAGGACATCATCCTTGCCATAACGTTCCAGGATGAAGCGATCGACTCCATCGCCTTCCGCCTCTTCCTTCCAGACGATCGCTGTCGGCCAAGCCGCCTGGGCTTGCCCGCTCAGGTATCCATCGACCTTCCTCATACGACCGTCACCTCGCGATGGGCTTCCTTCGAGATTACGCGCAGCTTCGCGTTCATCTGATGGAAGTATCGCCACCGTTCCTCGAGTCCTTTGTCCTGGAGCCTTCGACCACATGCCAGGTCGCCTCCTTCCGTCAGTGGTGCGTTTTCGGCGTGGATCCATTCTTCGTCATTGAATCGTTCCACAAGCGCCTCGAAAGTATCGGGTGTGAGATGGTCAATATAGGACACACTACGGTTCATCATGATTTTCTTGATCGGGCAGAGGATTTCTTCGCGCGGACCGAACCTAGCCTCTCGCGCGGCGATCAGGTGATCCATGATGGTCGATCTCAAAGCGTCCACGTACTCCTGCCACGGCGTAGGAGTCGGCACACATTTCTGGTAGCTGAAGTCTGTATGGGTTCCATCGAACCGGAAGAGGTAGAAACACCGGTTCTTTCCGCCGTAATTCGTGTTGGTCAAGACTTTGAAATGATCTATCCCCGTCCCGATCTTGTCGGCAGCCTCGGGATGCCTTCTGATCAGATGGCAGAGAAATGTATGGACGGGATCCAGGACGACGGCTCCCTGCTGCATCTCAGCCAGGATTTTCTGGATGTAGGTTTTGAACTCCGCGCTGGTCGCGAAGGTCTGCCCGTTGATCGAGACCGGCTTCCCTCTGCCCATCAATCACCATCCTCGATCGGGTAGGGGAAGGTCTCCATCCTCCAGCTCGTGACGGGAGAGGACACGATGTAGAGCGGGCCTTTCGACCTGGTTGCGCCGACGTAGGCGACGCGAAGTTCGGCGGGATCCTTCATGCAGCGAGGAAGGACCTCATCCCAGAGAAAGACCGAGTCTGCGTCGCGACCCTTGGATCCGTGGATCGTCGTGATCGTGATCTGAGGCTCGAGATCGCCGCCCAGTTCCCAACCGGATTCTTCGAGGGACTGGTAGTACGAGGCGAACCGGACATCGGTGACGCTCCAATCACCCCCTCGAAGGGCATCCCAGAAGAATTCGGTGAAATGCTGGGAGAGTTCGAGCGGTGTGATGGTCTGATCGGGTTCCATGTCCTCAAGCTTCGACATCGAGCCGTGCTTCAGGAACTTGACCCGCTCGCCGTTGATCTCTTTCGAGGATCGGATCACCTTCGTCAAGGACTTGATGTCGCCGCCGTCCAGGATCTCGCCGCGGACAGCTTTCGAGATCGCCTTGAAGCCGGCGATCTCGATGCCTTTGCCGAGAGGGTTCGCTCCGCGCTCCGCCCAGAAGGGGATTCCGTTCATGATGCAGTGCGCGGAGAGGGCGTTGCAGCCTTCTCGATGCCGATGGAGCCAGAACTTGCTGCCGTAGGCCTCGGTCGCCTCCTCCACGTCCCAGATTCTTTTGATGATGTTGTTGATGGCCTTTGCCGGGACGATGTGTTTGGGTTCGCTGTCCGGAAGACCCTGCACGATCCGCTGGCCTAGGTCGATGATCTTCTGACCGAACCGATGGGTGGTCGGAAGATGGATCCGGCGGCTCCGATTCCGGTACGACAGGAACGACGCGGCCGAGGATCCCTGGAAGGACATGATCGCCTGGAAGTCATCCCCAGCGTAGTAGGCGACCCGAGCCCGCTCGGACAGTTTGTCAACCACGAGCCACTGAAGGGGGGAGAGGTCCTGGGCCTCATCGATGAAGACCACCTTC
>Ga0075425_100006775_pt1 | contig 12054 bp, 9 predicted proteins | sample SoiMethybrSBSTD4_FD_75300 | JGI IMG/M metagenome (GOLD analysis project Ga0075425, IMG submission 75300) | Bulk soil microbial communities from a Populus tree surrounding site in Tennessee, USA - Soil MetaG P. TD hybrid SBSTD4 | ecosystem: Environmental > Terrestrial > Soil > Tree plantation...
AGATCGCGATTCTCTAACAACAGGACCGAGGACGTCGACTGAACGACGTCACGTAAACGGCGTTACATCGAAGGCGTCGAAAGAGGCGTCGAAGAGAACCGTGGGTTCTGTTCGACGCCTCCTTCTTTGCCGGCGGCAGTGCTGCGGTACAGCAACAGGCGATAAGACTTGTACTTCTTGAAATTCGCCCCGTTGCGGCGACCGCTGAAGTGCTTGGCCTCGGCGCGCTCCAGCTTTTTCCGGAACTTCCACTTCACGAGCTTCATCACCCACGGATACTTCGCCTCGAACCGGGCAAAGAGCAGCCGGTAGGCGGGCTGAATGGCCTCGCGATAGGCGGCGTCGAGCAGGTCGAACGTCGGCGCGATGCCGTTGGTCATGTCGAGGTCGAGCATCGGCGTAAGCGGGTAGCGCGCGATGGTCTCGCGAAAGCGCGGCAGCTCGTGACCGCCGCCAATCGGACTCTTCCCCTCCGCGGGCACGCGAAAGATGTCGGTGATCAGGATATGGCCACCGGGGTTCAGCAGCGAGAGCGCTTTGGTGAGCGCCTCATCGAGCGGAATGAAGAGCAGGCTCTCACTGAACAAGATGACATCGTAGCGCCGATCGGTCCGGAGATCCTGGAAGCGCGTCTCGAAAATGTCGGCCCGCCCCTTCAGCACCTGCTTCGCAACGTCGGTCAACACGCCATTCGGCGAGACGCAGTCGACCGTAAATCCGCGCTCGAGCAGCTTGCGGGCTGTGTTACCGGCGCCGCAGCCAACGTCGAGCACCGACTTCACCCCGGCCGGGATATTCGACATGAGAAACTCGGTATAGTGCGCCTGAGCCTGCGCCAGGTTTTGGGGTGCAACCGTCAGGCCTTCGGGCCAGTAGCCGTAATGCAGGTCCTGCATGTTGAAGAAGTGGTGCCCGATGACGTATCCGAGCGCGAGTCCGAACTCACTCGACGGCAGATTGCCGTTCGTGGGGATCGCCGTGGTTGGCGGTGCCTGCTGCGACGCTACAGCCGTAAGTCCTCCCTGGTTGAATCATAACCTACGCATCCCAAGGGATAGCGCAAAAAGACTTAATTCTCGAGCCTTCAGGCCCATTTTATGCGTTCCAGTCTGGGAGACCACCCCGGGCAATCGTTCGTGCGCATCGTTTTCATCGGTCGCCGCAACTTCATGAATCACTGTTTCGCCAACTGGCTGGCCGCCCGGCACCAAGTTGTTGCGTTTTTCGAGGCGGATATCGCCCGGCGCTCGCTGCAAAATCATGTGCGGTGGCTGCAGAGGCGCATGCGGCGGGTGGGACTCGCCCGGACCATCGACCAGGTTCTCTATCAGATCCATTACCGCCTGTTTCAGGAGCCGACGGACCGCGAATTGATGCGCGAGTCCTTCGCGTCGTATTTCGGCTGCGACGCGTTCGCGCTTTCTCCTTCTATTCCGGTTCACGAGTTTCCCGATTTGAACAGCCCTGCGGTGATGAAGACGTTGACGGATCTCCAGCCCGACCTGGCCTTCGCGGTCTGCATCTCGCAGTACCTCCGCAAACCCTGGGAGGCGATTCCCCGGTTCGGCACCGTGCTCTATCACGAAGGCCTGACGCCGGAATACAAAGGCGTCCACACCGCTTTCTGGGCTAATGCCCTGGGCGAAAGCGACCGCATTGGGTATACGCTTCTTCGAGTGACCGCTGAAATCGACGCGGGCGAACCCGTCGCACAGGGCATCGGCCGCATCGATCCCGAATTGGGAAAATGGAACGGCTATACGGGTCATCAGGCGCTCATCGACGGGCTGCCGGACGTCGAACGCGGGCTTGCTGCGCTCGAACGCGGCGAGCCCATCTCGATGAACCGCAGGATAGGGCCAGCGCACACCTACAGCTATGCCGGTTTGACCGACGAAGTCCGGCGCGTGTGGTCGGCGCGCCGTCGGCGCCGGGCCCAAGGGCGAAGACGCGTGCCAGTTGCGTGGTGAGCCGGCGCCTGTAGTCTAGGCACCATGTCATTGCTGCTGCTGGTCGTGGCGCTTCGCGCCGCGCAGATCCCGCTTCCGGAACATCCCCGACCCGATTTCCAGCGCGGGGAATGGCTCAATCTCAATGGCCGCTGGCGATTTGCGTTCGATTCGAACGATGCGGGTGTGCGACACGGCTGGCCGCGTGGCTCGCTACCGGGGACACGGGAGATTGTCGTGCCGTTTTCCTGGGGTGCGCCGCTCTCGACGGTTCCCGACAGCGGCAATATCGGCTGGTACGCGCGTGACATTTCAATTCCCGATTCCTGGCGCGGCCAGCGCGTGTTCCTCGTTGTCGGCGCATGCGACTGGCGCACCACCGTGTGGTTGGACGGCCAGAAGCTCGGCGAGCATCAGGGCGGCTATACACCGTTCTCGTTCGAGCTGCCGCACCAGCTGAGGTCGGGGCGGGGGCCGCACAAGCTGGTGCTGCGCGTCGACGACACGCCGCATCCATTCAAGCTCGAAGGCAAGCAGGGTTACGGGCCCGCGCGCGGGATCTGGCAAACGATCTACCTCGAGGCGCGGGGCGGTGCGCCGCTCGCTACTGTGCATTTCACACCCTGGCGCGATCTGGATGGCGTGCGCGTCGATGCGCGACTGCTCGAGCCCGCGCCAAGTGCATTGACGCTCAGCGTAACAGTCGACAGCGGCACGGCACAACACGTGGTGACCAGCCGCATTGCGCGAGGGCAGACCGGCGCTCGACTGGAAATCCCGATGCCCAATGCGCGTCGCTGGTCTTTGGACGATCCTTTCTTACATCAGGTCACCGTGAGTGTGACCGGAAACGGCGTCGCCGACGATCGCGTGCACAGCTATTTCGGCATGCGCACGATTTCGGTTATTGACCTGCCGGGAACCAGCTATCCGTACGTCGCGCTCAACGGCACACCGATCTTTCTTCAGCTCGCGCTCGATCAGGCGTACCATCCCGCCGGCTATTACACGTTTCCCACTGACAGCGTTCTCCGCGACGAGATCGCGCGCGCCCGGTTGATCGGCTTGAATGGCTTGCGCGAGCATGTGAAAATCGAAACGCCGCGCAAGCTGTATTGGGCTGACCGCCTCGGCGTGCTGATCATGGCGGACATCCCCAATTGGTGGGGACCGCCCGATTCGGCCGCGTTCCACGAGCACGACTCTGCACTGCGCGGCATGATCGACCGCGACTACAATCATCCGGCAATCTTCGCGTGGGTCCTCTTCAACGAGACGTGGGGCTTGCTCACCAAGGAAGGCGATCATGAGCGCTATCTCCCGGCGACGCGCGAGCGTGTCGCACGCGACTATGCGCTCGCGAAGTCTCTCGACTCGACGCGACTTGTAGAAGACAACTCACCCTGCTGTGGTCGAGGCCATACCGAGACCGATCTCAACTCCTGGCACGAATACCTGCCGGGCTGGCGGTGGGAATCGCGTGTGCAGCGCTACAGCGACAGCACGTATCCCGGATCGCAGTGGAACTTTGAACAGCCCTGGCACCAGGGACGCCAGCCGATGCTCAACTCCGAATTCGGCAACGTCTGGGGCTACGAAGGCAGCACGGGGGATGTCGATTGGAGCTGGGATTATCATCGCGCGATTAATGCGTTTCGCAGTCATCCGAAGCTGTCTGGCTGGTTGTACACGGAGCATCACGACGTCATCAATGAATGGAACGGCTACTGGCGCTTCGATCGCTCGCGCAAGGAAACGGGGTTCGGATTTCTAGTCGACGGCATGTCGCTGCGAGACCTGCATTCGCCACTCTACATCGCCGTCGGCGACTCAGAGCTCGCGCACGTCACGCGACCGGGGGAGCAGGTCCAGGTGTCGCTGTACGCGTCGTTCCTGACGAGCGCGGCGCCCGGGGGGGGCGATTCACTCACACTTCGCACCGAGCTCCGCGGCTGGAACTGGCTCGGTGAGGAGAAGCGCTACGGTAGCTCGGATATGCGAATCGCCTTTCGTCCGTGGATGTCACAGCCATTGCCGTCGCTCTCCATCACGATGCCCGACGAACCCGCCGTGGTCGTGCTCTCGGTACGACTCCTCAATGCGGCCGGAGTCGTGGTGCATCAGAATTTCACGACCTTCGTCGTCGATGGACCGAAGCCGGACACCGTTCATCTGGCGAATGGAAGTCGCGCGCGCGTCGTCCGCGTGCCCGCGACCGCCGTGCGCGACGGCCGCTGGACGCTCAAACAGTGGACCATTCTCGGCGATCACAAGTTGAACGGGGCGGGGAGCGGCTACTTCGAGTATCGGATCCCGTGGCCCCCGGGGCTCACGCCGGCCAGCGTGGCGAGCGCCGCGTTTATCGTGGAGGCGTCGGCGAAGCGACTCAATGGCAAAGATCGCGATTCGACGGCGCAAGCAAATGGCGATTACATGCGCGGGGGCGGGTTCCACGATCCGAGTCGCAATCCCAACAGTTATCCGATGACCGGCGAGCATCCATTTCCGAGCGCCGTCACAATTCGTGTGAATGGTGTCGAGGTCGCGAAGCAGCAACTGCCGGATGACCCGGCGGATTCGCGTGGGATTCTCAGTTGGCAGGCGCAGCCCCATGATGGGCACTTGTACGAAGCGGGCTCTTATGGCGAGCTTCTGCGCGTCGCGCTGCCGCCCGAGGCGTTGACGACCGCGGCACGTACTGGAGAATTCGTCGTTCGGCTGGAAGTCGGCGATTCGTTGCCCGGGGGATTGGCCATTTACGGCGCTCAGTTCGGACGTTATCCCGTTGATCCAACCATCATCTTCGTGCTCAAATAACCTATGCGCGCCATCGCTCTCATCACGTTCATTTTCTTCTCGGGGTGCACCATGCGTCGTGCCGAACCCTCACGCGCGCCGTTCGGCCAGCTGCCTGATGGGCGCCGAGTCGAGCTGTTCACCCTGAGGAATACGCATGGTGTCGAGGTGCAGGTGATGACCTACGGCGCAATCATCACCTCGATTCGAACGCCGGACGCAACAGGCGTCATGGGCGATATCGCGCTGGGATTCGACAGCCTGTCCGGCTACCTCGGCGCGTCACCCTACTTCGGCGCGATCGTCGGCCGTTATGCGAATCGCATTGCGCGTGGCCGGTTCACACTGGACGGCGTCGAATACCATCTCGCGCAAAACAACGGGCCGAACAGCCTGCACGGGGGTGTGCGCGGGTTCGATAAGGTGTTGTGGACGCCGGAGCCGTTCGAGACAGACAGCGCGATGGGTGTGAGGCTTCGGTATGAGAGCGCAGACGGCGAGGAAGGATATCCGGGCGCCCTGACGGTGCAGGTGACCTACACGCTGAACGAGGCGAACGAGCTGTCAGTGGGGTACGAGGCGTCGACCACCAAAGCCACGCCACTCAATCTCTCGCAGCACACATACTGGAATCTCCACGGCGAGGGCACCGGCACCATTCTGGATCTTCGATTGATGCTCAACGCCTCGGCGTTCACACCCGTCGACTCCACGCTGATTCCGACGGGCAAAATCGCGCCCGTCCAGGGGACGCCGTTCGATTTCCGGCAGCCCACGACGATCGGTGCGCGCATTGACGACTCAGACGAACAGCTTCGGTATGGGAAGGGGTACGACCACAACTGGGTGCTCGATCGTCAGGGACAGGATACGCTCGCACTCGCCGCGCGTCTCGAGGATTCCGTGAGCGGACGTGTGCTCGAAGTCCGCACCACCGAGCCGGGGATCCAGTTCTACTCAGGCAACTTTCTCGACGGGAGCATCACGGGGAAAGGCGGCCACGTCTACGGCCATCGCAATGGGCTCTGCCTGGAGACGCAGCATTTCCCGGACTCTCCGAACCACCCGAACTTTCCTTCTACTATTCTGCATCCCGGTGCGCGCTATCAGTCGCGCACCGTGTTCGCGTTCTCAACGCGACGCAGGTAGCGCGCCGGCTCCAAGCGGCCGCTTGCGCACGCCGTCCCAGGTCGCGAGCGCCGGCTTGGCGTGCATGGCGCTGTCGGCGAGGCCGAGGTGCGTGAAGAGCGGCAAGATCGATCCGGGTGGCGGAGGATTGGTGCTCACGTCGAGATCAAAGAACGTCAACTGAAACACGCCGGTAGCCTTTGCGCTATCGAGCAGCGCTTCCTGCCGCGTGACGTACCGAGCCTGTTCAGTCGGTGACGAGACGACGCTGCCGACTGAGATCGACGGCCACCCACCTTCCACGACGAGCACCGGCAGCGTCGTGCCCTGGGGAATCCGGCTGTAGTAATCGAGCGGAATCGATTCCGGGTCGGCAAACCCACCGAGGTACGGATAGCTCGATAAGCCAAGCGCTTCGACGAAGGGAAAGTCCGCGAGGTCCTGCGCGATGCCGACGTAAGGGCCCGGCGTCTGGCCGAGGCGACCCCACGCCGTCTCGACTTGCACGCTGACATAGAGCTTGGTTGGCACACTCGCGGCCTGGATCTGCGCCGCGACGGCGTTCGTCATCGTCACGACAGCCTGATAGACCGAGTCGGGCGCCGCTGCCCGAATGAGGTTCGTCTCGGCGGCGAGGCCGAGGTAGTCGGGCTGAATATGGGTCGCGACCGCGTACACCCATTCGCGATACAGGCGCTGGACCGTCGTGTCGGTGATGCTGCGTCCGGCAGCGACCAGCTCCGGCGCTTCGGCCGCGCGATTCAACCCATCGGTCGCGTCCACGGTGAAGACGAGAGCCAGTCCCTTGGCGCGGTAATAGTTCGCGAGCGGCAGCTGGACGGTGTCCACCGCGCCCGCGGGTGAGTGGCCGGCGAGCATGGCCGCCCACGGTGGCGAGACGTGCATGATCGCGGCATCGGCATGCGGGATCCAGGTGTTGATCGCCGCGATGACATCGGCGTTCGAAACCGTCGAATCGAGCCGCGGCGGGATCGCGGAGAACCCCATCCAAAAGGTGCGTGGCTTAGGACTCGGCCCGGAGCCGTCGCCGCATGCAACAACGGCGAGCGCGGTCGCTACAAGAAGGAAGTCTTTCACTCGCATGCGCACAATTTAATCTGGGCATTTCGGTTACTAATCCGCGTGATCTGTAGCACTAACACGCGAACCGCGGTGCTGTGTTCGGGTATGCCCAGCATTACCAGGAACAGGGAGAGGATATGCGGTTGCCTTACATGACAGCGCTGTTGCTCGTTGGCCCGTTCGCCCTTTCAGCGGGCGGGCAGGGGCTCGCGGCGCAGGACACCACGCAGGCACAGAAGCGGGACACGACGTCTCAGCAGTACCCGCAGTCGAACAACAACAACATGCAGTCGCAGTCGCAATATCAGGGCCAGCTGTCCGATGAAGAGGTCGTGATGCGAATCCATCACACCAATCAGATGGAAATTCGGGTGGCGAAGCTCGCGCACAGTCACGCCTCGTCAGCGAAGGTGAAAAGCCTGGCGTCGCGGTTGATCAAGGATCACACGGCTGCGGACACGAAGGTCGTGGCGATCGCCAAGCAGATGAACATCACGCTGCCGACCGGTAAGGATGGCTACGGCCGTGACGGGTATGGCCGCAGTGGTATGGATTCGACGCAGCGCAATGACTCGACGTACTCGAGCTATCCGCGCAGCGACACGACGCAGGGTCGCTATGGCCAGCAGAGCGACACGTCTCGCCCCTATGGTGAGCGCGCCGACTCGACGCAGGGGCAGTACGGCCAGGGCCGGTATGGCCAGGGTCAGTACGGGCAGGATCAGGATTCGACCATGGCGGCGATGAAGCAGCTGCCGACGCTTCACGGCGCGGCGTTCGATACCGCGTTTGCCAATGCCATGGTGAACGGCCACACCAAGGCCATCAACATGCTCGAGACGGCGCAGAACCAGGTCCAGAATCAGCAGCTCCGGACCTTCATCGCGAGCACGTTGCCGACGCTGCGTACGCATCTCCAGCTCGCGCAGGCGTTGTCGACCAGCGCGACGACGACCAGTAGTCGGTAAGCAAGAGTTTCGAACGGGGGAGCGCACCGGATTGGCTGCGGCCGTCCGGTGCGCATTTCCGCCCGTGCGGGTCTGAAACAGTCAGGTCGGCCGTCTCGGTCTTGACGCGGTCTGTGCTCATGCGTTAGAAACCACGACCATGACTCGGCCGATGGTGTGCCTGACCTTTTTGGCCGTACCATTGGCTGCCCAAACGCCAGATACAACCAAGCCATACACGCTTCCACCAACGACAGTCTCTGTTACGCGTACAGACGCGCCACTGACCAAAGCCCCATTCGCCATTCATAACGTGGAGCGCGCGCAAATCAGCCGGGCGCGTCCCACCTGGGGACTCGATGAAGCGCTGGCGAGCGTGCCGGGAGTGTTCGTCGCCAATCGCTACAACTTCTCGCAGGACCAGCGCATCTCCATCCGTGGCTTCGGTGCGCGCTCGGCATTCGCGGTGCGCGGCATCAAGATTCTCATCGACGGGATCCCGCAGACGCTGCCTGACGGACAGGGCCAGCTCACCAACCTCGAGCTCGGCGACGTAGACCACATCGAAGTGTTGCGCGGATCGTCGTCGGCGCTGTTCGGGAACGCATCCGGTGGCGTGATCAGCATCTGGACCAATCCCACTGCCGCGCAGCTCCGCGAAGATGCTCGCGTGGTCGCCGGCCAGTTCGCTGGCGGGCGCGCCTGGACCAAGTGGCAGAGCACCACGAGCCTGCGGGTTGGCAAAGGGGGGACCGCCTCGTTGACGGCCTCGCGGCTCGACTATGACGGCGAGCGCGATCACAGTGCAGCCGACAGTCGAATCCTGAACGCCCGTATCCGCCTGCCGCTCGCCGCTGAGTGGTCGCTCGCCGCGACCCTCGACGTCGGCGACAACCCCAGAGCGGACAATCCCGGCTCACTCACACGAGCGGAGCTGGACGCGAATCGCGACACCGTGCCGCTGCTCAACAAGAACCGCAACGCCGGCAAAGACGTGACGCAGGTGCAGACGGGCGCGACGGTGCAGCGCGCGCTGGCGAACGGTGGCGCGGTCGTCTTCACCGTGTTCGGGGTCACACGCGATCTCAAGAACCCGATTACCACGACCTATATCGATCTCAACCGCATCGACTACGGCATGCGGGCCAGCGTGTCACTCGCCAAGGTGACGGCGGGCTTCGACTTCCAACGGCTTCAGGATGATCGCAAGAACTTCAACTATCTGAATACGCCGGGCGATTCCGCGAAGCCGGACACCACGCGCGCGCTGGATCAGCTCGAGCATGTCACGGAAATCGGTCCGTTTGTCCAAACCACATGGCCGCTGTCAGCACAGACGGCGCTCACTGCTGGCCTGCGCTACGACTGGGTGAAGTTCACCGTAGCCGATCATTTGATCACGCCCACGAATCTCGACAATTCCGGCGAGCGGCTCATGCAGGCGTTGTCAGGTACGGTCGGGGTCGCGGTGAATCCCTCGAGCGCACTCACGGTATATGGCAACGTGGGATCTTCGTTCGAAACGCCGACCACGACGGAGCTCGTGAATTCGCCCACCGGCTCGGGAGGTTTCAACTCCGGCGTCGGGCCGCAGCGGGCGGTGAATTACGAGATCGGCGCCCGCGGATCGCCGAGTGCGAAGGCCAGGTACACGATCGCCCTCTTTCAGGCCGACGTCCGGGACGAGATCGTCCAGTACGCGGCCGATCCGACTCGTGCGTATTACACGAATGCTGGCAGTGCCCGCCATCGCGGCGTGGAATTGAGCGTCGACGTGTCGCCGGCTACGGGCGTCAATGTCGCCGCGTACTGGACGTATGCTGACTACCGGTACACGAATTACACCGTAACGGTGGATACAACGACGCACGTCGTCGATGGGCGGGCCCTCCCGGGAGTTCCCCAGACTTGGATGAATCTGATCGCCCGGGTCCAGCCCGCTTCGTGGCACGGTGCGTGGGCGGAGCTGCAGCAGACACATTCCTCCGACTACCTCGTGAACGACACACTCAACACGCGCACGACGCCGTGGTGGACGAGCAACCTCCGTGTTGGCTGGGACGGCAACGCGGGCGGGATGCGCCTGAGCCCCTTTTTCGCGATCAATAACGCATTCAATCACCTATATGTGAGCTCGGTGGTGATCAACGCCGCACGCGATCGCTACTACGAGCCGGCGCCGAGCCGGAACTTTTACGTGGGGCTTTCCGTTGGCGCAGGACACTAACTAGCTTGGACTCATGACAAAACTCTCCAGTACTTTGGGCTTTCTAGTAATAGCGGCGCAGGGCGTCGCCGCTCAAACGGCAAGCACGCCGCCGGTCGATAACAATTGGTTGAGTGTGGACTCCGCCTCCAAGACGGCAACGTTTCAGTTGACATCAGGCCTGACGCAGCTCAACGGCGGCCTGAACTTCAACGGCTTCAACGACGGCAAGCTCACGCTGAGCGTTCCCACCGGCTGGAATGTGGTGATCCGATTCAAGAATCAGGATCCCAACCTCACGCACTCCGCCGAAATCGCGGACACCGCGAAGCCGATGCCCGCTGGTCCTCAGGATCCGCCGGCATTCCCACACGCCACGACCGCGAAGCTGATGACGGGACTGGCATCCGGAGATTCCGACACGTTCAAGTTCGTGGCCAACAAGCCCGGCTCGTATATGATCTTCTGTGGCGTCCCTGGGCACGGTCTGGCAGGGATGTGGCTGCGGCTGAGTGTGTCGCCGGCGGAGAAGCGACCTACGCTGAAAACGACCTGAACGAGCGAGGCCGGGATTGATTCCCGGCCTGGTCTGTTTTGCTACTGCACCACCACCGTGCCGTGCATCTGCGGATGGATGTGGCAGGTGTAGTTGAATGTCCCCTGCGTGTTGAACTGGCGATCCACGTTCGTGTTCGAGTTGAACCCCTCGATATTCGCGGGTGCACCGGCCACCGCCGCAAAGAACACGTTGTGGGCGAGTGACCCGAAGGAGAACGTAACCGTCTGACCCGCCGCCACGGTCAACGTGCCCGGTGTGAACACCTCAGCGGGTGTCGCGTCGATCGTGTTCGAGGGAGGCGGTGGGGGAGGAGGGCTCCCGGGCGGGGGCGCCGTCGATCCGTAGCCGCTGCCACCGCAGGCGAGCAAGGCCGCCAACGGAACGAAGGCCAATCGCGTCGTAATCCGAAACATATGTACCTGCCTGATAGAGACAGGCTCAAGGTGGGCTCAGGCAGCCGCGGCGTATTGATCGAAGCAGTGTCACGTCCTTGAAGAATCCTGACACCAAATCGGAACCGAGGTCCTGGGACGGCGTTTTCTCTGACGTGCCTCCCGACAACGCAGAGCCCGTCCTTCTCGAGTCGATCGTCGCTCGCGGTCGCGTCACGCGGCGCGACAGTCACTCTGCCATTGTCACGAGTCAGGCGCTCGACTGGCCGGGCATGCTCGTCGAAGCCGGCCGCAACGATGTCTCGGCGGTCGACGATCTCGTAGGCGACCAGCATTACCTCTCGCTCAACCTCGACACCAAGCCGCTCGAGCTCGAGGTCAAGCAGCCGCACGGCTTCAACAAATTCACGGTGCCGCCGCAGAGTCTGTGGGTGAGTCCGAGTGCGGATCCGATCACACTGCGGCTCAACAGCACCCTCAAGTATCTGCGCGTGTCGATTGATCCGCTGCATCTGGGACGCTTGATCAGCCCGTCGCTGGACGAAGTGGTTCCGGTTCGGCTCCGGCGGACGTACGCGGTGCAATCGCCGCAGATCAGTCATCTCATGATGGCGCTGCGTGCGGAGGCGGATGACCGGAACCCGAGCGGCCTCGCGACGATCGAAGCCGTCACGACCGCGCTCGGCCATCACCTGATGCGCGAGGCGGGCATCGAACAGCCGCGTCCGGTTCGAATTCACGGCGGACTGTCGGGGGCGGCGAAGCGGCGTGTGCTGGAGATGATCGATGCCGCGCTCGACGCGCGACTGACCATCGAGGTGCTGGCCCGTGAGGTCGGGCTTTCCCCGGCGCATTTTGCGCGAGCATTCAAAGAGACGCTGGGTCGGGCTCCACATCAGTATCTGCTCGCGCTGCGCCTCGAGCGCGCGCGCCGGCTGATCGAAACGTCACAGCAGAGCCTGTCTGAAATCGCACAGCGCACCGGGTTTGCCGA
>Ga0075425_100006776_pt1 | contig 12052 bp, 11 predicted proteins | sample SoiMethybrSBSTD4_FD_75300 | JGI IMG/M metagenome (GOLD analysis project Ga0075425, IMG submission 75300) | Bulk soil microbial communities from a Populus tree surrounding site in Tennessee, USA - Soil MetaG P. TD hybrid SBSTD4 | ecosystem: Environmental > Terrestrial > Soil > Tree plantation...
CTGAGAAAAAATAATTTCACCACAGAGACACAGAGAAAGGCGGAACCAGGTGGTTGGTAGTTAGTAGTTGGTAGCTAGTACTTCGAAGCTGCCGGGAATGCCAACTACTAACTACCAGCTACCAGCTACCAGCTACCAGCTACCAACTACCCTCTGTGGTGACTGGGTTTCGGCTACTTTACCCCGTTGGGATAGAGCAGAATCTTGCTCGCCTCGCCGGTTTTCAGCCGCTCCATGCCCTTGCTGAAATCTTTCATGGACATGCGGTCGGTGATCACGGGGTGCAGATCGAGTTTGCCCGCCTTGAGCAGGGCAGTCATCTGGTACCAGGTCTGGTACATGCGCCGCCCATTGATGCCCTGGATGGTGATGCCCTTAAAAATAATGTCTTCGGAAAAGTTCAGGGCGATGGGTTTGGAAGTTAGGCCCAGGAGGGAAATGCGGCCGCCGCGGCGCACGATGTTGAAAGCTGTTCGAATGGCGTCCGGGTGCCCCGCCATCTCCAGTACCACATCCACGCCCAGGCCCCCGGTGTGGTCCATCACAAATGTTCGCACGTCCTCGATTTTGGGATCGAGAACGTAATCCGCCTTCATCTGCTCTGCGATCTTGCGCCGGTACTGGTTGGTCTCGATGGCATAAACCCCGGTGGCTCCGCAGGCGCGCGCCACGGCAATGGCAAACAGCCCGATGGGACCGCAACCGGTAATGGCCACGGTTTTAGCCGCGATTTCTCCCGCCAGCACAGTGTGCACCGCGTTGCCCAGGGGATCGAGGATGGAAGCGTACTCCTGGGGAATCTCCGGATCCAGCTTCCAGATGTTGGATTCGGGAATACGCACGTACTCGGCGAAGGCGCCGTTGTCGTCCACCCCGATGATCTTCACGAACTGGCAGATGTGAGCTTCGCCAGTGCGGCATTGCAGGCACTTGCCGCAGGCCACGTGCATTTCCGCGGAGACAAAGTCGCCTTCCTTGACGCTGGTCACTTCGGCGCCCACCGCCGCTACTACCCCGCAGAATTCGTGCCCGGGAATCAACGGGGGATGGATGCGGCGCTGCGCCCAGGGGTCCCAGTTGTAGATGTGCAGGTCGGTGCCGCAGACGGAAGCGACCTTCACCTTGACCAGAACGTCCGTCAAGCCGATCTTGGGAATGGCAACGTCGCGGACTTCGGCGCCCGGCTTCGGCTCGGGCTTCACCACGGCCAGCATGGTTTCAGCCATTCAGGTTCTCGCCTTCCGTTCCTACGCGCCGGGGGATGCGGAGTGCAGCAGGAAACCCTTGATTTTAACATTCGTGTGGGGCTTGGTTATGTGCTCCCAGTCACCGTTGGCCTGGGATCACCCCTTGTACTTCTCCTGCCCGGGCTTGGGCACGCTCAGCGACTTCCAGCGCGGGCCGCACATGTGCTTCGCCAAATAGGCGATCTGACCGATGTGGTAGGCATAGTGCAGCGAAGCTACATTGAGCGCCTTCAGCACGGAATAAGGCTCGCCGCGGATTGTAACGGTGCGCTCCACGTCTTCCGGCCGCAGTTCCTCCAGACTGCGGAACAAAATCACCCAACTCTCCTCCCAAACATTCATGAGTTGGGCGCGGGTGGCGCCGGTTGCGTCTTCAAACTCCTGGTCGCGATGGCGGTTGGGTTTTTCTCCATCGCTAGTCAGGAACTCCGTGAAGCGGGAGCGGAGATTGCCGGCTATATGCTTGACGAGCAGGGCGCAACTGAGCGATTCGGAATCGGGCTTGTGAAAAAACTCCTCATCGCTGATCTGTGCCAAGGCGCCTTCGGCGAGCTTCTTATAGGCCCGCAAAGCGCGAGTCGCTTCGGAGAGATAAGCCGCGGTTATGTCGTTCATATGAGGTATTTTATCGGGACCTGCCCGGCGGCGAACGCCTTTCGTAACTTGTGAACCCGGGCAGCCGCCGTGATTAAATCTTTACAAATGGATAAGAGGCCTGCAACCCGCTACGACTTCCGCTGTGAGGCGCAGTTCTGCAAGCGCGGGAGCAACGCCCCTTTTCGCGGATTTCTCAGCGACATCAGCCTGACCGGCTGTTATTTCGAAACCATTACCCCCGAACCGGTCGGTACTGCCGTCGAAGTTATGTTTCAATCCGCCGGAGCATCTGTGCGCTTGTCCGGCGTGGTGCGGGTGGTGCATCCCAGCATGGGCATGGGGATTGAATTTGCCGATCTTTCTCCGGACGCCGCCAAGGCGCTTCAGGGCCTGGTTAAGGCGCAGGCCGCCGGCGCCTCCTAAGCAAATTGGTCTCCATCCGTCATAATGAGCGAGGCGCATGCCCGAGTCGAAACATCCCTACGCCGCCGGAGATTTGCGAGTTGTCCGGAGGAGTTTTTACCTCCAGTGGTAAGACAGGGGAACTCCTTAGAGCAGTTAGCGCGGGCCCAGCAGCGCAGGGGTCTTTCGACTCCGCAGGCCAGTCAGCGAGCGGACCGGCCTGCTCCGCTCAAGATGACAGTAGAAAATGAAACGGTGGTCCTCAATTTCTGCGCCCTCTGCGTTGAAACCAAACAAAACGGCCCCGGCGGGGCGAATGCCGGGGCCGGTTGCTGCAGGGAGGGCTCGCCGTTCAAGCCGCCACTGCCGCAATCACGTGCTCGGAGATGGTGGTCTCTACCTTAAAGGTATTTACCACCGCGGGCATGATCATGTAGGGCTTGATCATTTCATTCAGCTTGGGGAACGTTTCGCGCTCATAGCGTTCGGCGTCTGCCTTGGTGTGCCACAGCGTGAGATGGCAGAACTTCTCCGGTTTGGTGTCGTGCTCGAGGCCGATGATGTCCACGAATCCCGTCTGCCGTTTCAGGATGGGAATGATCTCCTCATGCATCTTCTTCACGAATTCAAGCTTCTTCTCCAGCTTCAGGTTGCCTTCCAGCATGCGTGCGAACATTTGAAAGCTCTCCTTTGCTATGGAATCAGGACTCCTTATTCAGCCCGCGGAGGAGCGGGGAAGCGTAGGTTGCGCCAGATGTTTACGCTGCTTGTCAGATACAGAAAGGCTAAATCTTGGGGAGCACGGAAGGAGCGACTGCAGACAAAAAAACTTTGTCGCAGGTGCCAAATTGGGAGGTCGGCGGCGATTATCGAACCAACATCGGATGCTATCGCGCGGCCAGGAATGCCCCGCGTCTTATGACGCTTCCGGCGAAGTCACGGCAGAAGAGCGGACTTCCACCGGTTTGCTCAATGGCAACCGCACACACACGCAGGTTCCTTCATGCAGCTTGCTCTCTGCGCGTATGCTGCCGCCGTAAGCTTCGACAATGGCCTTGGCGATGGCCAGCCCCAGGCCGAAGCCGCCGGTTTCGCGGGAACGCGAGCGGTCGCCGCGCCGGAAGCGCTCGAAAATATAGGGCAGGTCCTCCGGGGCGATACCGGTGCCCCAATCCCGCACGTTGACGCAGGCGCTGTCGCCTTCGCGCTGGAACTGCAGCCGGACCACTGAGGCCGGCGGACTATGCTGGATGGCATTCTCCAGCAAATTGACCCACACCAGTTCCAGATCGTCGGGATCGGCATGCACTTCGCCGCCGCCCTCGCTCGACAATTGAACCTCCACGCCCCGCGCCATGGCCAAGGCCTTGATGCGCGCCACCGCCATCTCGCAAGTGGAGGCCAGGTCCGCCACTTCCAGAGTTTGCTGGCCACCATCGGCTGCCTGCTGTTCCGCGCGCGCCAGGCGCAGCATGCGGTTGAGCAGTTCCTCCAGTCGGTCCACGTCGCCCATCAGGTCCAGGAGCCCGGCGCGGTACTCGTGCGGCGAGCGCGGCTTCTGCAATAAGGACTGGAAGGTGGATTTCAGGATGGCCACCGAGGTCTTCAGTTCGTGGGCCGCGTCCGCCAGGAACTCGCGCTGCTGCACAAAAGCCAGCTCCAGTTTGCCCAGCACGGTCTCGATGGCTTGCGCCAGCGGTGCCAGTTCGGGCGCGTCCAACGCGGCCTGTGGAGGACGGAAATCCCAGTTCTTCACCGAAATGCCGGCGGCTTCTCCTGCCAGGTCGCGCAGCGGCCACAACCCGCGGCGTATCGCCCAGGCAGCCAGCAACCCGGTGAGCGCCAGCAGCAGCAGGCTGGCCCCGCCCACCATGAGGCCGACCTCGTCGGCGCGGCGGGTAATGTCCAGTGTGGGCGCGGCGTAGAAGACGTCCAGGAAAACGTCGGTGTCCAAATTGTCGGTTTCGGAATCGCGAATGGCTACCTTGCGCAGGATCAGGCCGCGGTAGGGTACTCCTTTCGCTATGAAATTCCAGTACTCACCTCGTGCCGGTTCGCCGTGAAGAAATGCCGCGTCAAAATTTGTCGAGTGCGCTTCGAATTCCCGAATCGTGCTCGTCACCTGGTAAATGTCAGGGTGCAGGGCATCGAAAGGAGGCGGTGCTTCGTCGGCGTCTAGCAGGAGCCCCGGTTTGCCTTCCGGCGGGTAGTAGACCAGGGCGGCGATGGCGCGGGCCTTGCCCTGCAGGCTCATATCGAAAGCAGCCAGCAACTGCCGGCGGGCGAAGGTGATGCCTACCAGCACCAGGCCCACCGCCAGCATCAGCTGAGCGCCCACGACAACCGCGGTAAGCCGGCCTGTTAGTGAAAGGCGTTTCATGGCATGAAGACGATTGCTGCTCACCTCAAGAGTTCAGGTTTCACAGGTTTCAAGGTTTCAGAGGTTTCAAAAGCGCGATGGCCTTTGAACGGTTGATACGCTGCACGCGAGATGCTTCAGGGCTGAAGCCCCTCAGCATGACGGCGTGGTAGAGCCGGCGTTGTCGAAACCTTGAGACCTTCGAAACCTGAAACCCTCGAACCCTTGAGTCTTTGAAACCTGCGAAACCTTGGAAACCTTTGAAACCCTGAAACCTGTGAAACCTTGCAACCTGTGAAACCTTGCAACCTCATCTTTTTCCCTCTCCGGCTCTTAGCGCATATCCCTGGCCCCGCAGGGTATGAATCAGCTTTACTGGCGCCCCGTCGTCAATTTTGCGGCGCAGCCCCGAGATGTAGACCTCAATCACGTTGCTGAACTTTTCCCAGTTGTAATCGTACAAGTGCTCCAGGAGTTCTGTTTTCGAAACTACCGCCCGGGGCCGGTGCGCCAGGTACTCCAGCACCCTGTATTCCATCGGCGTCAGCGTAATCTCCCGCCCGTTGCGCCGTACCGCGCGCTCGATGGTATTCACTTCCAGATCGCCCACTATCAGCATGGGCGTTGGCTGTCCTTTGGCCCGCCGCACCAGCGCCTTGGCCCGCGCCAGAAACTCTCCCAAATCAAACGGCTTCGCCAGATAATCGTCGGCCCCCGCATTAAGCAGGGTTACCACCGACTGCTTCTCCTCGCGCGCCGTCAGTACCAGCACCGGCGTTTTGTTTCCCTGGCGCCGGTAGCGCCGCAGCAATTCCAGGCCGTCCAGTTTGGGCAGCATGAGGTCGAGCACAATCAGGTCGTAAGCCACCGACTCGGCCAGGTGCAACCCGTTCTGGCCGTCCAGGGCGACATCCACCGCCCAGGCCGCATTTTCCTTGAGGCTGCGGGCCACGTTTTCCGCCAGTCGCCGCTCGTCCTCGATTACCAGCACCCGCATCTCTTCCAGATTATCCGGCCCGCGGGCGGCGTGCACAAGCGTTCAGTCTGAGCCTACCGCCGCCAGGCTTAAGCCGGGCTTAAACCCGGATTCCGCACGGAAACGGCTGGCCGGTTTCCACCTCTCCCGGTTCCGGCGTTAAACTTGATAGTTTGCAAATCCGCGTTCTTCCGCGCTATGCGCGGGGGCGCACGCGAGGGAACTCATGGCGACCCAGACTTCCACCCGCCCGCAGCTCTCCTATCTGACCGAGCAACTGGACCAGCTCAAGCAGAAAGGCACCTACTTCCGCCTGCGGGTGCTGGAAGACGAGCAGGCCCCGGAGTGCACCTTCGACGGCAAAAAGGTCATTAACCTGGCCTCCAACAACTACCTGGGCCTGACCACCCATCCCAGGCTGCGCCAGGCCGCTCTGGATGCCACGCGCAAGTACGGCGTGGGCTCGGGCGCAGTGCGCACCATTGCCGGCACCATGAAAATTCACATGGAGCTGGAGGAAAAAATCGCCCGCTTCAAGAACGTGGAAGCCTCGGTGGTTTTTCAGTCGGGCTTTGCGGCCAATGCCGGCACTGTCTCCGCCGTGCTGGGCAAGGAAGATTTCATCATTTCCGACGAGCTGAACCACGCCTCCATCATTGACGGCGCCCGCCTCTCCCGCGCCACCATCAAGGTATTTCGCCACAAAGACATCGCCCATGCCGAAGCGCTGCTCAAGGAAGTTGCCGGCCAGCCCGGCCACAAGCTGCTGATCAGCGACGGCGTCTTCTCCATGGATGGCGACGTCGCGCCCCTGCCCGCGCTCTGCGATCTGGCGGAAAAATATGGCGCCATCATGATGGTGGACGATGCGCATGCCTCGGGCGTGCTTGGCCGCAATGGCCGCGGCACTATTGATCATTTCAAAGTGCATGGCCGCGTGGACATCCAGGTGGGCACGCTTTCCAAGGCTATCGGCGCGCTCGGCGGCTACGTGTGCGGCTCGCGCGATCTGATTGACTTCCTCTACCACCGCGCGCGGCCGTTCCTGTTCTCCACCTCTCACCCGCCTTCGGTGGCCGCCAGTTGCATTGCTGCTTTTGACGTTCTGGAGCAGGAGCCGGAGCGCATTGAAAAACTGTGGGAGAACACGCGTTACTGGAAGAAGGAACTTGGCAATCTGGGGTACAACATCGGCGGGGTGAACACGCCGGCCAGCGAAACTCCGATTACGCCCATCATTATCGGCGACGGCAAACTCACCATGGACTTTTCCCGGGAGTTGTTCAAAGAGGGCGTAATGGGCACCGGCATTGTCTTTCCCACTGTGCCCGAAGGCAAAGCGCGCGTGCGCACCATCATGACCGCCACCCACACCCGCGAGGAGTTGGACCGCGCGCTAGAGGTGCTGAAGCGCGTGGGCAAGCGCATGGGAATTCTGAAATAGAGTCTTTCGGGTGGACCCAGAGTCCTGCCTTCCAGCTGAGAGCTGAAAGCTGATAGCCGATGGCCGACATCTGAGAGCTGACAACTGGCCACTGACAACTGACAACTGGTTTTCACCCGCATTGCCCGTCGCCGTGGCACTTGCGCCGCGGAAACGAGCAGGCGCGCGGCTCGGCAATTTTGCCATCCGGTCCGATGCAGGTTTGTGTGTAAACACACCAGTAGTTGCCGTCATTGGAGCGCTGCACGGTAGGGTCAGGCTCGGAATCGTAGAACTGACGTTTCCAGCGCAGCCCCGGGCACAGGTTGGGATTCTCGGTGTTGAAACGCTCCTGCTCGCTGATCATGCCTCGCCTCCCTTGGCCTTGCCCTGTGCTGACTGGAGGATGGCGCGCTTCACCGCCACCCGCGCCAACTGGACTTTGTAGCCGTTGTGGCTCAGCGGCTTGGCCTTGCTGACCGCGGCGTCGCCCGCCGCCTTGGCTGTTTCTTCGCTGACGGCCTTCCCCACCAGCGCCTGCGCGGCTTCTTCTGAAACCCACGGCACCGGCGCTACGTAACCCATTACCACCCGCGCCGAACGCACCGTGTTGCCATTCATGTGCAGCGCGACCGCTGCCAAGGCCAGCGGCCAGTCGAACGACTCCTTCTGCCGCACCTCGTAGTGCGCATACCTGCCTGCGGAAGGCGGCGGCAGAAAAATGTCGGTCACGATTTCGTTCGCCTGCAGGTCGTGTTCACGTTCGCCTTCCGCCTGGGGAGTCTTGAAGAGCTTCTCCAGAGCCAATTCGCGGCTCCCCTTCGGTCCGGCGATGCGAATGCGCGCTTCATAAGCAATCATCGCCGGCACAATGCTTGACGGGCTAACGAACAGCGCCGGCCCGTCGTTGCCCAGAATGGCATGATACCGGTTGTCACCGGCTTCCACCAGCGACTTGCCCTCCGGTGTCTTCGGCGTCAGGCCAAAGCCGGAGCGGAAGTACCAGCAGCGCGGGCGCTGGCAGATGTTTCCGCCGATGGTGGCCATGTTGCGAATCTGCTGGCTGGCCGCCTCCAGCAGCGCGTCGGCGAAAGCAGGATAGTGCTGCTTCACCAGCGGGTGATCAGCCAAGTCGCCTAAGGAAGTCAGCGCCCCGATCTGCATCCCGCGCGGCCCGTAGTGCACGCCATTCAGTTCGCGAATGTCCTTGATGTTGACCACGCGCTTGGGCGTCAGCACGTCATCTTTCATTAGGCTGAGCAGGTCGGTGCCGCCGGCCAGCACGGCGGCTTCGCCGGAAAGCAGCTCCACTGCCTGCTGGCGCGTTGTTGGACTGGTGTATTCGAAAGCTCGCATCAGGCACCTGCCTTCTGTTGCTGTTCCAGCGCCGCCAGCACGCGGTCGGGCGTGAGGGGAATGAAGGGCACGCGCACTCCAATCGCGTTAGCCACGGCATTGGAAATGGCCGCTCCGGGCGAAACCACCGGCGGCTCACCCAGCCCGATCACGCCACGATTGTCGTTCAGCGGGTCAGTCATCATGTGCACTACCAGCTCGGGGATGTCGCGCAAGCCCGCCAGCCGGTAGAACTCCATGTTGGGATTCAGCATGCGCCCCGTCACCGGGTCGAGAATCTTCTCCTCGTATAGCGCGTAGCTGATGCCCATGATGAGCGCGCCGTAGCACTGGCTCTCCGCCAGCTTCAGGTTGATGATCAGGCCGCAGTCCTGCACCGCCACCATCTTGTTCACCTTGACGATGCCGGTCTCGGTGTCCACAGAAACGTCGGCCATCTGCACCCCGCCCACGCCGCTGTTGATCAGGTTGCCGGGGCCGGGATTCTTGCCGGTAACGCTCACCGGCATGGCGCCCAGCTTGGCGCAGGCCTGCTTCCAGCTCAACGCCTTGCTGTGGTCGCTCTTCACCCGCACTGTGCCGTCCCTGGCTTCCAGGTCGCCGGGCTGCGCGCCGAGGGTCGGCGCCACCTTGGCGAAAAGCTGGTCAAGCGCCATCAACGAGGCTCGCCGCGTGGAGGAACTGACGCCGCCAATGGTCGTGCTGCCGCCCGAGCCGCCGTCGGGCGGGTACATGGTGTCTCCGATGTTCAGGCTGATCGCATTCATCGGGATGCCCAGGGAGTCCCCCGCCACAATGAGGATCGCAGTTCGTGTGCCTGTACCCAGGTCCTGCGTGCCCAGCTTGATGTCCACCGAGCCGTCGGGATGGATGGTTAGCATGCAATCGCCGGCATGGCCGCGCCCGCCCCAGGTGTGCATGGAGAGCCCGACGCCGCGTTTTACCGGACCATCGCTCTTATCGCCGCGCGGATGCCACTTCTGCTTCCAGCCCATCAGGTCGGCGGCGATGGGAAACTCTTCCTTGTAGATGGGAGCGCGCGGGCCCGCTATGTCCAGGTTCTTGGTGAAGAACTCCAGCGGGTCCATGTTGAGCTTGTGCGCCAGGTCATCGAGCGCGCACATGGTAATGACCGCAGCCTGCGGGTGATTAGGCGCACGCCAGGCGCGCGCCGGTCCCTGGTTGGTGCGCACCGCGGTGTGCTGCTTGCGCTGGTTGGGAATTTCGAACACGTAGGGAATTGGCGGCGAGCCCGCTCCCGCCGGCCCGCCCGTGCCCCAGGAATTCGACTCCCAGGCCACTACCGTGCCGTCGCGCTTGGCGCCTACCTTTACGCGGGCGAAAGCTGAGGGGCGCGAGCCGCCGGTCATCAGCTCGGAATCGCGCTCCAGCATGTACCTCACGGGCTTGCCGCCGGCGCTCTTGGAAAGCTGCGCCGTGGCGATGCCCCAGCGGTCGGGCGAAAACTTGCTGCCGAACCCGCCGCCCACGTTGTCCTGATGCGCGCGGACGTTGCCGGCGGGAATATTCAGCGCTTGCGCGTATTGGCCAGGCAGGCCAGAGACGCCCTGGGTGGAGCAGTGGACGAAAAGGTGATCGGAACTTGGCCATTCCGCCGCTGAGCCGTGCGTTTCCAGGCAGCAGTGGGTAATGACGGAGGCGCCGTACACGCCTTCTGAGACCACCTCGGCGGAAGAGAACCCTTTGTCGGGGTCGCCCTGCGTCTGCGCTGCCATCTTCTGATACGGCGGGCGCTGCTGGTTGGCCGCTTCGGGATGGTACGGCGCAGCCTTCAGCGCATTGATCACGGTATCAGGAACACCATAGCCCTTCAGTTCCTTCACCATGTCATCAGTGACCTGGAAGGCCACGCCGTCCTTCTGCAGGCGGCTGATGACTTGCGCCTCCGGCACCTGGTTGCTGAGCGCGTCGTCGAGGTCGTCCTCGCTCATCGGTCCGGGAGGGCCTTCGCCGGCGCCTGGGGGCGGTTCCGCATCCGAAATATTGTGCGGCAGCACCTCGTATTTCACCTGGATGGCGCGGATGGCATCTTCGGCTGTCGGTTCGTCCACCGCGGCCACGGCGACAATGTCGTCGCCCTGCCACAGGATTTCCGTCCCCGCCTTCTGCACCACCTGCACCGCTTTCACACCCGGCATTCTCTCGGCCGCGCTGGTGTCAATGCTGGTGACGCGGGCATGCGCGTAGGGGCAGCGCAGCACTTTTCCGAACAGCAGCCCTTTGGGGTTGTAGTCGTAGCTGTACTTGGCGCGCCCCGAAGCCTTCGCGGGCCCGTCCACGCGCGAAAAGCGCTTGCCAATCAGCGTGCGTTCCGCCGGCGCCGGCCATTTGTATTCCGCCATGACGTTACGCTCCCTTCGTCCCGGACATTTGCGCCACCACTTCGCGAATGCCCTTGTAGGTGCCGCAGCGGCACAGGTTGCCGTTCAGGTGATAGCGGATCTGCTCCGCCGTGGGGTGCGGGTACTTGTCCAGAAACGCTTTGCAGGCCATGACGAAACCGGGGGTGCAGAAGCCGCACTGCTGGCCGTCGTGCTCCACGAACGCGGTTTGAATGGGGTGCAGCTTGCCGCCCGCGGAAAGCGACTCGATAGTGGTGATGGGCTGGTGCTGCGCTTCAATAGCCAGCACGGTGCAGGCGTACACCGGCTTGTTGTTGAGCAGCACAGTACAGGCGCCGCACTCGGCGCGGTCGCACACGCGCTTGGCTCCGGTGAGGTCGAAGCTGTCGCGCAGCGCGTCCAGCAGCGTCACCCGCGGTTCCAGTTGCGCGTTGTACCTTTTGCCGTTGATGGTGAAGCTCATCGGCACTTTGCCCGGGCCATGGACGGGTACCTTCTCGCCCGCTGCTTCCACCACCTGCGGCACAACCAGAGGCACGGTGGCGGCAATGCCGGAAATTTTGAGGAATTCTCTTCGCGAAACGCCGGAGGGACTCTTCTCGTGGTCGTCAGCCATCGCTGGCCTCCACTAGCGGTATGCAATGGGCGGTCGAGCTGCCGCGGATGGTTGTGGTTGGTTGCGGAACGTTGACAGTTAGGCGGCGCTTGCCGCCCGTCTTCCCGTGGGCAGAGCAGTATACAACTCCCAGCGGATTCTTGTCCGCTTGGGCCAGACGTGGGTCTTCTGCCACGCGGGCGCCCCTTCGACAAGCTCAGGGCAGGCTCTCGCCAGCGACCGTAGCGCCGGCGTCCTGCCGCAGGCCGGCGTCATGCAGAGGCGCTTTAGCGCCGAAGCATCTCGCGAGTTCAACTGCGCAGTTTGGAGCCCGAAGCTCCGTGGTTCGCAAGATTCGGCCAATTTACAATCCTTCCCGCCCTTCCCTTTCCGGTCCGTTTGGCGGAAAATAGATAAGACACCTCAGGGGTGAGGAGTAGCTCATGAAATCTCGTCTGCTTGCAATGTTTGTAGCTTCCGTATTCGTGCTCGTAGGCAGTGCGCTGGCCGCCGACCAGATTAGCGGCGATTACATTGAAACCCGCAGCGCCGATGTCTGGACCGGGCCGTGCTTCGCCAACGGCCAAGTCGGCCTGAACGGCCAGGAAGCCATCCTGGCCTGGCACGTGCAGCGCGGCGCCTGGAACGGCGTCAGCCTGGCCGGCCACAGCGTGGTCGCGGTAGTGCGCGCCAACGCCACCCTGGGAGATCCCTATGCCGACCCCTATCCCGCC